>Ga0164241_10000747_pt1 | contig 49821 bp, 29 predicted proteins | sample OricomyardsoilBY_FD_108780 | JGI IMG/M metagenome (GOLD analysis project Ga0164241, IMG submission 108780) | Backyard soil microbial communities from Emeryville, California, USA - Original compost - Back yard soil (BY) | ecosystem: Environmental > Terrestrial > Soil > Unclassified | place: USA... | reverse complement strand
CGCGACGCGCGCCGCGCGCCGCACCTGGCCGTTGAAGCGGCTGTCTTCGTTGAACGGGGCGTAGTAGCGAAAGTTGGCACCAATGCCGAGGACGTTGGTGATGTAGTAGTTGATTCCAATGCCGGGGCCGGTGTGCTGGACGAACTGATCGTTCAGCGACGTGGCGTTCCACCAAGGATTGAACTCCACACGGCGAGCGCGCATCACGTAGAGCTGCTGCACCGCGTAGATGCTCTCCTTGATGGGGCGCGCGGCCTCTTTCTTCATATCGAGGACGGGGCAAGCCGCCGGATCGATCTTACAGATATCGCCGACGCCTTCGCCGTCACCGCCGAGATCGCCTTCGCCTTCGGCGTCACCTGTGCCGTCGGCAGAGGCATCGCCTCCAGCCGTGGCGTCAGCTCCTTCAGCATCGGCGTCGATGGTCGCCCCGGCTTCCGCCTTGGCGCCTAATTTCACTTGGGCGAACCCGGTGGCCGGGATCACTCCGAGGGCCGCTATGAGGAGCCCGATGCAACTTTTCTTCATCGATGCCTCTTACGCTTCCCCTTCGACGCCGTTGCCGTAAATGCCGAGAACTATTGGGAATTTCCGCCAATCGGAAACGCCGGGGGACTATATCACGCCAAATTTCAGACGATCAACAAGCAAAAAATTACAGTACTAGGCAAACTGCCTAGCTGAGCTTCGGTCAGGCGGGCGACGAGGCCTCCGCCGCGCCTGGCTCACGGCCAAGCAGCGCTTCCACGAAGTCCTCAGCGGAGAACTCGTGCAGATCGTCAGGGCGTTCGCCCAGGCCGACATAGCGGACAGGGACGCGGAGCCCGTTAGCAACGCCCAACACGACTCCTCCTTTAGCCGTACCGTCGAGCTTTGTCAGCACGATACCGGTCAGAGGCAGCGCCTCTTTGAATTCTTTCGCTTGAGCGAAAGCGTTTTGGCCATTCGTGGAGTCGACGACCAGCAAGATTTCGTGCGGAGCGCCCGGCAGGGCCTTCTCCGCCGTCTTGGCGATCTTCTTCATCTCGCTCATCAGGTTGGACTTGGTGTGCAGGCGACCCGCGGTGTCTGCCAGAACCAAATCCGCGCCGGTTTCTTGGGCCCTCTTGATCGCGTCGAACACCACGCTGCCAGGATCGGCGCCGTCTTTGCCGCGAACTACCTCGCAGCCCACGCGGTCGCCCCAGACGACTAATTGCTGCACGGCGGCGGCGCGAAAGGTGTCGCCCGCGGCCAGGACGCATTTCTTGCCGGAGGCGCTGAGCTTGGTTGCAAGCTTTCCGATGGTGGTCGTCTTGCCAGCGCCGTTGACGCCGACCAGCAGCACGACGGTGGGCTTGGCGCTGAGCTCGAGGGCTCCGGAGGCGGAGGCCTCCAGCATCTTCAGGCATTCGGCGCGGAGCTCGGCCCAGACCAGCTCCGGATCGGTCAGCTCACCTTTGGCCAGCGTGGCCTTGAGGTGAGCGAGCAGCGCGCTCGTCGTTTCGACGCCGACGTCGGAGGTGAGGAGTACTTCTTCGATCTGCGCGGCTAAGTCGGGGCTCAGCTCTTTCTTGCCGCTGAAGAGCGCGCGCAAACGGCCAAAGAAGCCCTCGGCGTCTCGCGACTTGGCGAGCCCACGTCGCAGACTGCTGATGTCTCGCGCTTTGGGCGGGGCCGACGGTCTTTCGGGCGCTTTGGCGGCAACGGGCGCGGCAGGCACCACGGGCGCAGCCGCGTCACGCCGTGAAGGCGGTGGCGGCCGCGTCGAGGGGCGGGCTTCTGGCGTTGCCGCCGGAGCCGCTTCTGCCGGGCCGCCTTCGGCCGGCCGAGCCTTGGCGGACTCTGCCTTTGCGGGCGCAGGCGCGCGCTCCGACTTCTTGGAGGGAGCTGGCTGCTCGCGAGGCGGCAGCGCAGCCTCTTCCTTGGTTTTGAAGAAGAGGAAGTACGCTCCGACCGCAAGGGCCAGCGCTAGTAGGACGTAGATGAATTCCATTCCGCGCGTACTGCTGAGGGCCCGCGACTATAGGGAGGCGCGCTCCATTCAGTCAATGCCTCGTTCTCGCGTTGTTTTAGGATCGTCCACGACGCCGACGACCTGCTCGCTGGCCGCGTCGGGGGGAATCGCCCCGAAAGCCAGCTGCTCGAGGCTTCGAGCCCAGCGTTCCACGTCGGGCTCGGCCTCGGCCGAAGCAACCGCCGCGACTTCTGCGGGGGTCGGCTCGGCGTTAGGGCGGATCCAGGGCTTACCTTGGCGTTCGGCCCAGCGGACGAGGCGCTCCATCAATGCCCGACGCCTAGAGACCAAAGAGAGCTCGAGCACGCCCGGCACCGGGAGAGGAGCCGTGAGCGTGGCGTGAAAGGGGGCCGTCACCTCCACCAGGCTACCTGGGGGGAAGTCCGCGGTTTGGACGCGGAAGGCGCCGTCCGTCGCGGTTCGAACCTGAAGCAAGACCGGGCGCTGGGCGCCGGGACCGAGAATGGTCACGACCGACGGCGAGACGGGCGTTCCCTCGTGGGCATCGCGCACGTATCCCTCGTAGCCGCCCCCGGCGCCGAATTTTTCCAACACTTCGACGCTGGCTCGGACCCGCGGCGGCGGGGCTGCGGCTCGAGGTCGAGCTCGCGGTGGGCGCCGCCAGCTGAGCACCACGGCTAGCGCCGCGAGGACCGCCGCTACCACCCAGAACGCGTAGCGCGCGTACCCGGGCGAGGCAGCCAGCACGCGCAGCTCCAAGGGGGGGGCCGACAGCCAGCCCGCGCCTTCTCCAATGAACTCGAGCGTGAGCGTGCCGCCCAGCATCGTAGCCGGCGCGCTGGGCACGCTCAGCGCAGCGACACCATTCTTCACGCGAGCGGCGGCCACGCTGAGCCCGCGACTGCGGGCTTCCACGACGCCCGAGGCGGCAGGGCCCAGCACCGATGCCGCGTGAATTCGCAGGGTGGCACCAGGCTCGATGCTGGGCTCGGCCCCCGCTTCCAGGCTCAGCGCGACGGTGACACTGCGCATGACCGCGCTCGTCACCTGCGCCAGCTCTTCGCCGTCGTGACTCCGGAGCCTTCCAATCAACCGCGCGGGGCCGGGGCTTCCGAAGCTGGTGGACACGAGCGACAGGCGGTGAGCTTCGCCGAGTCCGTCGAGCGCAGCGCGCCCCAGCTCTTGCTCGGAGCCATCGGCGACCATCGACAGCACGAGCTCGGCTGCGGCGGGTGGGGTCGCCCCGCTGCGCGCGCGCGCTACGAGCCCAATCTCCTGCACGGGCTGGTCGAGCGCCAACGCCGTCACCGGCGGGTCGAAGCCAACCTCGTAGAAGGCCGCGACACCTTCGGGGAGCTGCACGACGCGGCTGGTGCGCTCCAAATAGCCGCGTGCGTCTTGAAACGAGAGCTCCACGCTTCCCTGGGCCATGCCGGTTACGGTGACGCACACGCGGCCTGACTTGTCGCTCGTGAGCACCAGCTCCGCGCCGGCTTCACCGCGTGGATCGCCGCAGCGGTGGAGCGTTGGTGTCCCGCTCTGAGCGGAAGTGCGAATGCGGATCTCCGAGCCGGGCAGGGGGCGCCCGACCTCGTCTCCGAGCGTGGCGCGCACCTCGAAGCTGTCGCCCGTCGCGCGCGCTTCGGTCACGAACGCGGCTTTGCCCGAGACCTTGAGCGTCGGGGCAACGGGCTCAGCGGCCGCTGAGCCGGCGACGCTGAACGACAACGACACACCAAGAGCTACCCGCAGCGCGCGCCCGGCGGCCAGCAGGCCAGCGGCGCCACGAAGTTGGTTGCGCTCATTGCACCACATTGGCGCGGTCACGATAGCAGGACGCGGGCAAAGCCGAGGCTTGCTTTTGAAGAGCGAAGGCCAGCGCGCCGTCCAACGAGGCAGCAGCCGCCCATGATAACGTCTGGTCCGATGTTGCCCTCCCGAGCGATGCGGGCGTTGTCGGTATTGGTGTTTTTGGGGACGCTGCTCGTGTCTTCACTGGCTACCGCGCAAACCACAGACGTGGAGCGGCTCATCTACAACTTGGCGAACAGCGAAGACTTTCGCGTGCGCACCCAAGCTGCGCTGGCGCTCGGTGCATCGAAGAACGAGCGCGCCGTGACGCCACTTTGTTCCGCGCTCGCTGACTTGAACACCACGGTGCGCGCGGCGTCCGCGGCTGCGCTCGGCCGGCTCGCGTTGCCGGCCGGCCAAGGGTGTCTCGAAAAGCGGCTCGACGCGGAGCCGAGCGACGTGGTGAAGGCGACGATTCAAAAGGCGCTGGACGTCATCAGAGGTGGCGGCGCTCCTGGCGCGGAGCCCATCTTCGCCAGCGACACCAAATTCTACATCTCCATCGGCAAAACCTCCGACAAGACCGGTCGGGGTGGAGACGACGTGGATCGGCTCGTTCGCAAGGCGATGCTCGGCAAGGTCGGGCAAACCCCCGGCTTCTTGGCGGCGCCCCCGGGAGAGACTCAAGCCCAAGCCAAGAAACGCCTCGGCGCTCACAAGGGCGTCAAGGGCTATTTCCTCTCGCCCGTCATCACCGCCGAGTACCTCGACGACACTTTGAAGGTCAAAATCGACGTCGCCATGGCCACCTACCCCGACAAGGACGTTTTCGGGCAGTTCTCGTTCTACCAGAAGGTAGGTGGCGTCTCGCCCGGCAGCACCTCGGACGAGAACGACCTGATTCAAGGCGTGGCCGAGCGAGCCATCGAGAAGTTCGCAGGAGTCGCCGCTAGTCGCTAAGGGGCCGCGAATGGATAAGTCGATCGACTCAGCCATTCGCGGACCCTAAGCACTTAGCGAGGGCGGGCTGGGCTCGACAAAACGGCTTCGAAGGGACAGCGTTCTTGCTCGGCTGGCCCCGAGACCCCTAAACTTGTCAGGCTGCGCGCGACCTCTCTCGGTCGGCCCGGCTAGGAGAAGGTTGATAATGCCCGAAGCGGCATCGATGTCTGCGCCCCCAGCCGGTCGCCACCAACGCCGGCTCAAGAACTACCTGCTGGATGCACACTTTCAGCTCAAGTACAGCGGGTACTTGGTCGGGATTGCGGTGTTGTTCAGCGTTTGCCTCGGCACGCTCTTGTGGCGCACGAGCTTGGCCGTGATCGCGCAGAGCGCTCAGACCGTGCAGCAAGGCGAGCAAGTCGTCGGGCGCGGCCGTGAGGTCGTGGAAGAGAGTCGCAAGGTCAGCGAGGTCGTGAAGATGAACATCGTGAAGGACCCGATCTACAGCGACAACCCCGCGCTGCTCGAGGCCTTCAAGGGTGACGCGGACAAGCAAGACGAGCGCTTGAAGAGTCAACAAGCGGCGCTCGAGCAGCAAGCCGCCGGCCTCAAGCAGCAGTCGGCCGCCATCGCCGTTCAGCAGCGGACGATGCTGATCACGCTCACCAGCGCCCTCACGCTGCTCTGCGTGCTGATCGGCTTTGCCGGTATCTTGGTGACGCACAAGGTGGCGGGCCCCATCTTCAAGATGAAACGCCAGATCCGCGAGGTCGGCGAAGGCCACTTGCGCATCCCGAACAAGCTTCGAAGGGGCGACGAGCTCGTCGACTTCTTCGAGGCGTTCGAGACGATGGTCATCAACCTGCGCTCGCGCCAGCAGGGTGAGATCGACAGGCTGGAGCAGGCCATCAAGACCCTCGAGCCCAAAGCCGAGCCCGGCGAGCTCGATCCGCTCTACCAGCTCCGCCAACAGATGAAAGACGCCCTGAATACTTGAGGGGTCAGGGGTCAGGGGTCAGTCGGCGGAGAGAGCGGGGAACAGACCACGAGGATCGCGTGACGCTCGAGCCAATACGGAGGAGAACCAAGACCAACCTCAAAACGCTGCTTCGACGTACTCGATGACTGGGCCAGCCGGTCCAAAGATTACGCTGGCCGCGTCGTAGCGCAGGCGTTTGACGGAGAGGTCCTGCCGATAGCGGCGTTGCCAGAGGCGCTGACCGGCGAGGCGGATGCGGTAGCGCTTCTGACCGTCGATGCTGCCGAAGCCGCTCGTCCAGGCGCCGCCGCCGCGCGAGCGCACCTCTACGACCACCACAAGATCGCCCAAGCGCGCGACCACGTCGATCTCCAGGTACGAGAGCCGGAGGTTCGTCGCGACGATTTGAAAGCCGCGCTCTTTCAGGAAGCGGGCGACGAGCTGCTCGGCTCCTCGCCCGCGCTGGGCGCGGCCTTGGCTACTTGGCGCCGCACTCGGCGGGCGGGTTCGCCCCGTCGCAGCCGCAGGCTTTGGGGTTGTCGAGGCAGGTGTCGACCGTCGGGTCGTTGGGCTCGTACTTGGAGCCGGCGCGGATGCAGTACGACCCGGCCAGGTTGCTGGCAGATTGGGTGATCTTGAGGTCGTCGACGAGCTTCTCGCACTGGAAGCCTTCGGGGCACTCACAGTAGCGGGCGTTCTTGTCCGGGCCATCGCAACGACAGGAGCAGTAAACTGCCTTCTCGGTCTGGCGCGTCGTCAGTTGCGGCTTCACTTCGACGTTGATGTTGTCGGCGCTCTTGCGATCACTGCGGTTCACCGCGGTGCCCGGGATGGAGCATTGCGGCTTCCAGTCGGGGTTCTCTTGCGAGGGCGGATCGGCCCCTGGGTCCAGGTAGGGGACACCGGCCGAAGCCGACTGACCGAGGCGACAACTGACGCGGCCCTGGAAATGGTTCACCAGGCACAGCCGCGTCTCGCACTGGAAGGAACGGCTCTCGACGTTCGTTTCGGTTACCTGGAAGCCGTTGAAATTCTGTTGGTATTCGTCCTCGGGGGTGCAGGGATCACCCACGCCACCGGGGGTACAACCCAACGCGGCCAAGCCCAAGAGCAGCACCACGGACCATGAACCAGCACTCAGCAATCTTGTCATCCTTGCTCGCTAACCTTGTGTGCTTTTGCGTGGGGAGCGTTAGGCTTCCGACAGTCGCCCGCTGACCGGCGCGTACGCTAATCGAGCGCGCGGAATTCCGTCAACGCGAAACAGGTCTCGGGCTCGCAATCGCGGTGGATCATCCAAAGGACTCAGGAAAGTTCTCTCGTCGCTGCCCGGTTAGTCGCCCGAGCCCTCGAAAGTGAGCAGGCGAGGTCGCCGAAGGCGTTCGGGGCCCCCGGGCCAAAGCATCCGCGGGGACGCGTTTCGGAAGCTTGCTCTCCCCGCTCAAGACGGGCGAGACCGGCCTTTCGATCCGCATCCGGCGACCATGCTTCCGGGCGCGAATTTTATGGCGCAGCCCCAAACGCCTCGATAAGCCCGCCCGAGTTTCAACTACGCTTGACAACGGCTTCCGCCGCTATCTAACATGCCGCAGCCCTGCGGGTTGTATCTACCGGTAGTTATTAGGCTTTTTCGTCTCGAGACCCCAACCCGCCCGAAGCCCCTCAGCCCGGGGTTCGGCGCCCCCTCTGTTTGGAGCGGGCGGTGCCACTCCACCCATCTACGAGGATTCATGTTCCGAAAGCGTCTGGTCGCGGTCAGCATCCTGGCTACAGCCGTGTTGTCGAGCTCGCTCGGCGTCACCACCATCGCCCACGCCCAAGAGGTGCTGGATCTGGACGCACCCGCTCCTGCCGCCAAGGGCAAGAAGGGCGCCGGCAAGGCAGATAAGCCTGCCTCGAGCGGAGAGGCCAAGAAGAAGGGCGGCGTCGACATCGATCTCGACGAAGACGCACCCAAGAGCGGCAAGGCGAAGCCGGCGGTCGTCGCGGGCAACCCGACCGAGGGCGCGGCTCAAGCCAAGGCGCTGTTCGACAAGGAAAAGTGGAGCGAGGCCGCGCAGGCCCTGCACCGCGTGCGCTCCGGTGAGACGGGCGACGATCCGGGCAACAAGCAGCTGGCCGAGTACTTCTTGGCCATCTCGCTCTATCGCCTCAAGTTCTACCAGGCCAGCTACCAGATCTTCAGCGGGGTCGCCGACAACCCCAACCACCTGAAGTTCAAAGAGACGCTGCTCTGGTTGGCCAAGCTGGCCACGCAGCTGCCCGAGCCCGCCGACATCATCGAGCGCGTCGGTAAGTACAACGACGAAGACTTGGCGCGCTTCGACAACGAGCAGCAGCGCGACCTGTACTGGCAGCTGAACTTCATGCTCGGCCGCTACAAGTACCGCAATCGTCAGTTCGAAGAGTCGATCCGACTGTTCCAGAAGGTGGACCGGCGCAGCGAATACTACGTGAAGGCGCAGTTCTTCACCGGCGTCAGCTACGTCCAGCTACGCAAGGGCGTGCCCGCCGTCAAAGCCTTCCAGCGCATCGAAAAGGCGCTCGACGAAGGCGTCGAGGGGGTGGACGACGAAGACCGCATGCGCGACCTGGCGTACCTGTCGATGGCGCGCACCTATTACTCGTCGTCGATCACGCTGGACGCCGAGACCAACGCGCCGACCGTGAACAGCACCAAGCTGAGCGCGGCGGTGAAGTACTGGAACCAGGTCGACGTCACGAGCGAGTACTGGCTCGACGCGCTGTTCGAAGAGTCGTGGGCGTACTTCATGGCCGGCGACTACCCGCGCTCGCTCGGCAACATTCACACGCTCGGCGCGCCGTACTTCCCGAACTCGTTCTATCCCGAGTCCGAGGTTCTGAAGGCGATCATTTACTTCACGAACTGCAACTACGACGCGGCTACCACCGTCGTGGCGAAGTTCAACCTGCGCTACACGCCCATCAAGGACGAGCTCGAGAAGATCCTCAAGAACTACAAGGGCGAGAACCGCGAGGACGCCTTCTTCAAGTTCCTGCTCGACGTGCGCGAGGGCAAGGGCGACATCTCGCCGTCGGTCCGTCCGATCGTCGAGATTGCGCTGTCGGATCGTCAGCTGCTCCGCAACATCGACTACGTGAAGCTGCTCGAGGAAGAAGAGAAGCGCTTCAAGAAGTCGCCGGCCGACTTCCAGAGCTCGGGCCTCGGCCTCGAGGTCTCGGACGCGCTGAAGCTGGCTCGCGACTTGGCCGTGCGCCAGGCGGGTGAGCTCGCGCTCGGCCGCTACCAGCGCTACGTCGACGAGCTGAACGAGCACCTGCGCAATGGTGAAAAGATCCTCATCGATATCACCGCCGCGCAGCGCAACTTGCTCGACGAGAAGCTGCAAACCAACCAGGTCAGCAAGGCAGAAGCGAAGATCTTCGGCGTGGTCAAGCCCGACGAAGAGCACGTGATTTGGCCGTTCAACGGTGAGTATTGGCGCGACGAGCTCGGTTTCTACCGTCAGGTGGTCGAGTCGGCTTGCGGAAGGTGATGTAAATGAGCTGCAAGAGTGCAATTTCCGTGGTTGTGGGTGCGCTGAGCTTGTGGCTCACCACGAGCGTCGCGCACGCGGTCCCCGAAGCCAAGCCGACCGATCTGAGCCTGGAGTGCGTCTCCAAAGAAGCTCAGACGACGCTGATGACGTGCCCCGGCGGTCCGGCGAAGTTCGATCCGCATCAGAAGCGCGCCGTCGCCTTCAAGAGCGCTCCGCCTCCGCGCGAGGTGAAGAAGCGCGAAGACGACGTCAAGCCGGTCAACCCCGATGAGCTGAAGAAGTTCGCCGAGCGCGACTTGCGCAAGGGCGCCCTCCAGGCGCGCGCTCGCGCCCTGCTGATCACCGAAATCCAGGGCCTCGAGCGCTTGTACAAGCGCACGCAGAAGAAGTCGGCGGATCGTCCCCAGCTCGTCAAGCGCTTGGCCGAGGCCTACGTCGAGCTCGAGAGCGCCGGCCAGCGCGACAAGATCGCCGCCGACATCAAGGCCCAGGACGCCAAGAAGAAGAACCCCGGTCAAGCCGGCAAGTTCAAGGCGGACGCCGTTCAAGCAGAGAAGATCGTGAAGGCCGCTCGCGAAAAAGCGATCGTCTACTACACGATGATGAAGAACGATTACCCCGACTACTCGAAGCTCGACGAGGTGCTCTACTACCTCGCTTACGAGCACGAGCAGGGTGGTGATCTCAAGAACGCGCGCTCGACCTACTTCGAGCTGATTCAGAAGGCGCCCAAGTCGACGTACATTCCATACGCGTACCTGGCCTTCGGCGAGCTGTTCTTCCAAGAAGCGCAGGGCGATCCCGCTAAGTGGGATTTGGCTGCCGCGGCGTACAAGGAAGTGATCAAGTACCCGCCGCCGAACAACAAGCAGTACGGCTACGCGCGCTACAAGCTCGGCTACGTGCTCTGGAACAAGGGCGAGTACGCCGGCGCGCTGAACGAGTTCAAGAAGGTCATCGAGTACGGCGAGCAGTTCACCGACGTGCCGAACGCGAGCCAGCTCGCCAAGGCCGCTCGCCGCGACATGATCCCGGTTTACGCCGTCGCTGGCGCGCCGGACAAAGCGTTCAACTTCTTCAAGCCGGTCAGCGGCGACAAGGGCGGCGAGCAGGTCAAGACGGTCGGCATGCTGAACGACCTCGGCATGGCCTACCTCGACACCGGTCACTACAAGGAAGGCATCGTCCTCTACCGCGACTTGCTCAGCCGCGATGCGGGCGTGAAGGGCTGCTACTACCAGGGCCAGATCACGACCGCGACGCAGGCGCTGATGTCCGGCGACAAGGAAGCCGTCCGCAAAGAGATGGACCAGCAGGTCCGCGTCTTCAACGAGTACACGAAGGGTGGCTCGCCCGAAAAAGAGAAGAGCGAGTGCGCCAACAAGACGGCCGAGCTGCTAGCCGAGACGGCCATGAGCTGGCACCTCGAGGCCGTCGGTACCGGCGGCGTGCGCGGCACCGGCGACAAGAAGACGATGGATTTGGCGGCGTACCTCTACAAGAAGGTCGCCGACAACTTCACGGCCGCCGATTTCGGCAAGTTCCAGTTCCCGCGCATCGTGAAAGAGGACTGGCCGACCATGTACAAGATCAAGTACGCCATGGCGGACTTGCTGTACTTCCAGCAGCGCTGGGAAGAGTGCGGGCCAGCGTTCGACTCCGTGGTGGCCGAGGATCCGAAGGGTGGGCAGGCTGCCGAAGCCGCGTACGCCTCGGTGCTCTGCTACCAGAAGATGTACGACCAGATGTACAAGGGCGACTCGGATCGCAAGACCAAGGGTCTTGGGCCGACGGGCGCGGACGAGAAGGACCGCGAAGCCAAGAAGGGTGAGTGGGAGAAGTTCAAGCCCAAGCCCTTCACCACCATGCAGACCGGCATGGTCACGGCGTTCAACCGCTACGTTTGCTACATCACGCCGCCCAAGGGCGACAAGGAAGCCGAAGAGCAGTACGTCGAGGTCAAGTACGCGCGCGCGCGCACCTACTTCGAATCCCAACACTGGGAGGAAGCCGCTCTCGCGTTCCGTGACGTGGCCATCAACCACTCGGACAAAGACGCGGGCATCTTCGCCGCGCAGCTCTACCTCGAGTCCGTGAACGTCCTCGGCAGCCGCGCGGAGCCCCCGCGTCCCAGCTGCTTCGACGACATGGCCAAGGACGTGCCGACGTTCCTCGAGCTGTACTGCAAGGGCAGCAAGTTCGAAGACAACAAGGACCAGTGCGAGTCGCTGACCCGCATTCAGTTCGACATCATGCGCCTCAAGGCGCAGAAGCTGGTCGAGAAGGGCGACAGCCTCTCCGAGAAGGGCAACTACAAGGAGGGCCTGGACACCTACAAGAAGGGCGCGGAAGCGTACCTCGACTTGTGGCGCACCTACTGCGAGACCCCGCTCAGCAAGGGCGAAAAGCCCAAGCAGTGCGAGAAGGCCGACGAAATCGTCTACAACATGGCGAAGGCCTACCAGGCCGCCCGCCTGCTGGCGAAGGCCATCTCGGTCCGGTTGAACATCTTGCTCAACAAGACCTACGGACTCCAAGACTCGCCGCTGGCGAAGAAGGCCCTGTACGAGATCGGCGGCAACTACCAAGCCATCGCCGTTTACGACAAGGCGTCGGAGTTCTTCGAGCGCTACTGCGAGGCGACCGCCTTCAAGGGTGAGTTCGCCGACCAAGCGCTGAGCGACGCGGTCGTGCTTCGCCTCGGCACCGGCCAAGACGAGCAAGCCATCAAGGACGCCAACAACTTCAACAAGTACTACGGCGCGCGGAAGCCGGCGCAGACTGCGCAGATTGCCTACGCCATCGCCGCGCACTACGGCGAAAAGAAGGACTGGGGCAACGTCGAGAAGCGGCTCGCTGGCTCGATGAAGCTCATCGACGGCAAGGCCACGACGGACGTGCGCGCTCAGGCGCACGCCCTGCTGGGTCGTGCCTACGTGAAGGCGAACAAGGGCGCGGTGGCGTCCAAGGAGTACGCGGCCGTACGCAAGCTCTGGGAAGACCCGAAGGCGGCCGTCGCCAGCATCGAGGGCATTCCCGACGAGGACGCTGGCGCCAAGCAGCGTCGGTTGGGTCGCGCCTTGGAGGCTGTCGGCGAGGCGCTGTTCTTCACCGCTGAGGAGAAGAAGGCCCGCGTCGATAAGATCGCGTTCCCCGAGTACAAGGGCCCGGGCACGAAGGAAGGCGTCATCAAGCACATCCAAACCAAGGTCAAGGATTGGATTGGCAAGAAGCGCCCGCTCATCGACGAGGCTTCGGCCGAATACATCAAGATCGTCAACCTGCAGCCGGTGCCGCCGCCGCGCTGGGTCATCGCCGCCGGCTCTCGCGTCGGCGACATGTGGGGCAAGTTCGTCAAAGAGTTCCGCGCCGCCCCGATCCCGGACGCCATCAAGAAGGACTACGAGCTGCGCACCGCCTACTACGGCTCACTCGACGAGGCTTCCGAGCCGCAGAAGCAGCAGGCAAAGAGCGCCTATGGCACCTGCCTCGGCTACTCCGTGAAGTACCAGTACTTCGACGAGTTCAGCCGTACCTGCGAGGTCTGGCTGGCCGAGAACTACAAGAGCGAGTTCCACGTCGTCGACGAGTTCCGCGGCTCACCAAACCGCGTGAACAGCGTGCTGCGCGAGCAGGGTAGCCCGCTGCGCATCGGTGGTGAGCCGATGGTCGTGCAGAGCGCCGAGCCCGAGAAGAAGAAGAAGTCGGCCGACGACGGTGACGACAAGAAGAAAGACGACAAGAAGAAGGAAGGCGGAGCGTGATGATGAAGCGCTTTATGGGTATTGCGCTCGTGGGCATGACCGCCGCGCTCGGCGCGTGCGGTGGTCCCACCATGGTCAACGGCAAAGCCGTGCTCTCGCCCGATAAGGACAGCGGCCGCAAGGGCGCGGGCTCCGTCAGCGTCAGCAAGGAAGCGGCCTCCACCTTCGACGGCGCGCTCGATCAGTTCGTCGAGCACGACAAGAAGCAGGACTGGACGGACGGCATCTGCTCGAGCGTGGCGGACACCTTCACCAAGGCCGCCAGCACGCAGAAGTCCGACGCCCGGGCCGAGTTTCCCGAGGCCATCTACAACGCGGGTCTGGCCTATCAGCGCTGCGGCAAAGACGCCGAAGCGCGAGAAAAGTTCGAAGACACGCTGAAGGCCGACGGCAGCTTCCACCGCGCCAAGGCCCAGCTGGCGCTGTACGACTTCGCCAAGTCCGGCGACGTCGACGGCACGATCTCGCGGCTCGATCAAATCATCCGCGACGCCAAGTTCCAGAACGTCGAGGCGCTGGTCGCCGTTGCTGCGCTGCAGATGGAGCGCGGCAGCGATCAAGCGGACAATGACGGCAAGAACGACCTCGAGCGCGCGCAGCGCAACTTGCAGCGCGCGTTGGCCGTCGACGACAGCTACATGCCCGCCTTCAACCAGCTCGCGGTGTATTACCTCGAGCAGGCCAAGGCCAAGGCAGGCGCGTCGGCCAAGAAAGGCCGTCGCGGTCGTCGCGGCATGGAAGTTTCGGGCGTGAAGGGCGTCGACGTCGACGAGCAACAGCTGGATCTGGCCGCGCTCGTCGCTTCGCAAGCGCAGCGGAAGAACCCGAACTACGCGCCGATCCACAACACGACCGGCCTCATCCAAGTTCAGCTGAAGAACTTCAACGGTGCCGTGAAGAGCTTCGGTCGCGCTCGCCAGCTCGACTCGAAGTTCTTCGAAGCGCACATGAACTACGCGGCGGTGAGCCTCTCGTTCCGCGGCTACGAAGAAGCCGAGAAGGCCTACCGCGACGCGCTCAAGCTGCGTCCGAAGGAGTTCGAGGCGCACTTGGGCTTGGCGCTCGCGTTGCGCGGACAGATCAACGACAGCAACTTCGACAAGATGGTCGCGGCCGCCCAGGCCGAGCTCGAAGAAGCCAAGAAGATCGACGGCTCGCGCGCCGAGACCTACTACAACGAAGCCATTCTCACGCACGAGTTCAAGGCCAAGCGCGCAGCGGGGGCCTCGGCCGTTCCGCAGCTCGAGAAGGCGGCGCAACAGTACCGAGACTTCGTGGCCAAGGCCGCGGATGGCGCCGAGTTCGCCGACGCCGTGAAGCGCTCCAAGGAGCGCAGCTCGGACATCGACGACACCATCAAGTTCATCAAGGAAGGCGCGCAAGCCGAGAAAGACGCGGCCGAAGCGGAGAAGGCCGCCAAAGAGCAGCAGGCGGCCGACAAGGCGGCGGCCGACAAGGAAGCGGCCGACAAGGCAGCAGCCGACAAGGCGGCAGCTGACAAAGCCGCCGCGGCTCCGGCCGGTGGCGACAAGGCCGCTGCCGGTGGCGCCGCTGCTCCAGCGGGCAAAGCTCCGGCCGGCAAGGCCCCAGCGGCTCCCGCTGGCAAAAAGTGAGCTGACCAAACAAAAGCGGGAACCCTCGCGGCGGGCCGGTGTCGTGTCACCGGCCCTACCGCGAAACCCGTTGGTGGCGCTGACTCGGTGATTGACGAATCCGGGTCCTAGCCGCTACAATGTGACTGTAAAGAATCGTAGAAAGTTTTGAGGAGGCTGTAATGGTGTCCAAGCGCGTTCGAATCGTATCGGTGGCTGTAGGTCTCGCGGCTTTTATGGCGTCCGGTGCGGCCTTGGCTCAAGACAAGCCGGCCGCGGGCGAAAAGGGTGGCGACGGTTATGGCTACGAGTTCGACGACGATCCGCTGGCTGCTGGTGGCTTCGGTCCGAACGACGCGACCATTCGCGTCCGCCCGCGAGCGGCGCGCACCACGCTGATTCGCCCGCGCATTCAGTTCGTGGACGAGATGCTCAAGTCCGTCGAAAACCTGTGATTTTCGGATAGCGCCGCACCCGGTTTCCGATCCTCTCCCAATACCGAGACTGAGAAAAGCAAGATGGCAAAGGCTGTTCTAACGTTCGCGCTGTATCAAGCTGACGCCCTGACCCGGCGTGAGACGGTGACTCAAGACATCGTCAAGGTCGGCAAGGATCCGAAGAGCCATCTGCGCGTCGACGACGAGCTGGCCTCGCGCATGCACGCCGTCATCGAGGTGGCAGGCCCGGAGGACATCACGCTCATCGATCTGGGTAACGAGCCCGGGACGATGGTGAACGGTGCCCGCGTCAACAAATGCAAGCTGCACGTTGGCGACCAAATCCAGGTCGGCGACACCAAGATCATTCTGGAGAGCGCCGAAGGCGCAGGAGCCGAGGCCGCTCCGCCGCCTCCCGCTCCTGGCTTCGGCGCAGCGCCGAACCCGTTTGCTGCGGCGTCCGCGTCGAGCCCGTTCGCCGCTTCGAGCAACCCTTTCGCGACGGCGAGCAATCCCTTCGCGGCCGGCGCCGCGGCCCAGCGGCACCAGCAAGCGCTCCACGTGCCGGAGGACGCCGCGCCCGGCACCTACACCTACACGATGGTGAAGAGCGGGCCCGACGTCAGCCCGGACGAGGTCGAGATCCCGCACTTGGCGTCGGTCGAAGTGATGGTGCTGTGGGGCACGAACGTGCTGCACGTCTCGCACCTCACGCCTCCTCGCAATTTCTACGTCGGCGAAGAGCAGGGCAAGAACTTCGCCTGTGACTTCTTCATCCCGAGCGAGCGGCTCGGCACGACCCGCCTGCCCGTGGTGGTTGGAGATCGCGCTTCGGTGGCGCTGGTCATTCCGCCCAACGCGCGCGGCTCGGTCGAAATTCCGGGTCAACCCAAGATGAGCTTGGACGAGGCTCGCGCTCGTGCGCAACCGAGCGCCGAGCTGTCGGGTGGTCACCAGCTGTCGTTGCCCGGTGGCGCCAAGGCCCGCGTAGAGCTCGGCGACTTCGTGTTCCAGGTTGCCGCCGTGAACGCAGGCAAGCCGCTCAAGCACGGCGTCGCAACGAACTTCGAGTGGGCCGTGGCCATGTACTTCGGCTTGTCGTTCCTCACCGTGGGCGGTCTGCTCGCCGCGATGGCGTTCTTCGTCCCCCCCATGGGTTTGACGGACGACGAAGAGCTCGACAAAGACGCTCTCTACCTGATGCAGCAGTACCTGAAGGCTGCTGCCGAGCGCGAGCAGGAAGAGAAAGAGACCGAGGTCGTCCAAGACAACTCGGACAACAAAGAAGGCGGCACCGGTACTCGCGCGAAGGGCGAGGAAGGGTCGATGGGTAATCCCACGACCAAAGCCACCAACAAGCGCTACGCGGTTCAGGGGCCGAAGGACAACCAGGACATGCACCTGGCCCGTCAGGCAGCCCTGCGTGAGGCCACCGAATTCGGCATGATCGGCCTGCTCAACACGGGCGCGGCCGGTGATCCCAACGCTCCGACGGCCCCGTGGGGTCGTGACACGTCGCTCGGTTCCGACGAAATCAGCGCTCGCGGCAACATGTGGGGCGACGAGATCGGTGACGCCTTCGGCGCCGGTGGTCTCGGCTTGTCCGGCATCGGCGAAGGCGGCGGTGGCCGCGGCGAAGGTATCGGCCTCGGCAACATCGGTACGTTGGGTCATGGCGCCGGCGTGGGCACCGGGCAGGGCTTCGGCGCTGGTCATGGTCGCCTCGGCGGCTCGCACCAGACGAAAGCGCCCAAGGTGCGCATGGGTGCGACCACGGTCAGCGGTCGGCTCCCGCCCGAGGTGATTCAGCGCATCGTGCGCCAGAACTTTGGTCGCTTCCGCATGTGCTACGAGCAGGGGCTCGGTCGCAACCCGAACCTCGAAGGCCGCGTGTCTGCACGTTTCGTCATCGGTCGCGACGGCGCCGTGTCGAACGTGTCGAACGGCGGGTCGGACTTGCCCGATAGCGGCGTCGTGAGCTGCGTGCTCTCGGCCTTCTACGGCTTGAGCTTCCCGCAGCCGGAAGGCGGCATCGTCACCGTCGTGTATCCGATCATGCTCGCCCCCGGCTGAGCCGAGACGCAAACGAGCGCACGGCGCGTGTCGGTGTTCTACCGCACGCGCCGTTTCGCTTTTGTGCCACACAGCCGAGTCGAGACCGAGAGCGAGACGAGACGAGCGAGCGGGAAGGTGGGACGGTGTTTTGATTGGAGCGTGCAGAGGGCGCATGCGGACTCGCGCTGCCTGCTAGGGCGAAGCGTTCGCCTGGCCCGCCGAGAGATCTCCCGCTCGTTCTTCCTACCTTGCTGTTGCTACGTCTCCCTCTCGGGAGGGCGAGGTAGGTGCGGAGCCTTCGAAAATCGCGGACGTTTTCGATTACGATGCGGCTTTACTTCACCCGCTGCGTCCGCCTATGCTCGGGCTCGTTCGTGGTCCGGAAATCGCCCCGGATCGAGGCTAGTTCGCCTCAGAATCGAGTCGCTTGAAGGTCCTGCGCATGGCTGCCCACGCCCCGCTTGGTTGCTGCCCGCGCCTCGTAGTTCCGGGATTGCGTTACACAGAGGAATGCTCGCGATGACACTCCAAAAGCTCTTGAAGGTCAGTCTCGTTTCCATCGGCCTGTCCGTCGCCCTGGGCGCCTGCAGCCGTGATCACATCGAGGCCGTGAACCTCGCCAACGAAGGCGACCAGGCCGTCAAGGTCAACGTCGAAGGCGCCATTCAAAAGTTCGAGCAAGCCGCCCAGCTCGATCCCACGAACCACCGGATCCTCTGGAAGCTGGCCTCGGCTTACGAGAAGAAGGAAGACTGGGAGAAGATGGCGTCGACCTTGCAGCGCGCCGTGACGGTCGCGCCGGACTTCGCCAACTACTGGTACAAGCGCGGCAACGCGCTCTTGATGCAGGCCCAGAACGGTAACCCCGACGCCTACGAGCAGGCGAAGGAGCCGCTCAAAGAGTGCATCAAGCGCGATCCGAACCTGGCCGAGTGTTACCACCAGATCGGCGAAGCCTATGAGATGACGGGCGACGAGCAGGCTGCCGTCGAGAACTACTCGAAGGCCATCGAGCACGATTCGACGAAGCCGTTCTTCTACGGCCCGCTCGCTGATCTCTACCTGACTTACAAGCTCTACAAAGAAGCGGAGCAGGTCGCGGCCGAAGGCCTCAAGACCGTGCCGCCTGGTCCGAAGACCATGGGTGGTTTGTTCAGCTTGTGCATCTTGCAGGCGAAGGCTGCGCAGATGCGCGGAGACAAAGCGGCACAGCTTGCCGCCGTCGAGAAGGCGGAGCAGTACGTAGGCGAGGATTCGCATCCGGATGCCGCCTACAACCTCGGCAGCACGTACGCCACGATGGAACCGCCGAATAAAGAGAAGGCCTTGCGCCTGCTCAATCAGTTTACGAAGCGCACTTGCCGCAGCGGTAACTCCGCGAAGTGGAAAGAGCAGTGCGAGCAGACCGCGTCGTTGATCCAAAAGTTGGGTCAGTGAACCGAAGGCTCGCAAACACCGCAGGGAATTGTTGATGGAACCGAGGCTCGCGTCGCGATCAGCGCAACGCGAGCTTCGCTCTATGTAAGCTTGTCCGAGGCAGCAGCATGGATCTTGAGCAGCGTCTGAAACAGCTAGAGAGCCACCACGACTGGCAGGGGCTCGCCGAGGCACTAGAGCAGGGTCTGGCCGCGGCCCAAGACCAAACGGTAAAAGCCGAGCTGCACTTGCGGCTGGGGCGCCTGCTGTACCAACAGTTTTTGCAGGGCGTGCGCGCGCTCAAGCACTTTCAGGACGCGTTCAAGCTGAACCCCGTGCTGATCGAAGCGCTGGGAGAGGCCCGCAGCATCTACTGGGAGTTGGGCAAGCTGAACATGGTTCAGAAGCTCCTGGAGCTGCAGCTGAAGAGCGCTCAAGACTCGGCCACGCGCGTGGCCTTGTACCGCGAGCTGGGTGACGTGCTGTCCGACGGCGGCGACTACGAGCGCGCCACGGAGGCGTACGCCAAGGCGCTGCAGAGCGCGGAAGGCAAAGCGACCGACGCGGGCGAACGGCTCGCCGACGTACAGGCCAGCGCCTCGGATTGGCAAGATCGCGTGGCGGAGCTGCTGCGCACCGCGCACGAGTCGGCGTCCGCCGCGGAAAAATCCGACGCGTTCATCCGAGCGTCGCGCATCGCCAAGCGCTTCGCGCCCAACGAGTTCGAAGGCATTTTGGCGCAGGCGTACGTCGCCGATCCGACGAACGTGAAAGCAGCCGCCATCTACGAAGGCTTGCTCGTCGAAACCGAGCGGACCGAGCAGATCCTCGCGACGCAGCGCGAGGCCTTGAAGGCCGTCACCGACGCGCACGCCAAGGCGGCGCTGAGCTTCGTGTTCGGAGCGCGTTGGGCGGTGCGGCACCAGAACGCCGAAGTGAGCGCGCAGCTGTTCGAAGAGGCGCTGCGTCTCGACGCGACGCTCGAGCCTGCCTTCACGTTCCTCAAAGACACCTACGGCGCCAAGGGCGGCGACTACGAGCAGGTCATTCGCCTGGCAGACGAGCTGGCCGATCGCGCCGGCCTCGACGGAAAAGGCTCGTATTTGCTGGCGAACGCCGGCCTTCTGGCGTGGCGTGAGCGCGGTGATTTGATCCGCGCGCGGCGCTTCTTCGAGCGCCTGGCTCGCGTCGAGCCGCAACATCCTGCGCTCTCGGCCTTCGAGGCCCAGATCGGCGAGAAGCTCAGCGGCGGAGCTGCGCCCGCAGCTCAAGCTAGCGCCAGCCCTGCCAGGGCCAGCGAGCCCGCGCCGGCCGCCGCCGCCCAACCGGCGCCCGCGCCGGCCGCTGCCGCCCAACCGGCGCCCGCGAGCGAACCACCTCCCGCGCCCGCCGTCGTCGAAGCAACGCCCGCGGCGGCCGCGCCCGTCGCGGCACCGGCGCCGGCCTCGAGTGGCAACGCCGCGCTGATCGCAGAGCTCAAAGAGAAGCTGGCCCAGCAAGAGGCCGCCAAGCGCTTCAACGACTACGTGAAGACGCTGATCTTGCTCGGCGACGCTGTCGGCGACCCGAGCGAGCGCGCCCAGTACTACCTCAAGGCGGCGGACTTGTACGTGAACAAGTTCGCGAATCAAGCTGAAGCGGTGCGCGCCTTCGAGAAGGTGCTCGACGTCGATTCGAACAACGCCGTCGCGGTTCAGTACCTGCGGGAGATGTACGAGAAGCGCCGCGATTGGGAGAAGCTGATTCAGCTGTCTCGCCGCGAGGCCGACGCGCTCGACTCGGGCCCCGAGCGAGCCGCCAAGTTCAAGCAGATCGCGCTCTTGGCGACCGAGAAGGTCAAAAAGCCCGAGGTTTGCGTGGATTTGTGGGCCGTCGTCCTGGAGAACGATCCGGAAGACGTCGACGCGCTCAACGCCCTGTCACAGCTGTACGAGCGCTCGCGCGAGTACGACAAGCTGGCCGACGTGCTGCAGAAGCTGGCCGAGGCCACCTACGATACGAACGCCAGGATCGAGCTCCTGAACAAGCTCGGTCAGGTCGCGGGTGATCGGCTCAAGGACGAAGAGCGGGCGGTCGATGCTTACCGCATGTTGCTCACCCTCTCGCCCGATGATCGCCGCGCGCAAGAGCAACTGAAGAAGCGCTACGTCACCCTCGGTCGCTGGGACGATCTAGAGGTGTTCTACGCCGAGTCGGGCAAGTGGGACGAGTTCATCCGCGTGCTCGAGACGAACGAGACGCGGGCCACCGATACGCAGCAGCGCATCGGTATGCTGATCAAGATCGCCGAGCTCTGGATGACCCAGAAGGGCAAGGCCGATCGCGCGGCGCGCGCTTACGAGAAGATCCTCACCCTCGACGAGAACAGCCTGCAGGCGGCCGAGCGCCTGATCCCGATTTACGCGAGCTCCAACAACCCCAAGGGGTTGTCCTCGGCCATCGAGGTCAAGCTGAATCACATTCAGGATCCGGGCGAGCGCCTGGGCCTTTTGCGTGAGGTCGCGGGTCTGTACGAGGGGCGCATCAACGATAAGCCCAAGGCCTTCGAGCGCTATTTGGCCGCTTTCGAGCTTGCCCCGGGCGACGAGCAGAGCCAGGCCGATATCGAGCGCGCCGCGGCCTCGACCGGCAATTGGGACGCGGTGATCGCCGCGTACAAGGCGGCGGTGACGGCGGCCGAGGACGCCGGCGACGGCTTCACCGAGAGCGCCTTGCGCCTCAAGCTCGGCCGGGTGCTGGTCGACCAAGTCCAGCTCATCGACGAGGCGCTGGTGCAATACCGCGCGGTGTACGAGAAGGAACCGGACAACGAGACGGCCTTACAGGCCCTCGAAGCGTTGTATCGCCACACCGAGCGCTGGAAAGACCTGCTCGACGTCTACAACAGAAAGCGTGAGCTCACGTCGGAGCCCCAGGAGCGCAAGCGCATTCTGTACGAGATTGCGCGGCTGCAAGAGGGGCAAATCGGCGACTCCACGGCCGCCATCGAGACTCACCAAGCGGTGCTCGAAGACGATCCGGCCGACGCCACGGCGCTCGCGGCGCTCGACACGCTGTACGCCAAGACGAAGGCTTGGGATCGCTACGCCGAGGTGCTGCGTCAACGCATCGACCTGGAGAGCGACGAGGCGACGCTCATCGACTTGAAGTACCGCTTGGCCGGCACGCAGCTCGAGCACCTCGACGACGAGCGCGCGGCGCTGGAGAACTACCGCGAGATTCTGTTCATCAACGGCGACCACGAAGGCGCGCGCGTCGCGCTGGAAGGGATGCTGAAGAAGAAGGGGCTGAAGGCCGACGCGGCCGCCATCCTCGAAGGTATCTACGAGGCCCGCGAGGACTGGGAGAAGCTGATCGCGGCCTTGGAGATCTTGGCGGCCAGCGACTCCCAGGTGGAGCGCAAGGTGTCGCTCTTGCGCAAGATCGCCTTCGTGGCGGCGGAACGCCTGCGCGCGCTCGATCGCGCTTTGGACGCGCAAGCGCGCGCGCTCAAAGAAGATCCCGGCCTGGCGGATTCGCGCCTCGAGCTCGAGCAGCTCGCGGAGCAGGCCGGCGCGTGGGATCAGCTGATCAAGATCTACAACGACGTCGCCGGGTCCCTGAGCGATCCGGAGCTGGCGCGCCAGTACTGGATGCGCTTGGCATCCATCGAAGAGCGCCTGGGCAAAGTCGACGAGGCGGCCGAGAGCTACGAGAAGGTGCTGGCGCTCGACCCGGCCGACGCAGAGGCGCTGCAGGCCATGGATGCGCTGTACCGTCGCACTGGCCACTGGGAAGAGCTAATCGGCGTGTTTCGCAAGCGCATCGAGCTGGCGCAAGACGGCGGGGAGCGCGAGCAGATCTACGCACAGATGGCGCAGGTCTACGAAGAGAAGCTGGGCAAGCCGGACGACGCCATCGCGGCCTACCGCGAGGTGCTGTCGCTGGATCCGACGAGCCAAGTCGCGCTGCACCAGCTGGACGGCTTGTTCACGCGCAGCGGCTTGTGGAGTGAGCTGGCCGAGAACCTCGAAACCCAGCTCGGCTTGGCCGACACGGACGAGTCACAGCTCGCCTTGATGCTGCGCTTGGCGGCTCTGCGTGAGGGCGAAATGAAGCAGGTGGAGGCAGCCATCGAAGGCTACCGCCAAGTGCTCGATCGTGATCCGACCAACCCGGCCGCGCTGGGGGCGCTCGAGCGCTTGGGGCAGGGCGCGGCGTACTCGCTCGCTATCGCCGAGATCCTGGAGCCGCTGTACCGGACCCAGGGTGACTACCAGAAGCTCATCGGCGTGCACGAGGTGCAGGTCGCGCGCACGGACGATCCGGAGCGCAAAGTCGAGCTACTGCACCAGATCGCCCAGCTGCACGAGGACGCAGCCGGAGACCTGAACGCTTCGTTCGAGACGATGGCCCGCGCCTTGGCCGCCGACCCGCGCAGCGATGGTACGCAGGAGGCCCTCGATCGTCTGGCGCGCGCCACCGGCCGTTTCCAGGACTTGGCGCGGGTGTTCGAGCAGCTGGCCACGCAGCAGCGCGATCCGGAAATCGGCTCGCAGCTGTACAGCTCGGCCGCTCGCGTGTTCGAGCTCGAAGTGCGCGACGTCGATCGGGCCATCGAGCTGTATCGCAAGGTGCTGAGCAGCGATCCGACCAACCTGGCCGCGGCCGAGTCACTCCAAGGGTTGTTCCAGTCCGCGGAGCGCTACGCCGACATGTCTCTGATCTTGCAGCGCAAGGCGGAGATCCTCGAGGACGTCGATCAGCAAAAGAACGCGCTCTATCAAGCGGCGGCGATCGAAGAAGAGGTGCTCGAGCGGCAGGAGCAGTCCATCGCCGTTTACCTGAAGATCCTCGAAATCGACGGCGAGGACCTGAAGAGCATCGACGCGCTGATCAAGCTTTACCTCGGCCTCTCGCGCTGGGAAGAGCTGCTGAGCGTCTACTCGAAGAAGGCGGACTTGGTCGCCGACGCCGAAGAGAAGAAGCTCATCTTCTATCAGGTCGGCGCCGTGTACGAGCGCGAGCTCTCGGACGTGCCCCGCGCCATCGACACCTATCAAAAGGTGCTCGAGCTCGATCCGGACGACCTGACCGCGCTCGGTCGCTTGGACGTGCTGTTCCAGGCCGCTGGGAACTGGCAAGAGCTGCTCAGCATCTTGCAGCACGAGGCGGAGCTGACGGCCGATCCGGCAGAAGCCGTGAGCTTTCAGTATCGCATCGCGGATCTATACGAGAAGCACCTGAACGACGTGGAGCGCGCGGTCGAGCTCTACCGCGAGATCCTGAACATCCAGCCCGATCACACCCCTACGTTGAACGCCTTGGAAGGCATCAAGGACGGCACGCGCGCGCCCCTGGCCGCCGCGTCCGTGCTCGAGCCGGTGTACGACGCGATCGGCGACTACCCGCGCCTGATCAGCGTGCTCGAGGTGACGGTGCGCTTCGCCGATGACCCGTTCCAAAAGGTGGAGCTGTTGCATCGCATCGCGCGCTTGTACGAAGAGAGCATGGGCGACCACGCGCGCGCCTTCGACACCTACGCGCGCGCCGTCTCGGCCGACAGTCAGAACGAGGAGTCGTTGGGCTCGCTCGAGCGGCTGGCGAACATCATCGAGCGCTGGCCCGCCGTGGCTCAGCTGTACGACGCCGAGCTGGACAAGCTTCACGGCGAGCCCGAGCGCTTCGTAGAGCTCGGCTTGCGTACGGCTCAGGTTTACGAAGTGCAGCTCGAGAGCCTGGAGCACGCGGTGCAACGCTACCGCCTGGTGCTGGGCAAGGATCCCGAGAATCAGGTCGCGGTGCGTTCGCTCGATCGCCTGTTCACCCAGATGGAGCGCTGGGAGGACTTGGCGGAGGTGCTGGCGCGCGAGAGCGAGATCGGGCAGAGCCCGGACGAGATCTTGGGCTTCAAGTTCCGCTTGGGTCAGGTCTATCAGGCGCGGCTCGGCGACTTGGACAAAGCCATCGCGGCCTATCGCGAGGTGATCAGCGCGGCGCCCGAGCACGACGACACGCTGCACGCGCTCGAAGCGCTGTTCGAGTCGGGCACCAAGCAGCTCGAAATCGGCGAGATCCTCGAGCCGCTGTACCAATCGATGAGCGAGTGGGACAAGCTGATCCGCGTGCGCGAGGCGGAGCTCGCCCACACGACCGAGCCCGCGCAGCGCGTGGCCATGTACCACCGCATCGCCGAGGACGCGGAAGAGCGCCTGCTCGATCCGGTTTTGGCCTTCAACGTCCACGTGCGGGCCATCAAGGAAGCGCCGCTGGACGAGCGCACGAGCGAAGAGATCGAGCGCTTGGCCGCGATGCTCGACGGTGGCTGGGAGCCGCTGGCGAACGCCTACGCCGACGTGCTCTCGATCGAGGGCGTCGACGCCCCGACGCAGGCCGCCATCGGCAAGCGCTTGGCCCGTGTGTTCGAAGAAGAGCTGGCCGACGTGGCCAAGGCGGAGGAGACCTACCGCTACGTGCTCACGGTCGAGCCGCAAGAGAAGGACGCGCTCGCCAACCTGGATCGCATCTACAGCTCGCTCGAGCAGTGGCCCGAGCTGGCGGGGGTGCTGGAGCAGCGCGCCGTTGCCGCCGAGGACACGCTGGACAAGGTCGACCTGTACAGTCGCCTGGGCCAAGTCTACGAGGAGCGCTTGGAGCGTCTCGACGACGCCATCCGCGCGCACCGCGTGATCTTCGACACGCTGGCGCCGACCAACGAGGAGGCCATCGCCGCCCTCGGTCGCATCTACGAGCAGAACCAGGCTTGGCAGGAGCTGAACACGGTGTTCCAGCGAGAGCTGGAGAACGCCGCCGGCGACGTCCAAGAAGCCGAGATCCGCGCCAAGATTGCGCACCTGGCCGCCGGGCGGCTGGGCAACATCGACGGCGCCATCGAGGGCTGGAAGCGCGTGCTCGACCTGCGCGGTGAGGATCCGGAGGCGCTGCGGGCGCTGGCCGAGCTGTACGAGCAGCAGGGCAAGTGGGCCGAGCTAGCGGACGTGCTCGACCGCCATTTCGACATCGCTGAGGGCGACGAAGACCGCGTGTTCGCGCTGACCAAGCGCGCCAAGCTGTTCGCCGAGCGGCTGAACCGCGACGACGAGGCGCTGGAGACGTGGCAGCGCGTGCTCGACATCGACTTTTCGAACATCACCGCGCTGCGCGCGATCGCCAACGTTTGGCGCACGCGTCAGGACGCCCCTGAGCTCGTCTCGGCGCTGCACGCCACCATCGATCGTGCGGCCGCGCTGCTCGAGGCCGAAGAGCTGAAGGGTATCTACCGCGAGCTCGGCAAGACGTACGGCGGGCAGCTGTCGCAGCCGTACGACGCGGCCGAGGCTTGGCGCAAGTTGCTCGAGGTCGATCCTGCCGACTTCGAGGCGATGGCCGAGCTCGAGGCGATTTATCGTCACGAAGAGCGCGCCGTCGACGTGGTGGGCGTGAAGATGCAGCGCGCCGAAGCGCTGCAAGAGCCTGCGGAGAAGATCCGCGAGCTCATGGAAGTCACGGAGATCTGGAAGAAGGAAATCAACGAGTACGACTCGGCGACTCCGGCTTTCGAGAAGATCCTGAGCATCGAGCCGGCGCATCAAGAGGCTTTCGAGGCCTTGGAGCGCCTGCATACGGCGGCTGGTCGTTGGGAGACGCTGGTCGAGCTGTACCTGAACCGGCTGGAAACGCGCGAGACGGTGGCGGAGCGCAGCGATCTCTTGCGGCGCATTGCTCGCGTCTTCGAGGAGAAGATCGGCGATAAGAACCAAGCCTTCGACGCCCTGGTCAACGCCTTCGCCGACGACTTCGGCGACGACGAGACGGCGCGCTACCTCGAGCGGATGGCGCAAGCTACCAATCGTTGGGGTGAGCTGATCAACACCGCCAACGCTTGGCTGCCAGAGCAGACCGACAACAAGGCCAAGATCCAGCTCTGCCTGCGTCTAGGCAAGTGGTACGGCGAGGACCTGGGTCATTTCGAGTACGCGCAGCCGTACTACGCGCAAATCGTCGCGCTCGACCCGAACAACGTCCAGGTGTTGCGGCAGATGGCCGCCATCCATCGCAAGGGCGCGGCTTGGCAGAAGGTCGGCGAGACACTTCAGCGTGCGCTCGACGTAGCCGGCGCGAACGATGACCGTAAGGCCATCTTGTTCGACCTGGGCGACCTGCTGCACAAGCACATGAATCAGCCGGACCAGGGTCTGGCCTACTATCGCCGAGCGCTCGAGGTCGATCCGCACTACCTGCCGCCGCTGGGCGCGCTGGAGCAGATCTACGACGAGAGCAAGAACTACCCGGAGCTGGTCAAGATCTTGGCCAGCAAGGTGCAGGGCTTGCACCATGCCGAAGACATCGCCGCGACCAAGCTGCGCATGGCTGGCTTGTACGAGCAGCAGCTGGGCGACTTCGATCGCGCGGGCAAGGTGTACCGCGAGGTGCTCGAGCTGGACGGCAGCAACATCGCGGCCCTGCGCGGGTTGGAGCGCGTGTACCAGACCTTGCAAGATTGGCCTGATCTGGTCGCCATCCTCGAGCGGCAGCTCGACGTCGTGGAGACGGAGCGCGAGCGCGTCGAGGTGCTGCTCAAGATTGCGCAACATCAAGAAGAGCATTTCCTCAAGTTCGACGTGGCGGCTCAGCGCTACGAGCAGGCGCTGGAGATCTTCCACGCCGAGGAGCGCGCTTACCAAGGCCTGGAGCGCTGCTACCGCCGCCTCAAGCAGTGGCTGGATCTGATCAACGCTTACGAGCGCCACATCAGTGAGGCCGCCGGCACGGCGACGAAGGTCGAGCTCTACGGCGCCATCGCTCAGGTGTACGCAGAAGAAGTCAGCGACGTCGACCGCGCCATCGACGCGTACCGGAACATCGTCGACATCGACGACACCCACGTTCCGGCGCTGGAGGCGCTGAGCAAGCTGTACGAAAAGCAGGGCGACGCCGCCCAAGCCATCGAGTCGATGACGCGGGTGGCCGACCTGACCACGGACGGCGGTCAGCGTGTCGAGATGTATTACCGCATCGGTAAGGCTCTCGAAGAGAAGCTGGGCGATCGCGGGCAAGCGCAAGAGCGCTTCGAGATGGCCTTGGATCTCGACCCGGCGCACTTGCCGTCGCTTTCGGCGCTGCGCACCATCGCCATCGACGAGCAGGACTGGGACCGCGCGGCTCGCTACTTGGAGCAGGAGCAGTCCAACACGCCTTCGCCGCGTACGCGCGCCAAGCTGCTCGTCGAGCTCGGCAGGCTGCGTGACGAAATGCTTTCGGAGCACGAGCTGGCGGTGCAAGCCTACGAGCTGGCCATCCAGTGTGACGCCGACAGCGAAGAGGCGGCCTTGCCCTTGGTGGAGGAGTACATTCGCACCGAGCGCTGGGCGCAGGCCGAGCCGCTGGCGGAGCTCTTGGTTCGCAAGAGCAAGAACCGCGAACGCGGTGAGCAGCACACGTTCCACAAGCTGCTCGGTAAAGTGCACGCGGCCCTCGGCAACAACGAAAAAGCCCTCAAGGCCTATCAGACTGCCAATCAGCTCGACCTCACCGATCAAGAGACCATCCGCGGCATCGCCGACGTGGCGTTCCGCCTGCAAGACTGGCCTAGCGCTCTCACCAACTACCAGAAGGTGCTGACGGCGCTGGACGAGGCCGACAACGAGTCGCGCACCGACGTCTACTACCGCTTGGGTTGCATCAAGCGGGAGCAGGGTCAGGCCAAGCAGGCCATCAACAACTTCGAGAAGGCGCTCGGCCTGAACGGCGAGCACCGCCCGACGCTCGAGGCCCTCGTCGACGTTTATGCCAAGAGCAACGACTGGAAGCAGGTCGCGGCGTACAAGCGCCAGATCCTGGACAGCGTGTTCGACGGCGAAGAGCGCTTCAAAGTGCTCGTCGAGATCGGCGATATCTGGGCCGAGAAGGAAAAGAACCCGCAGAAGGCCATCGAGGCCCTCGAGGAAGCCAAAGACCTCAAGCCTGTCGATCACGTGCTGCTCCACAAGCTGCTGCAGCTGTATCAGCAGGCGGCGGATTGGCAGAAGATGGTCGACACGCTCGCTTCCATCGCCGAGATGGAAGAGAAGCCCGAGATTCGTGCGCGCTACGTGTTCACGCAGGCGCAAATCTACCGCGACAAGATCGAGGACAACGATCGAGCGGTCGAGTTGTTCAACGACGCCCTGGATTTGAACCCGAGCTACCTCGAGTCGTTCGAGCGCATCAACAAGGTTCTCACCCAGCAGAAGAACTGGAAGCAGCTCGAGCGCGCTTACCGCAAGATGCTTCACCGCATCGCGGGTAAGGGCAACAACGACCTAGAGTTCACGCTCTGGCACCAGCTCGGCCTCATCTATCGCGATCGCCTGCAGCAGACCGAGTCCGCGGTGGAGGCCTTCAAGATGGCTTCGACCGTGAAAGCCGGCGAAGTCACGGTTCACCAGATCTTGGCCGAGCTGTACGAGGTGAGCGAGCGCTGGGACGAAGCCATCGGCGAGCAGCGCGTCATCCTCGACGCGGACCCGCTCAAGATTGACGCTTACCGCGCGCTGTATCGTCTGTACCTGCACAAGCAGTCTTACGACGAGGCCTGGTGCTTGGCCGCGGCCATGTCGTTCTTGCGCAAGGCCGACGACGAAGAGAAGCGCTTCTTCGAGGACTACCGCCCGCAAGGCATGCTGGCCGTGAAAGGCCGGCTTTCGAACGAGCACTGGGTCAAATACGTGTTCCACGCGGACGAGAACCTGTACGTCTCGAAGATCTTCGAGATGATCGCGCCGGCGGCGCTGCAGGCCAAGGTGGCCCAGCTGCAATCGCAGGGTAAGCCGCCCGTGTTGGACAAGCGCTTCAAGCAAGATCCGGCGACGTCGACGGTGACTTTCGCCAAGACGTTCGGCTGGGCCGCGCAGGTGCTGGGCGTGCAGAGCCCGGACTTGTACGTGCGCAACGACGTACCGGGCGCCATCGTGGCCGTGCCGGCGATCCCGCCCGCGTCGGTCGCGGGGCAGACGGTGCTCACCGGCTTCCAGCCGCAAGAGCTCACGTTCATGTGCGGCAAGCACCTGGCTCTGTACCGGGGTGAGCACTACATCCGCACGTTGTTCCCGACCCAGGCCGAGCTGACCATCATGCTGTACGCGGGCGTGATGATCGCGGCGCCGCAAACGCCGCTACCGCAGGACATGCTGGCTCAGATCCGCGCGACCGCGCAGGAGCTGTCCAAGTACATGCAACCGGTGCAGCTCGAGGGTCTGCGCATGGTGGTCAAGCGCTTCATCGAAGAGGGAGCCAAGGCCAACATCAAGCGTTGGAACCAAGCGGTCGAGCTTACGGCGTGCCGCGCGGGTCTGATCGTCTGCGGCGACCTCGAGATTGCCAAGAAGCTGATCGGCGCCGAGCCACAGCTGCCTGGCGACCTTTCGGCCGCCGATAAGATGAAGGAGCTGCTGCTCTACTTCGTCGGCGAGCAGTACACGGCGGTGCGCAAGGCGCTCGGCATCGCCGTCGCGGCCGGCTGAGGTCCGGCCGCTGAGCGAGGCAGGGCGTCGTGGCGCCCTGCCCGCGCTGACGTTCATGGGTGATCAGCGACTCGCGAACGCCTTGGGCCGCGCGTGGCGCGGCTCACGGCGACGGTGGAGCTGGTGCGGCAACGCGCCTTGCGCCGCGACCCCGCGACGCGCCTTCCCAGCGACACGCGTAGCGCGCCTCGGCGGCTCGGCGAACGCGCCTGGCTCAGCGACCCGGCAAATCGAGCAGGAAGCGTAGGCCGACGCTGAGCTCGGTGTTCACGGCCGCGCTGCCGGCGCCGGCGGGGCGCGTGCTGTAGGAGCTCAAGCTGAGGGCGCCGTAGGGGCCGAGGCCGAAGCCGGAGAACGCGTAGTAGTCGGCGCCCAGCTCGAAATGCAGCCATTCCACGCCCGCGAACTTCTGCTTCGGGCCGCTCTCGTAGCTCAGCTGGCGGTACCCGCCGCCCAGGGTGAGCCACGGATCGAAGCGCAAACCTTGAGACAGGTGGTAGCGCACGAACGGACCGACCGCGAAGGCTTTGCCCGAGCACGACGAGCCGCAGCGATCGCCATCGGTGTACGTCGCGAAGCTGCCCCAAACTCCCAACGCGACGGAGCGGCTGACCCCCAGGCCGGCGTCCGCGCGAAAGCCCAGACCGGTGCCTAGACCGCGAACCGCGGCTTCGTTCGATCCGAGCTTGCCGAGCGACCAGGCGGGGCCGAGCGCTGCGCCGACCAGCACGTGAGAGCCGAGCAGGTCTGCCGCGCGAGGGACGACCGGCGCTCGCGGCTCGCTGTCGTCCACCAGGTGCACCGTGCTCGGAACCGTGGGGTCGACGCCCGCTTGGGCCGGCGCGGCGGCAGCGGCGCCAGGCGTGGCCTGGGCGAGCGCCAGAGTCGGGAAAAGCAGGGTCCCGAGGCCGAGCGTCAGGGCGCGTTTCATGGCGCTGGCTCTTACCACGATTTTTGGCGCGCAACTGCTGCTCCCGAGCCGCCGATGAGGAGAGAAGGGAATACGAAAATGGGCGAAGAGCAGGAATCCCAGCCAACGTTGGAGCTACGCACGGGGCGAGAAGCGGGGCCCTTTCGGGTGGAGGTCGGGGGCGACGAAGGCGAGGTGAGGTTGCTCGAGCTGGGGCCCGGCCAGACCGTCACCCTCGGTACTGGGCCCGGGGCGGCCCTGCGCCTGGCCGATCGCACCGTGAGCAGCCGCCACTGCGAGCTGGTGGTGGACGAGCACGGCGTGTTGGTCCGCGATCTGGGGTCGAAGAATGGTCTGTACGTAGGCGGCGCGCGGGTGCCTCACGCCCGCCTGGACGCAGGCGGCGCCACGTTCGTCATTGGACGGTCCACCGTGACCGTGCGACCTGCTCGGGGAGCGGCTGCGGCTCCGCTTGCCTCGAGCTTGCCCGGCGTCGTGGGCAGCTCGGAGGCCATGCGTCGGGTGGCCGAAGACGTGCGCCGCCACGCTCGCACGCGCGCGCCGATCTTGATTCAGGGAGAATCGGGGACCGGCAAGGACTTGATCGCGAGAGCGATCCACACGCTAGGTCGCCCGAGCGGGCCGTACGTGCCCCTCAACGTGGGCGCCATCGCCGAGTCGCTGGCGGACTCGGAGCTGTTCGGGCATCGCCGCGGCGCGTTCACGGGCGCGGTCGCCCACCGTCACGGTGCGTTCGAGCAAGCTCATCAAGGCACGCTATTTCTGGACGAGGTGGCCGAGCTTTCGGCGGGAGTCCAAGTGCGCCTGCTGCGCGTCGTCGAAGACGGAAGCGTGCGGCCGCTGGGCGCTCAAACGTCGACCATCGTCGATGTTCGCATCGTGTCGGCCAGCTGGGTCGCGCTGCCCCAGCGCGTCGAAGATGGACGTTTTCGAGGTGATTTGTACCATCGGCTTTCGACGGTGACGCTGCGGCTCCCTGCGCTGCGCGAGCGGCGCAGTGACATTCCGGCCTTGGCCAGCTTGCTCTTGCGACGCTTGGAGCCCGAGCTCGGGCCGAAGCAGCTGTCGGGCGACGCTTTGGCGGCGCTGGTAGCGCATGACTGGCCGGGCAACGTGCGTGAGCTGGGCAGCGCCTTGTATCGGGCCGCGGCGCTCGCCACGGGGGTACAGATCCTGTCGCAGCACTTGGCGTTCGGCGAACGCACGGTGGGCCCCCGCCGCGTGCGCGACATTGGTCGCTTCGACGCCAGGGCGCTGCTCGCCAGCCATGGCGGCAACATCAGCGCGGCGGCGCGAGCGGCGCGCCTTCCACGCACGACCTTCCGAGCGCTGCTGCTGAAGAACGAGCTGGAAGAGAGCTCGACCGCGCGCGGCTCGGCCGAAGCCTAGCTGCGGCGGCCCACGGAATGGTCGCTACGTTGCGAGCGCGGCGGGCGCTAGAAAGTGCCTGAAACCAGCCCGCCCGCGAAGCCCGCCTGGTACACGGGCAGCACCATGATGCGGCGCTTGCTGGTAGCGCTGGCGTTGCTCGACTGCCGCGAATCGACGAGGTAGTAGACAATCGTGCCGACGGCCGCCACGCCCGCGACGGCGGTGCTCACGATGGCGAGCGTCTTGAAGGTGTCGCCCGACTTCACGTTGCTCTTGTAGCGATCGCAGTTGTCCTCGTACTGCCGCGCGCGGTCGGCGCGCTCTTCGGCGGTCTTGTTCTGCCACGGCCCCGACGCGGCCAACCAGACCGCGGGGTTCGTGCAAGCGCCCTTCGAGGTGGGCATGCCCTGGGCGTCCACCTTGCCGTCGGTCTTGATGGCCTTTTCGGCGATCTGCTCGGCTACGTTGTCAGCGGCGTCGTAGCTCGCCTTCGAGCTCAACGCGAAGGCTACTCCGCCGATGATACCGGCCCCGGTCAGCCCCACGCCGATCCACGGAATGAACGCGTGACGCGACGGCGGCTCGTCTTCGGAGTGCGAGGGCGGCGTGCTCTCTTCCGGTGGCGCTAGCTCGGTGCCGTTGGGTGCGGCGGGTGCGGCGGGCTTCGCTGTGCGAGCGAGGCTCAGGCTCACGCTGGTGGACTGGCCCGCCGTGGCGTTGACCGAGGCGCTCGCGGTCTTGCCGTCTTTTCGCGCCTGAATCTCGTGCGCGCCAGGCATGAGGTAAACGGAGCCGGGCAGCGGCGCCTGGCCTTCGAGATCGCCGTCGACGTAGATCTCGGCGCCGTTTGCGTCGAGCTCGAGCAGCACCTCGGCGACCAGAGCTTTAGCGGCGGTGAGGCCCGTATCGGCACCTTGCCGCTCGGCTTCGGTCGCGTCTTTGTGCTCGCGCAGGTATTGCGAAAAATGCTTGGCCGCGTCGGCTTCGTGGCCCGAACGTAGCTCGCTCTGCGCCAAGTTCAGTAGCACCGAAGGGTGCTTCTTCAGCGCGTAAGCCTGCAAGAACGCGACGCGAGCCTTCGCGAAGTCCTTCTTGTCGAAGTACCCCACACCTTCCTTGAAGCGCTCGCGCGCCATCGTCAGCGTTACGTCGTCTTGAGCCAGAGCGGGGGCGGGCACCAGCAGCAGGGCGCCGAGCAGAGCCGCGCCGAGACCAAGCTGCGTCAGACTAAAGGAGACGTTTCTTCGCATGCACCAAGCCTCGAGTGTGCCGCTCGCGGGAGCCGCCAGTGGGTGTGGCTGACGAGCTCATCGACGAGGAAATGCTCACTGGTAACGAAGTCGTAGACGATAGATCGAAACGGCCCGTTCAAAACGGGGTCTCTCGCACAATGACGCCCTTGCCCGCTTTGGGTGCTGGCTCCGTGGCCGGCGCTGCCGCGGGCTTGGTTGCTGCGGCCTTGCGCGGAGTTGCAGCCGCGGTCGGCTTTTTGGGGGTGAGCTTGCGTTTGGGGGCCGGCGGCGGCTCCGATTCGGCCTCTTTCAGTTGGACTACGGGCTGCTCGGGGACCGCGGGCGCAACTGCGGCGGGGGCGGCGTCGGGTGATGACTCGCCGGCTGCGGAGGGCGGTGGGGTGATCGCGGGGCTCGCCTGCGCCGGCGCGTCCGGGGCGGTGGCATCGCGGCTGCTCGGGCCGAGCTTCACCACGGCGATGGCGGCGACGGCGGCGACCGCGAACAGGCCCAAGACGATGGGGCCCTTACTGCTCTTGCGTCGCCCTGGCGGATACGTGTCGTCGAGCGGTGACGAGATAGGAGAGGAGGCGACGGGTGAAGAGCGTGGGGCGGGCGCGATGATGGGGGCGGCGGCCGGCGCGGTCCGCATTTGCCCGGGGATGGTTTGAGCCGTGCGCGCTCTATCGGTAGCCGCTTGGCTGCTCACGCCGACGGTGGCATCGCTGATGACCACGGCTGGGGTCGAAGGATCGTCTTTGGGAACGTACGGCTTGGAGGGCGTCGTAACGCCGACCGCCACCGAGCTGGCATCGGGTGAGCTGGCCGGAGGGGCAGGAATGGGCGGCGGTGGCGCCGGTGGCGTGGCCATGACCGGCGCGCTGGGAGCGACCGCTGGCGCGGGCGCTGCGACCGGTGCAATGGGAGCGACCGCTGGCGCGGGCGCGGCGACCGGTGCAATGGGAGCGACCGCTGGCGCGGGCGCAGTGGCGACGATTGAAGGCAGCGCAGCCGCGACGGGTGCCACCGCAGGAGGCGCGACGGCCGGCGCGGCTGCGACAGGCGGGGCAGGCGGGGGCTGCGAGGGACCGACCACGATGGGCGCGATACCCAACAGCGTCTGCGTTTTGGGGACCCGAACGACGGGCGGGCCGAGCGGACCGGCCGCCGGGACTGCTGCTGGGGCGGCCGCCGGGGGCTGCGGAGCCGTTGCCGGAGCCGCCGCCAATGGCCTGGTCGGCGGGTCGAGCGTGGGCGGCTCTGGATCATCCCACGACGCGGTAAATCGCTCAGAAAGGCGATCAGCTTCGCTGTCGCTGAGCGGGGCGTCTGAGGGACGTTGGGGATCCGGCATGAAGCGCTCTGGTTCCAGTCAGGCTAGCATCGGCAATCGTGCCTCGGCAACGCAGCCAGCTGAAAAGATTCATGGTTTGGGCTGAGTGCTCGTTTCTCGTGATGGTGCTCGGCTGTGGGCGGGCTGCGCCTGGGGGGCCGGCTGCAGGGGGCCTCAGCTCGGCCTCGCCGGAGCTTTCGGCGGATGGGCCGCTCGCCGCTCGCCCCCTGGCCGTCGCCAGCGCCGACGCCTGGGCGATCCAAGCGAGTCGCTCGACGGGCCCCGCCGCGACGCGCGCGCTCGAGCTCGCGGCCGGCCTCCGCACGCGGCTCTTTCGCCGAGAGCACCGCGAAGCCGACGCTTGGGAGGCGATCGAGCTGCGGGGCCAGCTCGCGCGCCAGGGCGAGCCGCTGCGCTGCTCGTCCGAGCTGGAGCGTGTTCTCCTCGAGGGCGAGCTCAACGCCGACGTCGAGGCAACTTACCGGTCGCTGTACGGGCTTGCCCGCAAGGCGCCGGGGGCCTGCGCCGCGCGCATCGACTCGGCGTTGAAAATGCTCGAAGCATTTCGACCGAGCGCCAGCGTGCTGGACGCGCACGTGGCGGCGGGGCCGTCTGCCAGCGCGGTGCCGGCGGTGCCCGCCTCGAGCGCGCACGAACCGAGCAACGCCGTCGCGACCGCCACGCTGACGCACATCGAGCGCTATTCGGCCAAAGACGCCGCGCGCGTCGTGGTGTTCGTCTCGAAGCCGGTGCGCTTCGAGGTCGGGCGACTCGAGGCTTCGGGCGCGAGTGGTCCCCGGCTGTTCGTCGATCTGCAGGGCGCGCACTACGCAGGCAAGGGCTCTTTGGACGCCGAGGGCTTGCTGCGCCGGGTGCGTGCGGCGGAGGGCGGTGCCGGCACCCGGGTCGTCCTGGATCTGGCCGAGGCGGCCGAGCATCGCATCTTCTACGTGCCCGAGCCGTTTCGCTTGATCATCGACATTGCCCGACCGGGCTCGGGCGCCGGGCCTTCGCGTGACGTTCGGCGCGTGGTGCTCGATCCCGGTCACGGCGGCCACGATCCGGGGGCCACCGGACCAACCGGGCTGCGCGAAAAGGACGTCGCGCTCGACATCGCGCATCGCGCCGCCCCCCTCATCGCACGAGAGCTCGGCGTCTCAACGTTGCTCACGCGTGACACCGACGTCTACGTGCCGCTCGAGGAACGCACCGCGCGCGCCAATGCCTTCGGCGCCGATCTGTTCATTTCGATTCACTGTAACGCCACCGAGCGCAGCGGCGGCAGCGGTGTCATGACGTTCGTGCTCGACGACTCCAAAGATCAATTGGCGTCGCGCATCGCGGCGCTCGAAAACTCGGCCTCGCCCGAGGCAACCAGCGAGCTTGGGCGCGTGATGAGCCAAAGTGGCGATCGCGCCAGCGACGCGCGCTCGAACGAGTTTGCCGGGTTGCTGCAACGCGCGGCGATGGCCTCGCTGCTGCCGAGCTACCCGGACGTGCCCGACGGCGGCGTGAAGCGCGCGGGCTTCTACGTGCTGGCCGGGGCTCGCATGCCCGCCGTGCTGTTCGAGACCTCGTTCATCTCGAGCGCCCGAGACGAGACGCGCTTCAACACCGGCGATTTTCGACAAAAGCTCGCCGACGCCATCGTCAACGCCGTTCGCGCCTACAAGCAGGGCCGGCGCGGCGCGCGCGCCCCAGCTCCCTAGCTCGAGCCTCAACGCGGCCCGAGCGGCCGAGCGAGCGCAAAACCAGGACCGCGAGCCAGCGAGCGCAAAAAAGCAGGACCGAGCATGAAAACCGGGCGGCGCGCCAGCGAGCGCAAAACCAGGAAGGCGTGAAGGCGAGGTTGACGGGGAAGGGACTCGTCCCTATGGTGTTGGGCCATTTCGGTGGCAGATCGAAAGACAGAGGCTCCCATGCGGGACAAAGAACAGCAGATGAGCAAGGCCCAGCTGAAGAAATTCAAGGACATGCTGGATGCCAAGCGGCAAGAGATCATCAAACGCGCCCAGCAAACGCTGGACGAGGACATGACGCTCGACGCCAACGACCTGCCGGACGAAATGGACCTAGCGTCCAGCGAGTACCTGCAGTCATTCACCTTCCGTCTGCGCGGCCGTGAGAAGGCGTTCCTGGACAAGATCCAGAAGGCGCTAGAAAAGATCGACAACGGCACCTTCGGCACCTGCGACGACTGCGGAGAAAAGATCTCCATCAAGCGGCTCGAAGCGCGTCCCGAGACGACCCTGTGCATCCGCTGTAAAGAAGATCAGGAACGCGTCGAAAAAGATTTCACCTAACGCGGCTCTGTTTTGCGAGGCGTCCGCTGGTTTTGCCGCGGGCGCCTCGAGCATTTTGTTTTAGCGCCGGCGCGTGGCCGTCTTGGCTTTGGGCGGAGCCGAGCGTTTCTCGCTCACGGGCACCGGGGCCTTGGCGCGCGGCTTGGTGATGCCTGCGTGCTGGTCCAGGGTGGCCTTCAGAAAACGCCCGGTGTGGCTCCGGCTCTGCGCCGCGACGTGCTCGGGGGTGCCCTCGGCCACGATGTAGCCGCCTTGCTCGCCGCCTTCGGGCCCCATGTCGATCACCCAGTCCGAGCAGGCGATCAGATCGGTGTTGTGCTCAATCAAGAGCACGGTGTTGCCGGCGTCGCGTAGCCCCAGCAAAGCGTGGGTCAACAGCTCGATGTCCGAGAAGTGGAGGCCGGTGGTCGGCTCGTCGAGCACGTACAAAGTTCGCCCCGTGGCCTTGCGGCTCAGCTCGGTGGCAAGCTTCACGCGCTGGGCTTCGCCGCCGGAGAGCGTGGTGGCAGGTTGCCCAAGTTGAATGTCCCCGAGGCCCACCTGCCGCAGCGCCACCAGCTTTTGAGCAATCCGCGGGATGGACTCGAGCAGGGCGGAGGCCTCGTCCACGGTTAGATCGAGGGCGTCGGCGATGCTGAGCCCTCGGAAACGCACCTCCAGCGTCTCGCGGTTGTAGCGCTTGCCGCTACAGGCGTCGCAAGTGACGTAAACGTCGGGCAGGAAATGCATCTCGACGCGCAAGACGCCGTCGCCCTGGCAGGCTTCGCAGCGGCCACCCTTGACGTTGAACGAGAAGCGCCCCGGCTTGTAACCGCGGGCTCGCGCGTCCGGCAGCCCCGCGTACAGCTCGCGCAAATGCGTGAAAATGCCGGTGTAAGTCGCGGGGTTCGAGCGCGGGGTTCGGCCGATGGGCGCTTGGTCGATGCTGATGACCTTGTCGATGTGCTCGAGGCCCTCGATGCGGTCGCAGCTGCCCACGAGGCCGGTGGCGCCGTACAGCTCGGCCCGCACCGCGCTCAGCAACGTGTCGACCACCAAGCTGCTCTTGCCGGAGCCGCTCACGCCGGTGACGGCGACGATCACCCCGAGCGGCACCGACAACGTCACGTTCTTCAAGTTGTGGGCTCTTGCGCCGACAACCTGCAACACGGACCCGTTGGGCTGCTTGCGTGAGCTCGGGATAGGTAGGCGTTTCTCGCCCGAAAGGTAGGGCCCAGTGACGGACGCGCGGTCCGCCATCAGCTCGCTGGGCGTGCCCTGCGCGACGATTCGTCCGCCCAGCGCGCCCGCCCCAGGCCCCATGTCGAGCACGTGATCGGCCGCGAGAATGGCGTCGCGGTCGTGCTCCACTACCAGCACGCTGTTGCCCTTCACGACCAGCCGCCGCAGGGCTTCCAGCAGGCGCTCGTTATCGCGCGCGTGCAGGCCAATGCTCGGCTCGTCCAGCACGTAGAGCACGCCGACCAGCGACGCACCGATCTGCGTGGCCAGGCGGATCCGCTGGCCTTCTCCGCCCGAGAGCGTGTGGGTGGCTCGATCGAGCGCCAGGTAGTCGAGCCCGACGTCGATCAAGAAGCCGAGCCGTTCGGTCACGGCCTTGACCAGCGGCAAGGCGATGGCCGCGTCACGCGGCGTCAAGCTGCTGTTCTTCGAGAACGCGAGCAAGAATTCGCGCAGGCCTCGCAGGGGCAGCTGGCACATCTCGGCGATGGTTTTGTCGCCGAGCCGGACGGCTAGGGCTTCGGGCCGCAGGCGCACGCCGCCGCACGCTTCGCAGATTTGCGTGACGATGAAGCGCCCCAAATCTTCGGGACGAATCGCGCCTTCCTCGGCGTCTTGGTCTTGCTCTTCGCCCTCCGCGATGGCGCCGGACTCGAGCATGCGCGAGAGCCGCGGCACGATGCCGTCGTAGCTCACGGGGGCGCCGCGCCCGCGCTTCGGCTTCAGCGTGCCGCCGTGCAGGATAGCCTGACGCGTGGCTTCCGGCAGCTCGGACCAGGGTGCGTCGGGGTCGACGCCCAAGGTGTCGACTAGCTTGGCGACCTCGGTGGCGGTGGCGACGGAGCCGCGGCGGCCGAACGCGGCCACCGCGCCTTCACGCAGGGACCTGGTGGTGTCGGGCACCACGCGCGCCTCGTCGATGGCCGAGCGCACGCCCAGCCCGTCGCACGTGGGACACGCGCCGTGCGGGCTGTTGAACGAAAATAGGCGCGGCTCGAGCGGGGGCAGCGTGATGCCGTATTCCCAGCTGACCAGCCGCTCGCTGCGCACGATGGGCTCGCTGCCGTCGCCCGCGTCGAGCAGCAAAGTACCGTCTCCCAGCTTCAGGGCGAGCTCGACAGAGTCGGTGATGCGACCCTTGGCGCTCTCTTTGACGACGACGCGATCGACGACGACGTCGAGATCGTGCGGTTGCCGCGCGTCCAGCGCCAGGTCGTCTCCCAAGTCCGTGTTGTTGCCATCCACGCGCGCGCGGACGAAGCCGTCGCGGCGTAGGCGCTCGAGCTCTTGCGCCAGATCGCTTTTGCGGGCTCGCGCAATCGGAGACAAGAGCGAGAGACGGGCGCCTTCGCCGCGGCTCAAGATCTCGTCGACGATCTCTTGCACGGTGTAGGCGCGCAAGACCTTGCCCGACTTGGGGCAATGCGGCACACCGATGCGGGCGTACAGCAGGCGCAGGTAGTCGGCGATCTCGGTGACGGTGCCGACGGTGGAGCGGGGGCTCTTGCCGAGGCCCTTCTGCTCGATGGCGATGGCGGGGCTCAGCCCCTCGATGCTCTCGACGCGGGGCTTCGGCAGCTGGTCGAGGAACTGCCGAGCGTAGGCCGACAGGGACTCGACGTAGCGCCGCTGACCCTCGGCGTAGATGGTGTCGAAGGCGAGCGACGACTTGCCCGACCCGCTGGGCCCGGTAATGACCACCAGCTGGTTCCGGGGGAGGTCACAGCTCACGCTCTTTAGGTTGTGCTGGGTGGCACCGCGGACGACCAGACGTTCCATAGCCAGAACGGCTAGATGTAACACACGCCCGGGGGCCGGGGCCGGGCAGATACGGTTGCTACCCCCGGGGGCTTCGACTAGCCTCCCGGCGCCGTGGAGCTTGCCTTATCGCAGTCCCGTTTTGCGGGGCCGAAACCCCGTCCTCGCGCCGTCAGGCGCGGGGGGCGGAACAGCGTCAGGCTCGTAGCCCGCCCGAGGGCGCGCTCTCCACGGCAACGGGCCCATAGCTCAATCGGTCAGAGCCCCCGGCTCATAACCGGGTTGTTCCTGGTTCGAACCCAGGTGGGCCCACTGGCCGTCGCAGTGCGCAGAAGTTAGAGCTAGAGCTACTCTGAGGAGCCGACACTTAACGTGAGCATTCAGTCCCAGATCGACGCACTTGAGAAACTGTCCGAGCTCGATGCCGAGTTGAAAGAGCTCAGCGACGTTCTGCGCAAGGAGCGGGGCGAGCTCGAGACGAAAAAAACGCGTCTCGCCGGGCTCATCGAGCGCCTGAGCCGCGGCAAACAGAGCATCGAAGAGATGGAGAAGGCTCGGGGGGACCTGATGGGGGAGGCCCGTCAGATGCTCATCCAGGTCGAGCGCTCGCGCGAGAAGCTCTCGCGCTGCCGCACCGAGCGCGAATCCAACGCCGTCCAGCGCGAGCTGGAAGAGCTACGCAAGCTGCATCGCGATCGCGAGATCGAGATGGAGAAGCTCGACGTGCTGATAGCGCAGGGCAGGGCCGACGTAACGGCCGTGCTCGGCGAGCACGACAAGCTCGAGGCCGATCTGCTCAGCATCGAAGATGCAGCCACCGGGCGTATCGCAGAAGCGCAGAGCCAGTTCGACGAGCGCAGTAAGCTGCGGCTGGAGCTGGTCAAAGCCGTTCCACCCCAGGTTTACCGCCGTTACGAGCTGGTGCGTAGCCGCCGCGGCACCGCGCTGGCCTACACGCACAGCGGCATCTGCAGCGCCTGCAACATCAGCCTGTCGCCCATGCTGTTTCAGAAGCTGAAGCGCGGCGAAGACATGGATCAGTGCCCGAGCTGCAACCGCATCATCTATTATCGAGCGGTCATGCCCGCTGGCTCGAGCGAGTCGAGCGACGCGTGAAGGCGTGCCCGCTGTGCGGCCGGCTCTACCCCGATGACGCGGGCTTTTGCCCGGTCGACGGCGCCCAGCTGAGCAGCGCCACCCAGGTGCCGGTCCTGGCCGACGATCAAGACGCGCGCATTGGCCAGCTCGTGTGCAACCGCTATCAGGTCCGCCGCGTGGTGGCCGACGGCGGCATGGGGCGCGTGTACGAAGCGCTCGACATGCAGATGCGCCGCAACGTGGCGCTCAAAGTACTGCATCCGGACGTCGCGGGTGATCAGGTCGCGGTCGAGCGCTTCAAGCGAGAGTTCGAGGTGAGCAAGCTCTTGCCTCACGATCACATCGTGGAGGTGCTCGATTTTCAGCCCACCAACGACGGCTCCTTCGGCCTGGTCATGGAGTACCTGTATGGCGAAGAGCTGCGCGCCACGCTCAAGCGCGAGGGCACCATCTTGCCGGGGCGCATGGTGCGGCTGCTCAGCCAGGCGGCCATCGGCCTGGAGGGCGCGCACGCTCGCAAGTTCGTGCACCGCGACCTGAAGCCCGACAATCTGTTCCTCTGCCAAACCAGCGAAGGCGACACGGTCAAGCTGCTGGATTTCGGCTCCGTGAAGGACAAGGGCGAGTCGGCCAAGAAGCTCACCGTGCTCGGCACCACCATCGGCTCGCCGTACTACATGGCGCCCGAGCAAGCCCAGGGGCTCGAGACGCTCGATCACCGCGCGGACGTTTGGGCCCTGGCCGCCATCATCTACGAAGCGGTCGTCGGCACGGTTCCGTTCATGGGCGTCAATGGTCCCAGCATCTTGCTCGAGATCTTGACGAAAGATCCCAAGCCGCCCAGCGTGGCGGGGGCCAACGCCAAGCACCCCGTGCCGCCGACGCTCGACCGGGTGATGACTCACGCCTTCAAGAAGCAGGCGGCGCAGCGCATCGGCTCGGTGGGGGCCTTGGCGGACGCGGTGGGCCAAGCTTACGGGCTCACGGGCAACCACCAAGAGTGGGCCCGCGCGAGCGAATCGGACCTGCAAGGGCGCATCGCCGCCAAGCTGCCCGAGCTGATGAAAGCGGCCGCACCAGCGGGCCCTGCCAGCGCCGCCGACTCGTTCTTCGGCGAGGCCGACGCGCTCGACACCTTCGACTCGCGCGGGTTGCCCAGCGTGCGGCCCCCGATGGGCGCGCAGGCGCCCGCCGGACAGGCTACCCAAGACGTGCCCATGGGCCTGCCGAAGCGCGGCGGGAATACCATGCTGTTCGTGGCGGTTGGCGCCGGCGCGCTGGTGGTCGGTGTGCTGATCGCGGTCGCGCTGTTGCTGCTCAAGTAGTCGCGGGCAGGCGCCGTGCGGGGCTGGCGGGCCTGTGGTAATTCTTGGCTCATGGTCTCCATTCGACTGGGCGTCGCCGTGCTCGGAACTTGCGCGCTGATGGGCTGCAGCAAAGAAACTCCGCCCGCCGCCGAAGAGCCGCGCTCCGCGTCGAACGCGGTGGCGCCGCAAGCGGCCGCCCAAGCAGCCGCGCCCGGCGCCCCCGCCGCGCCCGGGGACGCGCCCGCGGCCGCAGCGGGCTCCGCCAAGTTCAGCGACACCGCGTTCGACCTGAGCGTCGAAGCGCCGAAAGCCAGCGTGAAAGCCGGTCAGGTGGGCGCGCTCGAGGTGGTGCTCACGGCCAAGGCGCCGTTCCACGTCAACGACAAGTACCCGATCAAGCTGAAGCTGAAAGAGACCCCGGGCGTCAAATACGAGGCGCTGGTCATCAACAAGGACGCCGTGAAGCTCGAGGCCATGAAGGCGGTCGTGCCGGTGAGCTTCACCCCGGATGGCGCCGGCAAGCGCACGGTCGCGGGCCAGCTCGCCTTCTCGGTCTGCACCGAAGACAAATGCCTCATGGAAAAGCGAGACCTGGCCCTCGACGTGAACGTCGAATAGCCGCGGTCCGCCCGGCCGCGCTCCTCGCCGTTTGCTCGCATTCTTGGCTCGTCGGGTCGGCGGATTGTTAAACGGCCCGTGGGCTACTACGCTTGGTAGACATGGCTGCTGATCGCATTTTGGAGGACTTGGCTCGGATTGCCGAGCAGGTGGAGCGGTCTTTCAAGGAAGAGCGGCGCCTGCTCTCGTTCCGCGAATACTTGGCGCTGTTCGCGACGGACCCGCTGCGCCACTCGCGCGACGCCGCTCGCTACACGCGTGACATGTTCGATTGCTTCGGGCGTGTGCCGGCGGAGCGCCCGTGGGGCTCCATGACGCGTTTCAGCCTGTTCGACCTGCCATTCTTGGAAGAGCGCGATCGGCAGCGCGAAGCGTTGGTGGGCCAAGAAGCCGTGCAGCTCGAGCTGTACCGCGCCCTCAACAATTTCGTCCGTGAAGGCCGCCCAAACCGCGTGTTGATGCTGCACGGGCCGAACGGCTCGGCCAAGAGCACCGTCGCGGCTTGCTTGATGCGTGCGCTCGAGCACTACTCTTCGGAGCCGGAGGGGGCCCTCTACCGATTTCACTGGGTTTTTCCCAGTGAACGCACGCTGCGCGGCGCCATTGGCTTCGGCGGCAAGAGCGACGCGCACCGCGACACCGACAGCTACGCGCGCCTGACCGAAGAGCAGATTGATTCACGCTTGTTCATGGAGGTGCGCGATCACCCCTTGTTCTTGCTGCCCGCCGAGCAACGCCAAGACCTGGTCGCGCGGCTGTACGGCGAAGCGGGGGCCCAAGAGCCGCCGCCAGCCTGGATTCTGCGCGGTAGCTTGTCGCACAAGAGCCAGCTGGTTTACGAGGCTCTGCTCAGCAGCTACGACGGCTCGCTCACCGAGGTGCTGCGGCACGTCCAGGTCGAGCGTTACTTCATCTCGCGTCGCTACCGCGTGGGCGCCGTCACCCTCGGCCCGCAGCTATCGGTCGACGCGGGTGAACGGCAAGTGACCGCCGACCGCAACCTCGGCACTTTGCCGTCGTCGCTCACCTCCGTCGCGCTGTTCGAAGCGTTCGGTGAGCTGATCGACGCGGCCGGTGGCGTGCTCGAGTTCTCAGACCTGCTGAAGCGCCCGCTCGACGCCTTCAAGTATCTGCAAATTACCGCAGAAACTGGCGAAGTGCCGCTGCGCTCGCAGAACGTGCAGGTCAACTGCGTGATGGTCGCCAGCGGCAACGAGCTGCACTTGTCGGCTTTCCGCGAGCACCCGGAGTTCGAGAGCTTTCGCGGCCGCTTCGAGCTGATTCGCGCGCCGTACCTGCTCAGCTGGGTGGACGAGCAGAAGATTTACGACGCGCAAATCGCGCCGCAAGTGCGGCGGCACGTGGCGCCCCACGCTACCCGCATGGCGGCCATGTTCGCGGTGTTGACCCGCATGCGCAAGCCCAACATCGAGCGCTACGAGGGCGTGATCAAGGATCTCGTCACGGACCTCACGGCGGAAGAAAAGCTCGACCTGTACTCCAACGGGACCGCCCCCCTGCGCTTGGACGAAGAGTCGCAGAAGCAGCTCCGCGCGGTGATTCCTCAGCTTTATCGCGAGAGCGACGCCTACCCCATCTACGAGGGCAGCGTCGGCGCTAGCCCGCGCGAGATGCGCACCGTCTTGCTCGACGCCGCGCAGAGCCCTCACTACGATTGTCTCTCGCCGTTTGCCGTCTTGAGCGAGCTGGACGCGCTGTGCGAGCTCGGCAGCGAATACGCCTTTTTGCAGGAAGAAAAGCTGCCCGGCGGGTACCACGACCACGTGGCCTTCCGGAAAACGCTGCGCGAGCGCCTGCTCGACCTCTTGGAGGACGAGTTCCGCCAGGCCAGCGGGCTAGTGGACGAGACGCGCTACGTCGAGCTGTTCGATCGCTACGTGACCCACGTCAGCTTCTGGACCAAGAAAGAGAAGCTTCGAAACCCGATGACGGGCCAGTACGAAGATCCGGACGAGCGCTTGATGAAAGAGGTCGAGACGCTGCTCGGGGCTCCCGACAAGGTCGAAGACGTGCGCAACGGCCTCATCAACACCATCGCCGCGTGGGCCATCGATCACCCCGACCAAGCCGTGGATCACGCCAAGGTATTCGGACCGCAGCTGCGGCGGCTGCGTGAGGCCGTGTTCGCCGAGCGGCGCTCGGCGGTGGCCAAGCTGTGTCGGGACATCATCTTGCTCTTGAAAGAGAACGGCGACGGGCTGGACGCCGCCCGTCGCGGAGCGGCCGAGCGGGCCGTGGAGCGGCTGAAGACCCAATTCGGCTACGAGAGCGGCTCTGCGTCCGACGCTGCGGTGGCGCTAGTGCGAGAGAGGCTCGCGGCGCTGCTGTCGTGACCGCGGCTGCGGGGGCGCCTCGCCAGCGCGTGCTCGGCTTCTGGTCACTCCTGACCCTGGGCATCAACGGCATCGTAGGCGTGGGCATCTTCTTCGCGCCGGGCCCGCTGGCACGTACGGCGCCGGGGCCCGCGTCCGCGTTGGCCTTCGTGCTGACGGGCCTTTTGCTCTTGCCCGTGGCGTGGACCTACGGTCGTTTGGGTAGCGCCTACCCGGAAGACGGAGGGCCCTACGTGTGGGCGCGAGTTGCCCTGGGCGAACGCTTTGCCTTCGGGGTGGGCTTCGTGGCTTTTGCTTCGGCGGTGTTGAGCACGGCTGCCGTCGTGAGCGGGCTCGGTCAGTTCTTGGCGCCGGAGCTTGGGTTCGACACGCCCGCCTCACGTTGGGGTTTCCAGGCCGGCGCCGCCCTGCTGTTTTCGACCGTAACGGTGCTGGGGTTGCGCTTGAGCGCCAGGGTCTGGTCGGCCCTCACCGTGCTGAAGTTGCTGCCGCTGGCCCTGCTGGTCGGAGTGGGCGCATCGCAGGCGCTTTCGCACGCGCCCGCTCCACTGGGGCCGTGGTCGGGCGCGGGGGTCGGACGAGCGGCGCTCTTGGCGGTATTTCCCCTGCAAGGCTTCGAAATCGTGCCCGTCCCGGGGGGCGAGGTCCGGGGCGGGCCGCGCACCGTGCTGCGGGCCACCTTGCTCTCGCTCGCTTTCGCGGTGGTGCTCTACGTGCTGCTACAGCTGGCCTGCCTGCAGGCGTTGCCCGCTCTCGAGAGCTCGACGGCACCCATCGTCGAGGCGGGCGCCTACTACACGCGCGGCGCTTGGCGGGGGCTGTTCGCGGCTGGCGCCAACATCTCGGCGTGCGGCATCGCGTTCGGCATGTTCGCCATGACGCCCCGTTACCTGGCGGCCCTCGGCACCGATTCGTTACTCGGCGCCGAGCTTGCGCGCGAGCGCCGCGGGGTGCCAACCCGCTCGCTCTTGGTGACCACCTTGGCGGTGCTGCTGCTCGTCTCCAGCTCGACGTTGGGCGGCTTGTTCGTGTTGTCCAGCCTGGCGGTGCTGCTCCAATACGCCGTGAGCGCGGCCTCGCTATTTCGGCTCGCGGCCCGCGGCGAGCGCGGTCTGGGCAAGCTCGATCTGCTGCTGGCTCCGTGCACCTTACTTGCGATTGCTGCGCTGGCGCAGGCCGCCCTCGCGGCAGAGTTGCTGATTTTAGGCGGTATTTTAGCGGGCGGCTTCCTGCTCCTGGCTTTGCGGCGCGCCCTGGCGCGGCGGCAAGCCGCGCGGTAAGTGAGGCACGTCAATGCTGATCGATACGCACTGTCACCTCGACGGCGAGTACTTCCCGGAAGGCGCGGACGAGACGCTGGCGCGCGCGCGCAGCGCTGGCGTGACCGGCTTCGTGTGCGTTGGCGTGGGCTCGCTGCCGCAAGCAGAAGCCGCCCTCGCGCTGGCCGCGCGCCGTCCGGACGTGTGGGCCACGGTGGGCGTGCATCCGCATGATGCCGCCGCTTGCGACGCCAAGCTCGAGGCCGAGCTGGCGCGGCTGGCATCTTCGCCGCGCGTCGTCGCCATCGGTGAGATTGGCCTAGATTTTCACTATGACCACTCGCCGCGCGAGCAGCAGGAGGAAGTGTTTCGTCGCTTCATCCAGTTGGCACGGCAACGCCAGTTGCCCATCGTGGTGCATACCCGCACCGCGCCAGAAGAGACGCTGCGGATCTTGTCCGAAGAGAACGCGCGTGACGTCGGCGGCCTGATCCACTGCTTCAGTGAGAACAAGCCCTTCGCCACCCGCGCCCTCGATCTGGGCTTCGACCTCTCTTTCTCGGGCATCGTCACCTTCAAGAGCGCGCGCGACATTCAAGAGGTCGCGGCGTGGGCTCCGGCCGATCGCATCTTGGTCGAGACCGACAGCCCTTATCTCGCGCCCATTCCCCTCCGGGGAAAGCGTTGCGAGCCCGCCTACGTCCTTCACACGGCCCGCTTCGTGGCAGGTCTGCGCGGCATCCCGCTCGAGGAGCTGGCTCAGCTAACCAGCCAAAATGCCGAACGCCGGCTCGGGGTTTCAGCGGTGCTAAACTGACGGCACTCGGCGCCGTTTAGCCCGGAGTGGGCAAGCAGGCCCCGAACAACCGTGCAGCGCCCCCCCCATCAACGTCGACGCCTCCGCTGGCCTCTAGGAGGCTCCGGTTTGGCTTTCGCCAGCTCGGTGCTGCTGCACGGTTCGCTCTTGTCCGGCGGAGCCTGGCTGCTCGCGCAGAGCTTGCGACGAGCTCCGCCGCCGCCGGCCGTCGTTCTCGTTCCAACCTCGCTCGAGCTCGAGGCCGAGGTGGCGTTGCCAGAGGTGGCGGCGCTCGGACCCGACTCGAACGAGCCGACGACCTTGCCGCCTCCGCTCGAGGTGACCGCAGGCGGCCGCCACGCGCCGCGCCCGGATTTGGAGCATGCCGGCCGGGGCGGGGAACGGACCAGCGCCGAGCAGGCTACCAACCTCGTCAGCTCCATCGACCCCATCGCGCTCGAGCGCGACCCCGAGACGCAGCGCGATCGCAGCCAGGTCTCCCGCTTGCGAACGGCCAGTCGGCGCGAGAGCCGCGACGACCGGCGCGCCACGCCGACGCCCATGGAGCTCACGTTCCTCGCCACCGGCCCTGGCCGCGTGCGCGCGCGGCGCGCCTACTCGGCGACCGATCCGGCGCGCGGCATCATCAGCGGAAGCGTGGCGTCGACGGTGGGGAGCAAGGTGGGCGGGCAGGGCGCGACCAACACCGGCGCGGAGCCGGACGCGGCCGTAGGCGCAGCCGTCGCGGGCGCCGACAGCAAGCGCTTCGGCCAAGGGGCTCCCGATGGCCGCGACGCCCAAGAGTTCCACGCCGCCGCTCGCGTGCTCTTCGCGCGTCCGCTCGTGCCCGCAGCGCGCGCCGCCGTGCCCACGGAAACGCGCGGCCGCCCCAACGACACGCTCGACTCGAGCCAAGAGGTCGCAGCAAAAGTCAGCTCGCTGCTACACGCCTCCAGCGCAGGCGGCGACGTGGGGCCCGGCGTCGGCGGCGATCGTGGCGGCGGTTTGCCCGGCGCGTTCGGCGCCCGCGGCCTCGGCTCGCGGTCGTCGCCCAGCGGTTCGGCGTTCGGCAAAGACTTCGCCGACGATCCGGGCTTCTCTGGCTACTCACGCGCGCTCACCAGCCAACTACAGCGCGTGCTCGCCAAGGCATTTCCGGACTGGGCCATCGAACAAGGGCGGGGTGGTCACGTCATCTTCGAGATGACCTTGAGCGCCGCCGGTAAGCCAACCGGCGTGCGCTTGGTACGACCGAGCGGCGTCGGTGAATACGACGACAACGTGCTGCGCGCCGTGCGCGCCGTGGCCACCTTCGGCCGGTTGCCTCAAGGCTACGGAGCCCCCGCCCAGTTTCGCGTCAGCTGGGACGCCTTGAACCCCGTCGTCGGTCGCCAAGGCCCCGGCCCTGGCGGCGGGCACCGCTGAGGGCGAGCTGTTAAGAAATGACTAGAGTGCCGAAGGGCGGACTTGAACCGCCGACACCGCGCTTATGAAGCGCGTGCTCTAACCGGCTGAGCTACTTCGGCTGGGTCGCAAACGGGCGCGGAATATGGTCGCTCGCGCCCGGGGCTGTCAAGGCGAGAACTGCGCAAACGCGGGGAGGGGGGGGCCCGAGCAGTTCTGGGGCCGAGCCCCCGGGGCACCTCGGGGGCGATGCCTCCCCGCTTCCGCGTGGGGAGGCCCTAGTTGTTGCCGAACAGGTCCTGAATCTTCGAATCCAGGGCGATGGCGATCTTGTACAGGCTGGAGATCGAGGGGCTCGATTCGGCGCGCTCGATTTGGGAGAGGAGCGAGATGCTGAGACCGGTGCGCCGGCTCATCTGCTTGAGCGTGAGCTCCTTCTCTTTGCGCATCGTGCGGATGGTGTCGCCGATGATCTTGTGCAGCTGTTCTTCGGGCGTCCGCGCGAGGCCCTTCTTCTTCATCACTCGGGCGAGGACGTCGCGGAACTCGTCTACGTTGAAGGGCTTCTTCAGGTAGTCGACTGCGTCGAGCTTCATCGAGGCGACGGCCGAATCCAGGTTCGGATGAGCCGTGAAGATAACGACCGCGATGTCGCTGTCGACGGCGCGGACGCGCTTCAGCACCTCGATGCCGTCGAGCTTCGGCATCATCAGGTCCAAGATCATCACGTGGTAATCGCCCGTACGGACTTCGTCTTCGACGAGCGTGGGATCGCTCAACGTTTTGACGACGAAGCCGTCTTTTTCGAGCAGCGTTTGCATGTAGTCGCAAATCGCTTTGTCATCGTCCACGATCAGGATTCGCACGCTCGGTACTTCGATCGGCAAGGCTCGCTCCTAGGT
>Ga0164241_10000746_pt1 | contig 49850 bp, 38 predicted proteins | sample OricomyardsoilBY_FD_108780 | JGI IMG/M metagenome (GOLD analysis project Ga0164241, IMG submission 108780) | Backyard soil microbial communities from Emeryville, California, USA - Original compost - Back yard soil (BY) | ecosystem: Environmental > Terrestrial > Soil > Unclassified | place: USA... | reverse complement strand
GAGGACGACGCAAGCAACGGGGAGTCGGAGCGCGCCGATCATCGCTTCGCGAGGAGCACCATGACGGCGCCGCTCGGTCCATCTTGCTCGGGCACCGACGCGAACGCGAGGACCTCTCGCGCCGACGCGCCCTGACTGAGCCACGCGCCGATCTCTCCACGCAGCACGGCGGAGCCGCCGGGCGAGTGCTTGCCCTTGCCGTGCACGACGAGTACGGCGCGATCGCCCTCGCTTCGACGCCGCGTCAGGAAGCGGTCGACGTTCGTACGGGCGACCTCACCCGACATGCCGTGGAGATCGAGCGTCCCGTCGATGGGATAACGCTGCTGGCGAAGCCGGCGCAGCTCTCGTGGATCGACGTCGAGGCGGCGACCCTCGACCACATCGCCGTCGTCCATGACCTCGAAGCGAAGCGCACCATCGACCAGCGCGCGCAGACGCGAGCGCGCCGGCTCGTCGAGATCGACGACCTCGCTCTTCGGGATCTCGTCGATGGAGCTGACGGTCTTCGGGATGCGGCGGCTCGTGCCGGCGATCCTTGGCGCGCCGCGCATGTAGGCCTCGAAGGAGACGAGATCGTCGCTCTTCGACGCCGTCGTGGCGCCTCGTGGCGGCGCGGTGCGGGTCGGCGCGCTCGGCTTCCCGGCGCTCGGTTTGCCCGGCGCGTCGTCGTCGGCCTTCTTCGCCGCTGCCTTCTTTGCGAGCGCCGCGAACGGCCGATTCGGCGGCGCCTTGGCCGGCGGCGGCTTCGCGGCGTCGGCGCTCTGCTTCTTGCGGGCCTTCTTCGTCGTCATCGCGTGTCCTCTGTTGCGCGAAGAGGGCCCAACCGTTCGAGGCAGCGCTCGAGCGCGAGAACGCTCAGCGCGTGCGTGATGCGCCCGTCGCGCACCGCGGCGCGGACCTCGGTCTCTTCGAAGAGGACGACGCCGAGGCGCTCGTCGCTGGAGGTCTCCGGCTCTGCCTCGCGGACGACGCCGTCGAAGAAGAAAAAGTGTGTGCGATTGCCAGAGAGCGCCGGGTTTGGATGCACCCAGCCGAGCGAGGTCACGCCTGCCGCGCGGTAGCCCGTCTCTTCGAAGAGCTCGCGCCGCGCCGCCTCTTCCGCCGTCTCGCCCTCGTCCACGACGCCGCCCGCCGGCTCGAGCGTGCTCGCGTTCACGCCGTGGCGGTGCTGCTCGACGAACACGAAATCGCCATCGGTCGTGCGCGCGACGGCGACGCACCAATCGGTGAGATCCAGCGTGACGACGACGAACTCATCGCCGGAGGCGACGTCCTGGACGTCGTGCTCGAGGACCTCGATGAGCGGATATCGGGCCACGGAGCGCGTTCGAAGCCTGCGCGGCGGGGTCCACATCCGCGAAGGTCTATCACGCCTGGAACGCACCGAGTGCCCCGCTGAGGCTTTCGTGCCGCGCGACGATTGGGCTAGATTGCCCTAGATGACCCGCTTCTTCCGCTTGCTCTCTTGTGGCGCCCTCGCGACGTCCATCCTGACCATCGGCAGCGCCGCCTTTGCGCAAGCGTCCAGCGCCGAGAAGGCCGCGACCGCGCAGGCGCTCTACGAAGACGCAATGAAGTCGGTCGAAGCGAAAGACTTCGCGAAGGCGTGTCCGCAGCTCGAGCGCGTCACGCAGCTGGTTCCAGAGGGGATCGGCGCGAAACTGTCTCTCGCGGAGTGCTACGAGGGCGCGGACAAACTCGCGAGCTCGTACGGCGTCTACGTCGCCATCGAGGGCCAAGCGCGACGCGCCGGTCAGAACGATCGCGCAGACCTCGCCGTACAGCGCATGCAGGCGCTGAAACCGAAGCTCGCGATGATCACCCTCGACGTCCCCGCCGACATCAAGGGCCAGGCAGGCTTCTCGCTCAAGCGTGACGGGGTCGCGGTCAGCGACGTCGAGTACGGCCTGCCCATCGCGCTCGACAAGGGCGATCACACCCTCACCGCGTCGGCCGAGGGGCAGCCTGCCTGGGAGAAAACCTTCTCCGTCGAAGACGGGAAGGCCGCGACGGTCAAGGTCGAGGGACCGATGGGTGCGGCACCCGGCGGCGGCATCCCCGGTGCCGGCACGCCCGGCGGCGGCACGCCCGGCGCAGGTACGCCCGGCGCCGGGACGCCCGGCACGCCGGAGGCACACCAGGTCGGCTCGTTCTTCGGGCCTGGGCGCATCGCCGGGTTGAGCATCGGCATCGCGGGTGTCGTCAGCGCGGGTGTCGGCATCGGTCTCGGCGTCGTGGGCAAAGGCCAATACGACGACAGCAACACGACAGGCGGCTGCAACGCCGACACGAATTTCTGTTCGACGCAGGACGGCGTCGACATGCGCGACAGCGCGCTGACGATGGCGAACGCGTCGACCGCGCTCGTGGTCATCGGCGGCGCGATGGCCGTCGGTGGCGTCGTGCTCTTCATCGTCGCGCCCGGTCAAGACGACGGCGACGAAGCGTCGGCCGCGCCCGCGGCGGTCAGCTTCGGTGTCGGCCCCGGCTCCGTCGTCGTTCGCGGAAGCTTCTAGCTCCGGCGCTCCGCGTTTGCCTCATCGAGCTTTGCTCACCCAGCCACGCTTACCTAGAGAATGAAATGCGAACTACCTTGCACACGGCGCTAGTTGCGGTGGCCCTCTCCGGAGGGCTCACCGGCTGCAACCTCATCTTTGGTATCGAGGGCGGCGAGCTCACCGGGGGTACAGGCGGCGGCTCGACGACTACCAATCAAGGCGGCGCCGGCACCGGGGGCGCGACGACGACCACGAATAGCGGCGGCTCGTCCGTCGGCGGCTCCGGCGTGGGTGGCAATGGCGGCGCAGGCGGCGGCGGTCCCGTCGGCGAGTGCGAGCCCGAAAAACTGGTCGGCGGCGCGACGCTCGACGCGAGCTGCGGGGTGTTCGTCGAGTTCGGAAAGACCGGGGACGGCCAAAAGACGAACCCGATCGGCGACATTCAGGCTGGCGCGAATGCGGCGGTCGCCCAGGGTAAATCGAATCTCTATATTTGCGGAATGGATAGCTTCCAACCGTCCGACAAGAGCTTGAAGCTGCCCGTCGGTTTGAACGTGTACGGCGGTCTCGCCTGCGCCGATTGGCACTACGACGCCTCCGTCATTCCAGCGATCAAGGGACATGCTGATTTTCCCACGATCATCTTGGACGGAACCGGCGGAGCTCGCTGGGCCGATATCAACGTGACGGCGCCGTCCGCGGCGACACCGGGCAAGTCCTCGATTGCGGTCACCGTCGATGGCACTTCGCTCCTGGCGAAACGGGTCATCGTCAACTCGGGGAATGGCGGCGTGGGTGAAAACGGACAGCCTTTTTCAGCGCCCGCGGCACAGAGCCCCGCCGGTCTTGCAGGAGATGGATGTGGGCCGGGCTTTGGCAACGCTGGAGTTCCTGGCGTGCTGAGCTGCATGACGCAGTCGGGGGGCATGCAAAGCGTCTCCGGTGGGGCGGGCGGGCTCGGTGCCCCAAGTTCGAGCGCCAGCGCTTCAGCGGGCGCCAACGGCGCGAACAACACGGGGACAGCCGGCGGCGGGGGAGGCGGCGCGTTCGTCGGGGCCGGCTGCGGTCCCGGCGGAGTTGGCTCGACGGGACCGATTGGCGGCGTCGCCCCGATGAACTCGGGTAACGGAGCGATCGCCGCCGGAGGCTTCGCTCCGGCAGATGGCATGGATGGCTTGCTCGGGCTCAACGGCGGCGGCGGCGGTGGCGGCGGCGGCGGGAAGGGCTCTGGGTGCTACACAAACTACGGTGGTGGTGGCGGCGGAGCTGGGGGCTGCGGCGGTGCCGGGGGCCGAGGCGGACGGGGCGGGGGCGCGAGCTTCGGCTATCTGGTCACCCACGGCTCCGTTACGCTGGTTGGCGGAGGCGTCACGACCCAACGCGGCGGAACCGGCGGCGCCGGCGACATCGGCCAGGACGGCGGTCTCGGCGGCAACCCGGGCGGCGCGCAAAGCGGCGGGACCGGCGGTAGCAGCTGCCAAGGCGGGCCGGGGGGCAAGGGCGGACGCGGCGGGCCAGGCAGCGGCGGTCCGGGGGGACCGGCCTCGTGCTTCGCGCTCGACAGCGGGACGATCACCCTCGACACCACTACGCCACCCGTACTTTCCCCGGGGGGCCAAAGCGCTGGTGGCGCGGGCGCGAGCCAGGGGATCTTCACCGCGCCGAATGGCGCCAACGGCAGCTCCTGCACCTCCCTCGATTACTCCTCCGGGGCGGGGGACTGCACGCCCTGAGCGGCGAGACCCATCACTCTCCACGAGGACGGTGACGCGTCATTGGGTCTCGGCGTAGCATCGGCTTCGGAGCAGCGGTCGCGACCTTCTCAATCCGTCGACGCCGAGTCCCCCACGAGGTCCGCCATGCCGAGGAAAATCCGGCGCCCGCGGCACGAGCCGCCGAAGGTCTGGCACAACCCGGATGTCGTCCGGCCCCCCAAGGGCTCGAGCGAAGCCGCGTCTGCGATGAATGGCGCGGCGGTCGCGCCGACGACGGACCCACCGAACGGCGTGCGGACACGCAGCGGGAAGATCGTCGTGCGCGCCGCGTCGGCACCTGACGATCCCGCAGAGATCGAGCGACAGCGCCTCCTCGAAAAACTCCGCGCGGCGGAGAGTCGAATCGCGATTACGCAGGTCGCGAGCGATCTCGAGCGCGCAGGTTTCGTCCTGACGACGGGCGATCAAATCGTCCAGTTGCAGCTCCTCGAGCACCACGATGAAGCCGTCATTCGCAAGGCGATCGGCTGCCTCGACGCGCTGTTCGCCACAGAGCCACCCAAGCGGAGACCCGTGCTCGAGGCCCGCCTTCGTCGCCTGGTCGAGCTCGCGGACGAACCCGAGACATGCACGCTCGCCCGCGCTCTCTGGCGTCGCATCACAGGTCGAACGGACTAGGGACATCCTGAGCGCGGAGCTTGACGGGGCCTGCCCGAAAGCGGAAGGCTCGCCCGCCGTGGAGCCCTCCGAGTTTGAAACCAAGCTGAAGCGCCTCCTCGACGCCGCTCGAAGCGGTCGCGAGAACGCCGCGTGCGTCGCGTGCACCGACTGCGAGGGCTGCGTCGAGTGCACGTTCTCGAGCCGTTCGAAGGGGCTTCTCCGCTGCCACTACTGCGTCGAGTGCGAACGCTCGGTCTCTTCGACGCACTGCCGCGCGTCGAAGGATCTCTTCTCGTGCACGCATTGCGAAAGCTGCGAGCGCTGCGTTCAATCGAGCTACCTCGTCCGCTGCTTCGACTGCACCTCGTCGAGCTACTGCTACGGCTGCGTCGGTCTCGTCGGGAGAGACTTCCACATCTTGAACGAGCCCTATTCTCGCTCGGAGTACTTCGCGATCACCGCAAAGCTGAAGCGCGCGACCCGAGGCTGAGGGCGCGCACGTGAAGGCGGTCGTTCAGCGCTCGAAGGAAGCGCGCGTGGTGGTCGACGCGGAGGTGACCGGCGCGATCGCCCATGGCCTCGTCGCGTTCGTCGGCGCCGGCGAGGGCGACACCGACCACGATCTCGAGTGGCTCGTGAAGAAGATCTCCGATCTCCGAATCTTCGAGGATGAGCACGGAAAGATGGCGAAGAGCGTGGTCGAAGCCGGTGGCGGCGTCCTCGTCGTCTCGCAGTTCACCCTCTACGGCGACACGAGCCGCGGCAATCGACCGAGCTTCGCCCACGCCATGGCACCCGACTCCGCGCGTGCTTTCCTCGACCGCTTCGTCCTTCGCTTGCGCGAGCGTATCTCGCAGGTCGAGACCGGACGCTTCGGTGCCGACATGCGCGTCGAGGTCGCGGGCGATGGTCCGGTGACGATCCTCCTCGACTCACGCGCGCGCTGAGCTGCGCTCGCCGAGTCAGCGTTTCGCCGCTCCGTCGCGCCGAGTCCTTCGCCCGGGCGGCGCGGTCGGCGGACGCTTCGCCTTCGCGAGCACGCCCGCGAGCTCGAGCGCGCGTGTCATCCCGTTCGCGTCGGCGACCCCCTGCCATGCGACGTCGTACGCCGTCCCGTGGTCGACGCTGGTGCGGACGATGGGCAGCCCGAGCGAGACGTTCACCGCGTCTCCGAACGCCAAGACCTTGCTCGGGATGGTCGCCTGGTCGTGGTACATCGCGACGACGCCGTCGAAGCCGCGCTTTGCCGCGACGCGAAACGCCGTCTCGGCTCCGAGCGGCCCGACGAGCTCCGCGCGGACGCCGTCTCGCTCGAGGCGCGCTCTCGCGAGAGCGACGCCCGGACCAATGACGCGCATCTCCTCGGTCCCGAGGAGGCCTCCCTCTCCTGCGTGCGGATTGAGCGCGGCGATCGCGAGCTTGGGCGTCCGCTTGCCCGTCGCGATCAAGAGCCGCGCCAGCCAGTACGCTGCGCTCGCGACGCCCACCTTCGTGATCGCGTCCGGGACGTCGCGAAGCGAGAGGTGTGTCGTCACGAGCGCGACCACGAGCTCTTCCGCGTAGAACGCCATCGTGACCTCGCGTGCGCCGAGCGTTCGCTGAAGGTGCTCGGTGTGTCCGAGAAAGTCCTTCGAACCGGGCGCGCCGCTCGTCGCGATCGCGTGCTTCGACACCGGGCCGGTCACGAGCGCATCAGCCTCGCCTCGCGAGACGAGCGACGTCGCTTCGTCGATCCACGCGAGCTCGGCGCGACCCGCGTGCGCATCGGGACGCCCTGGGCGAAGCACGGCGCCGAGCACGCTGCTCTCCCGAAACACCAGCAGCGCGTGTCTCGAAGCGCGCGCGACGTCTCGCCGCGTCGTCACGAGTTGAATCGCGCGCCGAACGCCGACGACCTCGGCCGCATGCTCGATGACGCCAGGATCGCCGACCAAGATCGCGCGCACCCCTTCCGCCTGGCTCGCGCCGAGCACGCTCACTTCGGGGCCGACCCCCGAAGGACAGCCAATCGAAACGGCGAGGAGCGGAGTCTTCAATGGCGTCGACCTTCTTTGGGGATCGCCCCTGGGGCGCCCATTCGATACCCCGTTCCGCGCACGGTCGTCAGATCGAACGCGGGACCGAGCTTCGCACGCAGCCGTCGAACGTGGATGTCGATCGTCCGAGCGCCGCCGTCGTACCCGGCTCCCCACACGCGCTGCAAGAGCTCGCGTCGCGAGACCACGCGCGTGCGATGTTCGCTCAGATAGACGAGCAGATCGAACTCGCGCCCCGTCAGCGGCACGACGGCGCCGTGCAGCGTCACCTCGCGCGCGGCACGGTCGACGATCAGATCTCCCACCTTCACGCGTTCCTCGTTCGTGAACTCGCTCCGCTTCCACTCGATCGCCTTGAGGCGCGCGTAGAGCTCCGCCGGCACGATGGGCGACAAGACGAAGTCGTCGAAGCCCGCGCCCGGCTCGAGCCTCCCCACCTGATCGTGAACCACCGCCAAGATCGCGCCGACGCCCTCGAGCCTCGGCTCGCGTCGCAGACTTCGAAGGACGAGCGCCCCGAGGTCCGGCCTCGCGCCGGCTTCGACCACGATGGCGCGTGCCTGGTCCTCGTCGTGGCGAAAGAGCGTCGCGGGCTCGTCCCAGAAATCGAGCGCGCGCACGTCGGCACCCAGGCGCTGGAGCGTGGCCTTCGCCCCTTCCTCGCGCTCGAGCTCGGGCCCGTGGCCGACGATCGCGACGAAGCTCGGGCGTCGCATCGGAGGGCTTGGATCAGCCGCGGATCTGCGTGCCGCCGACCGTGATCTTGTCGATCTTGATCGTCGGGCAACCCACACCGACGGGCACGCTCTGGCCGTCCTTGCCGCACGTCCAGATGCCGTCGGAGATCTCGACGTCGTTGCCGAGCATCGTCACGCGCCGCAGAACGTCCGGACCGTTGCCGATCAGGTTCACGCCCTTCAGCGGCGCGGTGATCTTCCCGTCCTCGATGAGGTAGCTCTCCGTCAGCGAGAAGACGAAGTCGCCGTTCGAGATGTCGACCTGTCCGCCCCCGAATTTTCGGGCGAAGACGCCGTTCTTGACGCTCTTCACGATCTCTTCCGGATCGCTCTCGCCGCCGAGCAAGATCGTGTTCGTCATGCGCGGCATCGGCACGCTCATGAAGCTCTCGCGGCGTCCGTTGCCCGTCGCTCCGGTCTTCAAGATTCGCGACGACAGGCGGTCGTGCATATACCCGAGGAGCTTGCCGTTCTCGATGAGGACGCTCTTCGAGGGCTCGTTGCCCTCGTCGTCGACGTTCACGCTTCCGCGCGACATGAGGAGCGTCGCGTCGTCCACGATCGTGCAGAGATCGCTCGCGACGCTTTGCCCGATTTGGCCGGAGTAGTTGCTCGTCCCCTTGCGGTTGAAATCCGCTTCCAGGCCGTGGCCGACCGCTTCGTGCAAGAGGATGCCGCTGTCTCCCGGCGCGAGGACGACGTTCATCTCGCCCGCGGGCGCCTCTCGCGCGTCGAGCATCAGCAGCGCCTGCCGCGCGGCCTCCTTGCCGTGCCACTCCGGGCTCTTGTCGTCGAAGTACGCGAGCGTCGTCCGTCCACCGCCGCCGCTCGAGCCCTCTTGGCGTTTGCCGCCCTGCTCGGCGATCGCGCGGACGCCCATGCGCAGGAGCGGCTGCGAGTCGTACGCCATCGTTCCGTCGCTCGTCGCGATGAGGATCTCTCTGATTTCTTCGCTGAAGCTCGCCTCGGCTTTGACGATCCGCGGGTCGGCGCCCAGCGCGGCGGCGCTCGCTCGCTCGAGAAGGGCGCGCTTGTCGAGCCCTGGTCGCTCGAGGCTCAGCTCTTCGACGTCGTAGCGGTGAGGCACGTCGCGGCGTTCGAGTGCGACGGGCGTCGTCTTGCCGCTGCCATCGGCGATCTGCGCGGCCGTCTTCGCCGCGCGGATCATGGCGTCGAAGGACAGATCCTCGACATAGGCGTAGCCCGTTCGCTCACCCTTCTGGACGCGAACCCCGACTCCCATCGAGACGCCTCGCGAGGCGGCCTTCAGGATCCCCTCGTCGAACGAGAAGCCGCTCGCGGCGCGGTACTCGAAGAAAACGTCCGCGTAATCGCCCGAGCGGGACAACGCCGCCTCGAGGAGCTTTCGGCAGGTCTCGGCGTCGATTGCGCAAGCACCCCCGGGGGCAAATGGCGCGCGGCTCGGTCGGGTGATCATCGGTGGACTCTAGCCCCCCGTTTGCCTCCGGAAAAGCGCGAGGGCCTGCCTCCCGAAAAGTGCGAGGAAGGATCACCCGTTCTCCCCCATGGACGCGCGTGATCACCGGCCAAAAGCGTGCCGAGTTGGGTCGCCATGATGTAGATTCTCTAGTCCGGTCCCGGGAGCAGACGTTTGGCGATCAACCGCGACAAGATCCTCCAAGATGCGCAGAAGCTTGTCGACAAGAAGCGGTACGACAAGGCCATCGCGGAGTATCAGAAGGTCGTCGCCGACGACCCGACGGACGTCCGTACGCAGCTCAAGATCGGCAACCTGTACCTGCAGCTCGAGCAGTTCGCAGAGGCGATCAGCACGTACGAGCGTGTCGGCTCGTACTACTCGCAGCAGGGTTTCGCCGTAAAGGCGGTCGCGGTCTACAAGCAGATCCGCGAGATCATCCAAAAGCACGCCCCGCATCTCGAAGACCGCTTCGGTCACGTGGTCCCGAAGCTCGCCGAGCTCCTCACGCAGCTCGATCTCCGAAGCGACGCCCTCGCGTACTACGACGAGATGGCGATGCGTCTTCAGCGCGTCGGTCGAGACCGCGACGCCATCGACGTCTTCCGCAAGATTGTCGGCCTCGATCCCGAAAATCCCGTTCCGCACCTGCGCCTCGCCGATGCGCTCACGCGCGTGCGCGACTTCGACGGCGGCGTCGCCGAATACACGATCGCGGCTGAGATCCTCCTTCGCATCGGTCGTCTGGACGATGCGCTCCGCGTCGTCGAGCGGTTGCTGCAGCACCGCCCGGAGGGCCGCTACGCGCGCATGGCGGCCGAGATGTACCTCACCCGTGGTCAGCCGGCCGACACCATGGCTGCGCTCACGAAGCTTCAGATCGCCGTCAAAGAGAACCCGCGCGACCTCGACACGCTGTGGCTGCTCGGCCGCGCGTTCGATCAGCTCGGACAGCCGCAGAAGGCCGTCGAGGTGCACAAGGAAGCGGCCCGCATCGCGCGCGAAGTCCAAAATCGAGAGGCCTTCGATCGGCTGCTGACGACGCTCGTGCAGCGCGCACCGAACGACGAGGGCGTCCGCCACCTGATCGCGATCGCGAACGATCCGTTCGTGTCGTCGATGCCGCCGAACTCGATGGCACCTTCGCCGGCCGTGCGCGAGCCGGCGCCTCCGCGTCCCCGCGACGAGGTCAGCGAGATCGAGGTCATCGACGACGATCTCGAGGTCGTCATGGACGACGAGCAGCCGATCCCGCTGCGCACGTCGTATCCACCCGAGGAGACCGATCCGGCGAACGTCTCGAGGCAGACGCTCGCCGCCGCAGAGGCCGCACGACGCGGCGGAAACTACGCGAACGCTGTTCGCATTCTGCGCGCTGCGGTGGACGTCAACCCTGCCGCGAGAGAGCTCCGTGAGAAGCTCTGCGACGTCCTCATCGAGGCAGGCGATCAGGACAGCGCCGTCATCGAGATGCTTCAGTTCGCGACCTACCTCGTCGGTGTCGACGATCAGGACGCTGCGGCGCGGCTCCTCGACGAGGTTCTGCTCCTCGAACCCGACAACCGCGACGCGCTCGAGCTGCTGACGGCGCTCGGCTATTCGGTGCCGACCCCAGAGGTGGTTCCGACTCCGGGCGCGGTTCCGACGCCGGAGTTCGCGCCCGAAGAAGAGCCCGCCCCTCGCGCCGCCCGGGCGATGGCGCCGCCGCCGGTCGAGCCGCCACCTTCGACCGTCACCTACTCGCAGGCCGGCCACGCGAACTATCCCTCCTACGATCCACACGCGCCGCTCCCGTCGTACGACCTCGAGGAGCTGACGGCGAACGACATCCCGGTGGCGCAGCTCGGGATGGCTCCGCCGCCTCCGCAGGCTGCGTTCGAAACGCACCCACGCCGATCTCAGACTGTCGAGCTCGACGATCCCTTCGCTGCAGAGCGGACGTCGTTCGTGGCCGAGCAGACCGCGTTCGGCGTCCCCGCCTATCCCGTCGAAGCGGAGCCCCAGCGGCAATCGGGCTCTGGCGGCCTCGACGAAGCTGCCCTCGAAGAGATCGAGTTCTTCCAAGCGAACGGCATGCTCGAAGAGGCCGAGACGCTCCTCGCCGAACAGCTCGCGCGTCTTCCTGCGCACCCGCTGCTGCTCGAGCGCAAGCGAGAGCTCGAGCTCGCGAAGGCCGCTGCGGGTGGCGTCGCAGCTGCAGAGGTCGCGCCGGCGTCCGTCGCGCACGACCCGTCGATGGACCGCGCGTACGACATCGCGAACGCGCTCGACTCGCTCGACGACTTCCCCGAGTCGGCGCAGGAAGAGCAGCCGACGCATCAGGTCAGCGTCGATGCGATCTTCGAGCAGTTCAAAGCCGGAGTCGCGGCTCAGATCGCAGAGGGCGACGCGGCGACGCACTACGATCTCGGCGTCGCCTACAAAGAAATGGGCCTGGTCGCCGACGCGATCGCGGAGTTCGAGCTCGCTTCTCGAGATCCCACACGCGAGTGCGTTTGCCGCTCGATGATTGGCATGATCAACATGGAGCAGGGGAACGTCGAGGGCGCGATCGACGCGTTCCTGCTCGGCCTCGCTGCGGGCCAAAAGACGCCCGAGCAAGAGGCCGCGTTGACCTACGAAATCGGCGCCGCCTACGAGAGCCGCGATGCCGCGCAGGCGCTCTACTACTTCCAGCTCGTCGCACGCATCGATCCTTCGTACCGCGACTTCCGGGGTACCGTCGCCGACCGCATCGTCGCGCTCGAAACAAAACTCGGCGCCGGGGCCGTCTCGGCAAAGCCCAAAGAAGCCGCAGTCGGCGCCAACGACGAGTTCGATGCCGCGTTCGACGATCTCTTCAACCCGAAGGGTTGAGCAGAGAAGTAGCAACCCGAAGGGTTGAGCAGAGGGCCCCATCGCGGAGCGATGGGCGGCCGCCGCGACGTAAGGCGCAAGGCCGGGAGGGCCCCATCGCGGAGCGATGGGCGGCCGCCGCGACGTAAGGCGCAAGGCCGGGTTGGGGGTGAAGGGTCGCGCCAGCGAGCCCGAGGGGGTCTGCTTCAGACCCCCTGACTAGCGATGGCGACCCGCGAGGCGCCCCAATCGACGAAGGGCGACGCAGACCTTGCCGTTTCTCTGAGAGGCAAGCCAACCAAGACCTGACTAGCGATGGCGACCCGCGAGGCGCCCCACTCGCCGAAGCGCGACGCAGACCTTGCCGTTTCTCTGAGAGGCAAGCCACCAAGACCTGACTAGCGATGGCGACCCGCGAGGCGCCCCAATCGCCGAAGGGCGGAGCCAACCTGCCAGTTCTCACGCCCGCTGTCTCAAACCAGGCCGAGAGGCAAGCCACCAAGACCTGACTAGCGATGGCGACCCGCGAGGCGCCCCACTCGCCGAAGGGCGACGCAGACCTTGCAGTTTCTCTGAGAGGCAAGCCACCAAGGCCCCACTCGCGCGCTGACTCGGTTCGTATGAGACCGCCACGCCCCTACGCCACGACGTCGGTGCTAAACTCGTCCCATGGTCGCAGCAAAGGTCCCCACTCGGCGCCGGCTCTTCTCACCCGACCCGGTCGTCGGTGTCGGCCTGGTCATTTTCGGGGTCCTCGTGATGGGCATCGCGGGCGCGGCCACCTGGCACTACGTCTTCAACGTCGGAACCCTGTTCGCGATCCTCGGTGCACTCTGGTTCGTGGTCTCGGTGACGCTCTCGACGTTGGCGGGGAACCCACTCGGTCCTCGCGACGGCGCCGACGCGTGATCCGAAGGCGATCCGGACGCGACCATCGCAGCTGAAGACAAGAGAGCAAACTCTCCGAGTGCGCGACGCCGAGGCTCTCGGCGTCGCGTTTGTCGATTTCAGTCGTCCGAGTCGCCGCCCTGGACCAGCCAGTCTTCCGCGTCCTCGCCCTTCGGTGTCTTCAAGAGCTCGCCGGCGTCCCCGTCCTTGCGGACGACGATCATGCGACGCGTGACGCTGTCGGCGTCCTCGCGCGCGAAGACGTTGATGATGTTCACCCCTGGTTTGAGCTGAACGTCGATCTCGAACGACGCCGTCTTCGGATCCTTTGCGTCCTTGTTCGACTGGTAGAAGACCTTGCGACCGCCAACGAAACCGTAGACGTCTTGGATCTTCGTCGAGCCGAGCGCCGTGCCTTTGATCTTCACTGAAGGAGCACGGGTCGCCAGCGTGCCTGCTTCGAGAGTGAGCTCGGGCGGCGCGTGCGAGAAAACATCGTCGAACGCGGGCTTCGAGTCGGGCGTCGCTTGCCCCGGATCGGTGAGATCTTTTGCGGCGACGAACGCGAAGCGCGAACCCTCGAGCTTGATCTTGTCGAACGCCCCGACGCTCCCGAGCACGTCGAGCGCGGTGGAGGCGTCCACGTGACCGAACCCACGCGAGCCGTCGGTCGGTGACTCGAGGAGCGTCGCGCCGCCCGAGCCGGCGGCACGCACCAGCGCGAGGGGCTTCACCTCGGCAGGCGGCTCTATCGGGATCTTCACCTTCTCTTTCGCGGTCTCATTGAGATCGCGATCGCCGACGCTCAGCGAGACGACCGCCTCCGGATCGGCGAGATCAGAGGCGACGTCGAACGTGAACGTGACGTGGCGCGCCTCTCCGACCTTCATGTTCGAGACGTCGAAGCGGCCGGCTTGCAGAAGGAGCCCGTCACCCGAGAGGTTCGTGAGCGTCGCTTGGGTGTCGTACGATCGGCCGCGGCCGACGTTCTTCACCGTGAGGTACATGCTGACCTTCTCGCCGCGTTGGATGCGTCCGTCGCCGTTGCCGCCGCGGTCGTCGATGACTTGGTAGCTGTACTTGAACACGGGCCGAGGCTCGGCGCGCACGGTCGGTCGCACCTCTGCGGGCAGCGGCGCGTCACCGCCATCGGCTTCGAACTTGATGGTGACGCCGTCCGAGCGATCGACGGCGTCGAGGGGGATCTTGCAGACCCGCTTCGCGTCCTTCGGCTTCGCTTGGATCGACGCGTACTTCTGTCCCTCGACCTCGCACCAACCGAGCGGCACCTTCGCCGTCCGCTCTTCGCCCGCGCCGATTTTCCCGAAGACCAGCTCCTTTGCGTCGAAGTAGCCGTTCTCGCTCTCGGTCTGCGCGCGCAGCCGATAGACGGGGTTCGCGCCGTTGTTCTTGACGGTGACGCGTAGCTCCATCGGCTGCCCGGCCTCGACCTCGTCGTTCGGACGACCGGTGTCGATCTTGACCTCGAGATCGTCCGCCTTCGCCGTCTTTTGGGCGTCGGGGGCCGAGGCCCAATCGACACCGATCTTCTCGAGCTCAGCGCTGACCTTCGCCAGCTCGTCGCTCTTGATGCGCTCGATCTGCTTGTGGACGGCCTTCTCTTGCTCGGCAGGCGCCGTCTCGGCCGGCATGTTCGCGGCGAGCTCGCGACCGAAGCGGATCGGAAAATCGATCTGAACTTCGTCATCGGCGTCCCCGCCCAGATCGCGGAGCGTCTCGCGTTCGGCGGACGTGAACTGATACCGGACGACATCGCTCGGCTTCGAGGGCGGCGCGACGTGCTCGTTGTCGAGGACGGCGAAGAGCTCGCGCTCGCGAAGCCCATCCTTTTGCATCGTGAGATCCATCTCGAGCGGGTCGACCGTCATCGGATCGAGCTCGATGTCCGGAGTCACGCCGACGCCTTGGATGCTGATGTCGCCCGGCGTCAGGTACTGCGCGATCGTGAGCTTGAGGGCTGCCTTTTCGGGGGTGATGTCCGGGAAGACGAGCTGCACGCTCCCCTTGCCGAACGTTTGCTGCCCGACGATGAGCGCACGCTTCAGGTTCTTGAGCGCGCCGGCGAGGATCTCGCTCGCGCTCGCGCTCGAGCCATTCACCAAAACCACGATGGGATACGGCGGCTCGGTGCCGGACGACGTCGCGCGGCGCTCCTCGCGGCCTTCGCTCGCCCCAGCGGTCGACACGATGACGCCATCGTCGACGAACAAGTCCGCCACGCGAACGGCCTGGTCGAGCAATCCGCCCGGATTGCCCCGCAGATCGAGGACGAGGCCGCGAAGCTGGCCCCCCTTCTTGATCGCGTCGAGGGCGTTCGTGACCTCTTCGGCGGTCGTCGCTTGGAAGTTCTTGATGCGCACATAGCCGACGTTGCCGTCGAGTGCGCGGGAGTCGACGCTCGTGACCTTGATGATCTCGCGAGTCAGAGGGAACGGCTTGGGCGTCGTCCACCCGCCATCTCCCTCTCGGACGACCCAAAGCGTGACCTTGCTCCCCGGGTCTCCGCGGAGCCGTCGAACGGCGTCGTCGAGCGGCATGTTCTGCGTCGACTCGTTCTCGATCTTCACGACTCGATCGAAGCGCTTCACGCCGGCTCGTCCGGCCGGCGTGCCCGGCATGGGCTTCATGATCGTCAGCTGCTGATCGCGGACCGAGATCACGATGCCGAGACCGCCGAACGCGCCAGAGGTCTGCACGTTCATCTCGCGATACGCCTCGGGCGAGAGGAAGCTCGAGTGCGGATCGAGCGTGTGCAGCATGCCGTTGCATGCCGTGTACTCGAGCTCGCGCAGATCGACGTCGGTGCCCTCGAGGTGCTTCTGAAGGAACGCGAACACCTCACGGAGGCGGGCCGCGACGTCCCACGGTCCTTGCACGTTGTCGACGCGGAAGGTCTTCGACTCGTTGTCGACGCGGACGATGACTTCGTTCGGGTTCTCTTGCTGAACGATGACCTGCGCGACGTCCCGCTGGATGTAGTTCAGCGCCGAGACGAGCATCTGCTTCGGCTTCACGCGGTCGGGCTCGACGTACTTCTTGCGGATGTACTTGAGCGTCTCGTTCACGGCCTCGAGCCGCGTGAGATCGTAGGGCGTCTTCTCCGGCTTCGACTGGACGGCGAGCGCGGGCTCGAAGCCTCGCCACAAGCTGCCCGGACCGAACTTCGCCGCGAAAACGTACGAGAGCGCGATGGCGCCCAGAAAGAACAGCACCCGGAGGGCGCGCTCGAGCATCCGCATCGTGAGGCAGTATAGACGGCTCGGCCTCGCACGCACGAGCCGTCCGGTCAGGGCTCGGGCGTCTCGGTACGTACAGATCGTGGCGGAGGTGCTGGCTCGCCGTCGACCTCCGGGACCGCGGGTGACTCGGGCAGCGCGGCTTTGGCGGGTGCGGGCACGAGGTCGGGCGGCGAAGAAAGCTCGAAGGGTGATCTCGCGCGCGGCCTTCGGAAGTTGCCGATCCACATCCCCAAGAGGAATAGGAGCACGAGCCCGACCAGGATCCAGATCTCGGTCGCGCCGAGTCGTCCGAACATACGCCCTCTGCCCGCCGTCTCGCGGGGGGCCGGACCCTAACACTACGGACCGATCCCAGGTAGCCGCTGGCCTGCTTCCTCGTAGCCGAGGCGCCGTGATAGGCTTCGGCCGAACCCAGGCGGGGGGCATGCTCCCGCAAATGCGACAGAGCTCGGAGGCCGCGCCTCGCCTATTTCGAATGATGGCGGGCCTTGCCGCAACTTCCTTCGGGGCGATGCCTTCCGATTTGGTGAACCAAGATGATCCGAGAGCCTGCGATGCCTTTCGAAGCCACCCTGTCTGAAGAGACGTCTCCGCGCTCACGTCGCGTGTCGGGATTCGCGAAGTGGGGTGCAGCGGCGGTGGTCGCCGCCGGCGTCCTCGCGGCCCTGCCGACCCAAGAGGCCCATGCGCAGTCGACCTCGGACGCGCAACCCGTGACTGGCACCGCGAAGGGGATCGTCGGGGGCGCGTTCCTCGGCGCCGAGGTCGTGATGATGCCGATGGGCATCGCAGGCCTGAAGCCATGGTGGCCCTATCTCGTATTTGGTGGCCTCGGCTCGGTCGGTGGCGCGATCGGTGGCTGGGCCGTCGAACAAGCCGTCGCCGATGGAGGTCCCGCAGAGGCTCCGCTCTACATGCTCGCCGGCGGGTTGGCGCTCGTCATCCCGACGCTCGTCGTGACGCTCAACGCGACGACCAAGAGCGACTTCGACGACGAGGAAGATCCGTCGGTGCTCCCTGCGTCCGACGATGGGCAGCCGGCCCCTGGCGCTGTTCCCGGCGCGGTGCCTGCCGGCGGCGATACCAACTCGATCACCGTGCAGAAGACCTCGATGCTCCGAAAGAAGCGCGCCCGCCCGAGCCGTCCCGTCGCGCTCTTCGACATGGCCGGCGGCGATCTTCGCGTCGGTGTTCCCGTCGTCGAGGTTCGCAAGAAGTACTCGGAAGACGAGATGGCGGAGTTCGGCGTCGAGCAACGCGACGAGTACCACGTGCCTGTCTTCAAGGCGGCGTTCTAGCGCCCCGCTCCTCGCGGTGTTCGGCCTGCACTCGATGGGCGTGGCTTCACGGCCGCGCCCATCGGTCATTGGAGCGGTAAACGTCGGCCGTGCTGTTTCGGTTCTCGTCGTGGGCTCAGAGACCGAGTCGTGCGAACGTCGCGTGTCCGAGCGCGCGGAGCAGACCCGGATGGGCTTCGTGGTGCGCCCGCGAGCGCATGCGAAAGCGGGCAGGGACCGGGGCGACCGCGACGGGGGCTTCCACGCGGATCTTCGCGCCGCGAACGAGGTCTGCCGCCGCGACACGCCAGGCGAGCGACGGTCCGTGATGGATGGCGATCGCCGACGCATGGGTGGCGTCTTCGAGCCCGAGGAGGGCTGCGGCGATCTCTTTACGTTCACGCCAGAGGGGGTGAACGAACGCGCCGAGCCCCTGCGGATCGAGGCCTGTGATCGCATCGGTCGCCGCCATCACCGCCTCGAGCGGGCGCGTCGCGTCCAGCTCTCGCATCACGATGGGGAGCTGGGCTCCGGAGGGGGCGCGCGCGACCTCGGCCCGAACGGCGTCTTCGAAGGCTTGCGCCTGATCCCAGCCACGCGGCATGAGCAGGACGACCTCGCTCGCTGGGAGCGCCGGGGAAACCGCCTCGAGCGCGACGCCGTGGACGAGCCGTTGGAGGTCCGCCCGATCGTAGTAGTAGGGCGCGACGAAGATCGCGGTCGGTCGATCCCCGAAGACGGTGCCAGCGAGCGCGAGACCGCGTGCCGTCGAAGCGAGCCGAGGCGCACCCGCATCGAGGGCGCTCGCGTTCGGCTGAAATTCGATGAAGTTTGCGAGCGGCTCGAGAGCGGCGGCGATCGTCGTTCGCGCGGCTTCGGCCCTGGGGCCCAGTCCGATGGCCCGAGCCTCGCCGCTCGCAGCGACGGCGAGCGCCACCACCGCGAGCGCGCTCGGTGCGTCGTGGTCGACGAACGCGCCCTCTTTATTTGAAGCTTCGTGGGTCCGCACACCGGCTCGGCCGATGCCGTCGACGACGCCGTCCGCGACGGAGCGCTTACCCGCGAGCGAGCGCGCGGCGCGTGCGGCGGCGACCGCGCCGAGCCAGCGACTCGCCTCGAAGAGCCCGGCGGTCTCTTTCGGCCGCGCCGCGTACGCCTTCGCGAGCTCGTCTGCCTGCGCGACGAGGCGCTGGACGACGGCGCTCCACTCCTTCGCCCCAGGTCGAGCTTCGACGGCCACGTCTGTTCCTAGACCAGCGTCGCGCGTGGTTCCAGCTGCGCGAGCGCGTGTGACACGCACCCATTGCGAGTAAGGTTTCGCGCATGAGCGACCTCCGCCCCGTCTTCGTCGTCGACGCCGTCCGCACGCCCATCGGCCGCTACGCCGGTGGGCTCGCCACCGTTCGACCCGACGATCTGGCGGCACACGTGATCGCGGCGCTCGGCACACGCGCGCCGGCCGCATTCGAGCGCATCGACCAGGTCGTGTTCGGCGCGACGAACCAAGCCGGAGAGGACAACCGCAACGTCGGGCGCATGGCGTTGCTCCTCGCGGGGCTTCCGTACGCGGTCCCGGGCGTCACGGTGAACCGGCTCTGTGGCTCGGGGCTCGAGGCCGTCGCCGACGCTGCGCGTCGCATCGCCGTCGGAGAGAGCGACGCCGTCGTCGCCGGTGGCGTCGAGAGCATGACGCGCGCGCCGTTTTCCATGCCGAAGGCGACGAGCGCCTTCGATCGCAACGCGCCCCCCGTCTACGACACGACGCTCGGCTGGCGCTACCCGAACCCGAAGATGGCCGCGCGCTTCGAGCTCGTGTCGATGGGAGAGACGGCCGAAAACCTCGCGGAGAAGTACTCGATCTCACGCGACGACCAGGACGCGTTTGCGCTCGAGTCGCAGCGCCGCGCGACCGCGGCCCAAGCGGCCGCGCATTTCGACGCCGAAATCGTGCCCGTCGACGTGCCTCAGAAGAAGGGCGACCCGGTGCGGTTCGCCGTCGACGAGTGCGTTCGCAAGGACGCGTCGATCGAGGCCCTCGCGAAGCTCAAGCCCGTGTTCCGCAAGAACGGAACGGTCACCGCAGGAAACTCGTCGCCCATCAACGACGGTGCGGCGGCGCTGCTTCTCGTGTCGGAAGAGGTCTTGCGCGCGACGGGCCTGACGCCGCTCGCGCGCGTCGTCGCCAGCACCACGGCAGGCGTGGAGCCGAACCTGATGGGTGAAGGACCGGTCCCGGCGATTCAGCGCCTCGTCGCGAGGGCTCGCGTCGAGCTCGACGCCGTCCATGCGTTCGAGTTGAACGAGGCATTCGCGGCACAATCTCTGGCGTGCGTTCGCGCGCTCGGTCTCGACCCCGCGCGAGTCAACCCGAGCGGGGGCGCCATCGCGCTCGGCCACCCGATCGGCTGCTCCGGCGCGCGCGTCGCCGCGACGCTGCTTCACGGCATGAAACGTCGCGGAGAGAAGCGAGGCATCGCGGCGCTCTGCATCGGGGTCGGCCAGGGGATCGCCATGCTCTTCGAGCGCGCGTAGCGGACGTCTCGAGCGGACAGGCCGCCACCTCGATTCGTCGGTCCGCTCTTGCGGACCCCCTACTCGCCTTCTCGGCGCTCGGGCTCCTCGGTCCGTGAGGTTGCCTCGCCCTCGACCGGGCGCTCGCGCTCGCGTCGTCGTTCGAACACCGCCGTGGTGCGAGCGATCGCGTCTTGCAACGTGGTCACGTCGGCGTGGACCTCGGCGACCAGTCGCTCTGCCAGGGCGTCGCGCTCCTGGCCCAGCGCCTTCATCACCGCGAGGCGGGCGCGCGGTTCGAGGCCCCGCGCGCGCTCCATGCGAATGAGCGCTTCGTCGAGATCGTGCAGGCGCCCGTAGTTCTTCTGAAGCTTCGTCGCGAGCTTCATCGGCTTCTTCGCGCCGACGTCCGCGAGACCGTCGACCAGCTCGGCCGTATAGCGGGTGAGCTTCGCGGCGATCCGGATCTTGTGCATCGAGGCGACGTCGTCGACGTTCGCGTCCGCGGCGCGGAGCGCGACTTTGTCGATCGCTTTTCGCAGCGCCTCGATGGCAAACTCGGCGTCCGACATCGTCGTCTCGGGCCCCTCCACGAACCGCGCGCGCACCGTCTCGAGCTGTGCTTCGATGTCGGCCCGCCTGTCGAGAAGCCGCTTGTGGACGCGTCCTCGAAGGCCCTCTTCGCGCCGCGCACGCCCGCGCATCCAGGTCGAGATCGCCTCGCGTGCCTCTGGCAGCTCCAGCTCGGTCAGCGTCTCGCGCAGCACCTCTTCATCTCGAAGCTCGCCCGTCAAATCGGCGATCGCGCGGAGCGCCGCGCCGGCGCGCCTCGTGAAGCCGCGCGAATGGATGAGCGCGAGCGGTCGAAGCGCGCTGCGAAGTCTTCGGAGCGCGACGCGGAAATCGTGAATCGCTTCGGCCCCGTGGCCCGGCGCCACCAAGAGCTCCTCGAGACGTGCGCGCGATGCGTCTACGAGGGCGAGTGAGCGCGCGCGGATGGGAGGCTCAGGAGGCTCGGGTGGCTCGGGCGGCTCAGCCAGCTCGGTCAGCTCGGTCAGCTGGGGCCCGTGTTCGACCGGCGACCCTGCTGTGGCGCCATCCGCGGAAATCGCCGACGTGGCGGCCTCGTTTGCGTCGGCCCCGGCGTCCGCGATCGGGACTCCTTCGGTTGCCGGAGGCGCTTCGGGTGGCTCCGTGTTCACTTCGCTCCCGAGAGAAGGCTGACGAGCACGAGCGGCTTCTGGCGCGTGTGAGACTCGATGACCTTCCGCGCCGCGAGCTTCACCGCGTTGGACAGATCCGTCACGCGAGAGGGATCGCCGGCGGCCTCGCGGACGACGCGCTCCACCGCGAGCTCGGCGCGCCCGAGCACGTCGCCCTCGAGCGGGCCGAGCACGCCGAGCGCCCGCACCTCCGGCCGCCCGACGAGGTGACCGCCAGGGCCGAGCGCCACGGCGACCGTGAGGACGCCATACTTCCCGATCTGGGCGCGCTCCTTCAGGACCTGATCTGGAATTGGATCTCCGGCGAACGTGGAGACGCGGCCGACCGGAGCGCGGCCGGTCCGGGCGATCGCACCGTCGGCGGGGATCGACGCGACGTCGCCGTTCTCGATCACGAGCACGTCGTCGACACCGACGGATTTCGCGAGCTCTGCGTGACGAATCAGGTGGTGCAGCGTCCCGTGCACCGGGATGAAGCTCGTCGGCCGCACCCACTCGAGCATCCGCTGCTGCTCGTCGCGATGGGCGTGCCCACTCGCGTGGACGCCGGGGTGCGTGGCGCGTGTGACGACCTTCAAGCCTTGGCGAAGCAGCGACGAATACAGGTCGAACACCGCGCGATCGTTTCCCGGAATGATCCGGCTCGACATCACGACCGTGTCGCCCGCGTCGATGCGCATACGAGGATGCGTCCCGCTGGCCAGTCGTGCGAGCGCGGCCGCTGCCTCGGCTTGTGTGCCGCTCGCGATCACGAGGACCTCGTTCCGGGGCAAGCTCTGTCCGAATTCGGGCGACACGACGAGATCGCTCGGCCACTCGAGTCGTCCGACCGCGGTCGCGACCTTGACGTGCGTCATCACGCTTCGCCCGAGCAGCACGATGCGCCGCTTCGTGCGACGCGCCACTTCGCCCAGCTCGAGGAGCCGCTGCACGTTCGACGCGAACATCCCGACGATCACGCGCGCGGACGCGTCACGGACGACCTCTTCGAGCGCATCGCCGACGTCGGTCTCGCTGCCCGACGAGCCGGGACTGTCGACGTTCGTGCTGTCGCTGAAGAGCAGGCGCACGCCGGCGTCGCCGAGCTCGCGCAGGCGCGCCTCGTCGGTGATCTCTCCGTCGGCCGGGCGAGGATCGAGCTTGAAATCGCCCGTATGCACGACCAGCCCTGCGTCGGTTCGGATCGCGAGCGCCGTCGCATCTGCGATCGAATGCGTCACACGCAGCGGCTCGATCTCGAAGGATCCGACGGTGAAGCGTTCGCCGACGCGCGTCTCGCGGAGCGTCACGACGTCCGAATCGAACTGCCACTCCTCGAGGCGGGTACGAATCAGCGCGAGCGCGTGCGCGGGCGCGTACACCGGCACGTCGAGATCATCGAGTAGGTACGGAAGCGCTCCGATGTGGTCCTCGTGACCATGCGTGATGACGACCCCGCGGACGGCGTCGCGGCGCTCGAGCAGGTAGTCGAAGCGCGGATGGATCAGGTCCACACCGTGATCGGCGTGGGGGAACGTAACTCCACAATCGATGACGATGATCTCGCCGCGCTGTTCGAGCGCCAGGCAGTTCATCCCGATCTCTCCGAGCCCGCCGAGCGGGATGACGCGGAGCCCCGCAGGCGCCGCATTCGAGTCGGGCTCGTGAGCTCCCATCAGGGCTTGGAGGATACCTTGAAGGAACAGGAAGCCGCTCTCTCCACGGGTGTTCTCGGGGTAACTTGTGGACAGGTAGTGGGGAGGTTGTTTAGGAGGGACGGCCGTTCAGCTCGGCGGCCGACAAAAGTCCAAGAAAGTTAGCTAGATCGTACATCTAGTGCTTTTTTATTTGCTCGCCCCCAAGCCCTTGGGGTATCACCTGCTTCCGCTGAACGGTCGAGTCACCTGAACGTCGCAGACTCTTCACCTTGATCCTCGGCTTCGCCCCTGGCCAAGCATTGCTTGCCAACGTTCGCGAAACCGAGAGCCACTCGTCAGAACGATCGTTCGACGGTGGCGGCACCAAGGCGCAAGAGCTCGGGTTCTTTTGTGTTTTCTGTGCGCACGGACGCCGTGCGTGAGTCGTGTGGGTTCGCGCGGACATCCGGCGAACGTTCCGAGAGGGGATAGGTCCAACGCCGTCGACGACGCCGGCCCTGCAAAAAGGGGCCTCGAGCGTTGGGGGCGTAGCTTTGTCTCCTATCCAAACGGTTTCGCGTGGACGTGGCCAAGGGGCCTGGGCGTCGGTGGTCGGGGGCAGGAAGCCGCAAAGCGGGTTGGAGGCAGGACATGGCGCAGGGGACGTTTGGGAGTGAAGCTTCAAAGACCGGGCTCAATGGGTCGGCGCGCGCGAGCGCGAACGGTTCCAGCCGAACCACACGTGTAGACGCGAGCGACGGGGTGCCCAGCACACGTCGCGGTGGCCAGAAGTCCCCTGAAGCGAGCCGTACACGTACAGCCGGCGCAGTCGCCGAAGAGGTAGTGATGAAGGAGACGAGGTCGAGTCGGTCCGCAAACGTCGCGAGCGCACCCATCCGCGCGAAGGCAGGCGTTTCGAAGAGCGACGCGAAGAAGACGGTCCGCGCCGACGCACGTGGCGCGGCAGCGAGTGCGGCCGGCAACGCGGGCACGCGGGCGCGCGCCTCGGAGGGACGTCGCTCGAAGGGCATCTCCGTCGATCGCCGCTTCACCGTTCGTGGCGTCGATCCGCTCGATGAGATCACGTGGGAGCGCCGCTCGAGCGTCATCACGAACACCGACGGCTCCGTCGTGTTCAAGATGGAAGGCGCCGAGATCCCGAGCGAGTGGTCGCAGCTCGCGACCGACATCGTCGTCTCCAAGTATTTCCGCAAGGCGGGCATCCACGGCGACAAGACGAAGGGCGAGACCAGCGTTCGCCAGGTCGTGACGCGCATCGCGAAGACGATCCGCGAGGTCGGCGAAGATCTCGGTGGGTACTTCGCCACGCCGAAGGACGCAGAGACCTTCGAGGCCGAGCTCGACTACCTGCTCGTGAACCAGTTCGGCGCATTCAACAGCCCTGTGTGGTTCAACTGCGGCCTCTTCAACCGCTACGGCATCACCGGCTCGGGCGGTAACTTCGCCGTCTCCTGGGATTACCTGAAGGGCCAGTCGCGCACCGAGCGCGAGCCCGGCGTGGCGCCGATCCGTGAGACCGCGAACGCGTACGAGCGGCCGCAGTGCTCGGCGTGCTTCATCCAGGCCGTCGACGACGATCTGATGAGCATCTACGACCTCGTGAAGAGCGAGGCTCGCCTCTTCAAGTACGGCTCGGGCACCGGCACGAACTTCAGCGCGGTCCGAGGCAAGCAAGAGAAGCTCTCCGGGGGCGGCACGTCGAGCGGCCTCATGAGCTTCCTCGAGGTGCTCGATCGGGCAGCCGGCGCGACGAAGAGCGGCGGCACCACGCGCCGCGCGGCGAAGATGGTCTGCCTCGACATGGACCACCCGGAGATCGTCGACTTCATCGAGTGGAAGGTCCGCGAAGAGAAGAAGGCAAAGGCCCTCATCGCGGCCGGCTACCCGGCGGACTTCAACGGCGAGGCCTACCACACCGTCTCGGGCCAGAACTCGAACAACTCGATCCGCGTGAATGACGACTTCATGAAGGCTGCGATGGGCGGCGGCACGTGGAGCACCCGCGCGCGGACGACCGGCGAGGTCGTCGACACCTACCAGGCGAAGGACATCTGGCGTCTCCTCTCCGAGGCGGCCTGGGGCTGCGCAGATCCCGGCGTCCAGTACGACAGCACGATCAACCGCTGGCACACGTGCCCGAACACGGCGCGCATCAACGCGTCGAACCCCTGCTCGGAGTACATGTTCCTCGACGACTCCGCGTGCAACCTCGCGAGCCTCAATCTCACGAAGTTCCTCGACCAGAACGGCACGTTCGACATCGAGGGTTATCGCCACGCCGTGCGAATCTTCTTCATGGCGCAAGAGATCCTCGTCGACTACTCGGCCTATCCGACGGCGCGCATCGCGCAAAACTCGCACGACTATCGTCCGCTCGGGCTCGGCTACGCCAACCTGGGGACGCTGCTCATGCTGCTCGGTCTGCCGTACGACTCGGACGAGGGTCGCGCGATGGCGGCGGCGCTCACGTCGATCATGTGCGGACACGCGTACAAGGTCTCGGCGGAGATGGCCGCCTCGAAGGGGCCGTTCCCCGGCTACGCGAAGAACCGAGAGCCGATGCTCCGCGTCATGGGCATGCACCGCGACGCCGCCTACGACATCGATCGCGATCGATGCCCGGAGTCGCTCTATCGCGCAGCGTGCGAAGACTGGGATGCAGCCGTCGCGATCGGCCAAGACCACGGCTACCGCAACGCGCAGGCGACCGTTCTCGCGCCGACCGGGACGATCGGCCTGCTCATGGATTGCGACACGACGGGCATCGAGCCCGACTTCTCTCTCGTGAAGTTCAAGAAGCTCGCCGGCGGCGGCTACTTCAAGATCGTCAACCAGTCGGTGCCCGAGGCCCTGCGTCGTCTCGGCTACGCGCCGCTCGAGGTCGCCGAGATCGTGGCGTACGTGTCGGGGACGAACACGCTCCTCGCCGCGCCGCACGTGAACCGCGCGACGCTCAAGCAGCGCGGCTTGTTGGATGACGATCTCGCGAAGGTCGAGCGAGCGATCCCCGGTGTGTTCGATCTGTCGCTCGCGTTCGGACCTTGGGTCATCGGCGACGACGCATATGCACGTCTCGGCGTCACGCCCGAGCTCCGCTCGAAGCCTGGCTTCAGCCTGCTCCGGTTCCTCGGCTTCACGAACGCGCAGATCGAAGAGGCGAACGACATCATCGTCGGGCGCATGACGGTAGAGGGGGCGCCTCACCTCGAAATCCAACACTACGCGGTCTTCGACTGCGCGAACCGTTGCGGCAAGACGGGCGAGCGCTTCCTCGCACCGATGGCGCACGTACGCATGATGGCCGCGACGCAACCGTTCCTCTCGGGGGCGATCTCGAAGACGGTCAACCTGCCGAACGAAGCGACGCTCGACGACGTGGCGCGCATCTACGAAGAGGGGTGGCGGCTCGGGCTCAAGGCCGTCGCGCTCTACCGCGATGGGTGCAAGGCCTCGCAGCCGCTGTCTGCTTCGGGCGACAAGACCGACGACTCGGTCGAGACCACGGTCGACACCTTGCCTGCGCAGGTCGCCCTTCACCCGACGGGCATCCGCGTCCGCCTGCCGAAGAAGCGTGGCGGCTTCACCCAAGAGGCGAAGGTCGGTGGACACAAGATCTTCGTGCGGACCGGCGAGTATCTCGACGGCTCGCTCGGTGAGATCTTCGTCGACATGCACAAGGAAGGCGCCGCGTTCCGCTCGCTCATGAACTGCTTCGCGATGGCTGTGTCCGTCGGGTTGCAGTACGGCGTGCCGCTGCAGACCTTCGTCGAGCAGTTCACGTTCACTCGGTTCGAGCCGCAGGGCACGGTCGAGGGGCATGAGAACATCAAGATCGCGACGAGCATCGTCGATTACATCTTCCGCGCGCTCGGGGTCGAGTACCTGCACCGCTACGATCTCGCGCACGTGCTGCCGCAGCAGCAGAAGATCGAAGACCCGGCCGAGACGAAGGGCCAGGACCTCGAAGGCCCCGAGTCGATCCGTCCGCCGCAGCTCGTCGCCTCGGCCGTCGTGCACGCTGCCGTCGAGCCGACCACCGCCGGCAGCGCACTCGACGCGCATCTCGACGAGATGATGGGAGACGCCCCGGTGTGTGACGGTTGCGGTCACATCACCGTGCGCAACGGCGCTTGCTACAAGTGTCTGAACTGCGGCAACTCGATGGGTTGCTCCTGACGGACGAGCGCGCGGAGGTCGGTCGAAGCCTCCGCGCCCGCGGCTGAGATCTTCGCCATCCGACCTTCGGTCGGCATCCGGCGACGCCTGAGGACCTCGGGCGTCGCCGTGATGGCTTTTGTGCCTCAGCGAAAGTGGTCGAATCCGGCGAGTGAGACGGGACGACGGTCGCCGTGCGCATCGACGACCAGCACGGCGGCTTCGCCCTTCGCGGTCACCCGACCGAGCAGGCGGAACGATTTCGGGAGGGGGAGGCTCGGGGGGAACGTCGCGAGCAGCGCGTAGTCCTCGCCGCCCGAGAGCGCCAGCTCGAGCGCTTCGCTCCCGAGCGACGTCGCGAGCCTCGCGAGCTCGTCGTCGACGACGCGGACGAGATCGAGCTCGATCGTCACGCTGCTCGCCTCGGCGAGCTGCGCGGCGTCGGTCGCGAGCCCGTCGGAGACGTCGATCATCGAGGTGACGCCGCTTCGTGCGGCGTCGCGTCCGGCCGCGATCCGCGCGATTGGGCGGCGGAACGCGGCGAGCGCGCCCCGCGCTTCGAAAACGTCGGTGGACAGCCCGCGCTCGAGCCACATGCGCCCAGCGCCGGCAAAGCCAAGCTCTCCCGCGGCCGCTACGAGGTCTCCCGCTCGAGCGCCGCTTCGTTGCGCGCCCCTCGCGACCTCGCCGAGAACGGTCGTCGTGATGGTGAGCACGTCGCCCCGCGCGAGGTTGCCGCCGACGATCGGAGCGTCGAGCTCGACGGCGGCGGCTCGCTGACCGCGGGCGATCGCCGCGAGCTCGGCGTCGTCCGTCGCGGTCGGCAGGGTGAGCGCCGCGAGGACGGCCAGAGGCGTCGCGCTCATCGCGGCGAGATCCGACAGCGCGGCCATCGTCGCGCGATAGCCCACGTCCTCGAGCGACATCCAGTCTCTGCGAAAGTGCACGCCCTCGACCGCGGCGTCGATCGACCAAGCGAGATCTTCACGAGGGCGACTCAAGAGCGCCGCGTCGTCGCCGATGCCGAGCGCGACGCCAGGCGCAGCGCCGGCGAACAGCTCGCGCAGCATGCGAACGCGCTCGCGTTCGTTCGAGCGCTTCACGGATCCGGGGGGCGCGGTCTCGCGCTGGCAGGCGCGCCGACGATGGGCAGCGTCACGATGAACACGCTTCCGTGGGGCTCGTTCGACTCGATGCGTATGCGCCCTTGATGCGCGAGGACGATGCGTTTCACGATCGCGAGCCCGAGCCCCGCGCCGGAGTGCTCGCGAGTCGATGACTGATCGACTTGGTAGAACGGGTCGAAGATGCGCGCGCGCTCGTGAGGCGGGATGCCGATGCCCGTGTCCGCGACGCGCACCTCGAGCTCGCGGCGCACGGGAGCGAGCAAGATTACGCCGGGCTCGGCCGGGGCGAGGGCGTCGACCTCGCGCGCTTGCAGGGTGACCTCGCCACCTTTGGGGGTGAATTTTACGGCGTTCTCCGTCAGGTTCACGAACACCTGTCGAAGCCGATCCGGATCCGCACGAAGCGGCTCGGCGCCGGCGCCCGAGACGTAGCGAAGGCGAACGCCCTTCTTCGCAGCGGCTGGCGCGAGCGTGCTGACCGCGTCTTCGAGCACGGCTTCGATAGGGATCGCGAGCGGACGCATTTGCAGGGTGCCGCTCTCGAGCTTGGAGAGATCGAGCAGGCTCAAGATGAGTCGGAGAAGTTCGTCTCCCTTGTTTCGGATCGTCTGGACGTACTCGAGCTGCTCTCCGGTGAGCGGACCCACCATCCCCTCGCTCAGCATCTCGCTGTAGCCGATGATCGAGGTGAGGGGCGTGCGTAGCTCGTGCGAGACGGTCGCGAGGAAGCTCGTCTTCAGGTGATCAATTTCCTTCAACCGCGTATGCGCGGCCTCGAGCGCCGTGTTCTTCAGCAGGAGCTCCGAGTAGCTCTCCTCGATCGCCGCGAGGTGCATCGTCGACGCGAAATGCGCGCGCTGCGCCGAGTGCAGGATGAGATCGAGGCTCAGCCGAAAGTGATCCAGATGCGCGCGCGCCTGCTCGACGCCGAGGCGCGGAGCGCTCGAGGCAGCAGCGTCGCCGTCGCCTGCGACAGGTCCGACCGCGATGCGTCCGATGACGTCGTGGTCGTACATGATCGGCGTCACCAAGAAGCTCGTGCCGGACGGGCGCTCGACGATCGACTCGGACGCGTCCGCGGGGACCGCCTGATCGAGCGAGCCATCGTCACTAGAGTCGAGGAGCGTCGCGCCGGAGCTCGAACGGACGAGCACCGACAGCCCCGAGAGTTTGCGAAGCGAAGCCGCGAGCTCGCGAACCTGGCCGATCTGCAAGACCTCTTCGAGGAGAGGCGTCGCGCCGAGCTCGGTGCCGCTCTCTCGATCGGGCGCGCCCTCGCCGGATTGCGACTGGAACCGACTCACGAGCGACCTCCGGAGGTGGCACCTCGCGCGCTCGAAGTCGGCAGGGCATCGGTCACCACCGGCGCGAGCTGTCCACCGAGACGCTGTCCGAGGATGGTCTCGACCGATTCGGTCGCGCCGAGCTGCATCGCCGCGGACGCCAAGAGGGCGTCGCCGGAGACTCGAAGCTTGCGCCCGAGATCGTGGACCTTGTCGAGCGTGAGCCACGTGAGCTGAAGGAGGCCGATGAACGTCTCGAGGACGCCGACGCCGTCCTTTGCGACGCCGAGATAGACGAGCTCGCGGCCCCGAGTCGCCATCTGCTCGAGCTCGCCGTCGCTGCGAATGTCGGGCAAGTCGCGCTTGTTGAACTGGATGACGGGCGGCATCCGCGAGATGTCGTTGCCGTTCGCCTTCAAGTTGTCGCGCAGATCGACGAAGCTCGCGGCGTTGTTCTCGGTCTCGGTCAGTCGCGAATCGGCGATGAGCGCGACCCCATCCGCGCCCTGCAAGACGAGCTTTCGCGTCGCGGCGTGCACGGGCTGGCCCGGGACGGTGAAGAGCTTGATCCGCAGGCGTACGTCGCCCGTCTCGGATTTGAAGGTGAGCGGCAAGAGATCGAAGAACAACGTGCGGTCGTTCTTCGTCTCGAGCGTCATCAGCCGTCCGCGGGCCTCATCGCCCGCACGCTCGTGCAACGAGACGAGGTTCGTGGTCTTTCCGCTGAGGGCCGGCCCGTAATAGACCAGCTTCACGGTTACTTCGCGCGCACTGAAGTCGAGCTGCACTAACCCTGGATCATGTCACGGGCGCGGCGCCGTTTGTAGCTTCTGTCCTCGACGCAGGGTCCTCGGTGGGCGGCGCAGTCGGCGTGCCGCTCGTCAGCGAAGCCCGCAGTGCCAGGAGCTTCTCCACCGATTTCGACAGACCCGTCTCTTCGGCTTGGCAAGTCGCGAGTGAGGTCTGCACCTCTGCGGCGCCAGCTTCGCTCTCGGTCTTTGCCTGGCGCAGGATCTCGAGCAGCTCACGGTGAAGCTCGTCGCCCGCGGTGACGACCCACGCGTCGAGTCGCTCGGCGAACGTGTTGACCATCTCCTCGAGCTTCGGCGCGAGCTTCGACGCGGCCTCGCGGATCGCGGTGGGCGCGAGCTCGCGCGCCTTGTCGCGCGTCTGCTGCTCGATCCGGCCACGGACGTACCAAGCGAGCGGGAGCGCGGCGGCGGCGAGCGCCCCGCCGAGCAGCATGTTCGAGAAGAAAACTCCGAGGCCGACAGTGAGGAGCGCGACCACGCCGACATCGTAGCCGAGCGTGTCGACCTGGACGTTCGGAGCCTTGATGTCACCACCGAATGCGTCGGATAGACGCTTCGCGGTGTCGTTCGCGTCCTCTCGTACGAGCGCGATCGTTCGCTCGGCGAGGGTCTCGAGCGCCTTGGCGATCTCCTTCGTCTCTTTCTCTGCCCATTCGACGAACGTGCGCTCGAGGAAGGGTCCGAGGTGGAGCTTGATCTCGTCGGACTTCGCGTTGTCGATGAGCGCAGGCAACTGCTTGATCACGTCTTCAGCGAAATGATCGAGGTCGCGCCGGATCCAGGCGCGCATCGCCGCGACCTCTTCGCGGATGAACGCGCGACGTTGATCGAGCGTCTGCGCTTGCCCGGCCAGGTCTTTCTCGAGGATCTCGATGCGGCGACCCAGCTCTTCGCTCGACATCTGGACCGCGCGCTTCTTCGCGTCGATGCCCTTGCCGATGAGCTCTCCGACGGTGAGCGCCTGGCCGAGCGCGTTGTCGAGCAGGATGCGTCCGCGCTCTTCGCCGAGGAACGCCATCAGGTGGCTGACGAGCTCGGGCATGCCGCTCTTGTCCCCCTCGCCTGCGAGCGCCCGCTCTGCCGAGACGGGGAAGACCGGGGCGCCCGGGAGGATCTTGTGGAGCTCGGTACGGATGTACGCGAGCGCCTCTTTCTCTTCGGCGTCGTCCCAGATGTCTCGCTTCGTGACGACGAAGACGATCTTGTTGCGCGATTGGCCGATGAGCTTCTCTTGCAAGAAGACGCGTTCGCTCTCTTTCAAGGGCTGGCCCGCGTCCAGCAGGAACAGGACCGCGTCGCTCTTCGGGATGTAGCTGTACGTGATGTCGGCCCGCTGAAGGGACAGGTCGTTCACGCCTGGGGTATCGACGAGGACGATGCGCTCCTTCAAGATCGGCGCGGGGACGAACACCGAGAGGTAACGCACCTCTTCGATGGGGCCGTGCGCGCTGTCTCCGGTCACGCTGAAGCGCTTTACGTCGGCGAGAGGAATGGGCTTCGACTCGCCGTCCTGGCGCACGATGGCGGCGCTCGGCTCTTCGCTGTACTCGAGGTGGTGAATCACCGCCGTGGTCGGCGTGACCCCGACGGGCAAGAGATCCTTGCCGAGCAAAGCGTTCACGAACGTCGTCTTGCCGTGATTGAACTCGCCGACGACGACGAGGTTGAAGCGGTCAGCCTCGAGCTTCTTGACGAGCTCGGCCTCTACTCTGGCGGCGAGCGAGCGCGCGCCGAGGCGGGTGGAGAGGGTCGCGAGCTCGGCGACTGCCGCCGTGACTTCGCGCTTCTTGGCGTGGAACGACTCGAGCATTCGTATCGACCTCTTCCGTCTCGGGGGATCCGAGAGCTGACTTCAAACTCGCAACTGTCGCTGCCCGACAACGGGTTCGGAATCGCGACCTGGGGCCGATTGGGCCCTAACCCACGACCTTGATGACGTCGGAGACCTTCGCATCGATCTCCTCCATCGACAGTCCACCCTCTCCGAGCTTCGCATGCTTTCGGTAGAGCTCGCTCTCTGCGAATTGACGAAGCGCGATGACGCGCTTCGGGAGCCACGGGTGCGACGCGCGGATCTCGGAGTAGCGGCCGATGTCGTGCTTCGCCTCTTCGTACTGCTCGATAAACGCTTCCATGTTGAGCTCGGAGTAGAGCTTGGCGCTGCCGAGCGCGAGCTTCGTGAGGGCGCGCGTCGAGGTCTCGAGGTCTTTGCAACACAAGAGGCCCGCGCGGTCGCAGGTGATCTCGGCGCGGCGCATCCACCCAGCCAGGGCCACCTCTGCGGGGGCGAGGAGCATGCGGTAGATCGCGCCCGCCATGTAGCGCAGGTAGTGGAGCGCGGTGAGGTAGACGACGTGACTGTTGTGGATGTGCCCGCACTCGTGGCCGATGACGCTGAGCAGCTCGTCGTCGGAGAAGTGATCGATGAGCGCGCTGTGCACCATGATGATCGAGTCGTCATTCGTGCCGAACGTGGCCGCGTTCATGACGGGACTGTTGACGATGTAGACCGTGGGCGTCGCGATGCCGAGCGTCTCTGCGCACCGCTCGGCCAGGTTGTGGACGCGTGGAAACTGGCGCGGGCCGACCTTCACGGCGTGCCCCAGGAGCTCGGTCTTGCCGATCTGCTTGAAGAGGCGCACCGCAGCAGTCACGGCGACCTCGACTGGCTTCACCGTCTCGAAGGCGCGGCGCATCGTGTGATCGGAGCCGTACGCGTACGATCGACCCTCACGACTCCCCTCGTCGGGGAGCTTCTTCGCACGTCCGTGGATGAAATCGCGAAAATCGAGCGCACCCACTTCTGCCATGGGACGCAGGGTAGTGTCGGCATGGGGCGCGCGCAAACCTGGCCGTCAGACAAAGGGTCGCCTCCCACCTCCGGCCGGGATTGGGGACCTCTGACCTAGTCCGCCCGCAAGGGCGGCCATGAAAACATCGGGGTGGACCCGTAGAGCGGCTTCGGCGCGGACGCTGTTCCGGCCTTCACTTGCGAGCGTCAGCGAGGGCCGGAACAGCGTCCGCACCGAAACTAGGGACAGCCCTAAGCGAACCCGAGCGTCGCGGCGAACCGTTCGCTTCCTAGCGATTCCACGGCGTCGAGCCGGCGGAGCCAGCGGCGGAAGTCCTTGTAAACCCCGAGCCCGCGCGGCCGTTGTTCGTAGTCGGTGAGGCGCGTCGTCGTGAAGCGCGCGCAGGCGAAGCGCGCGGCATCGAACAGCTCGGCCGCCTCTTCGGAGGTCAGGTTTCTGCCGGCCGCGTAGCCGCTCGCGAACGCGCGGCAAAGGATCGGGTCCAGCTCGTCGCCGAAGCACCACGCGAGCACCGTCACCGCGACGTCGAACGCCGCCTGCCCGCGCGAGGCGCTCTCGAAATCGAGGAGGAAGGCTCGGTGTTCGGAGAAGATGACGTTGTCGCGAAAGAGGTCCCCATGAATGAGCGGCAGCTCCGGCGCCGACGAAGTTCGTCGATCGAGATCCTCGAGGACGTCGCGGATCCGCCGGACGGCGGCGGCGATCTCGTCGCTCGTCTCTGCGACCCGTCCGAGGCGCCGAGCCAATGCCGCGCGATCGAAGCGACTCTCGGTCGTCAACGCGTCGCTCTCCGAGAACGTCTCCCCGATCGTATGGACGCCGGCGAGCGCGGCGCCGACACGGGTCATGTCGTCGGTCGTCACGGTCCGCTGGCATCGCTGGGTCCCGTCGATCCAGGGCATCACGGCGCACGCCTTTCCCCGAAGCTCGAAGACGTCTCCGCCAGTCACACAGGCTCTCGGCGCCGGGGTGGGGACGCCGTCCCGTGCCAGGCGAGCGAGCAGGCGGACGTCGCGCTCGGCGCCCTCGCGGCCCTGCTCCTCGTAGACGCGCAGGAACAGGTGCTCGCCGTCTCGAGTTTCGAGGCGGTAGTTCGTGTTGACGCTGCCCGCGAGGACGCCTTCGCCCCGCACGCTCCCGAGGCCATAGGCCGCCGCGACTGCCGCCAGGTCCGCGTCGTCGAGCGTCGTCAGGATTGCCATCGTGCCTCGTCTGGGACACGGTTTCGTTCGCTCACGATGCGGGTTTCGCACAAGGCATGACCGAGGTCTACGGCAACACCCAAGGGCTGAACCCGCTCGCGCTGCGGACGCTCGAACGCGTTTATCGACGGAAAATTCCGCTCGATGTCGTGACGACGCAAGAGCTCAACAAGACGCTCGCCGACGCGTCTCGCGAAGCGGGGCGGCAGGTCGGCGCCCTCGTGCACCGCTCGGGGGTCGTCGACTACGTCGTCGTCGGCGATGCGACGAAGCTGTTCCTTCCGGATATCGGTCGTCTTCGGGCGGCGCAGGGCCGTCTGCGCGGACTTCGGCTGATTCACACGCACCTCTATTCCGAGCGTCTCTCGAAGGACGATCTGGTCGATCTCGTGCGGCTGCGGCTCGATCTGGTCGCGGTGCTTCAGCTCACGCCCGAAGGCGAGCCGAAGACCATCGAGGTTGCCCACATGGTCCCGCCGGATCCTCGTCGTGCAGCGGACGCGGAACGGTCGCCGCCGTATCGCCTACTCGAGCCCGAGAGCGTGGGGCGCTCGACGCTCGATTTCGGCAGGCTCGTGCGGTCGCTCGAGGAAGAGCTCGCGCGGGTGCGCCGGCTACGTCTCCGGGAGGCGAAGGATGGTCGCGCCATCCTGATTCATGTCGGCGACAAGACGAAGCAGGGCGCGCACGCGCGCGCCGAGGAGCGGCTCCGCGAGCTCGCAGAGCTTGCGCGGACGGCGGGGGTTCTCGTCGTCGATTCCGTGACGCAGCTGCGCGATCGCATCGATCCGCGGCAAATCCTGGGCAAAGGAAAGCTCGACGAGGTCGTCCTGCGCGCCGCAGAGCTCGACGCCGAGACGCTCGTCTTCGATCACGAGCTCACGCCGTCCCAGGCGCAAGCCATCGTTCGGCGCACCGACCTCAAGGTCGTCGATCGAACGCAGCTCATCCTCGACATCTTCGCGCAGCGTGCAGAGAGCTCGGACGGCAAGCTCCAGGTCGAGCTCGCGCAGCTGAAATACGCTCTGCCGCGTCTCGGACAAAAGGACGACGCGCTCTCGCGCCTGACCGGCGGCATCGGCGGGCGCGGCCCGGGCGAGACGAAGCTAGAGATCGGCCGACGCCGCGCGCGCGAACGCGTCAGCCACCTCGAGACGATGCTCTCGAAGCGGGGGGAAGAACGCGTCGAACGTCGCAAACGTCGTGCGCGGCGAGAGATCCCGATCGTCAGCATCGTCGGCTACACGAACGCCGGAAAGAGCACGCTGCTCCGCGCGCTCACTGGGGCCGACGTCCTCTGCGAGGACAAGCTCTTCGCGACACTCGACACGCGCTCGCGTCGGCTTCGCTTTCCCGAAGAGCGTGAGGTCGTGATCACCGACACGGTCGGGTTCATCCGCGATCTCCCGAAGGATCTCTTCGCCGCGTTCCGCGCCACGTTCGAAGAGGTCGCAGACGCCGATCTCATCCTGCACGTCGTCGACGCGAGCGACCCTTCGATGGAGCAGCACATCGCCACGACGAACGGGCTCCTGGACGAGCTCGACCTGGGCGCGATCCCCCGATTGATGGTCTACAACAAGGCCGACAAGCTCGATCCGGCCGACGCGAACCGACTCGTGCTCGGCAGGAACGACTCGGCGCTCGTGAGCGCGCTCGATCCCACGTCGACCTTGCCGCTGCTCGAGAGCATCGCGACGCGCATGCAAGCCCGGTGGGAAGAATCGAGCACGCGGTTCGTGGGCGACACCGCAGCGAGCACCTGAGGCTGCGGGCTCGCCCGCGAAAAGCGATCGCCGAAATGCGAAAAGGCCAGGGCATCGAGCCCTGGCCCTTCGTTTTCAGCATGTCGTGAAGGTCAGATGCAGAGACCCGTCACCGCCGTATCGCAGTTGTTCATCACGCACTCCTCGTTGACGGCGCAGGGCGTCCCGATGATTCCCTTCGCCGTGCAGTCGCCCGCCGTGCCGCCCGCGCCGCCGACGCCACCGCAGAAGTGGGTCGAGTCGCAGTCGGCGTGCGCCGTACAGGTCCCCATGTTGCAGACGTTCCCCGTCGAGTCACACGAGTAGACGCCGCAATCGGTGGCGACTGGGCTCGTGCAGGTGCCGGTCTGGCAGTGATCCTGCGGGTTCAAGGCGTCCGTGCCCATGCACGAGGGCCCCATGCCGCAGGTCGTCGTGTCGGCCTTGTTGTCGCAAATCCCGGCGACGCAGCCGTTCGTGCACGTGTCGTCGCAGTTGTTCTTCGGATCGGTGTTCGCCGTGACCGCGATGCACTTGCCATCCATGCCGCCGGTCAAGGCACCGTCGCAGGACTTGCACCCGTTCGCGCCGCCGGTGCAGGCGCTGTCGCAGCAGACCATGCCCGTGCCGATCGTGACGCACGCGCCCGAGCACTGGTTCGTCGCGGTGCACGTCGTGCCGTCCGACTGTTTCGGCTTGCAGACGCCGGTGTCGCAGTAGTTGCCGCCACCGCAGTCGGTGTCCATCGTGCACGCCGCGCACTTCAGGCTGCTGCAGAAGCCGCTCTCGCAGTCGGTCCCGAGCGCGCAGTCCTTCGTGTTCACGCACGCCGGACAGATCGTGCCGCCGCAGTCGACGTCGGTCTCTTCGTTCGTGGTGTCCTTCATCGAGTTCATGCAGAGCGGCGAGACGCACTGCCCGCTCGCGTCGCAGGTCGAGCCGTTCACGGGGCAGTCGCCCGCGACGATGCACTCGACGCAGTTACCGGCGCCGTCGCACTTCGTGCCGCCGCTGCTCGCGCACGTGTCGCCCGGGTCCTTGTCGACCTCGGCGCACATGCTGCTCGCGTCGCAGTCTGCCTTCTTGCAGTCGTTGCCAGGGGTCGGGCAGTCGCCGGGCCCCGTGCACTCGGGACCGCCGCCCGCGCCCCCGGTCGAGGTCGTGGCGCCGCCGGCTCCGCCGCCCCCGTTCGAGGTCGTGGTCGTGCCGCCGCCGCCCCCGTTCGAGCTCGTCGAACCGCCCTGCCCGATCAGGTCGTGATCGGGCGCCGTGATGAGCTCACAACCGGCCAGCGCAGAGAGCGACAGGAGCGCCGTGAGACTGCTGAGACCGCCCCAAGCAAGGTTACGCGTCTTCATGGAATCCTCGAGGAAGCGATGCAATCAGAAGTGGAAGGTGCCGACGGCGCCTGCGCCGCCAGGACCTGCGTAGGGAAGGACCTGGAAGCCCGTCGCAGTCTTCTCTGCGTCGTCGCCGCTGTCGTTCGTCAACAGGAGCACGAGCCCAGTCACGCCGAACGTGAGCGCGACGCCGAAGGACATGTCGGCGATGAGCGCGTTGCGCTCGGTCTCGTCGAAGAGATCTTGCGTGGGCGTCTCGTCGAAGCTGCTCTTGGACGAGAGGGCGAGGACGCCGAAGACCGTGCCGACGATCGCTCCCGTGCCGGCGAGGCTGAGGGTGACGACCGCAGGGACGATGCTCCCGCCGCCCGAGTCCTCCGGCGGCTTCGGCGGCGGTGCTTTTTCACCACCGGGCGGCAGAGTCGGTCCGCCCGCGACCTTGTCGTCCTTCGGCTTGGGGGCGAGCGTGATGGTGACGTCCTTCTTCTCGCCGCGCGTGACGTCGACGTCCTGCGTGCCGTCGATGAACCCGTCCGACTTGACCGTGATCGTGTGGTGGCCCGGCGGAACCGACAGCGGGTTCGTCGCCTGCGGTGCGCCGTCGACCATGAACGTCGCGCCGAGCGCCTCTGCCGGCATGACGCTGACCTTGACCTCTGCGGGTGCGACCTTCAGGGCCTCGATGCGTGCCTTCGCGCTGTCGATGCGCTCCTTGTTCTTGTCGGGCGGAGGATTTGAGGCAAGGAAAGCCTCGTACGCCTTCTGCGCGCCATCGATGTCCCCGGCCTTGTCGAGCGCCTCGGCCATTTTGAACTTGGGCACCGCGCCCGGGACGTAGCTGTCCGCTTCCTTGTAGAGCTCGTAGGCGCCCTTGTAGTCGCCCGAAGCCATCTTGCTGTTCGCCTCTTCGAAGTCCTTCTTCGCGGCGTCCTTCTTTTCCTTGTCCGTTCGCGGCTTCGGCTTCGCTTTCGCAGGCTGTCCCGCCGCCGGAGGCTTCGAGCCTCCCGCGCCTTGCGCGAGAGCCGGCGAAGCTGAGAGGGCGATGACGACGCCCGACAGCGCTGCATGACTCACGACCGAACGGCACCAAGATGAACGCATAACGGGATCCTCCAATGAGACGAACGAGCGATGGCCTCGCGGCGCCAAGGGTACATGAGGTCCACCCGAATCGAAGGGCTAATTACGAGCGTCAGGCCGCTTTTGCGGCCGACACTCGCGCGTCACATCGCCTGTTTCGAGATGGACAGAGACAGCGACTCGACCAACGTCACGACCTCGGGGGTGACGCCGTGATCGATGCGTCGGATGCGGCCGTCGGCGTCGACGACCAACACGGTCGGCAGCTCGCGTACGCCGAGCGCGTCCGACAGCGCGAGCTCGGGATCGAGGTAGATCGGATAGCTCGCCTGGCGTCCTTCGAGCCATCGCGACACGGTGGGGCCGTCCTCGCCTTGGTCGATGCCTAGGACGACGACACGCTCGGGATCGACGGCGGCCGCGAGCTTTTTCGCGCGCGCAGACACAGGCGCGCACGCCGTGCACCACGTCGCCCACAGATCGATCACGGCGACCTTCCCGTGAATGGCTCCGCGCAAGCTCGTCACCTCTCCGTCGAGGGGAGCCACGAACACATCAGGGAGCGGATCGCCGACGCGCAGCCTCGACGCTTGCGGCGTCGCGACCGAAGCCGACCCGGTCGTGGCGCCGCTGCAGCCCACGAGCGCGCCCGCGATCACGAAGAGCGTGGCCGAACCGAGGGGACGCCATGCTGCCCGACGAATCATCAGAAGCTCCGCCCGTATCCCGCGATCACCATGTCGACAGTGAGATCGTTCGATCGGAAGTAATGAGTGAACCCGAGCGTGAAGGAGTCGGCGTCGCGAAACGCGGCCGGCGCCTTTTCTCGGACCAGGTTCAGCTTGAAGCCGAGCTCGCGCGCGGTGAACGCCTCGAGATCGCTGTCGCTCGTGCGGGGTTCCTCTGCGGTCTTCGGCGGGCCGACGATGTACGGCACCCAGAAGTCGTTCGCAGGCTGCACGTGAAAGCGATAGCGCGCCGTGAGAAACAGCCAAGGCACGATGTACTGGTCGACCTCGACCTCGGTCGTGTGCGCCATCACGTCGTTCTCGTCGAAGTAGAAGCGGTAGCGACCCTTCACGGTCGTGTGGGTCGCCGGGATGTGCTGCGCGAGGTGCGCCTCGAGCGCGTTGCGATTTCGCGTGACGGGGAATTTTTCGCCGGTGCGAATGACGCTCGGGGCGTCGGTGTTCGGGGCGCGGTATTGGATGACCGAGTTCCACGTCTGCTGGAGCGTCCCCCACTGCTCGGTGACGCCGAGCGAGAGCGAGAAGAGCGTCGTCGCGGAAAGGATCTGCGACCAAGCGAAGTTTCCGCTGAACGTGGTGCGCGAGAGAAAGCCGCGGTCGTGCCCGTCGATGCGCAGATCGTCGAAGCCGTCCGCGATCACCGTCGCCGATGCGGTGAACACGGTGTTGTCGTCGAACAAATGAAACGTGAGGATCGGTCCCGCCGTCACGGAGCGAAGGGGCTCTTCCGCGTGGGCGCCGTAGCGCGCGCCGAAGGAGAACTCCTTCGAGGTTTGAATGGTCGTCGTGACCTCTCCCGTGAACGACTCGTTGTACTCGGAGGCGTGCGCCACGGCGTCGAGCGAGTCGGGAGAGGCGGCGCTCACGATGTCGGCCGTGAAGACGATGTCATGGACGACCTCGTCGCTCTGGCGCAATCTCATGAGCGCCATCGGCTCGATGATCCAGGCGCGCTCGCTTCCGCGTCCGTCGATGGGCCCAGCTTGCGACTGGAGGCCGTGGCCGGATTGGTAGAAGAACGCTGTCGCGAAATCGACGCGCTCGACGCGAAAGCCGCCGCCGTCGTCCTCGCGGAGCGCGTCGAGATCCGCGGTCGCGTTTTCTTGCGAGGGGAGGGGAGGAGGCGCGTCGGTGGCGGTGGGCGGGTTCGAAGCGGCGACGCGAGGGCCGAGCGCCCCGTCGTCGGCGCGGGCTGCTCGCGGCGCGAACATCGCGAACGCGGCGCTCGCCCACGCGAACGCGATGAGCGCGGCGAACATCCGCGAGCCGCGCTCAGTTACCGCAGCCACAGCCGCCCCCCGCGGGTTGGCCGTTGCCGCCGGATGCCGCCTCGCGCGAGGTATGGAGCTTGTCCCGAGCCTTGTCCTCGAGGATGTCGGGGTTCATCGTCGGGTCGGCCAGGTAGCGACGACGGTTCTGGGGAACCACGACGCACCCCGAAGCGGTGACCGCGAGGACGAGGACGACGAGGCCCGTGAGGGCGCGCGTAAGCATCGAAAGAAGGCGCTCGTAGCACGCCTCATCGGCGACAGAAAGCGGACGGCCCCGGCCAGTCGAGCGCGCTCGAACGTGCCCGGTCTGCGCGCTCGAGAGCGCGCGTCAGTCGAGGGGAAGGCGGAGATCCATCGACTCTGCCAGCGCGTCGAGCAGCATCCACGCTTCGCCGGCGAGCGCGCGCAGCGCGGCGACGTGCCCCTCGAGCTTGGCGGACGAGATCTGCTGGTCGCGCTCGAGCGCGTCATCGACCTGGGTCTGCTCGTGGCGCAGCGTCGCGACTTGGATCGCGATCTCTTCTGCGCGATCGCGGCTCTGCTCTTCTTCGTGATCGAGCGCGGCTTGTTCCCAGAGCAGCGCGTCGATCGAACTGACGGAGTGAGCGCCGCTCGTCCGCTCTTTACGCACGAACTCGCCCCGCTCTGCCAGACTGCCGGCCCAGCCGAGCGTCTGCGACTGTACGAGCGCGAGCGCGTCCATCCGCTGGCCATATTCGGCGTGGACCTCTTGCGCCCGCGTTTCCAGCATCTCGAGGGCGGCCGTGTCTTCGCCGACGAGCGTCTCGAGGCGCTCGATCATCCCCACGAGCTCGGCGGCCCGGGTGAGATCGTCGCGAAGCCCGGGGCGAACGACGTCTTCGGCCACGCGTCGCACCCGCGCGAGGGCCTCGGTGCAGAGCGGGCCGATCCGATCGAACTCCATCGTCATCAGCCGGGGGCCGCGGCCGAGCTTTCGCTTCGGCCTGCGTCGAATCGTCGGCGGCTCGGCTTCTTCGGGCAGCGCCGCCGCACCGGCCAACGCGAGGACCTCGCGGAACATCGCGACGACCTCGAACGCGTCCCGTGGACGGTCTTCGGCGTCGAGCATGAGGAGCCTGGAGAGCGCTGCATCGAACGCAGGCACGGCGTCGGGCGAGACGTCGCGGATGGGCCGAGGACGCTCTTGTTGTGAAGGCGGACGGTCGGGCGCGTAGGGAAGCGCGCCGCACGCTGCTTGGTAGAGCGTGACGCCGAGCGAATAGAGATCGCTTCGCTCGTCGACGGTGCCGAGCTGAGCAAGCTCTGGTGCGACGTAGCCCGGGCTCGTGTGTGTAGGCAGGAGCCCCGTCGCCGCGCCTCCGGTGGGCGCGCCGCCCCAGAGCAGCTTCGCCACGCCGAAGTCGGTGAGCTTCACGAGATCGTCGCCCGTTCGCTGCGGTACGACGAGGACGTTCGATGGCTTGAGGTCTCGGTGAATGACGCCCATCTCGTGTGCGCGAGAGAGCGCGAGCGCGATCTGCAGACCGATCCGGGCCGCCCGCTCCCAGCCGAGAGGACCGCGCTGCAGCAACCGAGAGAGCGGCTCGCCGGGCACGTACTCCATCACGAGATACGCCGTGTCGTCGGTCTCGCCGTAGTCGCTGATCTCGACGATGTTCGGGTGGTTGATCCGGTTGACCGCCTTCGCCTCGCGAAGGAAGAGCGCGCGCATCCCCGGGTCGTGCCCCACGTCGGGGCGCAAGATCTTGATGGCGCTCAACCGATCGATGAGGACGTGCCGCGCGAGGAAGTGCTCGGCCATGTAGCTCTCGCCGAGCCTCGCGATCAGCCGGTACCGGCTCGCGACCAGGCGGCCGAGCCACACATCGGAGTCTTCCCGGCGCATGGCACGAGAGCCTATCGGACGCTCCGGTCGGCGAGCCAGGGTCCCCTTGCTGGGGACACCCCCTAATCGCCGCCGTTGGCGATTGTGGGCAAGGTCCACCGTCCTTCGAGTCGCAGGTCCGCGAAGATCGCGCTCATCCTCTTGAATCGTTCGCCGCGAGGGAGCTTCGCGCGCAGGCGGCTCGTCGTCGCCACGAACGGGGCAAGCTCCGGAGCCGCGAGCAGCCGTTCGAGCTCTTCGCGGAGACGTCTCGCGAGACCTGGAGACGCGCCCCCCGTCGAGATCGACAAGCGAACGCCTGCGCCTTCAGCGACGGCCGGGTTCACGAACGTCGAATGGTCTGGACGATCGAGCGTACAAACCAGGGTGCCGCGCGCGCGAGCCGAGGTCGCCGCGAGCGCGCCGCGTTCTTCTTGCTCGGTCGTGAAGAAGACGATCGCTGCCGTGGCGAGGACGGCTTCCTCGGGCGGCGCGTCCAGGATCGTCGCGCCCAGCGCTACACCGGCCGCGCGGTCTTCGGCGGTTGCGCCATCGGGGAACCACTCGATCCTCGCGCCAGCGCGGGTCAGGCGGCGAAGCTTCGAGAGCGCCTCGCCGCCGCCCCCGACGACGAGCGCGAGGCGATCGCGGACGAGGACCTCGACCGGGATGGTCGATGAAAGGAGGGTGCCGTCGTCGTGCGTGCTCACGCTTCGTCTTCGGTGGCGGACGTCTCGTTGGATTCGTCCTTCGAGGTCTCCTTCGAGGTCGCCGCGTCGTCCTTCGAGGCCTTCTTCGAGGTCGCCGCGTCGTCCTTCGAGGCGTTCTTCAGCTTCTTCTTGGTTTCGACCTTCGCTTTGGTGGGCCGAGTGCTCTCGTCCGCGCGGTCGGTGCTCGCCTTCGCCTTGGCGTCCTCGTCCTTGGCGTCCTCGTCCTTGGCGTCCTCGTCCTTGGCGTCCGTCTCATCGGGGCTCGCCTTCGAGGTCGGCTTTTCGATCTTCTTCGCGGACGTCTTTCGCGACGCGGTCTTGTCGCTCCGCTTCTTGATCTCGTCCTCGTCTTCGTCTTCATCTTCGTGATCCGATGGGTCGTCCCACTGGGGCAAGGCCATCGCGGCTTCGGGATGCAGCAGCGCCGCGCGGTAGAGCACCATGAAGCCGAGCCCGGCCGCGGCGGCCGAGAGCAGACCGATGAACTGCGACGTCGAGAGGTGCCCCGGCGCTTCCGCCATGACGAAAGCGCCAGGTCGCATCGTCACGTAGGCGTAGATCGCCGGAACGAAGGCCAGCGCCTGCAAAACGCGGCGGACGATCCCCTTCGGCGCGAGGTGAGCAAAGCCGATCGCAAAAGCACCGCCGAAGATCGCGTAGCAAAGCGGGAAGAGCACGTGCGGAGGCAAGCCCGTCGCGAGATCGCCGCGTTCGAGATCGTCGCGCCAGATCTCGAGCAAAAATCGCGCGACGCCATACGCAAAGGCGAACGTGAGGAAAATCTGACCGCGAAAGCGCTGACGGCGACGCGCCAATAGAAGCAGGACGACGAGCGACAGCCCGACGAACGACTCGTAGAGCTGCGTCGGATGGACGGCGAGGGACGTCGTCGCGTCAGGCGCGAGCATGTGCGCGTTGAAGTGCTGAACGTACGCCGGAGAGCCGTCTCCCGCGCCCATCGCCTTGTCCCATTGCGGGAACGTCCCCGCCTTCGCGAGCCAACCTGGAGCGTCGGGGCCGAGCGGTTTGCCGAAGTCGCAGCCGTTCAGGTAGCAGCCGATGCGGGTGACGAAGAGGCCGGCGGCGAGGGCGGGCACGGCGACGTCCGCCCAAGGCAGCAGCGGATAGCCCTTCCACCGAAGGTACCCGACGCTCCCGATGAACCCGCCGAGGAAGCCCCCGTAGGCGACCATGCCGCCGCTCCGCACCGCGAAGACGTCGCCGATCCCGTGGAAGCTGTCCGGGTTCGTGACGACGAACAAGAGCCGCGAGAACACGAGCGCCGAGATCGCCGTGACGACGAAGCACGTCGCCAACATCTCCTTCGGGAGCCCGTCACGCTCTGCCAGGCCGAGCGTGACGTACCAGCCGACGACGAAGGAGAGACCCAGCATGACCCCGTAGCTGAAGACCGGGAAGTCGAGGCCGGGGAGATGGAAGAGGACGGGGTGCACCGGAGGCCTTTAACCCTCATGCGTTTCGCCCGGCAAGGCGTCGCGTGCCTTCCGCGCCTCTCTCGGGGAGTTGGTGGTAGATTGCCCGGGTGCGCGTGACCCGGGAAGCCCTCAGTCCCGTCCTGATCTGGGCGGTCGCCTGCGTCCCGGAGGGTCCGCGAACCGACGAAGAGCTCGTCGTTCCGCCGGCCGTCGTGGACGCGGGCGAGCGGATCACCGCGCCTTGGTCCGATTCGTTCGACCGAGCCGAGCTCGGCGGCGAATACAACGTGCTGTCGCCTGCCTGGCACCTCGAGAGCGGCAAGCTCTGCGCTTCAGGGGCGAAGAACCACGGCGTCTGGCTGACGAAGCGACTGCCCCGCGACGTGAAGGTCTCGCTCGACGCGGTCGCGGGTAGCGCGGACGGGGATTTGAAGATCGAGATCTTCGGCGACGGCAAGCGCGGTGCGAGCGGCGTGTCCTACGACGACGCCACGGGCTACATCGCGATCCTCGGAGGGTGGAAGAACACGCTCCACGCCCTCGCGCGGCTCGATGAGCACGGCGACGATCGGCTGACCATCAAGGTCGAAGATCCATCTGACGACGCTCGCGCACGGCGCGTCGCTCCGGGCCAGACGTATCACTTCGAGCTCGAGCGTCGTGGCCCGGTCCTGCGCTGGCTCGTCGACGGCGCCGTGTTCTTCGAGCTCACCGATCCCGAGCCGCTCGTCGGCGCGGGCCATGAGCACTTCGGCTTCAACGACTGGGACGCCCCGGTCTGCTTCGACAACCTCGAGATCGTGCCACTCTGATGGAGCCGAGCGAACTCGAGACCAACATCGGTGAGCTCGAATCACGAGTCGAGCGCCTGCGTTCGCTCTACGAGCAATACTTCTGCGGGATCGAGAAGCTCGAGCCGCAGATTCCGCGAAAAGACGTCGATCGGCGCATCCACGACATTCGCAAGATCCAGATCCGGAACACCGCGATGCGGTTCAAGTTCCAGACGATCATTCAGCGCTACAGCACGCTTCAGAACCACTGGGGTCGGGTCTTGCGAGAGATCGAGAACGGCACGTATCGCCGCGATCTGGTGAAGGCCGCGGCGCGGTTCGGGGTCGACGATGCGCTCGCCGCCGCCGGCAAGAAGAAGGGCACGAAGCTCGCCGAGGCCCTGACCGACCAAATCGAACGCGAAGGACGGCGCAAGACCAGCCGCGCGAGGCCCGAGGCCGACTCCTACGAAGAGGTCGATCCGGCGCTCGTGGAGAGCGTCGCCGACGACGACGATGACGACGCGCCGACGCCTCCGCCGCAGCACGTTCGCCGCGGCGGGACGGGGGAGATGGGCGCACCGACCGCCGCCGACCACGCAGCCTATGCGGCGCAGCAGGCGGCCTACGCGTCGCAAGCTCCGGTCGCTTCGCCGTCGCAATACCCGGCGGCGGCCTCCTCGCACCCGCACTACGATCAGCAGCAGCGCGAGTACGCACAGCAACAGCAGGCCTACTACGCGCAGCAGCAGGCCTACTACGCGCAGCAGCAGGCCTACGAGCTTCAGCAACGACAGGCCGCGGCGCGGGCCGCCGCGAACGCCGCACCCCCAGAGCAGAGCTACAGCGAGGCGAGTCAGCCTGGCGACCTGCGCGGCGCGGGCGCGCCCGTGGTGGAAAAGAAGAAGGGCGGCCTTCGGCTCGGTGGCGGGCCGAAGCGAGGCGCGAACGCAGAGGCGTTGAACCGCATCGCGTCGCTCGTCGGAGGTGGCGACACGACCGCCTCGCCGCCTGCAGTGTCAGAGACCAGCGTCGAAGCGCCCCCTCCGAGTGGCGGCCGACGTCCTCTCCTTTCGAGCCCACTCGATATCGACGTCGGGGCTGCGCGCGCAGAGCCCGTCGGTCGCAAGCCGCTCTTGTCGAGCCCGCTCGACATCGAAGTCAGCGGCGGCCCCGAGCCCTTGCCGCCATCGAAACCTGCGGCGCCGTCACCGCCGCCGCCGCGCGTGTCGAGTGGACTGGGCCTCAAGCGTCCGACGACGTCTCGCGTTACGCCCGAGGGCCGCAGCTCGGCACCCGAGATCACGATTCACCCCTCGCCAGCAGAGGTTCAACGCGCATCGCGTCCGGCCGAGGTGGCGCGCGTCACGCCCGCTCCCGCCGCCGCACCAAAGGCCGAAGCCCCCGACCCGCCGCAACCGGACGCTGGCGTGTCGGCGCGACCTCGCCCCGCCGAGCGCGCGAGACCGGCGGCTGCATCGCCGAGCTCTGCGCGCTCCGAAAACCTGAGCGATGGTCGCCTGCGCGAGATCTATTCGCAGTACGTGCAAGCCCGACGCGACCGCAACGAGTCGACGGCCGGGCTGACGTTCGAGAAGCTATCCGACACGCTGCGTTCGCAGGCAGACAAGCTCAAGGAGAAGCACTCGGCGAAGCGCGTCGACTACGAGGTCGTCGTCAAAGAGGGCAAGACCGTCATCAAGCCCATCGTGCGCTGACCTGGATTTCCGTTTCGCGCGACCTTGGGTTTTGAGCGGTCACGGGCATCGCGCGCCGTAGTTGCGGATCGTCGGCTTGACGGCGGGGTTCCCCGACGCCGCGAGCTTCCTGCAGGTCTGGATCTCGGACTTCTTGCTCCTCGGGATGGTGTTGCAGCACGCCATCAAATTGGTGGCTGTTGCGGCCGTGTTCGTCGCCGTTGCCGTCGTCGTCGGCGTCGCCGACGGCTCGGACGTCGCGGTGGCAGACGCAGTCGCGCTCGCCTCTGGTGAGGCGCTCGTCGACGCAGCAGGCGTCGCCGATTCGGTCGCCGAAGGTTCCGTGGACGGTTCCGTAGTCGGTTCCGCAGACGCCGGAGGCTTGTCGTCCTTGTCGTCGTTGGCGTCTTTGTCCTTCAGGTGAATGGTCTTCGAGGGGCCGTCGTCGTCGGCTGCACGGCCCTTCCACCAAAAGAATCCGCCGACGCCTCCGCCGATCACGACGAAGCCGATGAGCGCGATCATCACGAGGTTCGGGCCGCCACTCGAGCGAGCCTGCTGGGGCGGGGCTGCATAGACCTGCCCACCGCCGGTCGGCACCGGAGCACCCGCGGCGACGTACGGCTGCTGACCGCTCAAGTCGGTGCCCATGACGGTCTTGCTCGTACCGCTCGCGCCGCTCGCGGACGCAGCGTCGGGCGCGAAGAGCGGCTCGCCGACCTGCGTTCCGCCGGCGCGTCCGCCGCCCGCGGCCGGCGCCTGAAACGCGGCCGTCCCGGTCGGGCTCGTCTGGATCGAGCCGACGCCCCCGCTGCCGAGACCCACGGCGCTCATGCGCGTCGCGCCGAGCGTCAGCTCCTCGAAGAACTCACGCGCGGTCGACGGGCGTTGCGCCGGATCCTTCGCGAGCGCGCGGAGCACCGCTTGCTTCATCTTGAACGGCACGTTCTGTCCGGCAGGAGTCGACTCGAACGGAAACGGCTGACCGCTCATGTGCTGCGTCATCCACTGCCACGGCGTCTCTGCCTCGAACGGCAAACGACCCGTCAGCATTTCGTACGTGATGATGCCGAGCGAATAGATGTCGCTCCGAAGGTCGATCTCCTTTCCGGTGAACTGCTCCGGGCTCATGTAGGGCGGCGTCCCGAGGATCGTGCCCTGCTGCGTGAGCTTTTGCTCCTGCTTCGAGTCCTTCGAGTCGGCCTTCTTCGCGATGCCGAAGTCGAGGACCTTCACGTAGTCCTCTTCGCCGGCGCGCGTCGTGAGGTAGATGTTCGCGGGCTTCAGATCTCGATGCACCACGCCCTTGTCGTGCGCTTCCTGGAGCGAGCCACAGACCTGGCCGAGGATGCGATCGACGCGCTCTGGCGGCATGGGTTGCCCGCTCGTGATGATGTCGTCGAGGGACTTGCCCTGCAGAAACTCCATCGCGATGTAGAGTTCGCCGGAGTCTTCGATCTTGCCGAAGTCGTAGACCTTGATCGTGTTGGGGTGCTCGAGCTCGCTCACCGTCCCGACCTCGCGCATGAAGCGCGCGACCGTCTGCGGATCCTTCGCGAACTGCGAGAGCAGCGTCTTCACAGCGACCTTGCGGACGCTCGTGCCCATGCGTTGCTCGGCGGTGTACACGCGGCCCATGCCGCCTTCGCCCAAGATCTCGGTGACTGCGTAGCGACCGCCGACGGTCTTGCCGATCAGCGGGTCTTCTTCGGCTTTGCTCGCCGGGAGCGGCGCGCCGCACTTCGCGCAAAATCGCGCGCCTTCGTTGTTCGGCGTGTGACAGGCAAGGCACTCCATGGGGGACGCAGGACCTCTCTCTTTGCGACGTCGTTCCCTACGTGTTCGCGCGCGGAAAGCTCTCGCGCGCGATCACGAAGGCAAGCGCGTTCCCGACCCCTGCCGGTGTGCACGCGTGCGGGGCGAATGCTCGCGTGGCACGACAGTTGGCGCAAGGTCCGAAGCCCGAAGGGGCTTCGTCAGGAGCCCTCTCTTGACACGTTCCTTGCAAGGAGCTAAATCGCGCATCCCCCGGCATCCCCCGGCTCGGCTTCGCGAACCTTGACGGTTTCGCGAGGCCACGCGAGGTAGTCTCCTCGCGAGGGTGCGACACCTGCGCACTAACCTTTGGGAGCACCCGCTCCCACCGACTAGGCGCTCGCTTCGCTCCCACCGAGGTGGTGAGGGTCCCGAAATCGGGGACCTCGGGGTACGGAGTGAATGAGCAGCTTGACGGGACCGCCGCTTCGTCGGAAAGGCCCGCCTCGTAGCTCGAACGGCGAGAAGCCCTCTGGTCTCGCCGCAGTGGCCCTCGGCTCTCCGCCGAACCCGTCGCTGACGTAGCTCAACTGGTAGAGCACCTGCCTTGTAAGCAGGGGGTTAGGGGTTCAAGTCCCCTCGTCAGCTCTCCAGGTCTCGCCGAGCTGGTTTCGCCCAGCAGGTCTCGCCCAGGTCGTCCTCCGACGACGCACTCGCACCAGTCTCAGGACTCGCACCAGTCTCAGGACTCGCACCAGGATAGAGGTCAGACAGAGGAAGCATCACAGACTCCGGAGGGTTGCCCGAGTGGCCAAAGGGAGCAGACTGTAAATCTGCCGGCATTGCCTTCGATGGTTCGAATCCATCACCCTCCACCGGACGACGCACGCTGACAGCAAGCGTGCGCGTTTGCGGGAGTAGCTCAGTTGGTAGAGCGTCAGCCTTCCAAGCTGAACGTCGCCGGTTCGAACCCGGTCTCCCGCTCCGGAACTTGTTCCGATTCGCTCGGTGAACCCTGGCGAACGCCCACCTAGCTCAGTTGGCAGAGCACGTCCTTGGTAAGGACGAGGTCGTCGGTTCGATCCCGATGGTGGGCTCCGCGAGGCAACGCTCGCGTGGAAACGCGACTCAGGCAGTACCCGACTCTTCGCACGCATCGACTCAGGCAGCGCACCGAATCAACCCGTACGCCCCCACTTTCTCGGAGAACTCGCGATGGCTAAGGAGAAATTCAACCGCAGCAAGCCCCACGTCAACGTCGGCACGATCGGTCACATCGATCACGGCAAGACGACGCTGACGGCCTCGCTCGTGAAGGTGCAGTCGACGAAGAACCTG
>Ga0164241_10000745_pt1 | contig 49853 bp, 50 predicted proteins | sample OricomyardsoilBY_FD_108780 | JGI IMG/M metagenome (GOLD analysis project Ga0164241, IMG submission 108780) | Backyard soil microbial communities from Emeryville, California, USA - Original compost - Back yard soil (BY) | ecosystem: Environmental > Terrestrial > Soil > Unclassified | place: USA... | reverse complement strand
GGCCGATCTGTCCGCTTCGGACGCCGCGAGCTTCACCTTTACCGCCGCCGACCCCGCCGGTTCGGGCGTCGCCGGCTTCGAATGCAAGCTCGACGACGGCACCTTCGAGGTCTGTGACTCGCCACAGGCCTACGATTCGCTTGCCGACGGTCCCCACGAATTCGAGGTCCGCACCACCGACAACGCCGGCAACACCGGCCCACCGATCGCCTTCAGCTGGAGCGTCGATACCACGGCACCGACCACGGCGATCGACTCCAGGCCGGCCAACCCTTCGGCCTCTGCCGCGGCGAGCTTCACCTTCGCCGCTGACGATTCCAGCGGCTCCGGCGTCACCGGCTTCGAATGCAAGCTCGACGACGGCACCTTCGAGGCCTGTGACTCGCCGCAGGCCTACAACTCACTCGCCGACGGTTCTCACAAATTTTCCGTGCGGGCGATCGACGAAGCCGGCAACGTCGAGGCCGAGCCGGCCTCCTACGCATGGAGTATCGACACCTCGGTCCCGGCTTCGCCTCAGGTTGCATCGATCGCCCTCGCCGGCCTCGTCCCGGTCAACGGCGAGAGCGTCGCGCTGGCGCCGGAGTCGGGGAAAGTCTTCGTCAAACGCCCGGGGCAGGCCAAATTCGCACCGCTCAAGGAAGGCCAGACGATCCCGATCGGCTCGGTCGTCGACACCACGCTGGGCAAAGCGAGCCTGACCTCGATCAACCCAGCCGGCACAGAACAGACCGCTGCTTTCTACAACGGGCGCTTCCTAGTCGCCCAGCAGGAGGGCAGTGGTCTGGTGACCCTGCGTCTGCGCGGCGGCAACTTCTCGTCTTGCGTCGGCTCCGAGGGTCGCAGCCAGCGGGCGTCGGCGTCGGCCAGGAGTGGGCGGCGCCTCTGGGGCAGTGGCCGCGGCAACTTCCGCACCGAAGGCAGTTATGGGTCGGCGACCGTGCGGGGCACGATCTGGTTCACCGAGGACCGCTGCGACGGCACCTTCTTCGAGGTCAAAAGGGGGGTCGTCGCGGTGCGTGATTTCGGCGCCGGCCGCACCTTCCTGCTGCCGGCGGGCAAAAGCTATTTCACCGGCTCGGGATAGCCCAGCGATCGTCGACGACCGTATGGGCCATCTGCCTGCTGCGCCTGTGTCCGGTCACGGCGGCGAGGAACTGCTCCCGCTCTAGCGCCAGCAGCCGCGTATCGATCGTCGCCCGCACGGTCGCGGTGCGGGGGACGTCGTGGAGGAGGGCGATCTCGCCGAAGGATTCACCGGGGCCCTCGTTGCGGCGGAAGGTCCCGTTTTCGAAGACCTCGACCTGCCCCTGCTCGATCAGGAAGAAGCGGTCGCCCTTCTCGCCCTGGACGATCACGTCTTCGCCGCCGCTGGCCTCGACAACGACGAGATCGTGGCTGAGTCGCTCCAGGGTTGCGATCGGCAGTGGCGCGAAGATCGAGTTGCCGCGCAGCAGCAGGTAGGGCCCCTCGGCGACCGGAGCGCCGACCTCGAAGGCGCGCAGCCGCGCCCAGCAGACGATTACGAAGACCGGCATCAGCGCACCGAGGGCGATCAGTGCGCCCTCGGTGTGGAGGATCTCGATCAGCCCGATCGCGCCGATCGACCCGAGCGCCATCGCCGCCAGCCGGGCCGATTCGAGCGAGCCGATCACACGGCCCAGAGTCTCGTCGGAGCCGAGCCGCTGCATCAGCGTCTTGGCGGCTACCTCGACGAAGGTGAAGCCGATCCCAATGCCGAGCCAGCCGACGTAGGCCGACGCCTGCTCCGGCCAGATCCCCGGCAACATCGTCGCGAAGCCGAGTACGAGGCTGCCGCCGGCGATCGCGATCACCAGCTTGCCCCGGTCGAGCAGCAGCGCCAGTCCGGCACCGCCGAGCAGCGCTCCCAGTCCCCAGCTCGCGTTGAGGAAGCCGACACTGCTCTCCTCGAGATGGAGCAACTCGAGCGCCATGACGACGACGAGCACGTCGGCAAACCCCTCGAAGAGGAGCAGCACGATCAGGGTCGCCGACGAAAGCCGCAGCGCCGGATGCTCGACCAGGGTGCGCAGGCCGAGGCCGATTTCGCGAACCACGCCGGCCACCTCTCCCTCGTCGGCGGCGTATTCGGGGCGGCGATCCCGCTCGACCGCCGCGATCACGATCGTGGCCAGCACGGTGACGCCGGTCGCGACGCCGAATACGAACCCCGGTGAGGTGGCGCCGAGCAGGATGCCGGTGGAGATCGCGGCGACCAGAAAGCCGGTGTTCTCCATTGCGCTGTGGGTGACGTTGCTCGCCGAGAGCTCCTGCGGCGTTCGCGCCAGGCCGGGAATCAGCGCCGACTCCGCCGGTCCGTAAGCGCAGGAGGCGATCGCGAAGAGGGCCGGGAAGATGAAGACCACCGCCGCGGGAGCGTCGAGCGATGCCGCCAGGGTGGCGCCGGCCAGTACCACTCCCATCGCCAGGCTGCTGGCGAGCAGCACCATGCGGCGCGAGTAGCGATCGATGAGGAGACCGGCGAACGGTGAGGCGATGGCGCCGGGCAGGAAGCGCACCAGCGCAACGAGGCCGACGCCGACCGCTCCGTGCGCCTCGAACCCGTACACGCCGAGGGCGATCGCGAAGGACCAGTTTGCGAAGGAGGTGGCCACCCTCGCCACCCCGAGCAGGCCGAGGTCGCGGTTGCCGAAGTCGATGGCCAGCGCACGAAGGGCGTACCCCAGCTTCCCTGCGCCCCTCTTCATCGTCGGCCGCACGATAGTCATTGCGAGGGGGTATGGCAATGAATAAGGTTTTTGATCCTTGCGACGGCGATTGACCTGATGGACCACGACCTGGTGAGCCCCTGATGCGGGGTGGGTCGCTGCGCCGCAGGCGAGGGCGGGCGATGGTCATCGTCGCGATCGTCGCTGCCGCGCTCGGCACGGTTGCCTACGCGACCAACCTGATGCGGGCGCTCGAGCTGCAGAGCGTCGACGCTCGCTTCTCGGTGCGGGGTACCCAGGAGCGTCCCGACGACATCGTCGTCGTCCAGGTCGACGACCGTACCTTCACCGACCTGGGCGTCCAGTGGCCATTCCCGCGTTCGCTGCACGGCCGCGTGATCGACCAGCTGCGCCGCGCCGGTGCGAAGACGATTGCCGTCGATATCCAGTTCACCGAGCCGACTGCGCCGGCGCAGGACAACGCCCTGATCGAAGCGATCGAACGCAAGGGCGGGGTGGTGCTCTCGACGACCGAAGTCGACCGTGGCCAGAGCCGCATCTTCGGCGGCGAAGAGGTGGTGCGCGCGATCGGCGCCCGTGCCGCGAACACCAACGTCGAAGCCGATCCCGGTGGGACGTTTCGAAAGATGAGCTACGAGGTCGACGGCCTGGTCAGCTTTGGCGTAGCCACGGCTGAAGCGACGACCGGGATGCCGATCGACCGCGACGAATTCGAAGCCGATGGCCGTGCCTGGATCGACTTCCGTGGACCCCCCGACACCTTCCGCCGGGTCTCCTACTCGCGCGTCCTGCGCGGCCAGGTGCCCGCCGCAGCGATTCGTGGCAAGACGGTCGTCATCGGGGCCTCGGCCCCCTCGCTGCAGGACGTCCACCCGACCTCGACCACCGGCGACGAGCTGATGTCGGGCCCGGAAGTGCAGGCGAACGCGATCTGGACCGCGATCCACGGCTTCCCGCTGAAGTCCTCGGGCCTGCTCCTGACCCTGCTGCTGATCGCCCTGATGGCGGCCGCACCGGCGGCGGCGACCGTGCGGCTGAAGCCGCTTCCGGCGCTGCTCGCCGCGGCGGTGCTGGGCATCGCCTACGCGGGCCTCACCCAGCTGGCTTTCAACACGGGCACGGTCCTGCCCGTCGTCTATCCGCTTCTGACCCTGATCCTCGCGGCGCTCGGCGCGCTCGCGGTCAACTACGTGATGACCAGCTTCGAGCGCCAGCGGGTCCACGACACCTTTGCCCGCTTCGTGCCCCAGGCGGTCGTCGCCGAGGTGCTCGAGCGGGTTGACGACGGCGACCTGCGCTTCGGCGGAGTGAGGCGCGAGTGCACGGTCCTGTTCAGCGACCTGCGCGGCTTCACCACGTTCTCCGAGGAGCTCGACCCCGACCGGGTAATCGAAGTCCTCAACCGCTACCTGGAGGAGATGAGCGACGCGATCATGGACCACGGGGGGACCCTCGTCTCCTATATGGGCGACGGGATCATGGCCGTCTTCGGCGCCCCGCTGGGGCAGGAGGACCACGCCGACCGGGCGCTTGCCGCGGCGGGAGAGATGCTCAAGGTGCGGCTGCCGCGTTTCAACGAGTGGATGGACAGCCAGGGGCTGGAGGGATTCGCGATGGGTATCGGCCTCAACAGCGGCACCGTGATGTCGGGACAGGTCGGCTCCAAGCGCCGCACCGAATACACCGCGATCGGCGACACGACGAACACGGCGGCGCGGCTGGAGGGCATGACCAAAGGCTCCGGCCACCAGCTCTTCGTCGCCGACTCGACCCGGCGGGCTCAGCAGAGCGAAAAGGTCGAGCTCGAGCTGGTCGGCGAGCACGAGGTCCGCGGCAGGGCCCACAAGATCACCGTCTGGACCCTGCGCTGAGCAGTCGGGCTTCGGGTCCTTAAGCGACGACGAGCAGCGCCGTGCCGAACAGGGTGAGGGCGTGGAAGGACTGGTCGACGGCGACGCGCAGGCCCGGCGAGGTCTGGGAGAGCCCCTTGACGCGGGCCATGTAGGCGTCGAGCAGCCTGCCGTCGTCCTGAATCATGTGCGGCACGGCGACGAGGGCGCCGATCGCGATGGCGCGCGCGGCGTCGTACTCGAGGCCGATCCAGATCAGCGCCGGCAGGAAGGCCAGCGTGTAGGTGACGACGTGCGAGAGCAGGGCCCGCCGCGCGACGGGATCATTGCCGAGGCCATTCTGCTTGTGGCGCGCCTGCCAGTCGGTCTGCACGAGGAAATCCCCCACCAGGTGCGAGACGAGCAGTACGGCGAAGACTTCGACCCAGTTCAAGCTCGCCACATTAGGCGATCAGCCGGACCAGCCAGGGTGGGCTCGCTCCAGCGCATCTTGCAGTGCGTCTGCATGGATGCTGACTCGCTGCTCGGCAATGCCGGCGTCCTCCCACTCGCAGAAAAAGGTGAGTGGATCGCTGGGCAGCGGCCAGATGAAGCGACTCTCCCAGAGGTATTCGGGTCCGCTGCCGCTGCTGCCTGCGTTGAGGACGACGTTGGCGCTGGGGTCTGGCGCGACCTGCCTGCCTTCCTGGAAGGCCATGATCGTGAAGTCGCCGGGCCCGCCGACCGGGGCGGCACGCTCGGCGCGGCGCCCGTCCTCGAACTCGATCCCGTAGCGGACCCGATCGGTGGGGAGGACTTCTTCCTCTTGTTGGGGTTCGCCGCCAGGGCGAAGCAGGGCATGGAGGTCGAAGGCGATCCCGTTTGGATAGACGGTGAGGTTCTCGGCGAGGACGGCCCCGGCCTCGCTCTTGCCGAGCAGCAGGTTGAACGGGACAACCCCTCCGATCCAGCCAGGCAGCGGCCCCCACCACTCGGGCTGCACCCAACGCTGGCGGTTGGCGGCATCGGCACTCATCCGTCCTCCGAATCCCACAGCGGCTGTGCCTTCTCGGCGGCGGCGAGCAGGGGGCCGGCGTCGATAGCGGTGCTTCGCACCGGCAGGCCTGCCGCAGGCCAGCCGCACTGGAAGGTGAGCAGGCCCGCGGGGGGCAGCGGCCAGATCCAGGAGCTTCCCGAGAATTCCCGCTCGTTGGTCTCGTGTCCGCCGGCGCGCAGAAGGATGTCGCGATGCGGGTCCGGTGGAACCTGGGCGGGGAGTGGCGGCGGGCGCATCAGGCCGCCGTGCACCGAGATCCAGGTGGTGAGGTCGCTGGCCTGGCGGCCGTCTGAGAACTCCACACCCAGGTGGAGGTGGATCTCCTCTCGATCTTCGCTCCTCGCCCGGGAGGCCTCGAGCGTCTTCCTGCACAACACACCGGGGTCGTCGCGAGTCAGGGTAGTGAGGTTGAAGTTGAAGCCTTCGGGATAGGCAGTCAGGTGGGTGATGAACATGACGGCGTCCTCGCTGGCCGCCACCTCCAGATCGACCGGGACGACCGCGCCAAGCCAGTCCTCCGGGGCCGAGAGGAAATCGAACCAATGCATCACGGCAGACTAAGAGGCTAGATGCGTTCCAGCACGACGACCGGGATCACGCGCTCCGTGTTCTCCTGGTAGGCGTCGTAGTGGGGCCACTCGGCGACCATCGTCTTCCACATCGCCGGCTTCTCCTCGGCGGTTGCGGTGCGGGCGCGTGCCTTGAAACGGTCGCCCTTCACCTGTACCTCGACCTCGGGATTCGCGGTGAGGTTCAGGTACCAGCCGGGCGGGGCGTCGGTCCCACCCCTGGACGCGACGATCATGTAGTCATCGCCGTGCGGTGCGTAGATCAGCGGGTTGATGCGTGGCTGACCGGACTTGCGACCGGTCGTCGTCAGTAGCAGCGTCTGGGTCCCCTGCCACTCATGGCCTTCCTCGCCGTCGGTGGCTTGGTAGCGCTCGACGTGCTCTTGGCCGAAAAGCATGGGCGGATGCTAGCCGAGTCCGCTCGGTAGATTCCTGGCGATGACAATGACCTTCGAGATCGGCACGCGCTACGAGCGGCCGCCAGCGGAGGGGCCGTCGTGGTTCCACGACGTCCTCGAGCAAGTGCGGGAGGAACGAGACGGGGACGTCCCGATCAGGGTCGAGGCGACCACCGGCCATCGCGTCGATGCTCTTCTCGTTGAGGGGAATGCAGCCATTCCCTCTGGACCGCACGGCAAGGTGAGCCTCAACTCCCACGGCGAGGACCTCGTGATCGGCTCGGAGATGATCGCGGCTTTTACGCTGCTGCCGGGTAAATCCAAAGATCGCAACGACGAGCCCGACGGCTCATAGGCGTCGGCGAACGCTGAACCCCCATTTGGCCGGCGCAGAGCTGTAGCCGGCTGCGTCGGTTGCGCTGACGCGGAAGATGTGAGCGCCAAGGCCGAGCCTGGCGAGGGTCGCCGGCGAGCTGCAGCGGTAGGAGGGTCGGTCGTCGACCTTGCAGCGGAACGTCGGCCCCGGCTTGTCGGAGACGAAGCGGAAGGTCGGGGTGCGGTCGTGGGTTTGGCGCCCTGGCTTCGCGGTGATCGTCACCACCGGTGGAGAGACGGGAGGGATCGCCGGCGGCGTGGAGATGGGCGGCGTGGGGGTGGGGGGTGCGAGCTGAGTAAGCGTGGCCGTTCCCAAGACCTCGGGGTCAACGCTCGTGTCGGTGACGGTGATCGTGCTGGCGCCGACCGTCGTCGAGGAGGTGATCTGCGCCGTGTAGGTGCCATCGCCGTTGTCGTTCACCGCGCCGATCTGCGCTGCGGGGTCGCTCGAGGAGAAGGTGACGTCGTCCGCGAAGACGCCGATCTCGTCGGCGTCGCTGACGGTCGCGGTGGCGATGCTGGTCGAGCTGCCGTCGGCGACGATCGAGAAGGGCGAAAGCGAGACGTCGACGTCGGTCGCCGGGCCCGGGCAGGGGCCTTCGTCGGGCCCCACCGAGCTGAGCATCAGTTCCTCGACGTCGACGACTTTCTGCGCCGGGCCCCAGGGCGTGAAGTTGCCGGTCGCGGAATAGGTGCCGCACCGGACAGGGGTCACGAACAGGCCATGGCTCGCCGCGATCTCGATCTGCAGCTCGCGGAGCGGGAACTGCGGCAGGTCCGAGATGGCGATCGTCACATGTTCGCCTCCGGGACTGGGCTCGATCAGGCCGACGAGCTTGATCTCGAGGCTGGCGCCGGAGGCGACGAGGAAGAGGCGGTAGGCGCCCCCGGGTTCGGGAGCGCCGAAGTAAGCCGCTCCTTCGAGGGGGTCTTCATAGTCAACGACTTTGATCGAGAATGCTCCTACTTCGGATCCGGGAGGGCACGCAGCGGCTGTTTCCAGGCCCAGCCCGAACTGGCTCTCGCTGCAAGTGCTTAGAGCGTCGGCGGCTTCGGAGTCGAGCTTCAGCCCAGCTGGGAGCTCCAGCGTGACGGCTCTGATGTCCGCCGGGGCGGGGATATTGACGCTGTTCCATGATGGCTGGCTCAGAGTGAGGTCGAGTCCCGTCGGCGTGCTCGTCTCTTCGCTGGTCAATCCGAGGTGAAAGCTCGGATCGAAGGGGCTTTGGTTGCACCCGGTGGTCGTTGGCATCGCTGCGGTCGACGTGACGACGTCGCTTGGGTGCAGGTAGGGGTGTACGCCAAGCGTGGCCGAGAGCGGAACGCTGCAGGTGCGCGGATTCCAGAGCAGCGGCAAGGGAATGGTGCCTGTGGGCCTAGAGGGAAAACTGCAAGCTTCCGTGGGGCAACTGGGGGGGTTGCCTGGCGAGCCCGGGGCAAAGCGCTGGGTGTTGTGATTTGTGCTGGCTGGCACGCCCCAGAGGGTCAGTTTGGCTTTTGTCAATGGCGTCTCTTGCGGAAGACCTTGAATCGTCAGGTTGGTCCCGTAATCAGAGCCGTCCCGCACCGTTACCGGGATCTCGACCGGGACCGCGACGAAGGGGATGACGAAACCGAAGCGAGCAGTTTCCTTGCTGCCCGGCACGAGGCTGTAGACGGGCGCCGTGCCAAGCAGGTGCGATGGATCGCCATCGTAGTCGGCGCGGATCGTGACCAGGCCGACTTGGGAGCCGAGCCAGCATTCGAAGTTGGCGAAGTCCTCCGCCGTGCATCGCACGGCCCCGATCTGGCTGATGAAAAACCCGCCGGGGAGGTGGAGGTCCGCCGACTCGACGGGTTCGGGGTCGCCGGACTCGCCCAGCGAGAAGGAGAAGCCGAGGTCGGGGTGCATCCCGGCTTGGGCCGTGGACGCAGACGTGGTGAACGACTCGATCGTCACCGTGGCGCCCGCGGCTGCCGGGCTGAGCGCCAGCGCGAGCAGGCAAGCCATGCAGGCGAGCGCGATGCGTGCCGCGGAGTTCACCGGTCGATTCCTGCGACCGCGAGCCTCGAAGAGGTGTACGCGCATCGCCGCAGCTTCGCAAAAGCCGGCTCGGAGCGACTCAGTCGGCGCAGGGGGGCGGTGTCTCGCTACCGCCCGGGGTCGAACGGGGTCCAGCGCTCTGAGGCGAAGGGCAGTGCGGCCCTGTTCACGGTCGTCGCGAACCGCGGGCCGATCCGGGCCATGTCCTCGAAGATCGCCTGCACCAGCTGTTCGGCCTTCGCTCCGGGACCGATCGTGAGCACGGCGGCGGCGTCGAGCAGCTCTTCCTGGCTGAGCGCGATCGCGGTCCGGCCGCTGGCCGGGACCGCCGCCAGGGCGACCAACTGGCCCTCAAGGCAGAAGGTGCCGAAGCGGGAGACGAAGACGAGCAGCTCGTCGAAGCTTGTCGCGGTTTCGTCGACGTCGAAGCGGGTGCGCAGCTTGCCCAGCCTGTAGCTGAGCTCCGACCAGGTCAGCTGGGTGAACTGTGCCGGCGTCACCCAGAGCACCGTGGCGCGGACGGCGGTGCCGGGGCTCGGGAACAGCGTTGCCGGCATCGCTCCGTACATCGCCGGCTGCGCTGCAGCACCGACGTCGAAGTCGTGCAGGCGGCCGGTCAGCGCCAGCACCGCTCGGTCCTCTGCGTCCTCGAAGTGGGCGAACTTGCGCTCGAGCGCCTCGGGCGCGCCGTTCGAACCGATCGCGAGCACCGGCAGGCGGTCGCTCTCCGCGTGCGTATAGCCGTGGATGACGCTCTCGCGCTCGGCCTCCATCAGATCCGCGAGCGGCTCGACCCCGGCCGTGGTCAGCCGGTAGGACCCCTCCGGTCGCGCCCAGGGGTAGCCGAGGGCTCGCGCCAGCAGGGTCTCGTCGTAGTCGCGCGGTGGGACTCGGGCTATCAGGGTCTCCCCGAACTTCGCGAACTCCTCGTCGTCCATGGCAAGGCGTTCGAGCAGCTCGGCCTCGGCGATCGGTGGCCAATCCGACACGGATTCCACCCTACGCCAAATTTCAGCGCTTCCCGATGCGAAGGTCGTCCCTGGCCCGAGGATTCGTGGTATGAAGACGCAAGCATGTCGAGCGTCGAAGTTGCCATCCGAGCAGAGCTGGAGCGACTCGGAGCAGGGGGGATCCGTCCCTTCGACGTCCATGCTCACACCGGTGCCGACATTGACGGCACGACGCGATCCAGCGAGGAGCACGTCGCCAACCTGGAGATCGTCGACGGGCGCTCGGTGATCTTCCCGCTTTGTGTGACGACCGGCTACGAGGCGGAGAACCGGCGAGTGGTCGAGGAGTGCCGGCGCGACTCCGAGCGGCTCGTTCCGTTCGCCCGTCTCGATCCCAGGGTGAGCGCGGCGTCCGACGCCGCCGAGGCGCTTGCCGATGGAGCGCGGGGCTTCAAGCTGCACCCGCGCTCGGAGGACTTTCGCCTCGACCACCCCAGCCTCGAGGCGATCTTCGCCGACGCCGCCGAGGCGCGGGCGCCGGTGCTGATCCACGCCGGGGTGGGTGTCGGCTCGTTCGGAGAGACGCTGGTCGATCTGGCCGGGCGCCATCGCGAGTGCCCGATCATCCTCGCCCACGCCGGTGTCTCCGACCTCGCCTGGCTCTGGCGAGTCGTGCCCGAGCACCCGAACCTCTTCTTCGACACCGCCTGGCTGGTCCCCGCCGACCTACTCGCGCTCTTCGCACTGGTCCCGCCGGGGCGGATCCTCTACGGCAGCGATGCCCCTTATATGGACGTCGAGCTGCTGCTTGCGATCACGCTGCGCTGCGCGCGCTTCAGCGGGCTCTCCGACGACGCGATCGCTCTGGTTATGGGCGGCCAGCTGGAGGCGCTGCTCGCCGGTGAGGCGCCGATCGACGCCGGCCCGGCGCCCGGCCCATCCGCGACTGCGCTCTCTCCCGTCGAGAACCGGCTCGTCTCGCTGCTCTCGGGGGCGGGAGGGTGCATGCTCGGTGGCGGCGATCCATCGCAATCGCTGGAAATGGCGCTGCTCGCCGTGGCCGACGACCCAGCCGGCGACGGCAGCCCGCCGCCGCTCGCCGAGCTGATCGAGCAGTCGCGATCCGCGACTCCCGAGGCGGTCCGGGCGCTCGTTCTCGCCCTCACTCTGGCGATGACCCCGGGCGTGGGCAGCGAGGCCCTTTCGTGAACGTACTCATCGCGACCGACATGGAGGGCATCGCCGGCATCGACGACTACGGCGACTGCCTGCCTTCGCATCCGGCCGCCTACGCCCGCGGACGGCAGCTGATGACCGACGAGGTGCTGACCGTGATCGGTGCCCTGCGCGACGGCGGCGCCGAGCGCATCTCGGTCGGCGACTGGCACATGGTCGGGACCAACATCGAACGCGACCGCATGCCGGCCGGGATCGAAGTGCGCCCGATCGCCGAGCTGGCATTGGTCGAGGCCGACCCCTCGATCGCCAAGGCGCACGGCGGCCCGCTCGACGCGGTGGTGATGATCGGCCACCACGCCAGCACTCCCAACCCGCGCGCCTTCTGCTCGCACACCTTCGTCTGGGATATGGAGGTGCTGCTCGATGGCGAGTCGCTCAGCGAGGTCCAGGTCTATGCCCAGGGCCTCGCCGCGGAGGGGATTCCGGCGCTGGTCGTCTCCGGCGACCGCTGGATGCTGGAGGAGCTCGGCGAGGGGGAGATGGGCAGCGCTCAGCTGGTCGCCGCCAAGGAGGGCCAGGGACGCGCCCGCGCCCGCTCTCGCGACATCGACTCGGTTCGCGCCGAGTTGACCGAGTCCGTTGCCGCCGCGCTCGCCGCGCCGTTGCGTCCGCCGCCGTCGCGCAGCTACCCGGCCGAGCTGCGGATCACCGCCGAAGGCGAGGAGATCGCCAAAACGACCGTCTCCGAGCCGGCCGACCTGCTGCGCACGATCGCCGACGCCTTCCGCACCAGTCAGGTCTCGCGTGAGTACCGCCAGCTCGCCAAGCTGCTCCCGCCGGACACGACTCGCGGCTGCGCAGCGCCCAGCGTCGCCTCGGCAGCCTCCTCGCCACGCCGGTGATGCGCTCGAAGGAGCGGCACTGGCTCGCCTCTAACTAGTTGAGTTGACCGGGGCGACGAAGGTCCGGTCGCCGACCCGGATGCCGATCGCGGCGGTGCGGGAGAGGTCGAGGGCGGAGCTGAGGATGGCGTTTGAGTCGTCGCCCCAGCGATAGCGGAAGGATCCGGCGGGCAGCCGCACCCCACGGGTGTCGCGCAGGAAGACCCGGCAGAGGGCTCCCGATGGCGCTCCCTTGACGTAGACGTGGATCTCGGTGCCGAAGGCGTGCGGCTCCAGGACCGCGCCGATCTCCATCCCTGCCGGTAGTGACTGGAAGGCAACGTGCTGCTCGGGCGCGCCGCCGCCGCTGTCGGAGAGGACGAAGATCGCCAGGACCGCCGCGGCCACGGCTGCCGTCGCTCCGCTCAGCGCCAGGCCGAGGCGCACTCGCCGGCGCCGTCCTGAGCGTCGCTCCGCGGCGATCGTCGCGGTGACGCGGTCGGCCAGCTCGGCCGGCGGCGTCGGTGCCGCGCCGCCGAAGCGCTCCGGGTCGGCCAGCGGCATCAGCCGGGCGACCCCGGCGAGCGAATCGAGCTCGGCCCGGCAGTCGGGGCAGCCCTCGAGGTGCGCCTCCAGCGCGGCACGTTCCTCGACCGGGAGCTGACCGAGCGCGTGGGCGCCCAGCGACTCCCGCCACTCGCGGCAGCGCTCAGCCGTCATAGCCGATTTCCTCCAATGCGACCCGCAGCGCCCGCAGGCCGTAGTAGACGCGACTCTTCACTGTTCCCTCCGGCACTCCCAGCTCCTCGGCGACCTCGCTGTAGGGGCGGCCACGGTAGTAGGTCTCGACGAGGACGCGGCGATGCTGCTCGCCGATCCGCCGCATCGCCTCCTCGACCTGCCAGGCGAGCAGGGCATCGTCGATTGGCTCCACGGAGGGCTCGACTCCGCCGTCGACGAGCCGCGGCCGCGACGCCCGCGCCCGGCCGAGGTCGATGACGACGTTGCGCAGGATCGCGAAGAGCCAGGTGCGCAGCGAGCCGATCTGCGGGTCGAAGCGCTCTCCTGCTCGCCAGGCGCGCAGGAAGGTCTCCTGCACTGCCTCCTCGGCTAGGCCCGGATCGCCAAGCGAGCGCACCGCGAACCCGTAGAGCTCACCGGCGTGCGCGGCGTAGGCCTCGCGCACGTCGCGCTCACGGCTCAGCGCGCCCTGGGGCATTGACTCAATCTACGACGATCTTGCCGTGCATGAAGGTGTGGATCGTGCAGTGGTAGGCGTAGACGCCCTTGCTGCCGAAGCGCACCGATACGGACTTCCCGGGCGCAATGCGGCCGGTGGCGAAGCTGCCTTTCCGCTTCGCCGTATGGGTGACCGAGTCCCGGTTGGCGAAGACAATCTTGGTGCCGCGGGCAACTGTCAGCTTGCCGGGGTGGAAAGCGAGGTCGCGAATGTTGACCGTGGCCGTGGCCGCCGACTGGCTGGCGCGATCGTCACGCTGGGCATTGGCGCTGCCGCCACCAACGCCCAGGGCAAGCGCAAGGACGAGCATCGCCCCGGCGGCCATCCGCCTCCATCTGCCCGCGTCGAAGATCGTTTGCATCGCCGATGTCTACGGAGCGCGAACCGCCGAGGTTCAACCCCCAAACCAGTTCTTACCGAAGCCGATCCCTGGCTTCGGCTACACCGATCGGTGTTACTAGAGAATTGATGACAGGTTTCCCCGCTTGTGGCAGGGGGTATGGAGGAGTACCGTAATGGTGCGGAGAGATTCGGCGCCATGCGCAGGGACTGGGTTTACGTCAATGCGAATGAGGAGAATCAATGACTAGGCGCACGATCGCTTTCGCGGTGATGGCTCTCTTGCTTGTACTCGCGGTGCCGGCTGCACAGGCCGACACCGGAGACATCATTTCCCCGCAGAATGATCCTGCCACCGCCCAAGACGGCTGGCAGGCAGGGACTTGCACAATCGACGAACCGAAGTGTTCCCCAGAGTCACCGCTCAATCAGTTCTTCAGAACGGCGGGCGGGCATCCACCAATCGGTTTCACGCAGTACTACGTCAAACACACCACGATCGAACAGGGGAAAAAAGAAACCCCAGTGGGCGTCGTCAGCGCGATTTACGTCGACCTGCCGCCTGGTCTCACCGTCAATCCGCAGGCGACCCCGCAGTGTGAGCGCGCCGTGTTCGAAGAAGACATATCCAAATGTCCACTCCTATCCGCGGTCGGACAGGAGGAAGTGACAATTTCAGTGCTTCCCGAAGAAGGCAAAGTGGTTCCCCCGATGAAAGCGCTGAATACCCTTGTGACCCTCTTCAATCTGGTGCCGAAAACAGGAGAACCGGCGAGCTTCGGGTTCAAGGTCGGCGCGGCCAATGCGGCGGTCTTCCTTGAAACGAGAGTGGCCTGGGAGAGCGACTATCACGAGAGCTTCAAAATCAAAACCCCAACTCCCTCTCCAGGGATCCGGACGCTGAAAAGCCGCCTGGTGAACGTCGGTACTTCTGGCGACGGCACTTACATCACGAACCCGACCACTTGCTTCAGCTCGCAGCTGCCCCCATATGAGCAGATCTACTCGACCTTCCTGCGGGCGCAATCGACAACGGAAGAAACACCGGGCTTCCCCGAAGGCCTGAGCAAATTCGATGCGACCACGACCCTGCCGCAGGGGCTGACCCAGACCGGTTGCGCCACGGTGCCGTTCGGACCGAAACTCTTCGTCACTCCGGGGACGACCCAGGTCGACTCCCCGGCTACTCCGACAATAGAGACCACTCTGCCGTTCAAACCGGCGGAAGAACCACAGAGTCAGTCCCACCTGCGCAACGCGAGCATTACCCTGCCGCAGGGCATGGGTCTGAATCCGTCGGCGGCCAACGGCCTCGAGTCGTGCACCGACGCCCAGTTCGGCAAGGGCACGAGAAATGACGTTGCCTGTCCAACCAGCTCGATAATCGGCACCGTCGAAGTCGAGACGCCGCCGCTGCCGCCGGGCGCGCTGAAAGGCGTCGCCTATCTTGGTCAGCAGCTCAGTCGCGATCCAGAGTCGGGCGAAGAGTTCCGCCTCTTCGTGCTCGCCGAGTCGGATGAATACGGAATCTCGGCACGGCTGATTGGCAACACCGTCGCCAACCCGAAAACCGGACAGCTGACGGCGACGTTCGCCGAGACCCCGCAGGTGCCGTTCACCTCGGTGAAAGTCCACCTCAACGACTCCAAAGGCGTGCTGAGCAGCCCGCCGACCTGTTCGCTGGCGACGACGAACGGAAGGTTCGAACCGTGGTCGACGCCGAGCTCGACGAGGAACGAGCGGAGTGAATTCACCCTTTCGACCGCCCCCAACGGCGGAAGTTGCCCGCAAACGCTGGGCGAGCGTGTCTTCACGCCGAGCTACACGGCTAAATCGGACAGCGCCAAAGCCAACGCCTACAGTCCCTTCCGCGTTCACATCGGTCGTAAAGATGGAGAACAGGAGGTCAAGGGCGTCGACGTGACCCTGTCGAAGGGCTTGGCCGGCAAGCTGACCGGCATCCCTTACTGCTCCGATGCCGTCCTGGCGGCGGCAGCGGCGGCAAGCGGCGCGTCCGAGCAGGCCAGCGCGAGCTGTCCGGCCAGTCAGATCGGCACCACCTCGACCGAGGCCGGCACCGGGGCGAGCCCGCTGAAAATCGGCGGCAAGGCCTACCTCGCCGGTCCCTACAAGGGGGCGCCGCTCTCGATGGCGGCCGTCACCCCGGCAATTGCCGGCCCGTTCGACCTCGGCAACGTGGTTGTCCGGGTGGCCCTGTTCGTCGACCCCAAGACGGCTCAGGTGAAGGCCGTCTCTGACCCGATTCCCGACGTGTTCGGCGGGGTGAAGCTGGACCTGCGCACGATCGACGTCAACGTCGACCGCGCCAAGTTCATGCACAACCCGACGAACTGCAACGCCGGCGCGGTCAGCGGTGTCCTCAACGGTGGGGGCTCAGACCCGACCAACCCGGCTGCGTTCAGCTCCTACCCGGTGACGGCGGCCTACCAGGCGAGCGGTTGCCAGAACCTCGGCTTCAAGCCGAAGCTGCACACGCGACTGTTCGGTGGGCCGAAGACGACCCAGCGGGCAAAGCACCCGAAGCTGCGGGCAATACTCGAAACCCGCGACAACGACGCCAACGTCCTGCGCAGCGCTCTGGCTCTGCCACACGCGCTGTTCCTTGACCAGGGGAACATCAGGACCGTGTGCACGAAACCGCAGCTGGCCTCGGGGACCTGTCCCAAGGCGGCCATCTACGGACACGCCCAGGCGAAGAGCCCGCTGCTCGGTCATCCGCTGCGCGGGCCGGTCTACCTGGTCTCGTCCAACAACCAGTTGCCGGACCTGGTTGCCGACCTACGCGGCCAGATCAACATCCAGCTGCACGGTGTGATCAGCTCCGTGCGCGGCGGGATCAAGACCGTGTTCAACCAGGTCCCCGATGCACCGGTCAGCAAGTTCATCCTCCGCATGGAAGGCGGCAAGAAGGGGCTCCTGGTCAACTCCAGGAACCTCTGCACAGGTCCGCTGTCCTCGGTGATGAACCTGAAAGCGCAGAACGGCAAGAAACTGCGCAACAAGAACCTGCCGCTCAAGGTGAGCGGTTGTAGCGGACGGCGGTAAAGACGCCTAGTCACCGGCGCGGTGGGTCTCTAGGCCCGCCGCGCCGGCGCCGTCCGCTCTCCTGTCTCTAAGTCGCGGTCGCCGTGGCGAGGGGGGTGCCGGCCCGCCGCGCCGGGATCAGCAACGCCGAGCCGCAGACCATCGCGAAGGCGGTGGCCTGAAGAGTGAGGCCGAGCGGGTCGGTGGAGAGGGGATCGCCGAAGACGAGGACGCCACCGACAATCTGCGCCGCGTTGGCAACCAGGCCCATCAGGCCGATCGTCTCGATCGCGCCGCCTCGCTGGAGCGCCGTCGCCGCTGTGTACTGGGCAAGGACGCCGGCGATGAGGGTGAGCAGGATCCACACGGCGAGCACGGCGACCGAGATGTCTCCGACTCCGGTCAGCCCCTTGATCGCGACGCCGGCCAGGGCGAAGAGCGTTCCCGCAATCGCGGCGAGCAGGACGCTGCTGTGATCGGCGAGCCGCTCGGAACGGTGTCCCAAGACCAGGCCGGCGGCAATCAATGCCAGCCCACCCTCGAAGCCGAGGATCGCCGGGACGGAGAAGCCGGAGTGGCTGCCGCTGAAGTGCGGGACCGTGAGCACGAGCAGGGCGAGGCCGGCTCCGCCGAGCAGCAGCGCCAGCCACTGGCGTCGTTCGACCGAATCGCCGAAGAGACGCTGTGCCATCACCGCGAGGGTGACCGCCCCGCCGGCGAGCACGGCCTGGACGATCGAGATCGGTGCCATCGAGAGCGCTGCGATGTGGACCAGCCAGGCCACCGCGGCGAGCCCCCAGCCAGCGGCGAACCAGGGCGAGGCGGCCAGGCTGCGGGCGCTGCGCAGCGGGCTTCGGATCGAGACCGGGGCGACGCGGTGGCAGCCGCGATGCTTGAGCAGCGAGGCGAGGTTGGTGAGCAGCGCCGCCGCGACGGCAAGGCCAATCCCTATCTGCATGCGATCCCCACCACAGTTACTGCTATCGGCTAACGGCGCTGCGACGTTTAGCCCGCGAGCTCGGGCTCGGCGGGGGAGGGTCGGGTAGCTGCAGGCGCCGGCGCGCTCGGGTGACCGCGGATACCGAGGTGCGGCATGCCCGCGCGATCGTCCCGTCGGCGATGTCAGGGGTGCGACTGACCTCGAACTCGATCAGGGCAGCGCGGCGGAGTTTCGCGCGGGCGTCGACAGGACTGTCGCTGGGCGCGGCGTCGAGTGCAGCCTCGGCGGCACGCTCACGCCTGCAGACCAGGCAGAAGTGGCCATCCGCCAAGCTGACCCAGGTGTCGGGGAGCGGTGCGGCTTCGCCGTCGATGTGGCTGGCGCTTACGCCGCAGCCGTCGCATGTCCATTTCCTGGCTTTGACTTGAGTCGGACTCATGCGGGCACCTTGCGACGCCTGCGACGGCGGTTGTTCGGCTTCGGCTTCGGTTTCGAGGCGGGCTTCTCCGCGGCGACATGGCCGAGGCTGCTCTCGAACTCGCTGGCGAGGCCGAGGTCGCGGGCGATCCGCCGCATCTCCGCCGCCTGGTCGGTCAGCACGAAGCTGGTGCCGGCACCGCGGCGTCCGGCCCGCCCGGTGCGGCCGATGCGGTGCACGTAGGCATCGCGGTCGCCGGGGGCGTCGAAGTTGATCACGTGGGCGATGTCGGCGACGTCGATGCCGCGGGCGGCCACGTCGGTGGCGACCAGCACGTCGACGTCCCCACGCTCGAAGCGGGCGAGTGCTCGTTCGCGCTGCCCCTGACTCTTGTCGCCGTGCATCGCGACGGCATCGAGCTCACGGCTGCGCAGTCGCTTGACCAGGCGGTCGGCGCCGCGCTTGGTGCGTACGAAGACGAGCGTGCGACCGCCGTCGGGACCGCGCAACTGGCCGGCCAGGTGGTCGATCTTGGCGCTCTGTGAGTCGACGTGGACGAAGCGGTGTTCGATCTCGGCCTTGGCGCGCTCGGGTGCCGCGTGGGTGTGGCGGCGCGGCTGGCGGGTGTAGGCGGCGGCGAGCTGACCGGTCGCCCCCTCCAGCGTCGCCGAGAAGAAGAGGGTCTGGCGGTCGTCTGGCGTCTGGCCGACGATCCGGCTGACCGCCGGCTTGAAGCCCATGTCGAGCATGCGGTCGGCCTCGTCGAGGACGAGCACGCGGACCTTCTTCAAGGTGATCGCGCCGCGCGCGATCAGGTCCTCGAGGCGGCCGGGAGTGGCGACGACGATGTTGGCCCGCTGCGCCGCCTTGACCTGGGGGCCAAAGCCGACGCCGCCGTAGACGGCGGCGACGCGCAGGTCCCGCGAGCGGACGATCGAGTCGAGCTCGTCGACGATCTGGCTCGCCAGCTCGCGCGTCGGCGCCAGCACCAGGGCGGAGAGGCCCTTGCTGCCGGGCTCGATCAGGTCGGCCAGCGGGATTCCGAAGGCGAGCGTCTTGCCCGAGCCGGTCGGCGACTGGACGAGCAGGTCATGGCCAGCGAGCGCATCGCTGATGACCAGCTGTTGGACAGGGAAAGGTTTGTTGATGTCGCGCTCTGCGAGCGCGCGCACGACGGCATTGGATATGCCGAGGTCGGCAAACGAAACGATGTTGTGGCTCCTTTTTGAGCGATTCAGGGAGATCCAGCGACCCCAAAACGCTCAGCAGCGCACGGAGGAAACGGAACCTCTCGGGTGGCGTTAGCGCCAAACCCGACTCATTCACCGTAGCAGTCCCGCCCTAAATCGCCCTTAAAGCCGCAAATTCCGCGTACACTCGGCGCAGCCGGATGGGTGCCGGCAAGCGAAACGGAAGGAGCGATTGATGCACGATTACGTGATCGTCGGTGCGGGCTCCGCCGGCTGTGTTCTCGCCGCGCGACTCTCCGAGGATCCCGATACGACGGTCCTCCTGCTCGAGGCCGGTCCGCCGGACACCAACCAAAACATCCACGTGCCGCTCGGCTACCTATCGCTCGCCCGCACTGAGATCGACTGGGACTACAACTCAGCGCCCGAGCCCAACTGCGCTGGCCGGCGCATCTCGATGCCGCGCGGCAAGGTGCTGGGCGGCTCCTCCTCGATCAACGCGATGGTCTACATCCGCGGCAACCGCCGCGACTACGACGAGTGGGGTGCCGCCGGCTGGACCTGGGACGACCTCTTTCCCTACTTCCTCAAGGCTGAGGACAACGAGCGCGGCGCCTCCGCTTGGCACGCTGTCGGCGGGCCGCTACCGGTCTCCGACCAGCGCTCCGGCAACGCGATCACACGCGCCTTCGTCGAGGCCGGGGTGGAGGCGGGACTGGATCGCAACGAGGACTTCAACGGCGCCGAGCAGGACGGGGTCGGCATGTACCAGCTGACCCAGCGCGGGGGGATGCGCGCCAGCGCCTCCGTCGCCTACCTGCACCCGGCGATCGAGCGACCAAACCTGACCGTGATGCCCTACATGCACGTCAACCGCGTTCTCTTCGAGGGCAAGCGCGCGGTCGGGGTCGAGGCGAGCCAGCTCGGCCAACCTCAGGAGCTACGCGCCGAGCGCGAGGTGATCCTCTGCGGTGGCGCCTACAACTCGCCGCAGCTACTGATGCTCTCCGGGATCGGCCCGGCCGAACACCTGATGCTGCGCGAGATCGAGGTACTGCTCGACCAGCCGGCGGTGGGGGAGAACCTCAGCGATCACGCCGCCACCTACCGCGTTTGGACGACGCCGGAGCCCGAGAGCCTGCTGCTCGCCCGCGAGCCCGCGGCGCTGGAGGAGTTCGAGGCCTCCCAGACCGGTCCCTTCGCCTCCAACCTGGCTGAGTCGGGCGGCTTCGCCCGGGTCGAGGCGGGCGCCGAGGCGCCCGACGTGCAGATCCACGTCGCGCCGATCCACATCGTCGAAGAGGGGATGGGGGAACCGGAGGGCCATGGCGTCTGGGTCTCGCCCTGTCTGCTGACGCCGCAGAGCCGCGGCTCGGTGCGTCTGGCTTCCAACGACCCGACCGCGAAGCCGGTCATCCGCAACGCCTTCTACAGCGCCGAGGCCGACCTGCCGCGCATGGTCGACGCCCTGCGGCTGACTGAAGAGATCTGCGCCCAGTCCTCGTTCCGTCCCTACGCGGCTGAGCCCTACAGCGGCCCCGCCGGCGACTCAGACGACGCCCTGCGCACCCACATCGCCCAGACCACCTTCCCGATCTTCCACCCGGTCGGCACCTGCGCGATTGGCTCGGTGGTCGACTCCGACCTGCGCGTAGAGGGCCTCGAATCACTACGAGTAGTCGACGCCTCGGTGATGCCAGCCGTCCCCCGCGGTAACACCAACGCCCCGACGATCGCCATAGCCGAGCGCGCCGCCGACCTGATCCGCCACGGCAAAGCGGTTGCCGCCGAGGCCGGTCACGACCAAGCCCTGGCCGCGGAGGCGAGTGCCGGGCCCGGCACCAAGTAACCCCACCATCCCTCTGGGGGTGTAACGCGTTGTTCGTCTATTTCGAGAACAAAGCGTTACACCCGGATGGTGGTGGTTGGGGTGTGGCGTCTTGGGGGCGACGATGAAGGTCGCCATTCGAGGCCTTGCGTCGAGTGACGCGAGCTGCATTTGCCGTATCTATGACGGCGAATGCAGGACTGGTCACCCAGGGTTGGCTACCGGGACCTTGACCTCGTCGCCGTCGGCGGGCATGACGAGGATCGCGCCCTCGCCGGTGACGTAGGCCTCCTCACCGTGGTAGGTGACGTCCATGCCGACCGCCTCGTCGTGCTCGGAGGCGCGCAGGGGCATCAGGGCGCCGATCACCTTGAGCAGGATGAAGGTGACGATGAAGGCATAGGCGGGGGTGGCAATTGCGGCCAGGGCCTGATCGAGCAGCTGGTCGGCGTTGCCGTAGAAGAGGCCGTCGGCGAGGCCGTTCCAGCCGATCTGGGCGACGAGGCCGATGAAGAGGATGCCGGTGAAGCCAGCGATGCCGTGGGCGGCGAGCACGTCGAGCGTCTCGTCGACCCGGGTGCGGGGGCGCCATTGAATCATCGCGTAGCAGGGCAGGGCGCCGAGGAAGCCGAGCACCATCGCCCAGCCGGGGCTGATGAAGCCGCCGGCAGGAGTGATCAGCACGCAGCCGACGATGATCGCGGTGGCGGCGCCGATCGCGGTCGCCTTGCGGCCGCGGATCAGGTCGAGGGCGAACCAGGTGACCAGCGCGCAGGCCGGCGTGATCAGCGTGTTGGTGAAGGCGAGCACGCTGTTGGTGCCGGTGTTGAAGCCGCTGCCGCCGTTGAAGCCGAACCAGCCGAACCACAGCAGGCCGGCGCCGAGCAGCACGTACATCGCGTTGTGGGGCAGCAGCGCCTGGCGGCCGTAGTCCTTGCGCGAGCCGACGACCAGCGCCGCGGCCAGGGCGGAGAAGCCGGAGGCCATCTCGACCGGCACGCCGCCGGCGAAGTCGAGCGTGCCGCGCTCAGCCAGCCAGCCGCCGCCGAAGGCCCAGTGGGCGAGCACCGCGTAGACCAGCACTGACCAGAGCGCGGCGAAGACGAGGAAGGCTCCGAAGCGCATCCGCTCGACGACCGCGCCGGAGACGAGGGCCACGGTGATGATGCAGAAGGTGGCCTGGAAGGCCATGAAGAGCAGATGGGGGATGGTCGATTCGTCGTTGCGCGGCAGGAAGTCGACGCCGTGCAGGCCGACGTAGCCGAGGCCGCCGATCAGGTCGCCGGTGCCGTCGAAGGCGAGCGAGTAGCCGACCAGCGCCCAGGTGACCATCGCGACCGCAATCGCCGCGATGCACATCATGAAGGTGTTGAGGGTGTTCTTCGAGCGCACTAGGCCGGCGTAGAAGAGCCCCAGCGCCGGGGTCATCATCAGCACCAGCGCCGTCGCGGCCATCATCCAGGCGGTGTCGCCGCTGTCTATCGCCGCGAAGACGGACGGGAGCGCGTTCACTTGTCCACCGGGGTCACGGCGCCATGATCGATCTCGCCGGTGCGGATCCGCACCGCCTGGTCGAGCGGCATGACGAAGATCTTGCCGTCGCCGACCTCGCCGGTCCGGGCGCCTTCGCAGAGCGCGTCGACGGTCGGCTGCACGAACTCGTCGGAGACGGCGATCTCGAAGCGCACCTTCTCGGCGAGGCCCATCTGCACAGTCGTGCCGCGGTAGGTCTCGACCCGTTCCAGCTCGCCGCCGTGGCCCTGTACGCGGCTCATCGAGACGCCGCGCACCTCGGCGCGGTAGAGCGCCTCGAGCACGTCGTTGGCCTTCTCCGGCCGGACGATGCCGACCACGAGTTTCACGCGTCTCCCCTTCGCATCCCGGCGCGAGCCTACAAGATCTGGCGAGATCGAAGTCAGGCCGACCCGATCGGCCTCCTACACTTTGCCGATGTCCTCAGAGCAACAGGCTGACTCCACCTTCACTCTCTATAGGCGGGGTATCGAGCTGCTCGAGGAGGAGGACTTCGAGGAGGCGGCGGAGCCGCTGGAGGAGGCGGCGCGGCGGGCCCCGGAGAAGTCCTCGGTGCGCGAGGCCCTGGGCCGCGCCTATTTCCGCTCCGGTCGCTTCGCCGCCGCCGCGATCGAGTTCAAAGCGGTGGTCGAACGCCACCAGGTCAACGACTACGCGCACTTCTGCCTCGGCCGGGCGTTGGCCAAGACGGGGGAGACCGAGCGCGCCCGCCATCACCTGGCGATGGCCTCCAACCTGCGGCCCGACCGGCGCGACTACAGCTTCTACCGCGCCATGCTCGGCGCCTGAGGCTCCTCGGGGTGCTTGCGAAACAAGGCGGGGATGACGGCGACGATCGTCGTACCCTGGCCCGGCGCGCTCTGTAGCTCCAGGTTGCCACCGGCGAGGGCGACGCGTTCGCGCATGCCGACCAGGCCGAAGCCATCCGTGGCCGCCTTGGGGTCGAACCCGCACCCTTCGTCGGAGACCCGTACGTGCAGGGTGTCGCCGTCCTCGCTGACGTCGACCCGGGCGCGGTCGGTCTCGCCATGCTGGGCGGCGTTGTTGAGCGCCTCCTGGACAAGCCGGTAGACCGTGTCCTCGATCTCGCCGAGCAGGCGAACGTCGCGGCCGCCGGAGGGGAAGCCGAGGTCGAGGTTCATCTCGACCTCGATCGAGTCGCCCGTCGCCGTGCGTTCGCCCAGCGCCTCCAGCGCGGCGCCGAGGCCGAGTTCGTCGAGTGTCGTCGGGCGCAGGTCGGCGATCAGGCGGCGCATCTCGGCGATCGCTGTATCGACCTGCTCGATTCCCTGTGTAAGTAGGCGGTCGATTTCTTCGCCGCCGCCGCGCCGCGCTGCCGAGAGCAGCACGCGCAGGCCGGCGAGGCTTTGCAGCGACTCGTCGTGCAGCTCGCGGGCCCAGCGGCCGCGCTCGCGCTCGGTGGCGGCGATGCTGTCGCGGGTGCGGTCTTCGGCGACCGATTGCGCGGTGGCGACGGCGGTGGCGGCGCTGGCGGCGAAGGAGACGAGCACCTGCTCGTCTTCGTCGCTGAAGCCGGTCTCGCGGCTGAGCGGATCGAGCGCGACGAGCACGCCGAGCGCCTCGCCGCGGAAGACGAGCGGGACGAGCAGCGCGATGACGCCGGCGTCCTGGTTGCCGGGCCGGGCCATCAGGCTGGGGTCGAGGTCATGAATGCGGCGCGGCGCCCGCGCCTCCAGCACCTGGCCAGGGACCGAGCCGGAGATCGGGATGCGCACTTTTGCCATCTCGCCGGCCCGCTCGCCGGCGACCGAGGCGGAGGTCAGCTCCTCACCGTCGTGCAGCAGGATCAGCAGCGAGCGGGCTTCGACCAGCGCCCGGCCGCGCTTGACGACGATCTCGAGGATGCGCTTGAGGTCGGTTTCGCCGCCGACCGCGCGGGCGATCTCGGTCGTCGCTTCGAGCCGGTGGACGGCGCGCTCCATTTCGTCGCGCTGGCTCTCGACGCTGTGGTACAGGCGCGCGTTCTCGACCGCGATCGCGGTCGCTTCGGCGAGGATCACCGCCGATTGCTCGTCGGCCTCGTCGAAGTCCCCCTCCTCCTTCTCGCTCAGGTAGAGGTAGCCCCATGCCTCGCCGCGGATCATCACCGGCACGCCGAGGAAGGTCGACATCGGCGGGTGGCCGGGCGGGAAGCCGTAGGAGCGGGGATGGGCGCCGATGTTGTCGATGCGCAACGGCTGCGGCTGCTCGATCAGCAAGCCGAGGACGCCACGCCCCCGGGGCAGGACCCCGATCGCGCGCTGCACCTCCTCGTCGATGCCGCGGGGGATGAAGCGTTCCAGCTCCCGCTGGTCCTCGTCGAGCACGCCGATCGCGGCGTAGCGGGCGCCGGTCAGCTCGCGTGCGGCATCGAGTAGCTGCTCGAAAACGACCTCGGGGTCGAGCTCGGCCACCAAGCTGCGGCCTACGTCGATCAGCTCTCGTAGCCGGGGCTCATCGAGAGCGCTGCTGTCGTACCCCTGTGTCATCTAGCCCTCCCTCGACTTCTGGGGCTTTGTCCATCCTATCGAGTTCCAGCTCCAATACTCAAAGTCCGTTGATTAGGTGAGATTCGCGGAAAAACACCGATGTCGGGGTCGGGCAGGCCGAGTTAGATGAATGCATGAGATCTACCCACGAGCCAGCCGCGGCAGGTAATTTCACTGCCGTGCAGGCCGATGCGGTATCCGGCGGTACGGAGGAGAAAGCGACGACGACGATCGTGCTTGCTGACGATCACACCGTGGTGCGCAACGCGCTACGCATGCTGCTCGACGCCGAGCCGGGCTTCGAGGTCGTCGCCGAGGCCGGCGACGTCGACAGCGCCGTCCGCTACGTCCGTGGCCACAAACCGGTTGTGCTGATCCTCGACCTCAACATGCCGGGACGTTCCAGCCTCGATGCCGTGCCGGACATTCGCGAGGCCTCACCGGAGACCGAGATTGTCGTGTTGACGATGCAGAACGAGCCCGCCTTCGCGCGCCGCGCCCTGCAGGCGGGGGTGCGCGGCTACGTGCTCAAGGACGCGGCCGATGCCGAGCTGGTGCAGGCGGTGCGCAGCGCCGCCGACGGCGACATCTATCTACAGCCGGCGCTCGGCGCCCGCCTGGCGGCCGGGGGGGATGCCCGGGGGACCGACGAGCTGAGCGAACGCGAGCGCGACGTCCTGCGCTTGATCGCCCTCGGCCACACCAACGCCGAGGTCGCCGAGCAGCTCTACATCAGCATCCGCACGGTGGAGAGCCACCGTGCCCACATCCAGCAGAAGCTGCGCGTCACCAGCCGCGCCGAGCTGGTTCGCTACGCGCTCGAGCACGGCCTGGTCGAAACTTAGTCTCGCGGCAGGCTGCTCGCTATCTGAGCAGTGGGATCACGCAGCGGAACTTGCGTGTGTTTGTTGAGGACGTGAATTTGACGCTGCCGCTAGCCGAAATCACGATGACAGCGAAGACGTCAGTTTCGCTCATGTTTGTGATCTCGCTAGTCCACTCATCGTCTTTGTCCAGGATCACGCCTGGCTGCTGAGAAAAGGCAGCGAGTTGCAGCGCTTCGGGCAACGAGCCGCCCTGCACAGCGCATGACGAGGCGGCGGCGGGTGCGCTGATTGCCGTTTCGCTTGACGAGCTCTGCCAGCAGGCCCCGGCGAACAGTTGGGTGCCGGGTTGGCAGCCGGCGCTATGGCCGTTGACAGTGCTGGCGTTGATTGCGTTGACGGCGTTGAGCGCGGTCTGCGCGTCGACGGCGCTCTGGGCGCGATCGGCTGTTTCGGCGTGGGCAGCGTTTGGCACCTGGCCAAGGCTGAGCTCGTCGATTTCGGCGCCGGTTATCTGTCCTGCCTGCGGACCGGAGGCGGCCTTCAGAAGCACACCCGGCTTCAGCCGGTTGGCGGCGATCGAGTGCAGCTTTACACGGTTACCCGGCAGTGATTTCACCTTCACCGCTTTGCCGTTGATCTTCGCCTTCTTCGCCGCGTAGACGGTCCCGCCAAGTGCCACGAAGAGCGCCAGGATCGAGATCACCAATGCCGGCGGCGACAGCCGCTTCCCCTGCCTCATCATCTCCCCCTCGATTGAACCCAGTGTGCGGCGGCGAGCCTAGCCTCGGCCCGGGGGAGAGGCCAAGACTGCTGGACGAAAATTCAGCGGTCAGTTTCTACCGGGGTGGGGCTGCGAACGCTGGGAACGGCGATGACGATCGAGGTCGCCGCGGCGATGATCACCGCCGCGGCGATCAAGCTGGGCTCCATGCCTATCGACCCTTGCAGTAATCCGGCCAGCAGGTAGCCGATCGGCACTAGGGCCAGTGACCCGAACAGGTCATAGGAGCTGAGCCGCGACCGCATCGTGGTGGGGACACGACTCTGCAAGGCCGTCTCCCAGAGTGCCGCGGACACCGCCAGGGCGCCGCCGGCTGCCGCGGCGCCCGCGGCGACGAGGCCAACCGGCGCCAGGGTCGCGAGCAGCAGCAGCGGAGCGGTCCACAACCCGATCACCAGGGTCGCGGCAACCAGCGGACGGGCCGGCCGCCAGGACATCGCGATCAGCCCGCCGAGCAGCTCGCCCAGGCCCATCGCGGCGAGGATGATCGCCCAGGCGCCGGGCCCGCCCAGCGAGTCTGCCGCCACCGTTGGGCCGAAGACGAAGAACGGCGCGAAGACCAGCGCGTTGAGCAAGGCCGACTTGGCCACGATCACCCAGAGCCAGGTTCGCCGCCGGAACTCTGCCCAGCCCTCGATCACGTCGGCGAGCACCGATTGCGCTCCATCCTCTGCGTGGTCTCCCGCCGGCAGCCGCAGTCCCGCCACCAGCGCAGCGCTAACCAGGAAGGTCAGGGCGTCGATGCCAAAGGCCCAGCCCGGCTCGGCGCTGGCCAGGGCGACCGCGGCGATCGCCGGCCCGACCACCGCCGCGGCCGAGGCCGCGATTCCGCGCAGCGCGTTCGCCTGTTGTAGCCGCTCGGCCGGCACCGCCTGCGGAACCAGCCCGTTCATCGCCGGCATGAAGAAGGCCATGCCCGCGCCCAGCACCGCCTGGGCGACCAGGAGCTGCCAGAGCTCGGCGGTGCCGGCGATCAGCAGGACCGCCAGTGCCGCCTGCGATCCAAAGCGCAGCAGGTCGGCGGCGACTACGACCGAGCGACGACTGACTCTGTCTGCGATCGCTCCTCCGAAGAGAAGAAGCGCCGCCAGGACGACGCCCTGGACGGCGAGCGCGAGGCCGACCTGGTTGATCGAGCCGCCGATCGAGAGGACTGCAAAGGGCAGTGACGCCAGCACCATGAAGTCGCCGGCCATCGAGGCGAGTTGGGCGAGTACGACGCGGAGGAGCCGTCTGTCGCGCAGGGCGGAGAGGTCGAGCCCAAACGCCCCTCTATCCCTCGTGCCTACTTGCGCAGCCACTCGTCGTCCTCGGCGGTGTCGTCCAGGATCTCGATCAGCTGCCGGTGTTCGGAGACCGTGGACGCGAAGAACTTCTCGGTGGCCCCCCTCACCCGCTTGGTCCCCACCTGCTTGGCAGCACCGAGGTCGGCGAGGACTTTGAGGTGGTAGCCGATGTTTTCCGAGGCGCGGGCGAGATGCTCGCTGAGCTGGGTTGCGCTCCTCGCCTCTTCGATGCGATGCAGCTGCCTCAGCGCCTCGCGGCGGACCGAGTGATCAAGCGCCCGGATCAGCGTCGGGGACATGCGCTGCCCATCGTCGGGAGTCTCCCGCTTGCCCCCAGCGCCACTGCTGCCCCGATCTGCCACGTTCGAATCTCCTCATCCGTCGAATGCGTTGGAGTCCCTGGAATTAGGAACTGCGGCGGCAGTCTAGGAGTACTGAGTAAATCTTCAAACACTTTTTTGAAAACAAAAACCGCGTTTTGCTTTGGTTTTTCAAGATGAAAGGACCAAGCGGGCTTCCTTCCAAGGGAAATCCCGATCTCAGCTGAAGCTCGAGCCGCCCCCGAGTCATGGCTCTATCCCTCTCTCGGGGGCCAGCTCGGCTCGCGACTAAGCGGACTTCGTGATCGAAATCGCCGGTAGCACCGGCACGCTCGATGCGAGCTTCATCCCTGCCTCCCTTCATTGATCTAAAAAATCTGATTGATCGAAAAGATTAAAGCAAAAGAATGCTGGAATGCAATTCAGTGGCTTGCGCGGTTAGGCTGCGCAAAGTCGTTCAGCTAAACCTGAGAGGACCGAGGATTCAGCGTGAAGAGCGCGGAGAGCTACGTAAAGGCACCGGATTTTGTAAGCGAAAGGCTCGCCAAGGCCTTGTCGAATCCGGTGCGAGTCAAGATCTTGGATGAGCTGAATCGGCGTGCCATGAGCGTCACTCAGTTCGTGAGAGCACATCCCCAGTACTCGCATTCCCGGATCTACGGCCACTTCCGCACTCTTGAGAAGCTCGAATGCATCGAGTTCGTGGAAGTGAAGTCCGGTGGAAAGCGCCGGGGTGGCCGCGAGCGTTTCTACCGCGCCACGGCGCGATCGCTGTTTGACGAGAGTACCTGGGCGCGCCTCCCTGAATCGCTGCAAAACAGGATCACCAGCGGCGTTTTTTCGACCTACATCGATCGAGTGGCTGAGGCGACCAAGGCGGGCACGATCGACACTCGGCCCGACCGCCATTTCACTTGGCAGGATCCCTACTTCGACGAGCAGGCCTGGAACGAAACCATCGAAGAAGTCGATGCCCTCTTCCACCGCATCCCGATCCGCCAGGCCGAAGCCGCCGACCGCCTCGCCAAGTCCAACGAGGAGCCGATCCCGGTCACCATCGCCCTGGCCTGCTTCGAGTCACCAGGGCCGGCAAAGGCGACCGAGAGCTGAATCCGACCCCTGGATGCCACTGAGCGTGGGGTGATTGGTGGATTAAATTCCCCCATATACCTCGAATAATGGGTAGTGAATTGAAAGTCCAATGCGATAGACATCGCGCCGTACCGATCTAGCCACGAGCTAACTCAGCTCATCGAATGGGGGCGTCTTGTCTACGGGTTTGTCAGGGAGAGGTCTTGAGTCGCGCGCGGTCGTAATGGGCTGCCAAATGCAGATTTGAAAGGAGCAGGTATGCGTGACAGGCACCCCCTATCGGACCGAGGCAGGCGCAGTGGGCGACTGATGGTCTTGCTCATAGTCATCGCGGGCTTGGGAAGTATCGCGCTGCCAGCTTCCTCTTCTAGCGGGGCGGTGTACTGGAACAGCTTCATGCATATCGGTACGGCCAATATGGATGGCAGCGTGCCGCCCGCGAATTACTTCATGCCCATTGGGGCGATTCCGGGCTGGGGTGAACCCAGCTGTGGGATAGCAGTCAACGAGGGGCACCTGTACTGGCATGGTGCGTCCCAGATCGGGCGGGTTGGCCTCGATGGTGTCCCTGTGGCTGAACCGATGGTGAAAGGCCTCGGTGGGCAGAGCTGCGGCTTGGCGATTGATGGCTCCCATCTGTATTGGACCGAACCGAGCAGTAAATCGATTGGCCGCGCCAACTTGGATGGCGCTGAATCTAAGACCGACTTCATTTCTGACCTGGAGAAACCTTGCGGTGTAGCGGTTGACGGCCAGTACCTCTACTGGTCTGATCTTTTGGGGATCGGTCGCGCTCGTCTCGATGGCAGCGAAGTGGATCGCGAATTCATCGAAGCGCCTGGTGCGTGTGGGCTTGCTGTCGACGGCCAGTACATTTACTGGGGCGGTTTCAGCGGGTCTGGGATCGGGCGTGCCAACATCGATGGCAGCGATCGGAACGACCAGTTCATAGCGGGCACCGGGCCGGTATGGGGCTTGGCGAGGAACTCAACGCACCTCTTCTGGGGCAATCAGCGCTACGGCGAATGGGGATCTGGGGCGATCGGGCGTGCCGGCCTGGACGGATCGAATGTCGAACACGCTTGGATTCCCGGTCTCTACACATCTGAAATCGCCCTCGCCGTCGATTCTCGTCCCGAACCGCCACCACTTTCCCTAAGGACGCCCTCGCGCTCGTTTAAATTCGGCAAGCTGACGCGCAACCGCCAGACCGGCGTCGCCTATCTGGACGTCATCGTGCCCAACCGCGGTGAGTTGGTGGTCGTGGAGCCGCGCATCGGGTGGAAGGTGCTGAGGGGAAATCCGCCGAGCTGGCTCGGCGGCGTGTTTACCTGGCACCTGAAAGTCTGGCCTGGGAAGCGAGGGCCGGTGTCGAAGCGGATTCAGAGGCAGCTAAAGCTCAAAGGCCGCGCCCCCGTCAACCTGCACCTGGCCTACAGCGAAGAAAACAAGGGTCCGGTCTTGGCGCAAAAGCGCATCGTGCTTGCCCGGCACCTCCCCGTCAAAAAGGCACACACAGGTCGCTGAACCGGCGTCCCAAGACGTAACATCTATGCTACGCTTACTCGCCAAACCATGGCTGCTTCAAAGAAACTCGACACGACACATCACGACCGCCGATTGTCCCGGCGGCTCAGGGAAGATCCTGAGCTTCGTGCTGAGTTCGAACGGCAGCAGCGCGAGATCGCCCAGATCGACTCCGTGGTTCGCGAGCTCAACGAGTTGCGCGAGGCGGCTGGGATGTCGAAGGCTGAGCTTGCTCGCGCAATCGGCAAGGCGCCATCGAGCATCCGGAGGTTCTTTACTGCCGATGTCAACCCGGAGTTGAAGACAGTCGCGGCGGTTGCCGATGTGCTCGGGGCAGAGGTGAGGATCGTCTCGGCGCAGGAGGGCAGCTAGTCGGTCTTGACCGACAGGCTGCCGCGAGCCTCGGCGGGTTGCATGGGGCTTGGGCGTTTCGTCTCGGGTGGTCCGTGTAGTGCGCTCCGCGTCATTAGGGGAATTCTACGCCTTCGATGCGAGGTCGATTATCCAGAGGATTACCTCTGCTGTTAGAAGCACGCCAGCGAGTCGGAAGCGGGAGGCCAGCTGCTGTTGGCCTGCCAGGTTCTCGGCGTAGCTCCCGTGCATGTGCAGTGACAAATCGCGATGTATCTCCGCTACCGAAAGCGGCTCTTCCGTCTCGATGTAGCTTTCGATCACGTTCGCGGGGTTGGCCGTGAACTCCAGGCGATGCGGCCAGAGGATCGCCAGGGCGGCTATCGAGAGGCTGACGAAGCTGGCGAGCGCAAGCCAAGTGGCGATGCTTGGAGCACCGTCATTCAGTGCCTGCGCTCCGAGGAACGAGGTGGTAATCGCTGCTGCCGAAAGCAGCAGTCCGGCGCGGGTTCGGAGACTGTCGATCATGCCCTGTTGCTGCGAGAGCGCACGAACCGCCTCGTCATAGGCGATCCGGTAGGGAGACTCTTTGTCTGCGTCCTTCATCGACGAACCTTTGCATATCGACAGGCGGAGATGGCTCGATCGGCCTCGGCGCGATTGTCGTCGTTGCGGATAGACTCGCCTGCGTAATCGGTCGGTGGTCAAGGGAAGTCCGGTGAGAAGCCGGCGCGGTCCCGCCACTGTGACCGGGTCAAGGAGGTCGCGGGCGCTTTGGCGCCAGCCACTGGGGACGACACTGAGTCCTCGGGAAGGTGCGGCCGACTCACCCCGGGAGCCAGGAGACCTGTCCCCGGCCAGCCATGACGACCCTCGAGGAAAGGGCGGCTTCAATGCCAAGACTCGTTCCAACCAGGCTGGTTGCCGTTTGCGCGCTGGCCCTTCTGCTGTTGCTCTCTACCGTTGCGATGGCCGCCGCCAAGGCGCCTCGCGTCGGCCTGCGCGTGGTCGGCAGTGGCGGCAAGGTGCTGGCCGAAGAGTTCGTCAACGCCAAGACAACGTCGATCAAGACCAGCCCGAAGGCGACCTGCCTCGGTGGCGGGACCGGCGGCAGCGGCAAATCGGTGCAGGTCAAGGGGCCGACGGCGCTGGGGGTGCTGGGGCAGGCCTCGAAACTGACGCCGGCGCTGCGGCCGCTCTCGGTCACGGACCACTTCCTCTCCCAGTTCGGCCTCGGGCTGTGCGGGATCGGCAAGTCGCAGACGACCAAGAAGCTCTCCTGGTACCTCAAGGTCAACCACAAGAACCCCAACAAGGGCGGCGAACTGGTCAAGCTCCACAAGGGCGACGAAGTCCTCTGGGCGCTGGAGCCCTACCCCTATCCCGACGAGCTGGCGCTGATCGCGCCGCATGAAGCGGCGCCGAACACGCCGTTCACGGTCAGCGTCTTCTCCTACGACGACAAGGGCAAGAAGACACCGGCCGCCGGCGTCTCGGTGACCGGCGCAAGCGCTCCGACGGGTGCTGACGGCACGACCACGGTGACGCTCTCCGCACCGGGTGTGTTGATCGCCACCCACGGCAAGGACATTCCGTCCAACCAGGTCGCGGTCTGCCTCAACGGGGCCTGCTCCGGGGGCTGATCTGGATGAGGGGCCCCTGCACGGCGGTCGCGATTGCGCTCCTAGTGGCGCTCGCGACCGCCGGCTGCGGTCTCGGTCCCGGCGAGGAGGTCGGGACGGTCGATTTGACCGTGACCCGGGACTACGGGGCCGTGCCGGTGCTGCACCGTCAGCTCGACGACCTGACCGAGTCCGACACGGTGATGCGGGCGCTGGAAGGGAGCGCCGAGATATCGACCCGCTACGGCGGTGGCTTCGTGCAGTCGATCGAAGGACTGGAAGCGCAGGAGAGCGTTTCGCACTCGCTCGACTGGCTCTACTACGTCAACGGGGTCGAGGCGACGGTCGGCGCGGCGGACTACACGCTGCACGGGGGGGAGTCGGTCTGGTGGGACTACCACGACTGGGGCGCGGTGGCATCGGGGGTGCCGGCCGTGGTCGGCTCCTGGCCCCAGCCGTTCCTCGGTGGCTATGACGGCAAGCGACACCCGGTCGTGGTCGAGTGCCTCGGCGGGGGGTCGGCGTGTGGCACGGTGCGCGAGAGGTTGGAGAACGCTGGGGCGGTGGTCGCGCCCGGCTCGCCGGACGACGCGATCCGGGTGCTCGTCGGTCCCTGGGCGCGTGTGCGCGACGACCCGGCGGCCGCGCAGCTCGAGGACGGGCCGCAGGCGAGCGGCGTGTTCGCCGACTTTCAGCCGCAGGGAGGTGGCTACGTGTTGCGGGGGTTCGGCGAAGACGGCGAGGTGGAATTGACCTTTGGCGGCGCGGCGGGCCTGGTTGCGGCGACACGGCGCTTCGACGCTCCGCCGGTCTGGGTCGTGAGCGGGGCGGGCGCCGCCGGTGTGAGGGCCGCCGCGAGCCTGCTCGACACGGCAGATCTGCGCGACCATTACGCGGTCGCCGTCGAAGCGGGGGAGAGGACTCCGCTTCCAGTCCGATGAGATCGCCGTTCGCCTACACGCCACGGCCCGCACCGCTGCAATCGGCCTCTCCGGGTGCCGCGGTGGTCTACCTGGGCGCGCTGACCGTGGTTGCCTTCGTCTACTCGAACCCGCTCGTGCTCGCCGCGACCGGCTTGGCGCTGGTGCTGGCTGGGCGGCTCGCCGGGGCGCAGCGGGCGGTGCGCGCGGCGCTCTGGATGGGGCTGACGCTGGCACTGCTGATCGTCGTCGTCAATGCCCTTGTCGTCAGCCGAGGTGAGACCGTGCTGGCGCGGCTGGGGGAGTGGCCGCTGTTCGGTCAGGTCAACATCACGGCCGAGGCGATCGCCGCCGGCGCGGTCTTCGGCCTGCGTGCGGCCGTGGTGATGGTCGCCTTCGCGATCTACTCGGCCTGCGTGGACCCCGACCGTGTTCTGCGCGCCCTGCGTCCGCTGGCGGGTCGCTCGGCGCTGACCGCGACGCTGGTCTCTCGCCTGGTCCCGGTTGCCGCGGCCGATGCCGGCCGGCTGCGCGACGCGGCTCGGCTACGGGGCCCGGGCGCTGCCCCCGTGGGGCGAGCGCCGCTGGCTCGCCGCCTCCTGGCCGGCTCGCTCGATCGCGCCGTCGACGTCGCCGCGACCCTGGAGCTGCGCGGCTACTCGCTCGATGCTCCGCCGCACCGTTTCGCCGCTGGATCGCGAGGCCTAGGGCGTGGACGATCCTTCGCCCAGCGGTCGCGCTACGACCGGCGCTTCTACGCGGTGGGCGCGGTGGTGCTCGCCGCGGCGATCGCCGGTGAGGCCCTGGGCGCCGACGCCTTCCACGCCTATCCCGTCGTCGAGGTCGGCGCCGGCTCGGCGACCCTCGCCCTCTCGGTCTTGCTCCTGCTCAGCGGTCTGGCGCCGCTGCGCCGCAAGCCGCGCCGCGCCACTCGCCCGGTCCCCTCCGCAGCGGAGCCGTCCCGTGCCTGACCTGGCGACTTCGACCAAGGCCGCCCCGGCCCTAGCGATCGAGGGACTTACCTACGCCTATCCCCACGCGGCGCAGCCCGCTCTACGTGATCTCTCCCTGGGGCTGGCCCCCGGCGAGTTCGCCCTCCTCGCCGGTCGCTCGGCCAGCGGCAAGTCGACCCTGCTGCGCGCCGCCTGCGGCCTGGTCCCGCACTTCCACGGCGGCGAGATCGAGGGCCGCATCGAGGTCGCCGGCCTAGACGCCATCGCCTCCGGCCCCGGCGAGCTGGCGGCGGCTGTCGGCTATGTGGCTCAGGACCCTGAGACCCAGGTTGTCTCCACGACGGTTGCAGCCGAGATTGAGCTTCCCTTGGAGCTGCGCGGCGACCCGCCAAGCTCGAGAGCAAGAGCGGTCGAGGAGGTTGCTCTCGCCTTGGCCATCCCGCACCTCTTGGACCGCGCTGTGGACACCCTTTCCGGGGGAGAGCTCCAACGCGTAGCCCTCGCAGCCGCCCTCGTCACTCGACCTCGCCTCATCCTTCTCGATGAGCCGACATCCCAGCTGGATCCGGTAGCCGGCGACGAGCTGATCTGGCTCCTGCGCCGCCTCAACGAGGAGTGGGGGGTCACCGTCCTACTCGCCGAGCACCGCTTGGAGCGTTGTCTCGCCGCAGCGGACCGGGTAATCGCAATGACCTCGGGTGCGATCACCTTCGACGGCCAACCTCGCGACTTCCTCACTTGGGCCCAGGACGCCGACGCAGCCCTGGAGACTCCCGCCGCTCGCCTCTTCTCACTCACCGGCATCGAACCTCTGCCGGTCGGCGTCCGCGACGCGCGCCGAACCCTCACGGCAACAGAAGCTAATCCCCGTCCACCGAAAAAGTTGAGTGAGGAGGGGGTTCGTCTCCCCTCAAACACAGCGGTTGATGTCCGGGGTCTGTGGGTGGAGCTGAGCCGAGACGACGGGTGGCGCGATGTCCTTCGAGGGATTGATCTGAAAGTTGAATCCGGCGAACGGGTGGCTCTGATGGGTCGCAACGGTGCGGGGAAGAGCACTCTGCTGAAGGCTGCCGCTGGCCTTCTCGATCCGGTCCGGGGCAAGATCGAGGCGCCGAATGGCATCGCTCTGCTGACCCAAAACCCGAGCGACTATTTGGTCCGCGAGCGCGTCGGCGACGAGCTGCCAGGCGACCAGGGATCGGCCGCGCTGCGAGTTGTTGGGCTCGAGGACGCCGTAGATGCCGACCCGCGCGATCTCTCGGGCGGCGAGCGGCAGCGCTTGGCGTTGGCGATTGCCCTGGCGGGGCGCATGGAAGGTGACGCGCTGACCGGCCTCGTTGCCTTGGACGAGCCGACACGGGGAATGGATCGAGCCCGCAAGGACGATCTGGTTGAGCTAATCGGGGAGCTTGCCGGGCGCGGGGCGGGTGTACTCGTCGCCACCCACGACGTCGAGTTCGCAGCCGCGTTCGCCGAGCGCGTCGTGTTGCTTGGCGATGGCGTCGTGATCGCCGATGGGCCGGCGACCGAGATCCTCTCCGGCGGCTGGTACTTCGCCACCGAGGTCGCCCGCGTCCTCGACCTGCCGGGCGTCATCACCCCCGAGCAAGGCGCCGAGGCCCTCAGCGCAACCGGTGACGACTGATGTCCTGGCAGCTGGCCAGCTTTCTGATTCTCGGCGGCGTCCTGCTCGGCGGAGTCGCCTGGTATGAGCGCTCGCGGCCGCCGTCCCAGGTCGTCGCCCTCGTCGCCGCTCTCGCCGCGCTGGCGATCGCCGGCCGCATCGCCTTCGCCGCCTTCCCCAACGTCAAGCCGACCACCGACATCGTCGTCTTCGCCGGCTACGCGCTCGGCCCGGCTCCCGGCTTCGCAGTCGGCGCCCTTACCGGCCTCGTCTCCAACTTCTGGTTCGGCCAGGGGCCCTGGACGCCGTGGCAGATGGTGGGCTGGGGGCTATGTGGCGTGCTGGGTGCGGCGCTCGCCCTCGGCACGCGCAACGCCGGTCGCTTCGCCCTCGCCGCGACCTGCGGTTTCGCCGCGATCGCCTACGGTGTGTTGCTGAACTTCTCGCTTATGGCGACCTACGGCGGAGACCTCTCGATCGAGCGCTTCCTGACCCTGGAGGCCCGCGCCGTGCCGTTCGATATCGCCCACGCCGCCGGCAACATCGCTTTCGCTCTGCTGGCCGGTCCGGCGATGGTGCGCATGCTGGTTCGCTTCCGCGAGCGCTTCGAATGGCGCACGCCAGCCGTCGCGACCGCGGCCCTCCTTGCACTGCTGGCTCTGCCGGCGCTTATGCCCAGCAGTGCCAGCGCTGCCGACCCCAGCCGCGCCGCCAGCTGGCTCGCATCCGTGCAGAACGCCGATGGCGGTTTCGGCTCCTCTCCCGGTGACGACTCCAGCGCAGCGATCACCGGCTGGGCGATGCTGGGGCTGGAGGCAGCCGATCGCAATCCCTTCGACGTCGCCCGTTTTGGTCGCACGCCGATCGACTCGCTGCGCGCGGACATCGACGAAGTGAGCAGCGCCGGCGATCTGGCTCGCACGATCGTCGCCCTCGAAGGAGCGGGCGTCGACCCGCGCTCCTTCGCCGGCCGCAACCTGGTCGCCGAGCTACTCGACCGCCGGGCCGAGAACGGCTCCTTCGCTGGCTGGCCGGGGACGACCTCGTTCAGCGCGATCGCCCTGCGCGCCGCCGGCGCCACCGGCGGCCTCGAAAAGACACTGAAATGGCTGGGCAACGTGCAGAACGCCGACGGGGGTTGGGGGGACGTTCCGGGACAGCCGAGCAACGCCGATGTGACCGGTTCGGTCATGCAGGCGATGCCCGACAGCGAGGCCGCCGAGCGGGCCCTCTCCTATCTGCGCAAGCACCAGCGCTCGAACGGCGGCTTCGCGCTCGGCAGCGGCGGAGCGGTCAACACGCAGTCGACCGCCTGGGCGATCCAGGGGATGATCGCCGTCGGCGGCGACCCCGCCCTGATCGAGTCCGGCGGCAACACCGCCCTCGACTACCTCACCGCCCAGCAGCAGGATGACGGCCAGTTCCGCTACTCGGCCTCAAGTGACCAGACGCCCGTCTGGGTCACCGCCCAGGTGCTGGTCGCCGCGGCTGGCGATGCGTTCCCGATCGCCGTGCCGCCGCGGGAAAAGGGGACAGCGGCTCTGGCGCCTTCGACCAGCGCGCCCGTCGCGCCGGGGGTCGAAAGCGCCGCTCCTGCGATCTCTCCAGTGCCGCCGGCGCAGTCAGGCAGCGGTGTTGCGCCGAGCGCGAAATCACCGTCGGCTCCGCCGGCGACGGCCGGCCCGCTCCCGACGCCAGTACCGAGCGCCCCCGAGGGCGACATCCCGGAAACGGGATCCGAAAGCGCTCCCGAGTCCGCCACCACGACCGCGGAGCCGGTCAGCGCTGACAGCGGTGGGCCCTCGCCCTGGGCACCGATCGGAATCGGCGTGGCCGCGACCGCCATCGCCATCGCCGCCCCGTGGTGGCTCGGCCGTCGCTACGCCTGGTAGCCGGCGGCTATGTTCTCTCGACATGGATGTCGAGACCGCGATCCGGACCCGCCGCACCCACAAGGCCTTCGGGCCCAAGCCGCTCGACCGTGACGAGATCCTCGAGCTGCTCGAGCTGGCGCGCTGGGCGCCGAACCACCACCTGACCGCGCCCTGGCGCTTCCGCGTCGTCGGGCCCGCGGCGCTGGAGCGGCTCAAGCAGGCCGCCGGCCCGGAGGGAGCAGCCAAGCTCGAACGCGCTCCCACGCTTGTTGTCGTCTCCTGCGTCCTCGGCCCCGACCCGATCCAAAACGAGGAGGACCTGCACGCCACCGCGGTCGCCTCCTACATCGTCCTGCTCAGCGCCCACGCCCGCGGCATGGCCGGCTACTGGCGCACACCCGGCCTGCTGCGCTCGACCGGCGGCCGCCAGGCGGTCGGCCTACCCGACTCCGAGCGGTTCGTCGGGTTGCTGCACTTGGGCTGGCCGCGCCAGGAGAAGGAGCCACCCGAGCGCCCGCCGGTCGAGCAGACGACGGACTTCCTCGACTGATGCTTACCCGCGCCTCAGCCATCGAGGAGATTGCCGGCCAGCGCTTCGAGGTCGTCGTCATCGGCGGCGGCATCACCGGCGCCGGGGTGGCGCTGGACGCGGCCTCGCGCGGCTACTCGGTGGCGCTGCTCGAGCGCGGCGACTACGCCGAAGGGACCTCCAGCCGCTCCTCGAAGATGGTCCACGGCGGCCTGCGCTACCTGCAGAACCTCGACCTCGGCCTGGTCCGTGAGGCGCTGCTGGAGCGCCAGCTGATGGTCCAGCTGGCGCCGCATCTGGTCTACCCGACGCCCTTTTTGATCCCCTCCCTTGGCGAGGAGCGCCGCGATCGTCGCCTCGGCATCGGGCTCAATATGTACGACGTGATGGCGACGACCCGGGTCGGTCGCAGCCGTCGCGAGATGCGCTCCGCCAAGGAGGGCGACGAGGACTTCTACTGGTCGCCGGATCGTCACCGCACGATCGACCGCGACGAGCTGCTGGAGATGGTTCCCTCGCTGGCGCCGCGCGACCCCAGGGACGCTTACCTCTTCTATGACTGTCAGACCGACGACGTGCGGCTGACCCTGACCGTGCTCGGCGAGGCGGAGCGCTTCGGCGCGGTGATGCTCAACGGCGCCGAGGTGACCGAGGTGCTCGAACGCAACGGCCGCGCCGCCGGCGTCGCCTTCGTCGAGGCCTCCTCGGGCGAGCGCCTCGAGGTCGAGGCCGACAACGTGATCAACGCGACCGGCGTCTTCGCCGACCGCATTCGCCCCGAGGAGACGATCGACGAGGAGGATGTGCCGCGCATCTCACCCAGTCGCGGCACCCACGTGCTCGTCGATCGCGACGACCTCTCGACCGGCAGCGCCGCCTGCGTCGTGCCGGCGGGCGAGGGACGGGCGATCTTCGCCCTGCCCTGGTACGGGCGCACCCTGATCGGCACCACCGACAACGACTTCGAGGGCGACATCGACCATCCCCGGCCCGGTGAGGATGACGTCGGCTATCTGCTCGACGCGGTCAACGAGTTCTTCGGCGTCTCGCTCGGCGCCTCCGACCTGGTCGGCGCCTACGCCGGGGTGCGGCCGCTGATCGCCACCGGCGACCCGAAGAAGTCGGTCGATATCTCCCGCAAGGCGGAGCTGTATGAGACCTCCTCGGGGATGTTGACGATTACCGGCGGCAAGCTGACAACCTGGCGGCGGATGGCGAAGCAGACCGTCGATCGCCTGGTCGAGCGGGAGGGACGCGAGGCGGTCTGCCACACCGCCGAGATCCCGCTTGGCATGGAGGCGCGGCCGGAGGACCTGGAGGGGCCAGACGGCGTTGGGGAGGAGGCGCTCGCCCAGCTCGCCTTTCGCTACGGGCACGCGGCGCGCAAAGTCCTCGCCCTTGCCCGCGAGGATTCGAAGCTGGCCACGCCGATAGTTCCCGGTCGTCCCGACCTGCTCGCAGAGGCCGTCATCGCCGTCCGCCACGAGCAGGCTCGCAGCGTCGCCGACGTGATCCTGCGCCGCACTCGCCTCGGCATCCTTGCCGCTCCTCAGCTCCGCGATGCCGGTTCGGTGCAGGCGGTGGCGGCGGCGATGGGCACCGAGCTGGGCTGGTCGCGCCGCCAGGTCAAGCGCGAGGCGGAGGCCTGGCCCGCCGCCGCGGCCGAGGCCGGCATCGACCCCGCCGGCTCACCCGTCTAGCGCCTGCAATAACCTGCCGCATCCATGACCAAGGCTGAGCTGGAGTCCAAACACATCGCCGAGCTGCACTCGCTCGCCGCCGAGGCGGACGTGCCGCGCTACCGGATGCTGCGTCGTGAGGAGCTGATTGAGAAGCTCTCCGGCGAGAAGTCGGCAAAATCCGACAGGCCGGAGAGGGCGAAGCCGCAGGCGAAACGGGACCGGCCGCCGCGGCAGCGGCGCGAGCGCCCGGCGAGGGAGCGACCGCCCAGAGAGCGCCCGGCGAGGGACGGCGCGGCCGCCGAGCCAGCCAGCCAGCCTGAGCCCACGCCCGAGCCCGAGCCGACCCCCACGCCCGCCGCTGCGGCAGAGTCCAGCCCGGAGCGCCCGCGCCGTCGACGCCGCCGTCGCTTCGGCCGCAAGAGCAAGGGCCTGCGCGTTCACGACCTTCTGTTGCCGCCGCGCAGCCGCCAGGCACTTGTCTACGGTGAGAGCCGCGCTACCTGCACGGCGCTGCTGCGCGACATCGCCGGCGAGCTGGCCGGTGCCGAGAGCGGCCCCGACCCGATCGCCCTGCTCGTCGATCCCAGCCCCGAGGAGCTGGCCGACTGGAAGCGCGAGGCTCCGAAAGCCGAGATCGTCGCCGCCGGCCAGGCCCGCCACGCCAGCGACGCCCTGGCCCAAGCCGTCCGCCGCGCCGAGAGTGGCGAAGACGTGATCCTCCTGGTCGACTCCCTCAGTCGCTTCGACGAAGCCTTCAGCGATGCCGACGGCGCCAAGGCCCTCTTCGACGCCGGCCTAACCCAAGCAAAAGGCTCCCTAACAGTCGTAGCTGCCCTAGAGCGCCCGGCTGCCTAAACGAGCAAACAGGGCAGGGTGGAGCGTCTTGTACTTTTTCGCGAGCGCACGTTTCTCGGACGGCTCTAACCGCCGTCGAAAAAGTTAAGCGGAACCCTGCCCTGTTTGCTCGTTATCGCCGGTAGGCGATACGACGCCAGCTCGGCTCTTTGGAGAGCTCGATCAGCTCGGAGCTGCGATCCGGCTGGATATACCCGAAGGTCTGGGTGCGCTCGTCGAAGACGATGTCCAGCTCGCCCTCCTTGACCCGCTGGTCGAGCCAGGCACCGCGGAAGACGAGGCGGCGCAGCCAGTGCACGAGGCTGCGATTGGCGGGGCCGACCAAGTCGTCCCAATTCTCGTTGATGTGTTCGCCGAGGCGCGAGCTGGGCTCGGCGATCTCGCCGCTGACCGCGAGGTCGAGCAGGTCGTCGAGCTCCTCCTGGCTGAGACCCTGGTGGACGAAGCCGAGTTTGACCGCGGCTTGCTCGACCCGCTGCCCGAAGTCCTCCTCGTTGAAGGCGAAGCGCAGCTCCCCGTACTCGAGTACGTAATCGGAGCCAGACTCGTAGTTCCCTCGGCGGGTCGTTTTCTTATCCATGAGTTGAAGCCAACTGCTCACGCCAGCCCAGCGGGAGCAGGTGCTGGATCATGCCGGTCATCGTAGTCCCATGCCCCTGCGTGGCCGTGCCTGAAAGAGCGTTTGCACCTTCGCGGGCTGGATGGGGGAGAGATCCCATGTTCGGGGCCTTGGTGATGCATGGTCGATCGTGCCGTTCTAGCGCCGCGCCTGTGCCGACTCGTGGGTGCAAGAGTGCTCGGGCTGGAGGTTCCGGTTGCCGTGGGAGTTCGCGCCCGGCTGCTCGGTCTCGCCTTCCTCGACCGCGAGGAGGCAGGAACCGGCCTCCTCATTCCCGGCTGCTCGAGCATCCACACTTTCGGCATGCGCTTTCCGCTCGACCTCTATTTCCTCGACGAGCGATCGGCGCTGCTCGCGCTGCACCGGCAAGTCCCCGCACGCCGCGTCGTTTCCTGTCGCGGCGCCAGCGCGGTCTTGGAGATCCCCGCCGTAGAGGGGGGAGAGTTTTTGCCGCGGCGCCCTTAGAGGGGGCATGCTTCCTCAGCGAGAAGAGATTGCCAGCCTCGTGGTCTGCGAGGACGACACGCCGACCCTGGAGCTGCTCTGCGACCACCTGGCGGCTGACCGGTTCGGGGTCCTGCCGGCGCCGAGTGCTTCCGATGCGCTGCGGCTCTGCCGCTACAACCATCCCGACCTGCTGCTGCTCGACCTGACCCTGCCCGATGCGTCCGGGCTCGACGTGCTGCGCGAGATCCGCGAGGCCGATGGGGTCACGTCGCGGTTCGATCCCGGCTTGCCGGTGATCATCCTCACCGGGCGTGGCGCCGACGAGGACCGCGTGCGGGGATTGGAGACCGGGGCCGACGACCTGGTCGTGAAGCCCTTCAGCTATCCCGAGCTGCGGGCGCGAATCAGCGCGGTCCTGCGCCGCGGCCTGACACACCGCCAAGGGCCCTGCCGGGTCGGTGAGATCGTCGTCGACCCAGGCCGGCGCAAGGTCTGGGTTGGCGAGCGCGAGGTTGCTCTCTCCAACAAAGAGTTCGGGCTGCTGCGGGTGCTGGCCAGCGATCCCTCGCGCGTCTTCGCCAAGCGCGAACTGCTCGAGGCGGTCTGGGGGTATCGCAGCCCCGCCCGAACCCGCACCCTCGATTCACACGCCAGCCGGTTGCGACGCAAACTAGACCCCGAGTACAGCCGCTTCGTGATCAACTGCTGGGGCTACGGATACCGGCTGATCGACGGATGATCGAGCCGGCTCAGATTGTCGCCGGCTGGCCGCTGGCGCTCTCGATGGCGGCGACGGTTGCCGCGCAGGGCTTGCGCTCCGGTCGCCGCCGTCGCACCGCCCTCAACGAGGCGCTGCACGAGCTGCGCCGGCCGCTGCAGGCGGTGGCGCTCGCCAGCGGACCGAGGTTTGCGGGGTCTGGTCGGGGAGAGGATCCGATGGAGCTTGCCGCCGCGGCCCTGGAACGGCTCGACAGGGAGATCAACGGTGGTCCGCTGGTCCCGGTCTGGGGCGCGGTCGACGGCTACTCGCTGGTCCACACGGCGGTGGCTCGCTGGCAGGCCCGGGCAACGCTTGCCGAGGGGTCGCTGGAGCTGCGCTGGAACGCTGGCCGGGCGATCCTCCGCGGCGATCGCGGCGCGCTTGCGCAGGCGCTCGACAACCTGATCGTCAACGCGATCGAGCATGGTGGCCCGACGATCGTCGTCGCCGCACGACGCCGCGAGGGGCGGTTGCGGGTTGCCGTGGTCGATTCGGGTCGCGCTCTGCGTCCGCGTTCGCGTCGTCAAAACCCGGCCGAGGTCATCGCTTACCTCTCCGGACGTCGCCGTCACGGTCATGGCCTGGCCGTGGTTCGGCGCGTCGCCTCGGTGCACAACGGTCGCTTCGCCCTGCGTCGCTCCCAGCGAGGCTCGCTCGCGGTGCTCGAACTGCCACTGGCCGAGGTCGAAGGAGAGCAGGCGGCATGAGCAGGCGGGCTCGCGCGGCTGGCTTTGGCCTTCTCGCCATCCTCGCAGCCGCACTAGCGGCCGGGATCGCGGACGGCTACGGCTCCAGCGTCGCCCAGGGTTATGGACCGCTGCGCCCGGTGGTGATCGTCGAGCGCGGACTGCGGGAGGGCAGGCCGCTCGATCCGGCTGAGCTGTCCACGGCGCTGGAGCTGCGCCGCGTGCCGGCTCGCTTCGTTCCCCCCGGAGCCCTTGCGGTTCCGCAGGATGCGCTCGGCCTGGCGCCAGTCGCGCCGCTGCCGGCCGGCTCCTACCTGCTTGCCGCGCAGCTGCGTCCGCCGCGGCCGAGTCGTTCGGACGGCGTCGCACTGGAGGGTCATCGCCGCCCCGTGGAGATCTCCGTCAGCGGCGCCGAAGCGCTGCTCGCCGCCGGTCCGGCGTCGCGGGGAGCCAAGGTGGACGTGGTCGTGACGAGCGAACCGAACGGGACCGGCCCGGGTCGGACCTACATAGCCGCGGCCGGGGTGCCGCTTCTTGCGCTGGGCCCGGGGGCCGACGGCCCCGGCCCAGGCGGCGCCTCGGTCGCGACCCTTGGCTTGAGCAAGCGCGAGGCATTGCGACTGATCGCGGCGGAAAGCTTTGCCCGCAAGCTGACCCTGCTGCCAAGTGGCTGAGGCGCTGGCGGCAAGAGGGCGGTACGTCGCAGACCTAGCCGACGCGCTGCGCGGGCGGTTGATCGAGCATCGCCGCGCCGAGGCGGCAGCTGGCCGGTCGCCCAGCGCCGAGCTCGCCGACGAGGTCCACGACCTGGTTGAAGAGGAGGCGGCGCTACTGGGCGCCGAGGACCGAGCGGCGGTCGAGGCTCGCATCGTGCGCGACACGGTCGGCCTTGGCCCGCTCGAGGACCTGCTCGCCGATCCGACCGTCGAGGAGGTGATGGTCAACGGGCCCGACAGCGTCTATGTGGAGCGCGGCGGCCGGATCGAGGCAGCCGGCGTCCGCTTCCCCGACGAGGAGGAGCTGCGTAACGCGATCGAGCGCATCCTCGCTCCGCTGGGACGGCGGATCGACGAGCTGAGCCCGATGGTCGATGCTCGGCTGGCTGACGGCTCTCGGGTCAACGTGGTGATCCCGCCGCTGGCGATCGACGGGCCGGCACTCTCGATTCGCCGCTTCGGCGCCGAGCGCCCGAGTCCCGACAAGTTGGTCGAGTTGGGCACCCTGACCCCGGCTCAGCGCGAGCTGCTTGGGGTTGCCGTGGCAGGGAGGCGCAGCGTCTTGATCAGCGGCGGCACCGGCTCGGGGAAGACGACCCTGCTCAATGCCCTGTCCAGCTTCATCGCGCCCGACGAGCGCGTCGTGACGATCGAGGACGCGGCCGAGCTGCGTTTGCAACAGCCGCATGTGGTCCGGCTGGAGAGCCGGCCGGCCAGCGTTGAGGGACGGGGTGAGGTGACGGCGCGCGATCTGCTCCGCAACGCGCTGCGCATGCGGCCGGACCGGATCGTGATCGGCGAGGTGCGCGGCGCGGAGGCGCTCGATCTGCTCACCGCGCTCAACACCGGCCACGACGGCGCTCTCTCCACCGTTCACGCCAACTCTCCCGTCGATGCGCTCAGTCGTCTGGAGACGTTGGCGCTGATGGCCGGTCTGGGCTTGCCCCACGAGGCGATCGCCGAGCAGGTGCAGCGGGGGGTCGACCTGGTCGTTCATCTCGAGCGCCGCGCCGACGGTAGCCGCCGGGTTGTCGAGGTCGCCGAGGTCGTGCGCGTGGCCGGGGCCACAGCTGTGCGTGCGCTCGATTGCTCGGCAGCGTGATGAGCGGCGGTCCGGGACTGCTGCTCATCCTCGCTGGGGCGGCCGCCGGAGGGTTGGCTGCGGTTGCGGCACGCGAGGCGATGCTGGCGAGCCCAGCGCTCGCGCGTTGGGTGCGGGCGGCGCTCGAGCCTTTGGACCGGGCCGGGCGAGAGGGCTACTCGCCCTCGACCCTGGAGCGTCGCCGCCTCGCCGCGCTCGGAACCGTCGTTGCGGCGGTCGGCGGCTGGTTCCTGGTCGGCCCTGACGTTGCCTTGCCGTTGGCCGTGGCCGGTCCAGCGCTGGCGGCATGGGCGATCAACAGCCGCCGCAAGCGCTACCGCCGCGCGGTCGAGCGGGCATTGCCCGACGTCGCGATCGCCGTCGCCGACTCGCTCAGTGCCGGGCGCTCCCTGCGCGCTTCGCTGCCGGCCGCGGTGGCGTCGCTCGACGGGCCGCCCGCGGTCGAGCTCGCCCGGCTCGCCGCCGAGCTCGACCTCGGGGCCCCGACCGCGGCTGCCGTTGCCGCTTGGCGTCAGCGCATGCGCTCATCCAGAGTCGACGCGCTCGCCGCGGCTCTGCTCAGCCAGCGGCTCGCCGGCGGCGATCTCTCCGGGCTGCTGCGGCGTTTTGCGGCGGGGGCTGCGGAGCGCGATCGGGCCGCGGAGGATGCCAAGGCGGCGACGTCGCAGGCCCGCTTCACGGGGTTGCTCGTCGTCGCGATGCCGACCGGCGGTGCCCTCTTCGCCGAGCTGCTGCAGCCGGGCTTCCTCGCCAAGGTGCTTGGTGGGCCGGCCTCGGCGGGCCTGCTCGCTCTGGCGGCTGCGTTGCAACTGGCGGGCTTCGTCGCGATCCGCCGCCTCTCGCGGGTGGTCGAGTGAGTCCCGCCGGCCTGCTTGCCGGACTCGCGGTGCTACTTGCCTGCGCCGCGGCACGTGAGCTGCTCGTCATCCGCGACTCAGCGAGGCGTATGCGGATAGGTCTCGGCAGCGGTGGCCGGGCGGCAAGGGCGGCGCTGCGCCTCGGCCTGCCCGATCGTCTCTCCCGCGCCGGGCTCGAGTCTCGCCTGTCGCTGGCCGCCGTGCTGCTGGCGAAGCTTGCCGGCATCGCGCTCGGCGGTCTCATCGCTCTTGCCGCCGCCCCCGCGGCGCCGGGCCGGCTCTCGCTGCTCGTCGCGATCGGCATGCCGATGGCGGGTTTCTTCGCGCCCGACGCCCTGCTCGAGCGGCAGGCCCGCCTGCGCAGCCGCCGCCTCCTTGCCGCGCTTCCCGATGCCTGCGACCTGCTTGCCGTCGGCGCCGCATCGGGGCGCAGTCCTGCCGCTGGCTTCGCCGAGCTGGCGCGAACCGGGCAGGGACCGTTGGCCGGGGAGTTGGGCATGACCGTTGCCGAGCTCTCCTGCGGCCAACCGCTCTCCGAGGCGCTCGGCTCGCTTCGCGCCCGGGTCCCTGGTAACGAGATCGCGACGCTCTGCGCGGCGATCGAGCGCTCACGCCGTTTCGGCTCACCTCTCGCCGACCAGCTGCGCCGCCAGTCCAGCGCCCTGCGCCGCGATCAGCGCCGCAGCGTCGAGGAGCACGCCGCCCGCGCCGCCCCGAAGATCCAGCTCGTCGTCGCCCTCGTCCTCGTCCCCTCGGTCCTGCTGATGATCACTGCCGCCCTGATCGCCAACGCCGATGTCCTGCTCGGCGGCTTTTGAAAAGACATGAGCTCGCCGGCTGATCACTCCACGCTTGCTTATCGAAGTCGCCGACTCTTTCCCTTGCTCGTCTTCATTGCCGCGCTGATAGCAGGCGCCAGCGGGATTCAAGCGACCCCACCTCGGGATGTGCCGGCATACGCGCTTGACTCGGCAGCTGTCTACAAATGTGAGGTCACTTTGGCCTTGTTCCTGGCTCTGTATCTGCTCGTTGCCGCGATCGCTCTGTCAATCGAGGGGCGGACGGTGGGCAAGGTCACTACCACTGGCTTTGAGTTTGCCCAGCGACCTATCGCGCTCCGTCATCGGCCAGCAGGCATCGATCGAACGCCACGATCAAGCTGAGAATGCTCTCGTCGAGCACGACAACCGCCTGTTTCGGGAAATCGGGCGTATCTGGGAGAAGTTGGACGAGATTCGTTCCGAAGATAGCGGTGAGACAAGTAAGATCGACCCATGAGCAAGCAGACAAAAAGTTCCAGCATCCAACCCGACGAGAGCAAAGAGAACATGCGCTGGATTCGGGCCAGCATCGAGCGGTGCAAGAAAGACCTCGAGGAGAGAAAAAAGCTGACTGAGGAAGTGCATAGACGGCTCGAAGCTGTGGTTGGCCCCTTTCCACGGGTCGGCGAATGACCCCAGTGTGAATTGGCCCTACTCCAGCGCCTCCTCGCGCAGGCGCCGGGCGACGGTGGCCGTGGCGGTGCGGATGACGTCGAGCTCGGCGGCGGACTTCTTGTGGCCGTTGACGTAGCAGCAGAGGGTGCCGCTGACGAGCTCGAAGGCGAACTTCTTCGGTGCTTCCTCGCCGAGCCAGACGACGAAGGTGGGGGAGAAGAGCCGCCGCAGCCAGACCTGGTCCTGCTCCTTGAGAGAGAAGATCTCGTAGTTCTCGTCGAGCGCCTCGCTCTCCAGGCTGACCCGCTGTCTCGAGCCGCGGAAGGCGTCCTCGAGACCCTCGAAGGCCTTGAGGCCGAACTTGCGCCGGCAGAGGAGTTCGGGGACCTGCGCGACGCACTCGGGCACATCGACCAGGCCGATCGTGTAGGGGTAGTAGCTGGTCTGTTGCCCTTTGCCGGTGCTGGTCGTTTCCTCGTAGGTATAGAGGGCGATCATGCCGTCGACGTCCTCCGCGAGCGGGCCATTGAAGCTGTGCTCGGCGTAGCGGTCGCTGCCCATACAGAGCAGCGGCGTTGCCGCTCGCACTTCACTGCGGCCCGATAGGGCCATGCCGCGCTGGTCGGCGTAGACCGTGAAGAAGGCGGCTTCGGAGCGCCGGTCGGCGATCGCGAAGACGATCAGCAGTGAGAGCAGCAGCATCGCGCCGGCGGCACCGGCGCCAATCGCCGCGCCGAGGTAGATCGCGGCGGCGATCCCCGCTGCGAGGACGAAGACCGCGATGACGATCCAGGTCAGCGGCCGGCCGAGCAGCAGCTTGAAATGAAAGCCGCGCAGGTCGTTGGCGTCGTCCGGCGTCATCGCGGCAACCTAACGCAGGGTTGCAAATGGGCTTGCATTGTGGGGTCGTGTTGCAAAGTGGGAGGAAGTGGGTTACTGTGCCGATCGAGTTGAAGCCCAGGACCGGGGTGGTGAGGCTCCTCCCACCTCATCACTCCGGTCCTAACTCTTTTCCTGGTCCGCTCCCACAGCTCGCGCAGAAAGGAACCCGCGGTGGCATTTCGGGGCCTCTACGAGCACAGTCTCGATTCAAAGGATCGCCTCACCGTTCCTTCCAGGTTCCGGGCTGCCCTCTCCGATGGGGTTGTTCTGTCCAAGGGCTTCGACCCCTGCGTCTGGGTGCACACGACCGGGGAGTTCGAGCAGCTCTCCGACCGCTTCCTCTCGCCGCACAGCCCCTTCGGCGCCGACGCGCGCCAGCTGCGTCGCCGCTTCCACGGTGGTTCTTTCGACGAGAAACTCGACTCCGCGGGTCGCATCCGCGTGCCCAAGCCGCTGATCGAGCATGCCGGCCTGAACGGGCCCTGTGTCGTCGTTGGGGCAGGGGAGTACCTGGAGATCTGGAACGCCAAGGCCTGGACCAAGCAGGAGGAAGAGCTCGACGCCGCGGCGCCGGAGATCGCCGAGGGCCTGGCCGCCAACGGAGCATCTGAGTGAGATGGCCGCCCGAGCGCAACGAGCCCCAATCGCCCCCAGCCCACAGCTGAATCGCGCAAACCTTGTCTATATGCCCACCGAGCACCAACCCGTCCTCGCCACCGAGCTGACCGAGCTGCTCGCTCCCCAGCTTGGCCAGACCGCGGTCGACTGCACCTTCGGCGGTGGCGGACACGCGCGGCGGATCGCCGCGGCGCTCGGCGCCAGCGGGACGTTGATCTGCGTCGACCGCGATCCTGCCGCCGCGGCCCGTTTCGAGGCTTTCGCGGCGGAGGCGCCTTGTGCGACCCGCTTCATAAGTGCCGACTTTGCAGCAGGTCTTCGCACCCTGCGTGGCGAAGGCATCCGTCCAGACATGGTCTACATGGACCTAGGAATGTCCTCGATGCAGGTTGACGCCTGGGAGCGGGGCTTCTCCTATTCCTACGACGCCCCACTTGACATGAGGATGGACACCCGCCAGCAGCTCAGTGCCGCCGACATCGTCAACGAGTGG
>Ga0164241_10000744_pt1 | contig 49900 bp, 44 predicted proteins | sample OricomyardsoilBY_FD_108780 | JGI IMG/M metagenome (GOLD analysis project Ga0164241, IMG submission 108780) | Backyard soil microbial communities from Emeryville, California, USA - Original compost - Back yard soil (BY) | ecosystem: Environmental > Terrestrial > Soil > Unclassified | place: USA... | reverse complement strand
GACCGCGAGAAGCTGCAGGAGCGCGTGGCCAAGCTGGCCGGCGGTGTTGCCGTGATCAAGGTCGGTGCCGGCACCGAGATCGAAATGAAGGAAAAGAAGGCCCGCGTCGAAGACGCCCTGCACGCCACGCGCGCAGCGGTCGAGGAAGGCGTGGTTCCTGGCGGTGGCGTTGCACTGATCCGCGCACTGAAGGCGGTTGAAGGCCTGAAGGGCGACAACACCGATCAGGATCTGGGTATCGCGATCACCCGTCGCGCGCTGGAAGCGCCGCTGCGTGCGATCGTCGCCAATGCCGGTGACGAGTCGTCCGTGGTGCTGAACAAGGTCAAGGAAGGCCAGGGCAACTTCGGCTACAACGCCGCGACCGGCGAGTACGGCGACATGATCGAATTCGGCATCCTGGATCCGACCAAGGTCACGCGTTCTGCCCTGCAGCATGCTGCGTCGGTGGCTGGTCTGGCGATCACCACCGAGGCGATCGTTGCCGAAGCGCCGAAGAAGGACGAAGGCCACAACCACGGCGGCGGCGATGCCGGCGGTATGGGTGGCATGGGCGGCATGGGTGGGATGGGCTTCTAAGTCCGTCGCTCTTTGCAGCAATAAAAAACCCCGCTTCGGCGGGGTTTTTTTATTGCTTCGTTGTCACGCAGAGTAAATATGTCGCGGTAGTCAGCCGCAAGCGTGCACATCCATCACATCGGTTGCTGTGCGGGCTGTGCCGGCGCGGATGCCGGTGTATTCGGTGCCACATGGTTGGCGACACTACCGCTCGGCGCGGGTGCTTGCGGCAGCATCTTGTCCAGTTTGCCGTTGATGCGTAGCTGATCGATGCTGGCCATCGCCTGATCGAGCCTCTTCTGTTCAACCCCTTCGGCTTTTGGCAGTGCGCCGGGTGCCTGGGTCAGGGCTGCCAGTGGCGGGCCGAGCAGTTGGGTCAGGCTGAAGTAGGGATCGTCATGGATGCCGATGTGGGCCAACAGCTTGCCCGGTAAGAGCCATGAGGCGGTATTCAGTTGCACGGGTTTGATCGGTTGCTTTGGATCGACCAGCAGCCAGATGCCGGCCTCGCTCAGCATGTCGTCGCCATCGACAAAACCGGTGATCTGGTAGCTGTTGCTGAGCGCGGGCAGGTGATCGCCATAGAACAGCACCAGACTCGGACGCTGGCGTTGCGCCAGCAGTTTCACCAGTCGGCCCAGCTCTTCGTCGGCGTGCTTGATGTGATAGAGGTAAGTCTGCAATTCGAGCTTGTCGCGGCCGGTAATGCCGGCAGGCACCGGAATCGCATCGCGCTCGGCAATGTGGACTGGTGGTACGTCGTATGGCCCATGCGCTTCGATGCTGATCGCGAAAATGAACTGCGGCGGCCCGCTGTCTTTCAGCTGGGTCATGATCTCGTCGGTCATGGCGCTGTCGGCCATGTACTTGCCATCATTAGGTGCGCTGGCCGGAAAGCTCGACTGCGACATGAAACGATCAAACCCAATCGCGTTGAAGGCTGTGGTGCGATTCCAGAACGCCGGATCGTTCCCGTGCAGGGCCAGTGTGCTGTAACCGTGCGCTTCCAGTGTACGGACCAGGCTCGGTAGCGACTTGTGGCTCATCTGAAGGTAGGGGAATTGCAGATTGTCGAAATAGCGCAGCGACAGCCCGGTAAGCACCTCGAATTCGGTGCGGATGGTACCGCCACCAAAGGTCGGGACGTGCAATTCGCCGCTGATGCCCTCACCGGCCAAACGGCGCAGGTTTGGTAGGAAGTCGCTGTTTTCGTAGCCCTTCATGATGCGCGGGTCGAACAGCGATTCGCTTTGAATCACCACGATGTCGGGGAGCTCGCCGGCTGGTTTCGGGGTCTGCATCAGTTGCAGCAAGGCCGCGGTGTTTGTCTGGATCAGTTGTTCGGCAACCGCCTGATCCGGCTTGTGCGCCTTGCGCCCATATTCCAGGTGGAACAGCATCAGTGAGCTGATCAATCCGGAATGTGTAGCGGTGGAAATGGATGACCAGGGCTCCAGCCACAACACCCGCTTGTTGTAGAGATGTGCCCAGGCAGTCAGTCCGGTCAGCATGCTGACCAGCGCCAGTGCCATCACCGTGCCGGCGACCAAGCGCCTGGCATGAGTGCGCCGCGCAAACAGTGGTGGCTCCAATCGCCAAACCACGATCGCCAGCACAACTGCCGCAAGCAAGCCCAGGTACGGCCAGGGGCTGTTTGGCAAATAGCCGGCCAGCAGGTGCATGCCGCCGTTCTGCAGCTGGCCGAGCATGCGGAAGTCGTCCGGTAATAGCGGCGTGCCGAGATTGGCGAATTTCAGCTTGTTGGTCGCGTACAACAGGCTTTGCAACAAAAATGCCAGTCCGAACGAAAACAGCAGGCGTCGGCTCAATGCCAGCAGCGCACCAGCCAGCAACAGGCCCGGCAGCGCATTGGCGATCGGATAGCGCGCCTGATCGAGCATGCGTGCCGGTACCACGCCGACACCGCCGTCGATCAAACCGGTCAGCAGTACAAACGCCAGCGCGATCAGCAGCACCAGCGCGATGCGCGGAGCCAGCGTACGCCAGCGTGGTGTGGGATCTTTGAAATTCAGGGGCATGGCCGACCTGTGGTTGCTTGCATGAATGGGGCGCCAGAATGTAATGCGTGCTTCGTGAACGGCGAGCGGTTGCGGTCAGCGCAGTGTCAAGCTTGCACGCCGGATGTTCAATGCCGGGCGTGTGGCTGCCATTGATTGCAAGTGGATTCCGGTTTCGCTGCACCGCTCCCGCAGCTTGCGGGTACTGCGGCACAATGGCCGGATGAGCCCGAAAGAATCTGCCGAACTGCGCACACTGATCGATCAACGTTATGCCGATCTGGTGGCGCGTTGCCGCACCGCCGGGGTGCACTTGCACGACGATGCCGGTGTGGCTGAGCGCATACGTCGCACCCTGTTGGCCAGCGATTTCGCTTTTGATGTCTGGTGTCGCCAGCCGGAGTTGCTGTCTCCGAAGGGACTGGAGCGCATGCGTTCCGGCAGTGATGCCAGCGCGCGTATCGGTGCGCTCGAATTGCATGACGATGAAGTTCAGTGCATGGCCGCGTTGCGCCGGTTCCGGCATGCCGAGGCGTTGCGACTGGTGTTTCGCGACGTCAATGGACTGGATGATTTGCCGCAAACCCTGTCGGCCACCAGCGTGTTGTATGAGAGTCTGCTCGACCGCGCGCTGGCGTGGTCCGAAAAGATGCTGGCAGCGCGCTATGGCCATGCCCGTAATGCCGAAGGTGTTCTGCAGCGTCTACTGGTGATTGGCTTCGGCAAGCTTGGCGGCAGTGAGCTCAATTTCTCCTCGGACATCGATCTGGTACTGGCTTATCCGGAGGGTGGTCAGAGTGACGGCACGCGCTCGATCGACAACAGCGAGTATTTCGTTCGCATGGGTCGGCAGCTGGTGCGCCTGTTGCACGAGCCTACCGTCGACGGCATCTGTGCTCGGGTCGATCTGCGCCTGCGGCCATTTGGCAATTCGGGTCGACTGGCCTTGTCGTTTGCGGCGATGGAACAGTACTACCAGAGCGAAGGACGCGACTGGGAGCGTTACGCATGGATCAAGGCCCGCCCTGTCGCGGGTGACCGTGCGGCGGGCAAGCAGCTGCAGCAGTTATTGCGGCCTTTCATCTACCGAAAATATCTCGACTACACCGCCTTCGCGGGCTTGCGCGAGATGAAGGCGCTGATCGATGCCGAAGTGGCGCGCAAGGATCTGGCCGACAACCTCAAGCTCGGGCCTGGCGGCATTCGAGAGATCGAGTTCATCGTGCAGCTGACCCAGTTGATCCGTGGGGGCCGTGAGCCCAGCCTGCGCGTACGTGGCCTGTTACCGGCGCTGACCGCTTGCGAGGCGCGGGGGCATGTCAGTGCCTCACGTGCACGCATGTTGCGCGAGGCCTACATCTTGTTGCGCAAGGTCGAGAACCGCGTGCAGATGTTGCGCGATGCACAGACTCACGACATTCCCGAGCTGGCGCTCAATCGTGAGCGCATCGCCTTGAGCCTGGATTACCCGGACTGGCACACCCTGGACGCGACCTTGGCCAAACAGCGTGCCGTGGTCAGCGAGGAGTTTGCCGCCGTGCTGATGCCGCAAGGTGGGCGTACGGCCAGTGTGCCGGTTGCCGATCAGGTGCTGTGGCAACGAGTCTGCGATGAAACGCTGGATGCGACGATGTTGGAAGCGTCGGGTTTCGTACCCGCCGGTGAGCTGGCCGACAGCCTGCTGAAGTTGCCGCAGGCCGCGACAGTGCGCACCATGTCGGGACGTTCGCGTGAGCGGCTGGATCACCTGATGCCGCAATTGTTGAGCAACGCGCGCGAAACGAAAGCACCGGTGCCAAGCATGCTGCGCTTGTGTCGCTTGATGCAGGCGGTGGCGCGTCGTTCGTCGTACCTGGCGCTGCTGGAAGAGCAGCCCGGGGCACGCAAGCGGCTGGTGCGCCTGTTTGCCGAGAGTGCCTTTCTGGCGGAGCGGGTGATCGAACAACCCTTGCTGCTGGATGACGTGCTCGATCCGCGCATCGATCAATTGCCGTTCAAGCGCGCCGACATTGCGGCCGAGATTACCCGGGTGCTGGGCACGCTGGAAGAGCGCGAGGCCGAGGCCGAACTTGAGCGTATCAACGAATTCAAATCATCCACCGCCTTCCGGCTCGGCCTGGCTTTCAATGATGGTCGCGTCGATGCGGTAGCCACCTCGCGTCGACTGGCGGCGCTGGCCGAGTCCGTGGTGGGTGCGGTGCTGACCTTGGCCGAGCGCGAAATGACCAGCCAGTACGGAAGGCTGCCAGGCGAAGGATCCGGCTTCAGCATTTTTGGTTATGGCAGCCTGGGCGGAATGGAGCTTGGCTTTGCTTCCGACCTTGATCTGGTGTTTGTTTACGACAGCCGCCGTGCGCAGGCGATGAGTGATGGTGCCCGATCCATCGATGGCGCGCGTTGGTATCAACGCCTGGCCCAGCGTTTCATGAACTGGCTTACCGTGCTGACGCGTAGTGGGCGTCTGTATGAAGTCGATGCGCGGTTGCGCCCCGATGGCTCCAAGGGGCTGCTGGTCAGCAGTCTTGATTCCTTCATCGCCTATCAGCAAAGCCGCGCGTGGACCTGGGAACACCAGGCGTTGCTACGCGCCCGTACGGTGGCTGGCGACGCGGTACTCAATCAGGAGTTGGCCGAAGTGCGGCGCGCGATTCTGGCGGCACCACGCGAGCAGGCGACAGTGCTGGCCGAGGTCAGCAGCATGCGCCAACGTTGGCGTGCCGAACGCGACCGTTCCGATGAGCGCCAGCTCGATCTCAAGCAGGGGCATGGCGGCTTGCTGGATATTGAATTTGCGTTGCAGGGGCTGGTGCTGGCACATGCGTCTCGTCACCCCGGGTTGCTTGGCGTCACCACCAATGCAGGCCTGATCGAGGCCTGCCTCGTCGCCGGATTGCTTGATGGCAGGCAGGCAGCGACACTCACCGCAGCGCATGCCGACCTGCTCAAGCGAGCGCTGGCTTGCACGCTCGATTTGCGCTCACGCATCGCGCCACGCGATCCGGATTTGTTGCAGTGTTGTGGTGTGGTGCGCGAGGTGATCGTGGCACTGGGTTTCAACTTCGACGCTGGGGTTGTCGAGCGTTGATCACGACAATGATCAGTCCGAGTTCCGGGCTGATTGCCGTGCATGGATCCGTTCGCGCAGTGCAGCCGCGATCGCTGCCGTTTCGCGCAGTGGCGCGGGTGCGTCGGTGCATTTGCAGTCGAGGTCCTGCAGCAGCCCGGCGGCGCGCAGGTTGTGATGGAAGCGCTGGATCTTTGCCGGCAACGGTGCGCTGACGAAGGTCTGCACCGGGCAGCCCACCGCGCAGGCTTCACTGAGCATGTTGACCGAGTCGGGCGTGACCACCAGCCGGTCGGCCCAACCGAGCACACCGGGGTACGGATTGCGGCCGTCATCGCGGCCGGCCCAGACCAGGCCTGGTATGCCTTCGCAGGCCTGGCGAAAACTGGCGATGGTGGCGGTACGTGTACGTCGCGAGGCAAGCACCAGCAGGCTGCCGCCTTCACTTTGCTGGCGTTGCTGGAGTCGGCGGGCCAGTTCATCGGCGTAGCCTTGATCCATCGGAATACCCTTGCGAGGCCCGCCGATCAGTACGCCGACGCGTGGCTGCGGCAGTTCGGCAAAGCTGGGGCAGGATTCGCGGCCATCGGCCAGCCATTGATCGTCCACATTGTTCAATGAGCCGAGTGGACGCAACACATTGTCGCCATCGAGTTCATCATGACGAGGCGCGATCACGCTGTCCCAATGGCGCGGATCGCTGCGCGGATCGAGAATCTGCACGGTGTAGCAGCGGCCACCGGAAAGCGGACGCAGCAAACGGGTGAACAAGGCCGCCGCGCGGCCGCAACCAATGGCTACGCTCGGCCACGGCGGCGCGAACAATCGGCGCTCACCTGCAGGCAGTGCGTGCCGCCCGAGTAGGGTGAACTTGGGAGAGAGCCATGACCATGGCGCGCGTGGTTCCAGCACCAGGTGGCGCGAAGGCATCTGTAACTGCTCGGCCAGCGCGAGCGCCTGGCGTTGGTTGCCAGCAGCAGTATCGGTGATCACCCAGCAATCGCCGTGCAGTTTCAGCATGTGTTGGCTCGATGCGGGATTGTTTCCAGATTGAGCACGGTTCGTTCCTCGACACGGGGGCATGTTCGCCTGCATACGTCTATACACTGGCAGCATTCCGGCGCGTTGTCAGCGCCGATCACTGCCCCACGGAGCACTTTATGCGCGTATCGAAATACCTCGTTCTAGCCGGTCTGCTCGGCGCTGTCGGTCTGGCGCAGGCTGCGCCGGTGACTTACAAGCTTGACCCCCACCACACGATGGTGTTGTTCAGCTGGAATCATTTTGGTTACTCCAACCCGACTGCGAACCTGGGCTTGGGCGATGGCACTCTGGTGTTCGACGAGCAGCATCCTGACCAATCCAGCGTCGAGGTCAGCTTGCCGCTGGCCGAGCTGGACACCCATGTGCCGGCGCTCGACAAGCACCTCAAGGAACCGGATTTTTTCAATGCGGAAAAGTATCCGGTAGTGACGTTCAAGAGCACTTCGGTCAAGTCGCTCGGTAACAGCAAGTTCGAAGTCAGTGGCAACCTCACCGTGCATGGCGTGAGCAAGCCGGTGGTGCTGAATGCCACCTTGAACAAAGTTGGCGTTAGCCCGATGACCAAGGCGCAGACGATCGGTTTCGATGCCACCGCCAGCTTGAAGCGTTCGGATTTCGGTATTGGCGCCTATGTGCCGATGGTGAGTGACGACATCACCATCCGCATCACCACGGAAGCCTCGGTGCCCAAGAGCGACTCGGCCAAGTAATTCCTTCGCCATGAAAAGCCGCGCCATCACTGGCGCGGCTTTTTGACATCCGCGGATCGCTCAGTTCGATTTCACGCCGGATTCCCTGAGCGATTCCAGCCTGGTCAGATCCACGCTGGCGACTGCCTTTTTCAATTGATCGATGTTGTCGACGTTGCCACGCGCCTTCACCGTGAAGTGCTTGCCCACGATCACGCTGTATTCGCCGGAATTGTCCTGACTGTTCCATTCCTCATGAACCAGATTACCGCCAGCGCTATAGGTCTTTTCGTAACCCTGATCGGTTTCCTTCTCCTCTTCCGGTGCCATGGCTGCAGCCATCGCGATGAAGCCCTTGGCACCGCCAGTGTCACTGACTTCCAGTGTCACCCGCTGGTTGCTTCCACCGCTGTATTCGGCGCTGGCCTCGGATACCTGCATGCCCATGGCACCGTTGCGTTCGGCGGAGATACTGGTGCGCTTGAGATCACCCAGACTGTCGGGCAGGAACGCCTTGATCTGATCCGGGGCCAGTGCCTCAACCTGACCGTTCGAGCCGGACATGGCGCCCATCATCTTGCCCATCGCGGCTGTCTGGGCCGCGGTGTCTCCCGACTTTTGCGCGGCGTCGAGTTCTTTGCCCGCCTTTTCGGCGCGTTGACCCATCGCGGCAAGTTGCCCTAATGCGCTATTGCTGTCGACGGCAACCTGATCACCGCTACCGCTGGTGACGTGCATGCCACTGGCCATCATCGAGGTGCCGACAACGCCGGCCACGAGCAGGCCGACGATCCAGTTCAGCACGATTGCGATGATGATGCTCACGGCGGTATAGCCGGCGGCCTTTTCCGGCGGGCATTTCATCGTGTGTGGCAGACCCAGATACAGCAGGTAGAAACCGTAGATCGCGCCGGCAATGGCGATCAGCCAGCCCAGCCAGGGGATGATGATGGCAACCCCCGCAATCCAGCTTGCGGTCCATGCATAGGCCGCCGTTTTGAGTGCCTGAATCCTGCTTTGCTGGCCGCCGAAGGTTCCCGCCAGCGCATTGATGATCAGTGCCATCACATAAACCAGCACAAGGGTCAGTGCGTAGTGCAGCAGCATGCCGGCGATGCCGATGGGGATCGAGCTGCGGACGATGATGCCGAAGCCGCCGCTGCCAATCAGGCTGGCCTTGATGAACCCGGCAAGTGCCGGTAGCGCTGCTACGATGGCGATGTAGCCGGTGTACAGGCCACTGACGCTGGCCGGTTCGGTGGCTATCAGAGGCCATTCGGTTTTGGGGGTGACGAGAATTGATTTGACGCGTTCGAAGACTTTTCCGAAATCCATGATGTGCTCCTGCCTTGAAACCCGGCGTCGAAACCGGGTTGAGGACGTTGAACGTGCTCGTGACAAAACCTGCATCGAATCAGCGTGGACCTGAATCCTGCCGACTCCCCTGGATGCTCCCTAAGACTCCGCCCCGTCGGAGGAGTGCAGCCTGCTACCATTTGCGGTCTGCTGTCCAGCCTGGAGCTCGTCGATGTCCGCCCCTGTTTCCAATCCGTCGCCACTTGTGCCGGCAAATGCCGAAAATCGTTACGAAGTGACGCGATCCGACCTGCCATTGTCGTGCCCGATGCCGGGCATGGAGTTGTGGAATTCGCATCCGAAGGTCTATTTGCCGATCGTCGATGATGGCGGCGAGTCAACCTGTGCCTACTGCGGGGCGCACTACGTGCTGCGGGACTGAAATATTTAGAGTCTCCGCATGCCGGCCGGCATCCTTTTTGCTTTAGCTTGAGGGATGAAAGCCTCCAGCCCAGAGCTCATGTCCAGCATGACCAGTTCCGCCAAGCTGCTGACTGTGGTCCAACTGATCCCCGCACTGCATTCTGGCGGTGCGGAGCGGTCAGCGCTGGAGATTGCCCGTGCATTGGTGGCGGCAGGTCATCGCTCGGTGGTGGTTTCAGCGGGCGGGCGGATGGTCAAGCAGCTTGAGGCTGAAGGTAGCGAGCACGTCACGCTCGACATCGGTAGCAAGTCACTGGGTACCCTCACCCGGATCGGTGCCTTGCGCCGTGTGTTGAAGCAGCTCGCGCCGGATATCGTGCATGCCCGTTCGCGTTTGCCGGCCTGGATCGGCTGGTTGGCCCTGCGCGGGCTCAAGCCACAGCCGCACTTTGTGACCACCGTTCACGGACTCAACTCGCCAGGTCAGTACAGCAGCATCCTGCTGCGTGGCGAGCGGGTGATTGCGGTGTCGCAGACCATGCGCGACTACGCCCTCAGCCATTATTCATGGCTGAATCCGAGTCGGGTGCGGGTGATTCCGCGCGGCATCGATCCAGAGGCATTCCCATACGGGCACCGGCCTGACGACGCCTGGTTCAGATCCTTTTTCGCCGAATACCCGACGCTCGACGGTGCGCCGCTGCTGACTCTGCCTGGCAGGGGTACACGGCTGAAAGGGCATCACGATGCAATCAATCTGCTGGCGGATCTCAAACAACGTGGCATCGAGGCCCGACTGCTGTTGCTGGGCGTGATCGAGCCAGGGCGCGAGGACTACGTGGCCGAGCTGCGTCAGCTGATTCGCTCGCGTGGTGTCCATGATCAGGTGGTGCTGACCGAGCCGCGTGAGGACATCCGTGACATTTATGCGATGTCGACCTTGATCCTGCAGTTGTCAATCAAGCCTGAGTCGTTTGGTCGAACCGTGATTGAGGCTTTGTCATTGTGCCGGCCGGTACTCGGCTACGCACATGGCGGTGTCGGCGAGCTGCTGGCCGAACTGTATCCAGCCGGGCGCGTGCCGCTGGGTGATCGTGAAAAGCTGGCCGAGCGTGCCGCCGAACTGTTGCGGGTCGCACCGCCGATTTCGCCGTTGCAGAGTTATCGTCTGAGCGACATGCAGCAGGCCACCCTGGCGTTGTATGCGGAAGTCACTTCGAGCTGACTCTGCGGTGCGCCAGGAACCTGTCGAACTTTGCTTGGCCGGCTTGCAAATCCGCCTGTGTGGTCCATATTCCCGTCGATTCCTGGTCCATAGCACCAGTTTGGACCTGCAAATCCCCTGAAATCTGTCCTCACACAGCCGACAATCGCCTCGACCAACAAAGCCCGACAGGCTCCTGGTCCGCTCGCCTACAATGCGTGATCGCTTTCATTCCGATCCGCTCATGACCTCATTCACTCTCTCGCTCAAGGCTGCGTTGCGTTCGCCGCTGCTGCCATTCTGGCTGGTGATCGCTCTGCTGCCGTTCGGGCGTCTCTCCGAACTAGGCACGTTTTTGTGCCTGCTTGGCGTCATTCTGTTATTCGCGCGCAATCATGGCGCCTTGCGCGAACATGCAGGCGCAAGGCTGTTGTTGTGGTTGCTGGCGGCATATATCGGAGCCGCATTTCTCTCTGCGCTGGATTCGATTTCGCCCGGCAAGAGTTGGGGTACGGTGGCCGGTTTGTTGCGCTACGCACCGCTTGGCTTGTACGCCTGTTTCGCGATTCGGCGTGAACACAAGTTGCAGGCGTTGTACGTCGCGGTGGCATGGGTGCTGGCATTGTGGACGGTAGATGCATGGCTGCAGGCGCTGACCGGCTGGAGTCTTGGCGGGCATGCCGAGGCGCAGCGGATTTCTGGCATCTTCGGTGCCGACAACCTCAAACTGGGGCCGACCCTCGCCGTGTTGTCACCGTTTGCGCTGTGGGCGGCGCGTCGGCGCTGGGGTGTGCCGGGGTTGCTGCTTGCCTTTGTGCTGATACTGGGGCCGGTGTTGCTGGCCGGTGCTCGTTCGGCATGGATCTGCTACGCGCTGGTCGCGTTGGGCTTTGCCTGGAACGAGGCGCGCTCACCGCTGCGCTTTGTGGGCTTGTGTCTGTTCGCCGGACTGCTGCTGGCAGTGGCTGGTGGAATTGCCTGGAAAACGTCCGAGCGCTTTCAGCAACGCATGGATCGCACTTTGTTGGCCTTCCATGGCACCGACAAATCGCTGGATAGCGCACTCAGCGGTCGACTGGATATCTGGCATGCCGGCGTGGGCATGATCGAAGCCCATCCGATCAACGGTGTTGGTGTGCGTGGTTTTCGCTACGCGTATCCGCAGTACGCGCCGGCCAACGATCACTTCGTGGCGACTGGTGAGCGCTGTGGCGAGGGCGAGGGGGCGTGTCACGCGCATCAGCTGGTACTGGAAGTGTTGTCGGAGACTGGTGCCATCGGCATGTTGCTGTGGTTTGCCGGGGTGGCATTGGCTTGGCGTGCTTGGCGCCGAGTTGGCGTGGCGGCACGGACGCGAGCATTCCCGGCCACGCTGGCGCTGGTCGTCATGCTGTTTCCGTTGAACAGCCATCTGGCGTTCTATTCGGCATGGTGGGGTTTGCTGTTTGCCTGGCTACTCGGCCTGTGGTGCGCGGCCCTGACCGTGGAGGTGGTCGATGAGTCCGCGTGAGCCACTGTCGGTGGTGGTAACCACCCTCGACAATGCCGACACCCTGGATGCCTGTTTGCATGGCGTGGCATGGGTCGAGGAAATCGTGGTGCTGGATTCGGGTTCGACTGATGCCACGCTGGCGATTGCCGCGCATTACGGTGCGCGAATCCATGCACAAGCTTTTGCCGGCTACAGCGCACAGAAGCAGGCGGCGATCGACTTGGCCAGTCATCGCTGGGTGTTGCTGCTGGATTCGGATGAATTCATCGATGTGCAGGCCGCAGCGACCTTGCAACAGGCTTTGACGGCACCCGTACACGCGGGCTATCAGCTGTGGCGCCGCGAGTGGCAGTTCTGGCGCTGGCAATCGTCGCGCGCGCGGCTCAATCACTACGTGCGCTTGTTTGATCGACAGCACGCGCGCATGAGCGGGCATGAAGTGCACGAAGCGGTACAGGTTGATGGCTCGGTTGGCGTGCTTGACGTCATCATCGATCATGCCGGTGAGCCTGATATTTCTGGTCGCGTCGACAAGGCCAATCGCTACTCAAGCATGCAGCAGACCGACCTGGTCAAGCGCAAGACTTCGTGGTTACGGTTACGCATGGTTGTTTATCCCGCCGTGGCATTCGTGCGCTACTACCTGTTGCGCGGTCATTGGCGCGCGGGCTGGGCCGGTTTTATTGCGGCGCGCATCCACGCGTTTTATGCACTGCTGAAATACGCCAAGTTGTATGAAGCGCGTCAGCATGAGCATGAGCAAAAAAGTCCGTCAGGAAGGCGCTCGCCTCAGTAGACCGAGGGCATACCCGGGGGGCGGGTCTTGAAGCGCTTGTGTACCCACAGATATTGCTCCGGGGCCTCGCGTACCATCTGTTCGATACAGGTGTTGACGCGCGCGGTGTCATCCAGCACGTGCTTGCTGGGCAGGTCGGCCAGTGGCTCGCCCAGGCGCAGCGCATAACCTTGATTGCCCGGCAGGCGGCGATGGAAGAACGGAATGACAACGGCGCCACCCATGCGGGCGAGGTGGTGGGTTGCCGTGATGGTGGCCGCAGGCACACCGAAGAACGGCACGAATACCGTGTCCTTGCTGCGCATGTCCTGATCGGGCGCGTACCACAGCGTGCCGCCGTTGCGCAGATGTTTTACGGTGCCGCGGATGTCATCCTTGTCGAACATCGCTTCGGCGTAGTCCAGTCGTGAACGCAGCACCACCCATTCGAACACGGTTGAATCCATGCGCCGGTACATGCCGGAAATAAGCATGCGCTGCGAGACCAGCCGCGCGCACAACTCAAGATGCGAGAAGTGGCCGCCGACCAGCAGAACACCCTTGCCTGCGGTGCGCGCCGCTTCAAGGTGATCGAGGCCCTCGACCTGGATCGGAATGGAGGCAATGCGCTTGTCGCTACCCATCCAGCCGAGCGCGAACTCCACCAACATCATGCCGATATCGCGCAGGTTGGCATCGACAAGCGCCTTGCGCGCCTTGCTGTCGAGTCCGGGGAAGCACAGTGCAATATTCGCCTCGGCGACATGTCGGCGCGGCGAAGGTACCCACTGAACCAACCTGCCAAGCAGACGGCCAAGGCCCAGGAGTGCCGCGTGTGGCAACTTGGCGATCAGCCAGATCAAGCCCACACCCAACCAGGCCGGCCAGTGGCGCGGCGCGAGCAGGTTGCGAGTGAAGCTGGGGCGGGGCATGCCGGGCATTGCCGCTATTGTAGCGGCCTGCCTGCAATCCGGCTCGGCTGGACTGGCCACTCGCTATACTCCGGCGTTGCCTGCAAGGATCGAATGTTGCGCTATCTCTACACATTGGCGATGTTTCTGGTGACACCGTTACTGGTGCTGCGCCTGATTGCGCGCGGCATGCGTTCATCTCCCCACCACCTGCGTTGGGCGGAGCGTTTCGGTTTTTTCGATGCGCCTGGATTTCACGGCAGTCTGTGGATTCACGCCGTGTCGGTCGGTGAGGTCAACGCCGCGGAGCCATTGATCAAGGCCTTGCGCCGGGATTATCCCAACGCGCCATTGGTGATCACCACGGTGACACCAACCGGCAAGGCGCGCGTGCAGCAGTTGTTCGGCGACAGCGTGTTTCAGGTTTACCTGCCTTACGACCTGCCGTTTGCGGTGGGCCGGTTTCTGAAACGGATTCGGCCGCGTCTGGCACTGATCGTCGAAACCGAGATCTGGCCCAATCTCTACCATGCCTGTCATCGCCGCGGCATACCGCTGATGATCGTCAACGCACGGTTGTCGGAGCGCTCGATGCGCGGGTACAAACCGCTGCGCCGCCTGGTGCGGTCGGCGCTTCGCTGCGTGGAGTTGATCGCCGCACAGTCGCGCACGGATGCGGCGCGCTATCGACTGCTCGGTAGTGAAGCCGAGAAAATCGTGGTGACCGGGAACATGAAGTTCGACATGCCGATTCCGGTCGGTGCGGTAGCCGAAGGCGCGTCATTGCGCGATCGTTGGGGGCCGCGTCGGCCAGTGTGGATCGCAGCCAGTACTCACGAGGGCGAAGATCAGATGGTGCTGGAGGCCCATCTGCAAGTGCTCCAGCGTCTGCCAGATGCCTTGTTGTTGCTGGCACCACGTCATCCGGAACGCTTTAGGGCCGTGGAGCACGCTATACGCGGGCTGGGGTTTTCGGTCGCCACGCGCAGCGCTGATGGCGTGCCTTCGTTGTCGCACCAAGTGTTTGTAATTGATGCGATGGGCCAGTTGATGCCGTTCTTTGCCACCGCCGACGTAGCTTTCGTTGGCGGCAGCCTGGTGCCGATCGGCGGCCACAATGTGCTTGAGCCGGCCTCACTTTCCACGCCGGTGCTGGTGGGGCCGCATACGTTCAACTTCGAGGAAATCACCCGCAGCCTGGTGCAGCATGGCGGTGCCCGACGCGTGCCGGATCATGCAAGGCTTGGTGCCGAAGTACTCGACTTGCTGCGTGATCCCGCGGCACGCGAGCAGATGGGTCTGGCTGCACAACAGGTGTTCGAGCGCGAGCGCGGGGCGGTCAAGCGGATCATGCAGCTCATTGACGCTTCATTGCAGGAATGAGTTGGGTTGCGTCCAAACACAAAAAAGCCGGGGCATGCACCCCGGCTTTTTTGTGGATCACTGAGCGGTTTACTGCAGCAGACTGTTGATGTCCTGCAGGTCCTTGAGGTCGGCCGTACCGGCAGCCTGTTCGAGCAGGAGCTTGTTCAGGATGAATTGGTGGCGGGCCTGTGAGTAGTCACTTTCCGAGGCGGTAAGCGTCTGGATCGCCAGCAACACATCGGTCATGGTCTGGGTGCCCACGTCGAAACCGGCGCGTGTGGCTTCCAGCGCTTTCTGCCCCGAATCGACCGACGACTTGGCCGATTGAACCAGCGCAATACCGGCGATGACCGAGCGGTAGTAGTTGAGCGTGTCGCGCACGATCTGGCGGCGTTGCGCTTCCATGCCATCGGCAGCGGCGTCGCGCTGATAAATGGATTGGCGCACGCGCGACTGGGTGGCACCGCCGGTGAAGATCGGCACGCTCAGGGTTATGCCGATCGTGGTCGAGCCGCTGTTGCTGCGACCGGGGTAGTCGTTCTCGTACCAGCTGGCTGTTTTGCCATAACTGACATTGGCGTCGATCGTCGGCAGGTGGCCGGCGCGCGCGGTGCTGATGTCATGCTCGGCGGTTTCGACGTTGGCTTTCTGCGCCAGCAGGTTCGGATTGGTCTCAAGCGCCTGCTTGACCCAGGCGTCCTGGTCATCCGGCGCTGGCGGCTGATAGGCCAGATCTTCGCGAAGCTTCTTCAGATCACCGGTCGGCTGGCCGGTGATCTGGCGGAGCGCTTCGCGCGCATCATTCAATCTGTTCTGAGCCACGATGGTGTCGGACTTGGCGGTCTCGTAATAGGCCCTGGCCTGATAGACATCGGTAACCGCGGAAAGGCCAACCTTGTAGCGCTGGTCGGATTGATCAAATTGCTGCTTGAACGCGTCCTCATTCGCCTTGGCATTGGCCAGATCATCTTCACTGGTCAGTACGCCGAAATAGGCGGTGGCGACGCGCACGTAGAGATCCTGCAGCGACGCCTGATAGAAATCGTCCTGCGCCTCGGCGGCGGAATGTGCCGCCTTGAGGTTCGAGTATTTGCTGAAATCGAGCACGCTCTGGCTGAGGTTGCCGCTGATGCTGCGGTCACGCACATGGCCAAAGCGGCTGCTGCTGATGATGTTGCCGGTGGTCGGGTCCTGCACGCTGGTGCCATCGCCGCCGTTGGTCTGACTCAAGGTCATGCCGGCGGAAATCTGTGGCAGCAGCAGGGCACGGGCCTGATCGACACCTTCGCCGGTGGCCAGGCGCGTGGCATCGGCCTGCGACAGCACCGGGTCATTGGCGCGTGCAGCACGGTAGGCATCGAGCAGATCCTCGCTGTGGCTGGGCAGCGAGACAGCGGCCAGGGCCAGGGCCAGGGAAAGCAGCTTCAAACGCATTGGTTGCCTCGTGGAGTCGTTCAGTGACGTGGTCAGAACACAAACCGTGGTGACGGCTCGGCGTGGGTCAGATAGGGCAGATCGGTTTCGAACAAGACTTCTTCACGATAGCGGCCAGCGCCTTCGTGATTCAGCAGCAATACTTGCTGTGCCGGAGATTGGCCGCGTACCACCAGCAGCCGGCCGGCAGGCTTGAGCCAGGTCAGCCAGCGCGCGGGGATCTCGGCTACGGCACCGGTAACCACCAGCGCATCGAACAGGCCATCAGGCTGCCATGCGTTGACGGCTTCGCCCGTGACCAGAGCGATGTTGGAAATTCCGGCATTCTGCAGACGCTGTGTCGCCGCTGCAGTGAAATCAGCGTGGATATCCACGCTGGTGACCTGAGCCGACAGCGATGCCAGGCAAGCGGTGAGAAAACCGGAGCCGGTGCCGATTTCCAGCACGTTCTCGGTAGGCTGCAGGTCGAGTGCCTGCAGCACGCGACCTTCCACCACCGGCTTCATCATCACTTCGTCATGCCCGAGCGGCAGGCAGACGTCGGCGAAAGCGAGCTGACGGTGGGCGGCATCGACGAAATTTTCGCGTTGCACACGGCCGAGCACCTCAAGTACACGACCATCCAGCACCTCCCACGGGCGCACCTGGTTTTCCACCATGTTGACTCGCGCCTGTTCGAAGTTCATTGCCATCTTGCTCATGTCCGGTGGGATCGAAAAAGGTCAAAAAGGATAAGCGTTCAGGCCCATTCCGACAATGACTAGCCTGCCGTGTACAGGCGCGCCGGCGTAGTGCCGGAAGTCATCGCAGGCAGCTGACGTACGTCATCTGTCTGTGTTTGCCTGGTGCAGGCTCCGTCGGGAGGATGGGGTGTTGCTGGAAAATAATTGAACCGGACCGTATAATAAAGCTCGGGATTTCATTTGTGAAGGTGTCGTCATGAGTACCAGCGCGCAAGTCAGACCGCAGGGTCCGGGGCGCCCGAAGGATATGGAGAAACGCGCAGCCATCCTGGTGGCGGCCAAGGCGCTGTTTATCCGTAATGCTTTCGCCGGTACCAGCATGGATGCGATTGCTGCCGATGCCGGTGTGTCGAAACTCACCGTGTACAGTCATTTCGGCGACAAGGACAATCTTTTCCGCGAAGTCATTCGTGCACGCATCCAGGATCTTCTGCCAGAAGAGACGTACGAATACGATGCACAGACCGATATCCACGAAACACTTCTGCGTGTGGCGCTGACGCATGCGCGCATGGATTGCGACGCGGAGACCGTGGGCACCTTCCGCGCGATTCTCAGCGATTGCCGCCAGGGTAATCCGCGTTATGGCCGGTTGATGTGGGAAGAAGGATCGACACGTACGCATGGTCTGATGGAACGCTTGTTGCAGAAGGCGGTTGACGCTGGCCAGCTTGAGATCGATGACGTATCGCGTGCATGCGTGCAGTTTCTGGCTTTGATCAAGGGCAACCTGATGATGCGCCAGATGTTCGGTTGCGCGGATTGCCCGGAAACCTACGCCGAGGACATCGAGCGAACCGCGCGCGCTGGTGTGGTTACCTTCTTGCGCGCATTCGCACCCCGCTGAAGCTTCCCTTCTGCGGTTCTTCACCTGACTTTTCCATCGGCATTCCTAGTCTGAAGAGACTTTTCCCCATGCCGGCAACCCGCTTGCCGGTCATGTCCCTTCAGCGCAGGAGCAAGCCATGGCCAAGACCAAGCCGTTCGTCAGCGATATCGAGAACATCCGCAAGCAGGCGCGCAAAAATATCGACAAGGGTGCGATGACCGCCGGCTACAGCGCGGATCGCGAAACCGTGATCAAGTTGCTGAACCAAGCGCTTGCCACCGAGCTGGTCTGCGTGCTCCGTTACAAGTATCACTACTACATGGCGTCGGGTATCAACTCGCAAGCGATCAAGGCGGAATTTCTTGCCCACGCCAACGAAGAGCAGGGCCACGCCGATCTGATCGCCGAGCGCATCACCCAGCTGGAAGGCAAGCCAAATCTGTCGCCCGTAGGCTTGGCCGATCGCAGTCACGCCGATTATGTCGAAGGTGAAAATCTGGCTGACATGATCAAGGAGGACCTGGTCGCCGAGCGCATCGCCATCGACAGCTACCGCGAGATGATTCATTACATTGGTGCCGATGATCCGACCACACGCCGTATACTCGAAGGCATCCTGGCGATGGAAGAAGAACACGCCGAAGACATGAACACCTTGCTTGAAGATCTCGGCAAGAAGGGCGAGCCGGCAATGCCTCCACCTCCGCGCAAGACGGCGCACAAGACGACCAAGCGACGCTGACCGATTGGAGGCGTCGCAAAAAGGCGTGCCTGCAGGCGCGCTTTTTTGCGTTACCAGCCGGAAAGTACCAGCTTGCCGATGCTCGATCCTGATTCCAGTTGGCCATGTGCCCGGCGCAGGTTGGCGGCATTGATCGGCGACAGCGTCTCCGTACGCGTACCGCGCAGTTCACCGGAGGCCACCATCTCGGCCACGCGGTCCAGAATGCGGCCTTGTTCGTTTTGATCCATGGTCTTGTAGCGCGGACGGGCAAACATCATCTCCCAGTGAATTCCGATGCACTTGGCCTTGTATGGATCGCCGATCTTGAGCGCAGCTGCTGGTTCGACGATCAGGCCGACATGGCCTTGTGGCGCGAGGATCTCGCCTACCGTATCCCAATAACGTTCGGTGTCCGCCAGGTTCAACACTGCATCGACCTGCTCGAAACCCAGTGCCGACAACTGTGGTGCCAATGGCTGCCGATGGTTGATGACGTGTTCGGCGCCCAGCGTGCGACACCAGTCCGCGGTCTCGTCGCGCGAGGCCGTGGCGATCACCGCGAATCCAGCACGGCGTGCCAGCTGGATCGCGATCGATCCCACGCCACCGGCACCGCCGATGATCAGCAATGACCTGCCCACGCCGCCGTTCTCGCTGTCGAACGGCATGCGCTGAAACAGCAGCTCCCATGCCGTGATGGCAGTTAGCGGCAGCGCGGCGGCGTCGGCCAGATCCATCGACGGCGGCACATGGCCGACCAGTCGCGCATCGACCAGCTGATACTCGGCATTGCTGCCAGAGCGAGTGATATCGCCGGCATACAACACGCGGTCTCCTGCCTTGAATTGGGTGACAGATGCGCCGACTGCCTCGACCGTGCCGGCCGCATCGTAGCCGAGCACCCTGGGCTGCGACTCGACCTGCGGTTTGGGCGAACGGACCTTGGTATCAACCGGATTCACCGACACGGCTTCGACGCGTACCAGCAGATCGTGTTCACCGGGTACCGGTTGCGGCAGCTCGACATCGAGCAGCGCGTTTGGATCGTCGATGGGCAGATAGCGGGTCAGGGCAACAGCTTTCATGTGGGCGACTCCGTAGGGACAGTGAAGGGCACGGGTGCCGGATGGCGTTCGGCGAACATTCCGTTCCAGTAGGGATAGTACGGATACGGCGGCATCACCGCGCTGGCGGCATCGAGCTGTGCGAGCTGATCCGGTTCGAGTGTCCAGCCGCTCGCGCCAAGGTTGTCGCGCAATTGCTGCTCGTTGCGGGCGCCGATCAGCACGCTCGATACCGTCGGTCGCTGCAGCAACCAGTTCAGCGCGACTTGCGGAACGCTTCTACCGGTTTCGGCGGAGATCGCGTCAAGTACGTCAAGTACGCGATACAGCCTTTCCTCATTCACGGGTGGTGCGAAGCCGGCGGTTTCGTGAAGGCGACTGCCCGCGGGCAAGGGTTCGCCGCGACGCAATTTGCCGGTGAGGCGGCCCCAGCCAAGTGGACTCCACACGATGGCGCCGATGCCCTGGTCCAGGCCCAGTGGCATCAACTCCCACTCGTAATCACGGCCAATCAGCGAGTAATAGGTCTGATTGGCCACGAAGCGCGAATAACCGCGACTGTCAGCGGCAGCCTGTGATTTCATCAGCTGCCAGCCGGAGAAATTCGATGCGCCGAGATAGCGGATCTTGCCCGCGCGCACGAGATCATCGAGTGTCGACATCACCTGCTCCACGGGCGTCATCGCGTCGAAATGGTGCAATTGCAGCAGGTCGATGTAGTCGGTGCCCAGCCGTTTCAATGCGTGATCGACGCCGGCAATCAGGTGATGGCGCGAGCTGCCGGCATCGTTCGGGCCATCACCGGCGCGCAGGTTGAGCTTGGTCGAGATGATGGCTTGTTCGCGACGGCCCTTGAGCGCCGCGCCGAGAATCGACTCGGATGCGCCATCCGAATAGACGTCCGCCGTGTCGAATAGATTGACGCCGGCTTCGAGGCAGATATCGATGAGCCGTTTCGCCTCGTCGATATCAGTATGGCCCCAAGCGCTGAACAGCGGTCCTTTGCCACCGAACGTGCCGGCACCAAAGCCGAGTGCGGGCAGCTTGAAGCCTGAGTTGCCGAGATAGCGGTATTCCATGAGCGTGCTCCGTGAGATTCAGAGAGAGGTTTCCGTGCAGGCGACGGCCGTTGAACGCCGCGAAAATGGGGCGTCCAGCCGAACGCTCCACCACGCCACGGCCAAGCCGAGCAAGGGCAATACCGCGGCTGTCCAGGTCACTGCGCCTAGACCTGGACCGCGACTGATCACCACACCGCCAAGCCATGCGCCGAGCGCATTGCCCAGATTGAAGGCGGCGATATTGAAACTGGACGCGAGTACCTGGCCGCCGCTGGCTTTTTGCAACACGCGCAACTGCAGCGGCGCCACCGTGGCGAATGCGGCGATGCCCAGCGCACCACTGAAGGCAATCATCGCCAGCTTGCTGTGCAGCGCGAATGTCATCGTGCCCAGCACGATTGCCAGAGCGGCCAGCGAGCCCAGTAGCGTGGTCACCAGCTGCTTGTCGGCCATTCGTCCGCCAAGCAGGTTGCCGACTACCATGCCTGCACCGAACACCAGCAGGATTGGCGACACCGCGCTGTCGGCGAAGCCGGTGACCTGGGTCAGGATCGGCTGGATGTAGGTGAACACGGCGAACACGCCGGCGAAGCCGAGTACGGTCATCAGCAGGCCGAGCAATACCTGTGGATGGGCGATGCCCTTCAACTCTTCGACGAAATTCATCGGTGCCTGCTGGCCACGATCCGCCGGCACCAGCGTAGCGATGATCACGGCGGCAAACATGCCGATCGCGCTGACTGCCCAGAACGTTGCGCGCCAGCCGAAATGCAGCCCCAACCAGGCCCCGGCCGGCACGCCGAGCAGGGTCGCCACGGTCAGGCCGGTGAACATGATGGAGATCGCCGAGGCCTTGCGGTCCTCCGCTACCAGGCCGGTCGCGACCACGGCACCGACGCCGAAGAACGTACCATGGGCCAGCGAGGTGATCACCCGCGCAATCATCAGCACGGTGTAACTCGGCGCCATCGCACTGGCCAGGTTGCCGATGGTGAAGATGATCATCAATGCAATCAGCGCGGTCTTGTGTGGCAGACGGCTGGTGACGGCGGTGAGCAAGGGCGCGCCCACGAACACGCCCAATGCATAGCCGGAAATCAGCAGACCGGCGGCGGTAATGCTGACATGCAGATCCGCCGAAACCTGCAGTAACAGACCCATGATCACGAACTCGGTGGTGCCGATACCGAATGCGCCAGCGGTCAGCGCATACAGTGCGATCGGTGTGCGTGAACTGGGGGATGGAGCGGGCATGAGTGTCGACCGTCGGGAAAGTCAGGTCAGCCTAGGTGCTTGCTCTTTCAGTATAAACCGGCATGATCATTAATCATTATCAATAAAAAATTGACAGTCATGGATCGTATCGGTGACCTCAGTCTGTTTCTCAGGGTGCTCGACCTGGGTTCGATCAGCGCCGCCGCGCGCAGCCTCGACCTGTCGGTGGCCGTGGCCAGCCAGCGCTTGAAGCGATTGGAACGTGACCTGGGCGTTCGTCTGCTACATCGGACCACGCGGCAACTGCATGCCACGCCTGAAGGTGCTGTACTGGCTGAGCAGGGAAGGGTGCTGGTGGAGGATCTGGAAGCATTGACCGGGGGCCTTCGCCAGACTGCGACCGATGTCGCTGGCACCTTGCGCGTGACCTTGCCTGCATCGTTTGGTCGACAATATATCTCGCCACTGCTGCCAGATTTTCTGGCCCAGTATCCGCGGGTGAAGCTCAGCGTGAATCTCAACGACCAGATGCTGGATCTGGTGGGTTCCGGTTTCGATCTTGGTATCCGCGTCGGGGCGCTGGGGGATTCCGGTCTGGTGGCGCGCCAGCTGACGACCAATCGTCGCGTACTTTGCGCCGCACCCGATTACCTGCGCCGTCATGGCACGCCACAAGCGCCGTCCGATCTCGAGCACCATGAATGCCTGTTGCTGGTTGGAACTCAGGGGCGACAGGACGTCTGGCGTTTTGGTGATGGTCACGGCGGTGAAATCGCGCAGCGCGTGGATGGTCGTTTCGAGAGCAATCAGGGCGAATTGTTGCGTGATGCAGTGATCGCCGGGCTGGGTATCGCCGTTCACTCGATCTGGCACGTTCACGAGCAGCTGCGCTCCGGCGCCTTGCAGGTGCTGCTACCCGACTACCCGCTGGCGGCGACCGGCATCCATGCCGTGATGCCGCAGCGTCGGCTGGTGCCGTCACGCGTTCGGGCCTTTGTCGATTTCCTGGTGGAGCGTCTGGGTGACAACCCGCCGTGGGAGCGTTGATGCGTGTTGCTGTCGTCACGAAGCGTCACGCCGTGCGTTGTAAGCTTGGATTTCAACGCACACTTGCAGGAGCATCCCGATGCAAGCTCAGGACACTACGCCCCAACGCAGCCGTCGTCCGCTTATCCGTACCATCGTGGCGGTGCTGGCGCTGCTCGTGCTGCTGTTCGCCATTGTGGCGTGGTGGTGGGATACCGAACCCAAGTTGTTCGATCCGGCGCAGGTGACCCAGAGCCAGTTGCACGATATGCAGCGCCCGATCAGCACGGGTGCGACTACCACGGCCACTTTGATCGCCTCGATCAATACCCTGCTGGACAAGCGTGGTGGCTACCTCAGCAACGACAAGCTGCCGCCGGGCGTGTTGATGGACAACATGCCGAACTGGGAGTTTGGCTCGCTGACGGCCTCGCGTGATCTGGTGCGTGCGCTGCGCAACGACTTCAGCCGTTCGCAGACACAGTCGACCGAGGACAAGGATCTGGCCGAGGCCGACCCCCTGCTCAACAGTCCCAATGATCGCTGGCTTCTGCCCAGTTCGGAAAGCCAGTACCACAAGGCAGTCAAGCATCTGGACGGCTATCTGGAACGGCTTGGCGATGCAGACGCCAGCAATGCGCATTTCTATGCGCGTGCCGACAATCTCGCCGACTATCTGCAACTGGCCTCGTCGCGACTGGGTTCGTTGTCGCAACGGCTCTCGGCCAGTGTTGGCCAGGTTCGGGTCGGTGACGTGGATGGCCCGGCCAGCGCCAGTTCCATCGCTGATGTCCCTGCGGGTGCGCGCATTGTGAAAACGCCATGGCTGAAGATCGACGACAATTTCTACGAAGCGCGTGGCTACACCTGGACATTGCTGGAGCAGCTCAAGGCGATTCAGCAGGACTTCGGGCCGATCCTGCGCAGCAAGCACGCCGATGTCAGCTTGCAGCAGGTGATTCGCGAACTGGAAGATGCGCAACGTCCGTTGCACAGTCCGATGGTGTTGAACGGCACTCCGTTCGGCTTTTTCGCCAATCACTCGCTGGTCATGGCCAACTACATCTCGCGTGCCAACGCGGCCATCATCGACCTGCGAGAGTTGCTCAAGCGGGGTTGATGGGACTCAGGTCAGAACAAAAAAACGGCACGTCACCTGCAAGGATGACGCGCCGCTGGTTTATCAGGTCAGGTCGCTTCAGGCCTGGCTGGCCTTGTAGCGTTCGATGCCTGCCAGGATTTCCGCCTTGGTCTCATCGGCGCCGACCCAGCCGTCGATCTTGACCCATTTGCCCTTCTCCAGGTCCTTGTAGTGCTCGAAGAAGTGGCCGATGCGCTCCAGCCAGTGCGGCGAGACGCCTTTCAGATCATTGATGTGTGCATAGCCCGGGAAGATTTTTGGTGCCGGCAGCACCAGCAGTTTTTCGTCGCTGCCCGCTTCGTCGGTCATCTTGAGCATGCCGACCGGGATGCAGCGGATCACCGAGCCTGGAATCAGCGACAGCGGCAGGATCACCAGTGCATCGAGCGGGTCACCATCGCCACCGAGCGTGCCCGGCACATAGCCGTAGTTGCACGGGTAGCGCATCGGCGTGGACAGGATGCGGTCGACGAAGATCGCGCCACTTTCCTTTTCCACTTCGTACTTGACCGGCTCGGCATCCTTGGGGATTTCGATGATGACGTTGATTTCGTTCGGCACGTCGCGCCCGGCGGAGACAAGATGCAGACCCATGGTTTGTCCTTGGAAATGAGGGGAAAGTCAGCCCTCTAGGATACGCCAAACGCTGCTGCGACGCAGCAACGGCGGGCTCACATGGTCTGGTTTGGGTGCCGACATTTAGCGCAGGCTCAGCGGTAAGGCCGTTCGCGCAGCCACTTGGTGGCAATCCATTTCTCGCCTTTCAGCACCGGCAGGCCAGCATGCAGTGAACTCAGGTCGCCGCCTTCGTAGGCGAAATACACGGCCGAGCCTTGGCGTGCGGTGACCGTCAGCCCGACGTCAGGAAAAGCTGTGCCCCCGCCTTGTTCCGGGCTGTTGAGATACATCACCACGCTCGCGACGCGTTGGCCGCCGATCTTGGTGATGATGTCGAAACCGGCTTGCTCGGGATCGAACCAGTCAAAATGCGGCTCGTATTCCTGGCCTGGACCGTAGTGAAGAATCTGCATGCCTTCGCCATGGCTGGCCGGTATACCAAGCAGGCCAGCCAGGCGTTGCTCGATGCGTCCGATCAACGGTTGTTCGTTCAGCGCAAAGAACATGCCTTCACTGGTGCGTCGCTGATCGACTTGCTGTTGGCCTTCGCTGTCCACGGTGAGTGCACGCTTCAGCCTTGGCCGTGCCAGCTCGATCAGTTCCGAACATTCTGGTGGCGTCAGCAAGCCATCGAGTACGCGCAGTGTGGGTGCGTCGAGGCTGAGCGAGACATCGATGCGATGACCATCGACGACGACGAAGGGCGCCTCGGGATGGCGTGTGCGCAGGCCCCGCGAGGGCGATTTGCTGGTGCTGGCCTGCAGTGCCGCCAAGGGCATCTTCATCACTTCGGCCACGATGCTGCGACTTTGCCGCGGGTCGTAGCCATTCTGCTGCATCAGGCGCAGTACTTCATGGGCATCATGACCGGCGCGTGTGGTGGCAAGAATCCACTCGCGCAGTTCGGGGGTGATCGTGGTGCGTGGGTACATGGTGAAAGCAGTGGCGGGCAATGAGCCGAGCTTAGCGTCACTGGCGCGTTTGTACAGGATGCGCGAGCGGCACAAGCTTGTCCCGCTCGCGCAATTGCACGCTTACTTCAGCTGATCCCACAGGAAGTCATAGGCCAGGGCATGCATGGTCGCTGACTGTTTGTTGTCGGCACCGGAACCATGGCCGCCTTCGAGGTTCTCGTAGAACCAGACATTGGGCAGGTTCATCGACTGCATTTTTGCGGCCATCTTGCGTGCCTGCACCGGCCCGACCCGATCGTCGCTGGTGGTGGTGTAGAACAGCACCGGGGGATAATCACCGTCCTTCTCCACGTTCTGGTACGGCGAGAAGGTCTTGATGAAATTCCAGTCGCTGGTATCGGGATTGCCGTATTCGGCCATCCAGGAGGCGCCAGCGGAAAGATGGGTATAGCGCTTCATGTCCAGCAACGGTACTTCGCAGGCGATCGCGCCGAACAGGTGCGGATAGGTGGTGAGCATATTGCCCATCAACAGACCACCATTGCTGCCGCCCTCGGCACCGAGGTGCCTGGCTGAGGTCACGCCGCGCTTGATCAGATCCTGCGCTACCGCGGCAAAATCCTCGTAAGCACGCGGGCGCTTCGCCTTGAGCGCAGCCTGATGCCAGTCCGGGCCATATTCACCGCCACCGCGGATATTCGCGACCACATAAACGCCGCCACGCTCCAGCCATGCCCGGCCGATACTGCCGCTGTAATGGGGCTGCAGCGAAACCTCGAAACCGCCATAGCCATAGAGCAGGGTGCGATTGGAGCCGTCGAGTTTCAGATTCTTCGGCGCAATCTCGAAATACGGCACGCGCGTGCCGTCTTTGGACTGGACGAAGTGCTGGCTGACGGTGAATTTGGCTGCGTCAAAAAATGCCGGTTCCTGTTTCAACGTCTCGATCGGCGAACCACCCAGCACGCCGCGCTCGAGCGACGAAGGGGTGAGGTAACCGGTGACTTCGAGCCAGTACTCGTCACTGTGATCCGGGTCGGTATCGATTACGCCGATTGTGCTCATGGCCGGTGCGCCGGGCATTGCCTCGCGTTTCCATTGGCCATCGGGCGTGGCCATCTGCGGTGGGGTCAGCACTTCGAGCCGGCTCTTGACGTCGTCGAGCACGTCGAGGATCAGGTGGTGACGGGTCCAGTCGTAGGAGGCCAGCGAAGTGTGGGCATCAGGTTTGAACAGCACGGTGAAGTGCGGCTTGCCGGCCATGAATTGATCGTAATTCGCCGCCAGAAGTGCACCGGATGGGTAAGTCTCACCGCCCACCGTCCATGCCGAACGGGTATGTACCAGCAGCCACTCGCGATGCGCGTCGGCGCTGGCGTCGTCGGGGACGTCGACACGAACCAGTTTGCCGTTGACGCGTTGGTACATCTCACTGTGGAAAAAATCCTTGGCGATCTGCACGAAGTCACGCTCGTAGCCGGGCGTGGAATCGTGCATGGCGCTTACCGCCAGATCCGTGAGCTTGCCTTCGTAGACCGTGCTGGCGCTGGCCAGAGGTGTACCGCGCTTCCATTCCTTGGCTATCCGCGGGTAGCTCGACTCGGTCATGCTGCCGGGGCCGAAATCGGTGCCGACGAAAAGCGTGTCGTGATCAATCCAGTCGACCTGGGTCTTGGCCACGGGCAGGTCGAAGCCATCCTTGATGAAGGATTTGGAGGATAGGTCGAACTCGCGCACGCGCACAGCGTCACCACCATCGGGCGACAATGAAATCAGGCAGCGTTCGTACTCGGGCTTGAGGCACTGCGCGCCCTTGAATACCCAGCGCTGGTTCTCGGCTTTGTTCAGCGCGTCGATATCCAGCACGACATCCCACTTGGGATCGGCCTTGCGATACTCGTCCAGCGTGGTGCGGCGCCAGATACCGCGCGGGTGCGCCTTGTCGCGCCAGAAGTTGTACAGCCAGTGACCCATCCGGTTGACCATGGGAATCCGCGCATCGGAGTCCAGCACCTGCAGAATGCGGTCGCGGGTCTTGTCGAATTCGGCATTACCGATAAAGCGTTCGGCTGTCTTGGCATTTTCGTGCTTGACCCAGTCCATCGAGCGATCGCCGTGGATGTCCTCAAGCCACAGGAAGGGATCGTCACTGGTTGCCGTCGTGGCGGCAGGAGCGGGTTTGCTGTCTTGTGCGTGGATATCGTTCATACCCATCAGTGTGACGCCGAGCGCCAGCGTCAGCCAGACCGATTTCATCAATGGATCCCCTTTGTGTGAATGATCGAGATGCCGAGCTGATCTTACGCCAGCGCCCCGATACAAACGAAAAGTCCCGCCGTAGCGGGACCTTCGTTGTTGAGTGACGAGTTGCCTACAGCAACGGAATCAGCAGAAGCGCCACGATGTTGATGATCTTGATCAATGGATTGACGGCTGGGCCGGCGGTGTCCTTGTACGGATCGCCGACGGTATCGCCGGTAACTGCCGCCTTGTGCGCTTCCGAGCCCTTGCCGTCGTGATGGCCGTCCTCGATGTACTTCTTGGCGTTATCCCAGGCACCGCCGCCGGTGGTCATCGAAATGGCCACGAACAGGCCGGTGACGATGGTGCCGATCAGCACGCCGCCCAGAGCCTGCGCACCCGCTTCGGGACCGCCCAGCCACTTGAAGCCGAAGATCACCAGCACCGGCACCAGCACTGGCAGCAGCGACGGCACGATCATTTCGCGAATCGCCGAGCGGGTCAGCATGTCGACTGCACGCGAATATTCAGGCTTGGCCGTGCCAGCCATGATGCCCGGGATATCGCGGAACTGGCGACGTACTTCCACCACCACCGCGCCGGCCGCACGGCCGACCGCTTCCATCGCCATTGCGCCGAACAGATACGGAATCAGGCCGCCGATCAGCAGGCCGATGATCACGTAATGATTCGACAGGTCGAATGTGGTCGCGCTGCCAAAATGGGTCTGCAGGTTGTGCGTGTAATCGGCAAACAGCACCAGTGCCGCCAGTGCGGCCGAACCGATCGCGTAACCCTTGGTTACCGCCTTCGTGGTGTTGCCGACCGCGTCGAGCGGATCGGTGACGCCACGCACTTCCGGCGGCAGATCGGCCATTTCGGCGATGCCACCGGCGTTGTCGGTGATCGGGCCGTAGGCATCCAGCGCCACGATCATGCCGGCCATCGACAACATGGCGGTGGCCGCGATGGCGATGCCATACAAGCCACCGAGGGCGAACGCACCCCAGATCGCCGCGCACACGGCAATCACCGGCCACGCGGTGGATTTCATCGAGACACCAAGCCCGGCAATGATGTTGGTGCCGTGGCCGGTGGTGGAGGCGGCAGCGATGTGCTGCACCGGCTTGTACTCGGTGCCGGTGTAGTACTCGGTGATCCACACGATCGCGCCGGTCAGCGCCAGGCCGATCAAGGTGCAACCCCACAGGTTGATCGCGCCGTGACTGAAGTCGGGCATCAGCTGTGTGGTGATCGGGTAGAACGCGGCAGCGGCGAGCACCGCCGAAACGATCACGCCCTTGTACAGCGCGCCCATGATCGAGCCGCCGGGTTTCACCCGCACAAACAGCGTGCCGATGATCGAGGCAATGATCGAGACGCCGCCAAGCAGCAGCGGATACAACACGGCGTTGGCGCCCACTTCACTGGCCATCAGGCTGCCCAGCAGCATGGTGGCAATCACGGTTACCGCGTAGGTTTCGAACAGATCGGCGGCCATGCCGGCACAGTCGCCGACATTGTCGCCGACGTTGTCGGCGATCACCGCCGGGTTGCGCGGGTCATCCTCGGGAATGCCGGCCTCGACCTTGCCGACCAGATCGGCGCCGACGTCAGCACCCTTGGTGAAGATGCCGCCACCGAGGCGCGCGAAAATCGAGATCAGCGAACTGCCGAAGGCAAAGCCGACCAAGGCGTGCAGGGCCGCTTCGCCGCTGATGCCCATGTGATTGAGGATCAGCCAGTAGCTGGCGACGCCGAGCAGGGCCAGTCCAACCACCAGCATGCCGGTGATCGCGCCGCCGCGAAACGCCACGTCCATCGCTGGACTGAGCCCGTTGCGGGCGGCCTCGGCGGTACGCACGTTGGCCCGCACCGAGACATTCATGCCGATGTAACCGGCGGCACCGGACAGAACCGCACCCAACAAAAAGCCCACTGCGGTGGGCCAATTCAGAAAGAAACCAATCAACAGCAGCAACACCACTCCGACCAATCCGATCGTGGTGTATTGCCGGTTGAGATAAGCCCGCGCACCCTCCTGGATGGCTGCAGCAATTTCCTGCATTCGGCTGTTGCCCGGCGATTGTGCCAGGATCCAGCGCGAAGATATCGCGCCATATAAAACTGCCACTACGGCACACGTCAGAACGATCCACCAGCCATACTGCTGCAGCATCGGAGCCTCCCCATGGGTTGTAAGTGGCCGTCCGGAACGGGCGGTCGCATGGAGTATAGGCAGAGGTTGTGACAGGGGCTGTTGTGCGGCGCAACGGATACGATGCATTCGGCTGAAGCAAAAGGGCCATGCACGCATGCATGACCCTTCGAATCAGCTGATACAGACCAGGATCAGTTCATCGCCAGATCCAGAATCAGGCCGGTGGTGGCGGCAACCAGCAGGAAGTAGCCGTCATCGGCGCGCACCCAGTTATAGCCATACGGCGGCGGGCGCAGCCGGTAGTAGCCGTAGTTGCGTACTACGTAGGTTGGCCCGTAATAGCGGTGGCCGCGCACCCAGCGCTGATGCCCACGGTGGGCATAGTAGTTGCTGTGATGGGAGTAGTTGTAATGACGGTTGTCGTAGTGACGATTATCGTGGCGATGGTGATCGTACCTGGCCTGACGATTTTGGTCGCCATGATGGCGGTCGTCATGACCTCGATCGTGATGGCCGTGGCTATCCCGATCATGTTTACCATGAGCCGGTGCCGCCAGGGCCAGTGAACCCGTACCAAGCAACGCAACAGCAATCAGCAGTCGATGAACTGTTTTCATCATGGTTTCTCCCGGTGGCGCCGAGACTGCGCGGAGCAGTCGGCGAATCTTGCACACCCAGAGCGTAGGAACGCGTGACTGAACAGCAGCTGGAAAACATCGGGTTAACTTCAGCCGGCGCTCATGATGGGTTGGCAGTCACGAAGGACGCGTTGGCTTCAGCGATCAAACGCAGCCAATCGCTTGCCGACGGCAACATTTTTCAGCTGCACGTAACGCGGTAGCCCGTTCTTGCCGTATGGCAGCTCGGCCTCGCCACGGATCAAGGGAGCGAGGTAGCGACGTGCCGCTGCAGTGATGCCGAAACCATCGCGACTGATGAAGCTCTTCGGCATCTTCTTTTCGCGGTTGGCTATTTTCGAGAGTTCCGCTGGCTCGATTTTCCAACGGTACGGTGCCTCAGACGTGCGCACGATCACCGGCATCACCGCATTCATCCCGGCAACTGCATAGTCGACCGCTGCCTTGCCGACTGAATAGGCTTGATCGGCATCGACCTTCGATGCGGCGTGCCGGGCCGAGCGTTGCAGATAGTCGGGCAGGGCCCAGTGATATTTGTATCCGAGTTTTTGCTTGACCAGGTTGGCCAGCACGGGCGCCACGCCACCGAGCTGACTGTGGCCGAAGGCATCCCGCGTACCGGCTTCGGCAAGAAACTGGCCTTCGGCGTTGCGCACGCCTTCGGACGCAACCACGGTGCACCAGCCAACCCGTTCGACAGTCGCTTTCACCTTGGCCAGAAACGCCTCTTCGTCGAACGCATTTTCCGGAAACAGGATGATGTGGGGCGCTGCATCGGTACCTTCGCCGGCGAGTCCGGCGGCGGCGGCGATCCAGCCGGCATGGCGACCCATCACTTCGAGAATGAACACCTTGGTCGAGGTCTCGGCCATGGAAGCCACGTCGAGGCTGGCTTCCAACGTAGAGATTGCAGTGTATTTCGCCACCGACCCGAAACCCGGGCAGCAGTCGGTGACAGCCAGATCGTTGTCCACCGTCTTGGGCACGCCGATGCAGCGGATGTCGTAATTCATCGCCTTGCCCAGCCGCGAAATCTTCAGCGCGGTATCGGCCGAATCGTTGCCGCCGTTATAGAGAAACCAGCGGATATCGTGGGCACGGAAGACCTCGATCAGCCGCTCGTACTCGGCGCGATTGTCCTCCAGGGATTTCAGCTTGTAGCGGCATGAGCCAAACGCGCCGCCGGGGGTGTGTCGCAGTGCAGTGATTGCTGCCGCGGTTTCCTTGCCGGTATCGATCAGCTCCTCCCGCAGCGCACCGAGGATGCCGTTGCGGGCTGCATAAACATTGATCCCTTTGCTGCGTGCCGCCTCGATTACGCCGGCGGCGGTGGCGTTGATCACCGAGGTCACGCCCCCCGATTGGGCGTACAGCAGGTTACCGACAGGGGTGCTTGGGCGGCGATTCGAGCGCATGAGTATCCTCCGGACTGGCAAGGGCAATTATGGGTGAGCAGTGGTAAATCCATGTTTGCCAATGACTTGGCCATGGCATGGCGCTACTTCTGTTTGACGGCATCGGGTGCAACGGCTAATTTGACAGCCAATTTGTTAATCGAGCGGGTCGCCGCAGTGTGCGACAGCCCGCCGAACTTGTGGAGCATTATGCGACTCGTCTTACTTGGTGCGCCCGGATCGGGCAAAGGCACGCAGGCTGCCCGGCTGAAAGCCGAACTCGGCGTGCCGCATATTTCCACCGGTGACATGCTGCGCGCAGCCGTCGCTGCCGGCACGGCCATGGGCCTCAAGGCCAAGGCCGTGATGGATGCCGGCCAGCTGGTTTCCGATGACATCCTGCTCGGCATGCTGGAAGAGCGTCTGGCGATGGATGACGCCAAGGGCGGTTTCATTCTCGATGGCTATCCGCGCAATCTGGCCCAGGCCGATGCGCTGGATCACCTGCTGGCCAAGATTGGCCAGCCGCTTGATACGGTGATCAAACTCGAAGTGCCGAACGAGGCGATCGTCAGCCGCTGCGAAATCCGCTTCAAGGCGGAAGGCCGCGCTGACGACAATCCGGATACGGTGCGCAAGCGGCTGGCGATCTACGCCGAGCAGACTGCACCAGTCGCGGACTTCTATGCTGCGCGGGGCAAGTTGCAAGTCGTCGATGGTGTTGGCGAACTGGCGGATGTCACGGCGCGGGTCAAGCGTGCCCTCGAGAACGAATCAGCCGCCGCGAACGGCTGATTCGTTGTTACGCGGCCCGATGGCTGTGCAGGAAAATCACTTAATGCGTCTGCATATTCTGGGTATCTGCGGCACCTTCATGGGTGGTGTGGCGGCATTGGCGCGTGAACTCGGCCTGCAGATCGAGGGCTCCGATGCCAGCGTGTATCCACCGATGAGTACCCAGCTCGAAGCGCTTGGCATCGAGCTGATGAGTGGCTACACGGCAGAACACCTTCAGCCGGCACCTGACTTGGTCGTGGTGGGCAATGCCATGACCCGTGGCAACCCTGCCGTCGAGTACATGCTTGATCAGCGTCTGCGCTACATCTCCGGACCACAGTGGCTGGGTGAGACCGTGCTGGCAGATCGTGATGTGTTGGCCGTCGCCGGTACGCATGGCAAGACCACCACTAGCAGTTTGCTGTCGCACTTGCTGGAGAGTGCAGGCTTGTCTCCCGGGTTTCTTATCGGCGGCGTGCCGGGCAATTTTGGCGTGTCGGCCAGGCTCGGCGGAGAACGGAAAAGGGGTCAGAGTCACTTTTCCGGATCATCCTGCGAAAATCAGACAGCGCAGAAAAGTGACTCTGACCCCTTTTCCCCCTTCGTCATTGAAGCCGACGAATACGACACCGCGTTTTTCGACAAGCGCAGCAAGTTCGTGCATTACCGCCCGCGTATCGCGATTCTCAACAATCTCGAGTACGACCACGCGGACATCTTTCCGGATGTGGCCGCAATCCAGCGCCAGTTTCACCATCTGGTGCGCACGGTGCCGAGCAATGGTCGCTTGATCGTCAATGCTGCTGATCAACGTCTGGCCGAAGTGCTGGCGATGGGTTGCTGGACGCCGGTGGAAACTTTCGGCATCGATTGCGGCGATTGGCGCGCAACTCTGCTCGAAGCGGACGGTTCAGCCTTTATCGTGCACCACGGCGACGAGTTGATTGGCGACGTGCGCTGGCCGTTGCTGGGCAATCACAATGTGAACAACGCGCTGGCCGCGCTGGCTGCGGCCTGTGCGGCGGGAGCCGATCCGCGTGCGCTGCTCTCGGCATTCGCTTCATTCGAGAGTGTTCGCCGCAGGATGGAGTTGGTGGATGAGGTCGATGGTGTGCGCGTCTACGACGACTTTGCCCACCATCCCACCGCGATCGCCACCACTTTGGCCGGTTTGCGGGCCAAGGTGGGCAAGGCACGCATCGTGGTGGCGCTGGAACCGCGCTCCAACTCGATGCGACAAGGTGCCCATTCCGAGGCGCTGGCGCCATCGCTGCAGGATGCCGATGCCGTGGTTTTCCTGCATCGCCCCGAGCTGCCTTGGGATGCCAGCGACGTGATGCTGGCGCTGGAGGGGCGCGGTAGCAGCGTGCCGACCGTGGATGCGCTGATTGACAGCCTGCAGTCTCAGGTGGGTACCGGCGATCAAGTGATCTTCATGTCCAATGGCGGTTTCGAAGCAGCGCCGCGACGGTTCGTGCAACGGCTGCGCGAGGCGTAAGCCGATCCGGCGCGTGACGATATGCGTTATCCGTTCCGCTGGCTCTGGTTACACTGACGCATGGCTGCCCAGTCCCCTTTAATCGAGATGCCGCTGTTTCCACTTGGTTCGGTGCTGTTTCCCGGCGGCCAGCTGCAGTTGCGCATTTTCGAGCCGCGTTATCTCGACCTGGTGCGTGAATGCTCTCGGCATGGCACCGGCTTCGGAGTTTGCCTGATTATCGATGGCGCCGAAGTCGGTACACCGGCGACACCTGCGGCAGTCGGGACGACGGCGAACATCATCGATTTTCATCAGGAAGATGATGGCGTCCTTGGCATTCTCGTCCAGGGCGACCGACGATTTCGGGTCGCACGCACCAGAGTGCGCAATGACGGTCAGCTACGAGGCGATGCGGAGCTTTGGGACTACGAGCCCGAGCTTGCAGTGCCGGTGGAATTTGCCTTGCTGCAAAGTATTCTGGAGCGGCTGATCGAAACCATGGCGCCGCAGTGGAGCAACGCCCCACGTAGTGCTTTTGACGATGCCAGTTGGCTCGGGTTCCGACTTACGGAGTTGCTGCCGCTTGACCTGTCCGAACAACAGCGCATGCTTGAACTGACCGATCCGATACAACGCCTGGCCGAGCTTCGCGACATCCTTCCGCGTTTCCAGAAACCATGAACCCCTAACACTCAAAAGCGACTTCAGGAGTCGATACGCATGGGCAGTCTTGCCGGCAAAACCCTCTTCATCACCGGCGCTTCGCGCGGCATTGGTCTGGCGATCGCGCTGCGTGCCGCACGCGATGGTGCCAACATCGTGATTGCTGCCAAGAGCGGTGTGCCCAATCCGAAGTTGCCAGGTACCATCCATACCGCTGCTGCCGAGGTCGAGGCCGCGGGTGGCAAGGCTCTGGCCCTGCAGGTGGATATTCGCGAGGAGCAGCAGGTACGCGGAGCGGCCCTAAAGGCCGCCGAGCATTTCGGTGGTATCGACATCGTGGTCAATAATGCCAGCGCGATCTGGCTTGCCGGCACTGAAGGCACACCGATGAAGCGTTACGACCTGATGCATCAGGTCAACAGTCGCGGCACCTTTTTAGTGACTCAGAGTTGCCTGCCTTATTTGAAGCAGTCAGCCAATCCGCATGTGCTGATGCTGTCACCGCCGCTCAACCTCGCCCCTAAATGGTTTGCACCGCATACGGCTTACACCATCGCCAAATATGGCATGAGCTTGTGCGTGCTCGGCATGAGTGCGGAGTTTGCAGCGCTCGGCATTGCAGTAAATGCACTATGGCCGCGCACGGTAATCGCCACAGCTGCCATTGGCATGATCGATGGTGTGAAGCTGGAGCATTGCCGCACCCCGGAAATTGTGGCTGATGCGGCACATGTGATGTTGTGCAAGCCAGCACGAGATTACAGCGGGCATTTCGCGATCGATGAAACGGTGCTTGCCGAGGCCGGTGTCAGTGATTTCGATGCTTACGCGATCAAATCGGGGACGCGGTTGTTGCCGGATCTGTTTCTCGATTGATTCCGCGATCAGCGGCTGCAATTTCCACGTATTGATTGTATTTCGAGTGAGATGGATGCGTTATCGCCGATTGTCGAGTGACTGAATCACAAATGTGAAGGCGCGACCTCGCGCACATAGCTGGTTGAAAGCTCCATTGACTCGCTGCGAAAAGTGCTTGTAAACAGGATTGGTGTATATTCGGACGCTCAGTTACAAGGGTTTTTGATTCGAGTCGATCAGATTCCGGACTGTTAAAATCAGGCAGCCAGTAGTCCAGCCGTGATCACACGGTTGATCGACGCATACTCCGCAGGGGAGGGGCGAGCCATGGAAGCTCCGCAAGAACAAGGGTGCGTAGTCTGGTTTGGGGAACCGACCAGTGAAGAACATGATTCCCTGATGCGTTCCGGCTGGTCGGTCCGTGTAACCGGCAGCAGCGGTAGTGGCCGTGTGGGGGTGCGCCAGGATAGTTGTGTGGTTGCCATTGCTGATCTGCGCGGTGGTGATCAAGGGGTGATCGAGGCGGTGCATCGCACCGTGGCCGAAAATGCGTCGGCGCCATGGATTACCTTGATCTCGGCGAAGACACCGACACACGAGCCGATGGTGCAATACATCCTCGATGCCAGTTTCGATTTCTTCGCCGTGCCGGTCGATATCAGGCGTGTGAAAGATGCGCTGACCCGAATCAGTGGCAAACACGAGCCGGTGGTCGAGCCGAATATTGAAGGCATCATCAGCGGCAAGAGCTCTGTGATGAATGCCATAGCCGCGAATGTGCGCAAGTATGCGTCAGTGGATTTGCCCGTGCTAATTACCGGCGAAACCGGCACCGGCAAGGAGTGCACGGCACACGCATTGCACAGCCTCTCTGAGCGTCGCAACTATCCCTTTGTTCCGATCAACTGCGGCGCTTTGGTGCCAAGCCTGGTCCAGTCAGAGCTTTTTGGACACGAGCGAGGCGCTTTTACGGGCGCCAACACGCGGCGTATTGGTCACATCGAAAGTGCGGTCGGCGGTAGCGTGTTTCTTGATGAGGTCGGCGACTTGCCGCTGGATGCGCAGACCAACCTGTTGCGCTTTCTGCAGGAAGGGACGATCGAACGGGTCGGCAGCAGTCAGTCGATGCGAGTTGACGTCAGAGTATTGGCGGCTACGCATGTCGATCTGGAGCAGGCGGTTGCCGAAGGCCGTTTCCGTGAAGACCTGTATTACCGCCTGAACGTATTGCGTCTGGTCGTGCCGCCATTGCGCGAGCGCGAGGAAGATATCGAACTTCTGGCGGAGCATTTTCTCGCCAAGTTTCGCAAGCAGCATTCGACCCAGGCGCGCACGTTCAGCAGTGCCGCACGGCGAGCCATGCGTCAGTTCGCTTGGCCCGGCAATGTACGTGAACTGGTCAATCGGGTGCAGCGCGCCGCCGTGGTTGCCGAAGACGCCTTGATCAGCGTTGCTGATCTGGATTTCGGTGGCGGGGGTCAGGACCCGAGACAGGGGCTGGGTTCTGCACGCAAGGCTACAGAGCGCGATGTCATCATCAAATGCCTGCGTGAAAGTCGTTTCAACGTCAGTGAATGTGCCAGGCGTCTGAAAATTTCACGCGTCACCGTCTACCGCTTGTGCAAGAAGCACCAGCTTGCATTGGACGAGATGCGTTGATTGGGTGTCAGATCTGAATCGTGAACTGCGGCACTTCCAGCATCGCCGCAGCTTCGTGACATATCAGAACATGTAGGGGACCTTGAACGTGAGGGTGTAGTCGGGCGCATCGGGGGTCATCCCGATTCCCAACTGAGTCACCAGCGTGGTGTGCTGGCTCATGGCATAGGTGAGACCCATGTTGAAAGTACCCGCATTGGCGTCGCTGCCGATGACCTTGGCCCATGAACCGCCTTTCGCGCGTAGCTCAGCCTTTCCGCTGATCCTTCCATTGAACGCCATGCTCATGCTGGTACGTTCGTTGAACGCGAATGCCAAGCCGGCGCCGAAGTAGACAGAATCACCCAGACTTACATCACCCGGTGTCCGGGTATCCGGACTGGTGTCGATGTCATTGAAACTGTTGTCGAACGAGTGCATGTAACCGATGTTGCCGAAAACCAGTGCCGGATCCATGGTTTTAACCACTGAAAGGCCTGCACTGGCCTGCCAAACGCCGTTGCCGGTAGGTGTCTGACTGGGTACGGCGAAGCGAATGTACTGGTCGTTGTCGCGCTCGATAACCCGCCAGTCGATTCCGTAAGGAGCCCTGCCCGTGGGAGCCGTAACGCCGAGAGTAAGCACCGTGTCCGGCCGCGAGGGAGTCTCGGGGAGCAATCGATAGCTGCCGCTGAAGGTGAGATCACCGATGCCGTTGCCCGAGTTGATTTCTTCGGCAATCGCCGCCGCTGAACCACCTGCGCCACCTTTTTGATAAACGGTGCGACGGCCGACGTACGGTATATCCATGTTCAAGGTCAATCGCGGGGTTACGCCATAGCGGGCAGCCAAGTCGTAGGTGAGAGAATCTGATTCAACGTTTTCGATAGCGATGTTGCCGAGAAAAATCGCATCGAGGGCAAGGAAGCCATTCAGCGTGAGAAGTTTTCGGTCATAACGGTTGTAGCTAAGTCCGTTTTCGATGGTCAACTTGCCGTTGAACAGGGCATGTTCCTGCAGCAAGGCGTCCTGCAGACTGCGCTTTTCGGGTACTTCTTGTGCCTTTTTTGCTTCGGCCATGGTGCCGGCTTGAGTGCTGGCACTTGCCGCGCCTTCGCCGGCGTTGCTTGCTGCATTTGCTGCTGTTGCCGTTGCGGCTGTTGCCGCCGCCGCTCCAGTTGGTTGCGGCGCGCTTTCGTCAGGCGCAGCTTGAGCAGGAAGCGCTTCACCTGTGGCTACGCCACTCAAGCGAGCCTGCAAGGCCTGCACTTGTACGTCCAGTTCGCGCAGACGGCGCACTTCCTGTGCATAGCTTTGCTTGAGGGTCTGCAATTGTGACATCAGCACCTTGACGTCGGCTTGATCCTTGGCGCTCGGCGCATCTTGCGCGCGTGCCACGCCGGCAGATAACAGCAATGCGGTTGATATCGAGGCAATGAGTGCGTTCTTTTCCATATCCTTAGTTCCCCTGATCCGAGCGGCGATGGGCGATCGCCGGTTCTTACTGAAGGCCTATGCCACGAGCCATGTTGATGGCCTGCGCGACGTTCTGGGCGAGCTGGGTTTTTCCGGCAACGGCTTGGCGCACCAGGCTGACTTCCATGCGATTACTGACCAGCTGGTTATCGCTTTGGAGCTGGATGCTCTGACCAACGCTGCCATTACGAATCCATTGTTCGACCGCACCCTGACCTTCGATGGTCAGCAATACGCGGGCGCTCTCGCCATCAAAGCTTGCCGTGGCGCTGGAGCCGTTGGCATACGCGGTGGCGATCTGGGATGGAATCAAATCGGCGCGTGATGCTGCCGAGGTGGGCGTAACGGTCGTAGTGAGGTTGCTGACTGATGCGGCGGGCAGAGCAGGGCCAGTCGCGACATGCGACGTGGTGGTCGTGCTGCTCGAAGATGCGGTAGGGGCGGTAGCTGCTGTGCTGGCAACTGTTGCGGTAGCCGGTGCCGGAGAGGTCGCGGCTGCGTGGGCAACTGGTGCGGTGGTGGTTGCCGGTGAGCTAGTGACACCATTCGACGTTGAAGATCCCGTGCCGGCAGCGTTCGTTGCTGCAGGGTCGTCATCAGTGACGTTGAGCTCGGTAACGTTGCTGGCAAGATTGCCGCTACCCGCTACCTGCACGCTTTGTTGTACGCCGCTTGCATTGGCCAGCCCGCTGCTGTCGATGCTGCGAGATGGATTGGGGGTAGTCGGTGGCACGGGTGTGCCAGTGTGCGTAACCGTGACCGTGGGCACGAACGTGACCTTGGGCACGTCCACGCTATTGCGCATATCCATGCTCAGAGCAAGTGTGCTTTGCAGCTGTGCGCCCGCATTTGTTTGCCAGGTCGATATCATCTTTACACCGAACCAGGCCACCGTATGGTTGTCTTCGGTATAGCGCCCGCGCATGTCACCCAATTCCGAATCGGGAATTTCCTCCATTCCATTCACGGGTGGTGCTTCATTCGCCAAGACGGCATTGGTCCACTGACCAAGTGCCAGTGTCGTCATGCCGAGTAGATAGAGTTTGGTTCGTTTCATGGCTGTTCCCTCAGAACAGGTCGGCGTGTGTAAAGCCGAAATCAAGCAACTCGGCATCGGTCACCGGCCCTTGTCGGGCATACAGGCCGCGGGCACTGATCTTTTCAACGGGTTGCAAAAGTACCGTGTTGCGGTCGAAATCACTGCCGATGACCACGAACACCGCATGCGATGGCCAGGCTTTCATGAATTGGTCAATGGGCATGCTGCGGTTGCCGAGGATGGGATCGGCCAGCTCCACAAGGTCATCGTTGATCTGCTTGAGCACAACGAAGTGACGGAAGCCATTCACGTCCATCAGAACCAAGCCAGGTACGCGCAGACTGCGCAGGCGATCTTCGCTAATTCGGTAGCCACGTCCGCGCATGCCAAGCGATTCGACGTAATGCTTGATGTCCAGCAGTGAAAAGCCGCGTTGTTTGACCAGTTCCGAATCGGAGACGCCAAGCATTCCCTGGATGACGCTGGTCTCGTCCACGTTAAGGTGATACGCGTAACGAAGAATGGTGGCGAGTGCTGCTGCACCACAACTGTAATCTGTGTGTTGTCGCACCATATTGCGAAAGCGTGCTTCGTGCATGCTCTCGATCGGTGTGACGTACATCTGGCCGTTTGGCAGGATGCCGCTGAAGCGCACGTCGGCAGCACACGCAGGCGCGGCACCAACGATTGTCAGCAAGCAAAGAAGCAGGATGATTGTCGGTCGATATCGCATGGGAGCTTCCATGACTGCATTCGATTCGAGGAAGGCCCCCCGGCCCGCAGGGGACGGGTCGGGGGGTTCCATTGGTGCCCCGGCTTACAGGGTTGCCGGGTTACCGCCCACGTGGTCGGCTGATTGCCGACTCAAGTCTTTGAGGCTTACTGTTCGCCACCGCCAGTGGGCGGCGGGGCTCCGGAGCCAGCCTGAGAAACCGCCATCGACAGGCTGTTGGCCTGCAGGTTGCCGGTGCCCGAAGCCACGTTTACGCCGATGTTGCCGGAAGCGTTCTGGAACGCATTACCGGACAGCTTGGCATCGTTGGTGGCATTCATCACGACGTAGCGCCAGGTCTGCACGGTGCCGCTCAGATTCGCGTACAGGTCGCTGGCCGACAATTCGACGAAGCCGAGCTTGCCGCTATCACGCGACTGCGTCTGCCCGCTCTCCGAACCAGTGCTGCTGCTTTCCGTGTCGAAGGCAAGGCCACCAACACCATCACGGTTCGGGTTGGCCATTGCACCCTGGGTCTCGTTATCGAAGTCGCTGTGCCCGACCTGATCGCCGCCCGTATGTGTATCGCCGTTCCAGTTATCCGGATAGAAGTTGTTCGCCTGATAGGCCATCCCGGTGCTATCTGACGAAGTGTCACCCCGATACCTACCAGTTGAGCTGCCCTCATAGGCACCTACGCCAACACCAATTGAATAGCCCGACACGCTGCCGTGCATATTGACCCTGGTGGTATCGGCGAAGCGTTCGACCTTGCCTGCATTACTGGTCATGTTGCCGCTGGACATCTGGTTGGAGCTCACGCTCGCCTGACTGAAACGGCTGGTTGAGACAGAGGCTGCCAAGGCGTTCTTCTGCTCGTTGTTGTTGCCGGAGGTGACATTCACCCCGATATTGCCGGTGGCATTCTGGAACGCGTTGCCACTGATACCGGCCTGGTTGGTGACGCCGTTGTTCCAGGTGGCATTGCCGTTACCGTCCTGATTGACCGCGACCCCTGCGTTACTGAGACCAAATGCAAAGCTGGCATCAGTAGCAGCCAACGCGGTGGCATTGTCCTGGGTGTTGTTGTCGCCGGCTGCGGTGTTCATGCCGATGTTGCCGGAGGCATTCTGGGCCGTGTTGTCAACGATATTGCTGGTATTCGACAGTTTGTCGTTCAGGCCCAGATTTCCAGACACCGACTGACGGTTGTCGATCGAGGCGGCGGCGGCCGAATCGATCGCCATGTCACCTGATACGGTCGGATTGCCCGTGACATTCACGTCGGTGGTGAAACCGGTGTGCTCCTTCTGCGCGAAGTCCACGCTGTGCGCATTCTTTTCCTTGCGCACATCGACATTCACGTTCTTGTCGACATTCACATCCGTGTCCACATTGGTGATGGCGTCGGTGTGGGAGTTGTCGACGGTATTCTTGAACGAATTGTTGACCTTGCTCTTGTAAGAGGTGTCAACCGAATTGTTGACCTTGTTGTTGACTTTGCTCTTGTAAGAGGTGTCGACCGCGTTCGAAACGGTGTTGTCGAACTTGTTGTTGACCTTGCTCTTGTATGAGGTGTCAGACGAATTCGAGATCGAGTTATCGACCGAATTGTTGACCTTGCTCTTGTACGAGCTATCAGACGAATTCGAGATCGAGTTGTCGACTGTATTGTTTACGGTGTTGTTTGCCTTGTTGTTGATCTTGCTCTTGTAGGTGCTGTCGACGGTGTTGTCGACGGTGTTGTTGATATTGTTGTGCACGTTGTTATGGATGTTATTGTGCACAGCTGCTTGCGCCATTGAGGTACCAAACAACGTGGTTACCGCCAAGGCAAGCATCGTCCGTTTCATGTTTGTGTTCATGATGTCCTCTCTCCGTAGTGCTTGGGTCTGCCTTTCAATGCGGAGATGCTGGCAACGACAGCATCAGCTGATTGCTGGTGACGTTGTCCGATCCCGCGCTCTGATTGAGTTGCATCACTCCCTGATAACCATGCATGGCAGACGACTCGACTGCGACGCTTAGCGAGCCACCTTTCGATGCCTGGTTGCCCTCCGTGGGGTGATGCCCCCCTGCCGACGCGGACATGTCGGTTGACAGTGCGTCATCCGTTGTCTCGCGTATGCCCTGTTTGGCCAAGCTGGCAGCGACCAGATTGAGCTGGGCGTTGCTGTTGCCGCTGGCCTGATTGATCGATGCCAAGCCGTTTCCGCCCGCATACGCATTGCCGCCGATACTGGCGCTGGCGATGTCGGGGGCATTAGCCTTGTTTCCATGTTGTTGCTGACTGGCCTGGACGGATGTCGTGCCTCCTCCCGTCGCGATGGCCCGTACACTGGCCTGCTGATTGAAGTCGCCCGCAGCCATGTTCACTGCGCTGGCACCACTGGTGCCCCGCATGGCGTTGCCGTCGATGCGTGTGCTGGCCAGGTAGCCCAGCATCTCTGCATAGTCGTCATTGTCTGCATGTGCCGACATGGCAGTCAGCGCTACAGAAAACACCATCAGCAAAGTTGCCGTTCTCTTCATGACAGCCTCAGTGACCGGCAGCGCTGCTGGTCGGCATCATCCCGGGCAACTGCGCAAGCGCACTTTGCACCTGGTTGCCAATGCCACGTGTGGTACTGCCGACGGCGCCCATCGGGCCCGAAACGACGTTGCTGATGCCGTTACTGCTGACCGAAGTTGTCCGGCTGCCGTTGAGGCCAACGCTGCCGCCAAGTGAGCTGGTGACCATGCGTTCGACCGTGGTCCGGTGAATGCTGTCGCCGTTTGCACTGGTCGAATTGATGCCCGCGTAATCTGCGTCAGATAATTCTTCAGTGCCTAATGCCGCAGCGACTTCCGAGCGAGGCGATGTATTGACAATCAACGCCCTGGCCGGCGGTTCGGTGCGATAGGCAACTCGAGCCGGCACGTTCCGTATAAGGACGATCTCGCCGGGTTTGGCCTTGGTCGCTATATGCGCGTCGGCAGCTGAGGCTGTGATCGGCAGTGCCATCAGCAAGCCTGTGATGAACGTAACAACCACCTTTGAGGGCAAGCGCCGAGAAGTGTTGTTTGACTGACCCATGCTCGGGTCTCCGTGAAGAGTATGTGCGCATACCTCGCAATCACCGTGCCAACTCCGGCCGATCGGCGCGGAGATTGGTTTTACAGGGAATTCACGCCATATTTCGACAACGTCGAAGTGTTACAATGTTTACAGTTTTGAGCCGGATCACCGTCCGTAATACCGGTGGAACCGCTGTGGACCTGGCTTTCAGCTCAGGTGTAACACTTGTGATACAGGCAGGCATGCGTTACACCTCGGCTCCGGCCTCGTGCATTGCCATCGACCAGCAATTACGATGCGCGCTCGTCTCCTCCCCATCACACCTGCCGCAGCCGCTGATCATCTTTGGCTGGGCGACGGAACTGTCATGCAAGAACACGATGCCCAGTTGATCGATCTCGGCAAGCGCTACTGGTTGCCGGTATACAAGCCACGTGATGTCGTGCTCGATCACGGCAAGGGTTCACGTGTTTGGGATACGCGGGGTCGCGAGTACCTCGACTTTGGCGCAGGAATTGCGGTGAACGCACTCGGTCATCAGGATCCTGATCTGCTCGCCGCGCTGACCGTCCAGTCGCAAAAACTGTGGCACAGCAGCAATGTGTTCTACACCGAGCCACCGTTGCGACTGGCCGAGGAACTGGTGCAGGCGGCACCGTTTGCCGAGCGGGTATTCCTGTGCAACTCCGGCGCCGAGGCGAACGAGGCGGCAATCAAGCTGGTGCGTCGCTGGGCTGCTGCGCAGGGGCGTCCGCCTGAGAAGCGGGTGATCGTTACTTTTCGGGGTTCGTTCCATGGACGCACCCTCGCTACGGTGACGGCCACGGCCCAGCCCAAGTATCAGGAGGGCTACGAGCCGTTGCCGCAGGGTTTTCGCTACATTGATTTCAATGACGAGACGGCGCTTGAAGCCGCTCTTGCCCCTGGTGACGTGGCCGCAGTGTTGCTTGAGCCGGTGCAGGGCGAAGGTGGCGTGTTGCCTGCTGCAACGGGATTCGTCGCCAAGGTGCGTGCGCTCTGCGATCAGCACGACGCGCTGCTGGTGCTGGATGAAATCCAGTGCGGCATGGGACGCACCGGCACGCTGTTTGCGCATGTGCAGGATGAAGTGACCCCGGACATCGTGACTCTTGCCAAGGCACTGGGCTGTGGCTTTCCTATCGGCGCGATGCTGGCCGGTCCGAAAGTGGCCGAAGTGATGCAGTTCGGTGCCCACGGCACCACCTTCGGCGGCAATCCGATGGCTGCTGCTGTCGCGCGCGTGGCGCTTGCCAAACTGGGTTCGCCAACCGTCCTGACCAACGTCGAGCGACAAGCGCATGACTTGCGTTCGGGGCTGGAGCGGCTGAATCAGGAATTTGAGCTGTTCAGCGAGGTGCGCGGTCGCGGCTTGATGATTGGTGCTGTTTTAGCCGATGGCTACAAGGGCAGGGCGGGTGAAATCCTTGATCATGCCGCCGCCCATGGCTTGTTGCTGTTGCAGGCCGGCCCTGACGTGCTGCGTTTCGTACCCCCACTTACGATTAGCGACGTCGAACTGGCCGACGGCCTGGATCGTCTGCAAGCCGCCTTGAAGGACTTCCTGGCAGGCCAGGATGCTGGGCGATCCGCCATCTAACCATCAGGAAACTTCATGAAATATCTGCACAGCATGATTCGTGTTCGCGACGTCGACGCCTCACTGCGATTCTTCTGCGATGGCCTGGGCCTCAAGGAGGTTCGCCGTACCGAGGTGCCCGAAGGCAAGTTCACGCTGATCTTCCTCGCCGCCGAAGGCAGTCCGGAAGCCGAAGTCGAGTTGACCTACAACTGGGATACGGCCGAGGACTATGGTTCGGCGCGCAACTTCGGTCATCTCGCTTTTCGTGTCGATGACATCTATGCAACCTGCGAACGCATGCAGGCAATGGGTTACACCATTTGTCGTCCCCCTCGCGATGGGCACATGGCGTTTGTTCGTTCACCCGATCTGATCTCGGTGGAACTGCTGCAGGATGGTCATCTGCCGCCACGTGAGCCTTGGGTCTCGATGGAAAATACCGGGGTCTGGTGAGTGCGGGCGGTTGGTCAATCAGCCGATACTGGCAAGGATGCGCCGCATGTCTTGCAGAATCGCGCATCGCTATCGTGCTGATTCTGGCCGCATGCTTCACAATGCCGCATGCTCTTTTGCGTGCGCATGCCTGAGGCCAGTTCGGCGGTAAAAATGCCAGTGGGTACGGCAATGATGCTGTAGCCAACCAGAGTGATTAGTGCCGTCAATAACTGGCCAAGCGGCGTCTTCGGCGTGATGTCACCGAAGCCGACGGTAGTCATCGTCACCACTGCCCAGTACATCGATTGGGGGATGGAAGTGAACCCGTTTTCCGGCCCTTCGATGAGGTACATCATCGAGCCAAAAATCAGCACCAGCGTGAGGATCGTGCTGATGAAGATGTATATCTTGCGTCGGGTCCGTATCAACGTGGACCACAGCAGATTGGCATCACCCATGTAGCGGGTAAGTTTCAGGACGCGAAAGATGCGCAGGATCCGCAGCGCACGAATCACCAGCAAATACTGGCTGCCTGCCAGGATCAGGCTGATCCAGGTCGGCAATACCGACAGCAGGTCGACGATGCCGAAAAAGCTGCGGGCATAGCGCGCCGGACGATCGACCACCGCCAGGCGAACGAAATATTCGACGGTAAATACGAGCGTGAAGCCCCACTCCATCAGGTGCAAGGCGTTGCCGAAGCGAGCGTGCACGCTCGCAACCGAATCGACTACCGCCACCACGATGCTGGCAGCGATTACGAAGATCAGTACAACGTCAAAGCGCCTGCCGGGCGCCTCGTCATGGCCGAAGATGATGTGGAACCACTGTGTCCGCCATGCGGCGCCCGTTGCTGGCCCGAGGTCGTTGCGTGGTGGCGCACGGTTGGTTCCAGTCATCGTGGAGTCTCGATCACGCAGCTTGTGCAGCGCGCATCGCGCCCCGTGCGGCTTCGAGGGTCTGTGCAATGTCCTCATCGCTGTGCGCACTGGACATGAAGCCGGCTTCGAATGCGGAGGGAGCCAGATACACGCCACGTTCGAGCATGCCGTGGAAGAAGCGGTTGAACATCGCGCTGTCTGCGGCCATTACCTGTGCGAAGCTGCTGATTTTTTCTTCGCTGAAGAACAGTCCAAACATTCCGCCAACCCGGTTGGTACTGAAGGGAATGTCTTCGCCGTCCGCCACGGATTGCAGCCCATCAGCAAGCAGGCGGGTGCGCGCGGCAAGCTGGTCGTGGAAGCCGGGTGCCTGGATCAGCTCCAACATGGCTAGACCAGCAGCCATCGCCACCGGGTTGCCGCTCAGCGTGCCGGCCTGATAGATCGGCCCGGATGGGGCGACCTGCTGCATCAAATCTCGACGTCCACCATAGGCGCCCACCGGCATGCCGCCTCCGATGATCTTGCCAAACGTGGTCAGGTCCGGAGTGATGCCGTAATGCGCCTGAGCGCCTCCAAGGGCGACACGGAAGCCGGTCATCACTTCGTCGAAAATCAGCAAGGTGCCGTGTTTCGTGCACAGATCACGCAAGCCTTGCAGGTAACCTTCCGCTGGCGGAACGCAATTCATGTTGCCGGCCACCGGCTCGATGATCAGTCCCGCGATATCGTTGCCGTGTTCATCGAACAGTGCGGTGGCAGCGCCGAGGTCGTTGTAGGGGATCGTCAGGGTCAGATCGGCGTTGGCCTTGGGTACGCCGGGTGAGGTCGGCACACCCAAGGTCAGTGCGCCGGAGCCGGCCTTGACCAGAAAACTGTCGCCGTGGCCGTGATAGCAGCCCTCGAACTTCACGATCTTGCTGCGACCCGTGGCGCCGCGGGCAAGCCGGATGGCCGACATGGTGGCTTCGGTGCCGGAATTGACCATCCGCACCATTTCGACCGAAGGCACCAGTCGGGTAATCGTTTCGGCCATGGTGACTTCGGCGGCGCACGGCGTGCCGAACGACAGGCCATCACGGATGGCGCGCTCGACCGCCTCGCGTACCGCTGGGTGATTGTGGCCAGCGATCATCGGTCCCCACGATCCGACATAGTCGATATAGCGCGTGCCCTCGACATCCCAGAGATAGGCGCCGTCTGCTCGCGCGGTGAAGAAAGGCTCGCCGCCGACCGATTTGAATGCGCGAACTGGCGAGTTCACTCCGCCCGGCATGAGTTGCTCGGCGCGCTGGAAGAGATCGTGGTTGGACATCAGTCGGGATTCCGGTTGGTTGAGTAAAGGCTGGCGTAGCGCTCGGCCGTGGCGCGAATATCGGTGGCGCGGAACAGTGTGGAGATGGCAGCCAAAAAATCTGCCCCCGCATCGACCAGTGATTGGCCATTGTCCGGCGTGATCCCGCCAATCGCCACCCGCGGCAGACCTAATGCGGCGCTTTGCCTCAGCAGATCAACTGGAGCGAGTGCCGCCCAAGGCTTGGTTGGTGAGGGAAAAAATGCGCCGAACGATAGATAGCTCGCACCAGCATCGGCGGCAGAACGGGCCAGTTCGAGTGAGCCGCCGCAGGCCACCCCGATTATTGCCGTGCTCCCCAATGTCGCGCGGGCCTCGGAGATACCCTCCAACCCACGCCCAAGATGTACGCCATCGGCGCCCGCCGCCTTGGCCAATGCGATGTCGCCGTTGATGATCAAAGGCACTTCGTGAGCGTGGCAAAGCTGTCGAAGTGCCACGACATCAGCAAGGCGCTGCGCTTCAGGGCTCTCCTTGTCGCGGTACTGCAGCAAACGGGCGCCGCCGGCCAATGCCTGTGTGACGGCAACGACCAAGTCGTCGCGAGGGCCATCGGTAATGGCATAGAGGCCGTGTTTGGGTAGTTGCTTGGGGGACATCGAAGCGGTTCCATCCTGTGGCTTGTCATGCGAGCCATGCTTTCGCATTCTTGGCTGAGTTGCGAGAATGTCGAACTCTATCAATCATTGAAGAAGTTCGAACATGAGCCAGAGTTCCACCCAGACATCGACGCTGCACAAGTGGATGTGCGTTGTTTGCGGCTATATCTACGACGAAGCCGTGGGCGTTCCCGACGAGGGCATTCCGGCGGGCACGCGTTGGGAGGATGTCCCGGAGACCTGGACTTGCCCGGATTGTGGTACCACCAAGGACGACTTCGAGATGATCGAGATCGACTGATTGGCGGCATTTGCCTGCATCCTGTCAGCTCTTGTCAGCGTATTGGCTTGAGCGGCTGGTTTGATGTTCGGGCGCCGATATCGCGGCGCGCCATACCAAGGAACATCCCATGTTGCAGTTCATACCGTTCGAGGATGATTGGGACGCACTGGAAAATCTCCGTCCCGAAGATCTCATCCCTTATCAGATCGGCCTGTTGGATCGGCCCGACCAGTCCAGTCAGCGCACGGGTTCCAGCTCGCCAGTGATATCCAGCGCATCGCCCAATGTCGCGCCAATCCGCTGGGCCGTGCCCGCCGAGAGTTCCAATACATAGATAGAGTGCCGGAAGATGGCTTGGGTAGAAGCGGGCAGAGGTCCGTTTGGCACGGCGGCACATCCATCTGCATGGAAACCAGCTTGCGATCAGCATCGAAGTACAGGATGTTCAGCGGGATCAGCGCGTTCTTCATCCAGCAGCCTTGCGGGAAGGATTCTGGAAATACAAACAGCATGCCGTGATCGGGCGGTATCGAAGTTCGCCTCATCAGACCGCGCTCTCGGCTGGTGCCGTTGGTGGCCAGTTCTACTGTAAAGCGTGTGCCACGCAGCTCCACGCGTTGGCGTAGACGCCACAGTCTGACTTGCATGCGTGCAGCCAAAGATCGGTAGAAGCGCTATCGCGAACAGCTCTGTAGCCATCAACATGATCCTGGGGGTGTGCATCACGAATCACCTAGGCTGGCTGGAAAGTGCAGGTTTGCCGCCATTCCGACAATTTTTCGAAATAAAGCTGTCATCACCTCTTCACAGATGCGATTGGTGGCGCTATGATTCGCTCCCCTTCGACGAGGCGCCCAGATCGCGAAGGTTGCTGCAACAAACCACCCCGAAAAAAAGATTCACAAGGGTGTTGACGGGTAGCGAAATCGATGTAGAATGGGCGGCTCACCTAGGACGAAACGTCCTGGGGCGCAAACCGGAAACGGGATGCAAGCGAATGATCTT
>Ga0164241_10000743_pt1 | contig 49909 bp, 35 predicted proteins | sample OricomyardsoilBY_FD_108780 | JGI IMG/M metagenome (GOLD analysis project Ga0164241, IMG submission 108780) | Backyard soil microbial communities from Emeryville, California, USA - Original compost - Back yard soil (BY) | ecosystem: Environmental > Terrestrial > Soil > Unclassified | place: USA... | reverse complement strand
GCGGTCGCCGCGGTCGCGGTCGACTCGATTCCACCCGCACCGGCGTCGTTCGAGCACGTGAGCGCCGTGATCGGTGGCGCGCATCCTGAGGAGGCGGTGACGACGACGTCGTCGGCGCTCGAGACCTGGATGGACAACGTGCCGCCCGCGTCCGGCGTGAGCACGAAGACGCTTCGCCCCGTGGCCGGCCCGGCCGCACACGTCGCCACGGTGGCGTTCGCGGACGCTCCGAAGCTCGCGTCCGTCGAGCCGAGCGCGAGCGGCGTCGCGTCGTCGCAGAGCGAGAGCGCTTCGTTCTGGCAGGTGGCGCTGCAGCCATCGCCAGGCTCGACGTTGCCATCGTCGCACTGCTCGCTCCCGCTCAGCTGGCCGTCGCCGCACCCGTAGGGCGCGAAGGAGATCGGCACGCTGAACGGCCCGGCGAGGAGCGCGTCGTCGGCTTCCACGATGATCGTGAGCTGCTCACCGGTGCTGACTGGTCGGATGAGCGTGGATCCGTAAGGACCGGGCACCGCGCAAGCGAGCTCGGTGTCGGCGCGCGAGCAGTCGCTGCGAACGTGGACGCCGTGGTCTTCGGGGACGCCGATCGTGAGGATGCCGTCCGCCGGCGCGACCGTCTCGAAGATGACCTCCGGTGCGTCGGCGCCGACGCACGTCCCATCGGTGACGCTCGAGCCCGTCAAAGTCGAGCCGTCGAGGGTCACCGTCTTCAAAAGATCGAACTGGCCGACCGAGCTGCAGAGCGCCGCGAGATCGGCGCAGGCAAACTCGCAGTCGGGATCTGCGCAGTCGACGAGGCCGTCGTTGTCTTGATCGATCCCGTCGGCGCAGACGTCTTCGGCTCCGACGGAGAGACATCCGTTTCCCGGATAGACGGCGGCGTCGTAGTCATCGCAGTCGTCAGGCGCCGAGTATCCATCTTGATCACAGTCGACGGTGTTGATGTCGCAGACGGTCGGCCCAGGCGCTTGCGTCGTGGCGACGCTGGCCGCGACGCCGAGGGCGCCGAGACCCAGCTCGAGCGGTCGACGCCGTGCCTCTGCGGCGTGGCGAGACGAAACGCGCACCACCAACGCATACGCAAGCGGCAACACCGAGAGCGCGAGCAGATCGGTCGGATCAGTCCAGCTTTGCCACGTCATACCGAGGCCGGCGTAGATGCTCGCGGCGGCACTCGTGAGCGTCGCAGAGAGCTCGAGCGCGGTGAAGCCGACGCCGACCGCGAGCGTCGAGAGCGCGAGCGCGCGTCGCGTGCGCACATGAAGGAGGGCCGCGAAGAGCGGCGGCGCCATCAACAGCCCGGCGAAGTCGCTGAGCTTGCCGGTGAGCCATCCGGGGAGGATGCCCGAGCCTTTCAGCACGTGGTCGTTCACGACGAGCAACGCGAGCGACGCGATCCACGCGGGGTGAAGCAGCGCCCGGCGAGGCTCGACGGAGACGTCGATGCGCGGCCTCATCGCGTCACCCCGGCGAGCTTGGCCGCCGAGCTCGCAGCCTTCGGCCGCGCTTTGGCCGCGCGCCGACGAGATCGCCGAAGCAGCGCCAACGCGGTGGCGAGCCCGAGCCCCATCGCGACGGTCCAGGTCGCGGTCGGGCGACCGCCTGTGGGCTTGGAGCGATCGTCCGTCTTCGTCTGCGGACCGAGCGGAGTCGCCGCCAGATCGCACGGGGCGTTGAGCGCGATGCTGGGTCGGTACGTCGCGGGACGCTCGCTCTGTTGCTCGGTGGGCGCGAGCTCGAGATCGCGGTTGAACGCCGTGCGACCGAGCCGCGCTTCGAGGCGTGTGACCCAGACGTCCTTCGGGTGCGTGCCGACGAGGGCGAGCGCGAGATCGTCGAGCGGGATGTCGCTGCCGAGCGGCGGATCGCACATGAGATCGCGCGCGTCGATTTCGTTCAACGTCTCGACCGGGTCGCAGTCTTCGCCGCCGTGGCAGGGATCGACGACGCGGCGCGCGTCATAGCCGAGGCCGACCATGCGGTCGGCGCAGTCGGTGCTCGAGCTCTCGCCGTTGATGAAGCCCTGCTGGACGTAGGCGTCCGCGATCGTGTCGTTGCGCCACCCGTTCGAGGTTCGGTAGCTGATCGCAGAGTTCGTGTACGGGTTGATGACAGGGTCGAAGAGCGGGCCCTTTTGGGCGTATTGCGTGAAGAAGGTCTCTCCATCGCTGGTGAGGGCGCCCTCACGAAGCGTCGCGTAGTTGCTGCTGTTCGATTGGAAGTCCCAGGCGAGGGCCGGATCCGGGAAGAACGAGCTACGGAAGTTCGAGACGCCCCAGCGTCCCTCGCCGACCACGAAGAGCGTGATCGCCGTCGATGCGCCCGTGCCGGCTGCGACCATCCGAAGCGGCAGCGCGGGCACGGCGCCGTCCATCACGACCCGCACGGGACGCATCTGCTGGATGCCGGCGGAAGGCAGGAGTCGTAGCGCGATGAAGTCGAAGCCCTCTTTCGCATACGCGGTCACGACTGGCGCCATCTCTTCGGGCAGGATGTAGCCGTTGTCTGCGAGCCACTTCGGCAGCGCGTCGGGATCGTCCGCGTGCAGCGTGACGGACTCGTAGGGCCCGGCAGACCCATGGTTCACGACGTCGATTCCGCCGTCCGGCGGCGTGGTCAAGTAGTCGCCGCCCTCGTCGGCAGAACATCCGGTCGTGCCCCGCGTGATGAGCGGTCCTGAGACCGAGCACTCGACGTTCGTGGCGCAGTCGAGCTCGGGCGGTAGAACGATCGGGCTCGTCGCGGCCTCGAGGACGTCGAACCAAGCGTCGGTTGCGACCTCGACCCGCGCGCCGGGCTTGACCGGCAGCACCCACGCGAACTCGCTCGGCGAGCCGGAGTAGCGGATTTGATCCCAGAGGATCGTCTGGGATGTCGAGATCGACAGGGCCATGCGATGCGACGTCACGAGGGACGGGACGCCCTCTCCCTCGACCGGAGGGACGGTCGTGAAGCACGCGCCGCATGCGGACGCGTCGTGCATGGGCGCGAGGATCGAGGCGAGCAGCGCGAGCCCGGCGCCCCCGATCCGCGAGAGACGTCCCGAAAAAACGTGCGACAGGGTTGTCATAGCTTGCTCCAAGAAAACCTAAGGAAGGGGCGCGTTTCCGCGCCGATGCCGGGGTCCTGGAGCAAGCGCGGTGCCACGCTGAGCCGCTACGGGCGGCGAGTCGCCTCGCGGATCATGGCGTGGGCCAATCGCTCGAGCGCAGCGGGCGCTTTTTCGAGCACGAGATACGGCTCGACGAGCTCGAGCTCCATCAGCCGAGGGGCGCCCGCGTCGTCGCGGATCATGTCGACGCGTCCGTAGAGGATCTCGGGCCGGACGGGCGCGAGCGCGGCCTCTGCGAGTGAGAGGAGGTCGGCCTCGAGGGGGAGGGCGTCGGACACGACGACGGGCTCGCCCGAGAAGCGCGGGCTCTTTCGGATGTGATGCGTGAACGCATCGTCCACGAACATGAACGAGCGCTCTCCGGAGGAGTCGACGGCGGGTTGGTAGCGCTGGAGCATCATGGGCATCTCGGCCAGGCGCGCGGCGAGGAACGCCGTCGCGCGGTCGGCGTCGCGGTCGAGGTCGAAGCGCTCGGTGAAATAGGAGCCCGCAGAGACGCGCGGCTTCAGGACGACGTCGAGGTCTCCTCGAGCGCGTGCAGCGCCGACCGCTTCGCTTGCAGAGGTGCCGCGTTCGAGGAACGTGGTCGGAACGATCGGCAGGCCGCGCTCGGCGAGGCCTCGCAAGTAGATCTTGTCGGTGTTCGTGGCGAGGACGCTCGGCGGATTGAAGAGCCTCGTCGCCTTCGCGACGCGCTCGCTCCACGCGACGAAGTCATCGCGGCGCGGGACGTAGTTCCAGGTCGAGCGGATGACGGCGACGTCGAAGCGCGACCAGTCGACGCCGTCGTCGTCCCACGCGGGGACCTCTACCGTGGCGCCGCCTTCGCGGAGCGCGTCGACGAGCGCGGGCTCGTCCGGATCGGGTTGCGGCAAGACGGAGGCGGAGACGATGGCGACGCGAGGGCTCAAGACGTTCTCCATTTTGGTGCGACGAGGCGACGGCGTCCGCCGTCCACGGTCGCGATCCCGGGCTCTTCGAGCTCGCGACGATCCCAGAGCTGACAAGTGACCGCGCGGTGCTTCTGGTCGAGCCCCTCGCAGTAGTTCGAGTAGATGCAGCGACGGATCTCGTCCGATCGACCGAGGCGCGCCTTCTTCCACCAGTCGGGATCGGCGAGCGATTGGCGAGCGGCCGCGACGAGGTCGGCGTCGCCGCGGCGGAGAAGGTCCTCGGCGAGGCCGGGCTCTCCGATGCCGCCGGCCGCGACCGTCGGCGTCGACAAACCCGCTGCGCGGATCGCCGCGCGGATCTTCGCCTGCTTCGGCACGTTGCGCGCGAACGGGCCGAGCGCGTCCGAGAGGGCCGTCGGCATGCACTCGAAGCCGCTCTTGCCCGTGTAGGGATAGGCTGCGTCACCCACGTGCGGCGCCTTCGCGTCCTCGAACTTGCCGCCGGTCGAGAGCGAGAGAAAGTCCATGCCGGCCTTCGCGAAGACGACGCCGAATGCGGCGGCGTCGTCGACGTCGCTCCCGCCCTCGATCGCCTCGTCGCAGAGGAAACGCGCGCCGACCGTGAAGGTCTCGCCGACGCGCGCCCGCACGGCGGCGTAGACCTCGAGCGGCAGGCGCGAGCGTCCAGCGAGATCGCCGCCGTATCCGTCGTCGCGATCGTTTCGCCGCGAGAGAAACGACGCCATCGTGTACGCGTGCGCGTAGTGCAGCTCGACGCCGTCGAAGCCTGCGCGCGTCGCGCGCTCGGCCGCGCTCGCGAAGAGCTCTGGCAGCGCCCGAGGGAGATCGCGAATCGCCGGCACGTCGAGGTCGGTCACGCGTTCGCGCTCGCCCATGCAAAGGCTCTCGAGCTCGCGCGTCGTGAGGACCGCGCCGAGCGCGTCGTCCGAGAGCGCGGCGAGGTGCTCGCGGACCTCGGCGTCGGTCGCGTTGGCGAGCGCAGCTTCGCCGCGAACGTCGGCGAGCCGGCGACGGTGATCGTCCGTCAGGCGGAGAAAATCGCGGAAGTATCGGCTGCGCTCCGGACGACGACGGATGCGCAAGAAGTCGATGAGCTGGATGAGCACGCGGGTGCGTCCGCCGCTCGCCGCTCGGACCGCGCGGACGACGCGCTCGAGACCTGGGAGGAAGCGATCGTGTCCGATGCGAAGGAGCGGACCCGACGGGACGTCGCGGATCCCCGTGGCCTCGAGGACGATCGCGCCGGGCTCGCCCTGGGCGAAGCGCTCGTACCAAGCCACGACCGCGTCGGTCGCGAAGCCCTCTTCGGTGGCGCGCCAAGGCACCATCGCGGGGACCCACGTCCGATCATGGAGGACGAGTCCGCTCGCGAGCTCGAGCGGTTGAAAGAGTCGCCACGCGCTCGCCTCTTCCGCGGTGGGGCCGCGGAGGACGGGTAGCGCGTGCCGGATGCGCTCCTTCGGCTTGTACACGTCAGCCTCGGAGGATGCCCTTCGCGATGACGAGGCGCTGGATCTCGGTCGTGCCCTCGTAGATGCGAAGCGGTCGGATGTCGCGGTAGAGCGCCTCGACCTCGCTGCCCGCGAGGACACCGGAGCCGCCGTGGAGCTGCACCGCCCGATCGATCGTGCGCTGCGCCGCCTCGGTGGCGAACATCTTCGCCATCGCCGCCTCGGTCGTGACCTTGCCGCCCGTGGTGTCGCGCACGTACGCGGCCCTCGCGACGAGGAGGCGCGCCGCGTCGAGCTCGGTCGCCATCTCTGCGAGGTAGCTCTGGACCTGCTCGCGCTCGGCGAGCGGCGCCCCGAACTGCCTGCGCGTCTTCACCCGCGCGACGGAGAGCGCGAGCGCGCGGGCCGCCATCCCGTTCGCTGCGGCGCCCACCGAGATGCGGAACGCGTCGAGCGTCTCCATCGCGATCGTGAAGCCCTGACCGACCTCTCCGAGCCGCGCGTCGTCCCGGATCTCGCAGCCCTCGAGGATCACGCGGCCGAGCGGGTGGGGGCTCGAGAGCGCGAGCGCCTCGGTCCGCAGACCGGGCGCGGTCGCCTCGACCAGGAACGCCGTGATGCCCTTGCGACCGGCGGCCGGATCCGCGTTCGCGAAGACGACGAAGTGGTCGGCGATCCCGACGTTCGAGATGAGCGTCTTTTCGCCGTCGAGGCGCCAGCCCGCGCCGACTCGGGTCGCGCGCGTCTGGAGCGAGGCGACGTCGCTTCCGGCTTCCGGCTCGGTGAGGGCGAACGCGCCGATGCGCGTGCCGCGAAGGACGTCGGGGAGCACCCGCTGGCGCTGCGCGTCGGTGCCGAACGCCGAGACGGGCCAGCTGCCGAGGCCCTGCACGGCGAAGATCGAGTCTGCCATGGGGCTCACGTGCGCGAGCGCCTCACGGACGAGCAGGAGCGAGCGGACCTCGACGTGGCGCCCATCGTCCGGTTTTCCCGCGGGCGCGCCGCCGTGCTTCTCAGGGACGAGGTGCGCGTAGAGGCCGAGCGCGTCACCCATCGCGCGCGCCGCTTCGGCGGGCGACCCATCGAGCGACGACTTCGCTCCGGGAATGGTCGCCTGAAGCAGCGCCGCGAGGGCCTCGTGGCGCTCTGCGAAGAACGCGTCGAGACGCGGGCACGAAAGGTCGAGCCGGACGGGCTCGTTCATGCCTTCGCCTCGCTCGGTGGCGCCGCCGGGGGCGCGCCTTCGAAGACAGGTTTCTCCTTCTTCTTGTTCGCGTCGTAGGCCGTGCGGAAGTCGGGGTGCGCCATGCAGATCGCCTGCGCCTGCGCTTCTGCCTCGATGGCGGCGGCGAGCGACATCTGCGATTCGCTCTCGAGCATCTGCTTGGTCACCGTGTGCGCGAACGCGGGGCCGCGCGCCAGCTCGTCGGCCCACGCCATCGCCTCTGTCAGGACATCGGCGTCTGCCACGACTTTGTTCACCAGGCCGATTCGATAGGCCTCGGCCGCGCCGATCAATTGACCGAAGAAGAGCAGCTCGGCGGCGCGCCCGCGTCCGACGATGCGCGGCAAGAGATAGCTCGCGCCCATGTCTGCGCCGGAGAGTCCGACCTTCGGGAAGATGTAGCCGAAGCGGGCGCCTTCACCGGCGACGCGTAGATCGCACGCCGCGGCGATGACCGCGCCCGCGCCGACCGCGACGCCCTGGACGGCGGCGATCACGGGCCGTCGGAGCTTGGCGATGCTCTCGATGAGCGCGCCGGTGACGCGCGTGAACTCGAGGAGCCCGCGCGCGTCTTTCGCGAAGAGCTCGGCGATGATCCCCTCGACGTCGCCCCCGGAGCAGAAGCCGCGACCCTTGCCAGAGATCACGACCGTGCGCGTCTCTTTCGAGGACTCGAGCGACACGAACGTCTCGCGTAGCTCGCCATAGATCTCGAACGTGAGGGCGTTCAGGCGCTCGGGGCGGTTTAGCGTGATGAGCGCGACGCCGCGCTCGATGGTGAGCTCGAAGCTCTTCGGCGAGAGGGTCATGGGGCGCGGAGCATCGGCGTCCGCGCGGGGCGGGTCAACCCGGCAGGCACGCCGTCGCTTCGATCTCGACGAGCGCGCGCTGCTCGACGAGGCCCGCGACGCCGACGAGGGCCATCGCAGGAAAGACCCTCCCGAGCCGAGCGCGCCACGCTTGGCCGACGCCCTCGAGGTTCAGCCGATAGGCGTTGAGGTCCGTCACGTACACCGTCATCCGGACGAGGTGCTCGGGCTTGCCGCCGGCGGCCTCGAGGATGGCGACCACGTTCGCCAGCGCCTGATCGAACTGGCCCACGAAGTCGTTCTTCAGGAAGACGCCCTCTGGGGTCCAGCCGATTTGCCCCGCGACGTACAGCGTCCGTCCCGTCGCGACGACCCCGTTCGTGAACCCCTTCGGACGCGGCCAACCCGGGACCGTCACCTGCTCGATCGTCATGCCATCACCTGTCCGCCATCGAGCGGGATTGCTTGTCCGTGAATGCCGCGCGCGCCCTCCGCCGACAACGCGACGACGAGATGCGCGACCTCTTCTGCCTCCATGAGCCTGCGCTGCGGGCTCATCGCGGCGAGCGCGCCCTCGGCGTCTTCTTGCGAGCGCTTCGTCTTCGAAGCGATGTTCGCGGCCGCGGCCGCGGCCATGTCCGTCTTTACCCAGCCGGGACAGATCGCGTTCACCGTCACGCCAGAGGCGCCGACCTCGACGGCGAGCGCGCGCGTCAAGCCGACGAGCGCGTGCTTCGACGCGCAGTACGCAGAGGTGTACGCGAAGCCCGTCCGGCCCGCGCTGGAGGCGATGTTGATCACGCGTCCCCAACGCGCCTCGATCATCTTCGGAAGGAACGCCCGACAGAGCATGAACGGCGCCGTTGCATTGATCGCCATCGTCCGCTCCCAGATCTCGTCGCTCGTCTTGTCGACGCGCGCGCTCTCGGCGATGCCTGCGTTGTTCACGAGCACGTCGATGCGCGGGGCGAGCTCGGTGACGCGGTCGATGAGGCTCCGCACGCCCGCTGTGGTCGACAAATCCGCGACGACGGCGACGCCGCCGGTCTTCTTCGCGACAAGGTCCAGCTCGCTCGCGCTCCGACCGGTGACGATCACCTTCGCGCCGCTCGTCGCGAGCGCCTCTGCGATGGCGCGTCCGATGCCGCGGCCCCCTCCCGTCACGAGCGCGTTCTTTCCGGAGAGCATCCGGCGCGAATAGCCCAGCCGCTCGGCGGGGTCGAGCCGCCGAGATTCCGCGCCGCGGTCTTTTCGCCCCACCACGCGAGCCCCGCTTCGCCCCCACATTTGCGACTACGATGTTCGGTCTATGAGGCGCTTCGTCGCGGTCTTCGTCTTTGGGGCTCTGCTCGCCGGCTGTCAGGATCCGTCGGTCGGTACGACGGTCGAGCCCGTCTACGTCGTGCCGGCTTCGCTCGACGCGCTCAGCGGCGACACCTTCTTCGACCACCCGTTCCCGAGCGATCTCCGCCGCCCCGACGGGAAGGTGCGCTTTCTCGGTTGGCCCAATCCGAAGAACGTCCCGCTCCTCGATCAGTACGTCACGTTCATCGACGACACGCTCGAGGGCTTCTCTCCGGTCGCGACCGGCTTCGTCCGCTTCGACGGTGCGCTCGATCCGGCGTCGCTGCCCGCCGACACGGACACGCCCACAGAGGTGTCCTCGGTGCAGCTGATCGACGTCGATCCTGCCTCGCCAGAGCGGGGCACCCGTCACCCCATCTACGTGACGTTCCGTGCAGACGCTGGCGTCTACTGGCCGGAGAACACGCTCTCGTTCATGCCGGTGCCGGGTCTGCCGCTTCGAACGCACACGCGCTACGCGTTCGTCGCGACGAGCGCGCTGACGCCTGCGGGGGGCGGCGTCGTTCAAGCCTCCGCGACACTGAAGCAGGTGCTGGGGATCGACGAGCCGGACGCGGCCGAAGTGACCGCGTTGCGCGACGCCGTCTCGGCCGACGTGACGGAAGTGGAGAGCGACGGCGTCCCGCGCGCGAACATCGTCCACTTCTCCGTCTTCACAACCGACGATCCGACCGAGGATTTCATCGCCGCCGCGAAGGCGCTGCCGACCCAGATCGCCGCGCCGACCGCCGATCCCGACAAATGGAAGCTCCTGAAAGAGGGCAACAGTTACGATGAGTACGAAGGCGAGTATGGCCCGACTCCCCGTTATCAGAGGGGCAAGATCCCCTATTCGAGCTTCGGAGACGGGGGCGGGTTCGTCCTGGACGCCGACGGCGTTCCGCAGATCCAAGACACGTTCAGTCTTCGGTTCTCTCTGAGCGTACCGAAGGCCGACAAGTGCCCCATGCCTGCGGCGGGTTACCCGATAGTGATGTACGCCCACGGCACGACTGGCGATTACCGCTCGTATACGCACGACGGAACGGCGACGTCGCTGACCGGCAAGTGCCTCGCCGTGATGGGCGTCGACCAGATCTTCCACGGCACCTATCCGGGCGCACCCGAGAGCGACACGTCGAAGGAGATCCTCTTCTTCAACTTCAACAACATCGAGTCGGCGCGGACGAACGTCCGCCAAAGCGGGCTCGACGAGGTCCAGCGCGCGCGCCTCTTCACCGAGAGCGACATGCGTGTCCCGGCGACCATCGCCGTCCCGACGACCGAGATCCGCTTCGACGCCTCCAAGCTCATGTTCTTCGGTCACTCGCAGGGAAGCCTGAACGGGCCGCTGTTTTTGTCTGGCAGTCCGGCTCCACTCGGCGCGGTGCTGTCGGGCGCCTCTGGTGTGATTCAGATTACGTTGCTCGAGAAGACGCAGCCCGAGCCCAGCGTCGCGACCCTGGTGAAGACGGTGTTCCTGCAGCTCATCGAGTCCGAGGCCGTCGAAGTGTCGCTGCTCTATCCGCCGCTCGCGCTCGCGCAGGCGATCATCGATCCCGTCGACCCGATCAACTACGCACGGTTTCTGGTGACCGAGCCCGCGATTGGGGACGCGAAGAGCATCCTCATGACAGAGGGCGTGCACCCCGACGGGACCGGAGACAGCTACGCACCCCCGCGAGGCTGCGAGGCGCTCGCGCGTGGCGCCGGTCTCCCGTTCTCGACGCCGATCATCCATCCGCCCACGGATGGCCACAATCAGACGACGACGATTCCACCGGGTGGACTGACTGGCAATCTCGCCAACGGCGCCTCCGGCGTCTTGCAGCAGTGGGATCCCGGCGACGGCGAAGGGCACTTCGTCGTGTTCGACATCGACGCCGCGACGGCGCAAGCCGCGGGCTTTCTGCGGAACCTCGCCGACGATCCGAAGGGGAAGGTCCCAGCGCCCTAGTAAGCGGCCGCGTGGCCGGGCATGATGGCGGTAGCGTGAAACGAACCTACTTCCTACCTTGCCGCGGGCGCACTGAGCTTGGGACCACTCCGACCGAAGGTCGGACGGCGGCCCTTCCCATCAGAGGTCGGACAGCGGCCATTCTTCCGGGGCTGTTCGCCTTGCTCGCGCTCGGCTGCATCGGCGCCGACCCGCAATCCAGCTCGTCAGGGCAGGGGGGCACCGGCGGCACCGGTCCGGGAACCGGCGGCATGACCACGACCAGTGGCTTCGGCGGAAGCGGCGGTGCCGGCGGGTCGGGCTCCACAGGCGGCACGACCGCGTCGGGCGGCGGCGGCGGCGGTTCGTGCGATCCGCAGATGGTGGAATCGGACCCGATGAACTGCGGCGCCTGCGGGCGACCTTGTTCGACCGTGGGGGTCGCGAGCGTATCGTGCTCGCTCGGTGTCTGCGACTCGACTTGCACTGCCGATAGTGGGGTCCACAACCTGATCCGCCCGCAAGCGCCGTTCGCCGACGACGGCTGCGAGTCGCTCGGGCAGCGCGTCTTCGTGACGAACGATCCGTTCTTCGCCAACTTCGGCAAAGGCGTGACCGCGCCGATCGGTGCGCTCGGGGCCGACGACGACTGTCAGGCCGCGGCTGACGCCCAAGGCCTCGGCGGCGTCTGGATGGCGTGGGTCAGCGACTTCATGACCGACCCCGCGACCCGGTTCACGCAGGCGAGCGTCCCGTACCTTCTGCTGAACGGCGTGCCCATCGCGTCCGACTGGCTCGATCTCACCGACGGATCGATCGACGTGCCCATCTCCCTCACGGAGAAGGGCGCGACTCTTCCGCTGAGCGAGGTGTGGACGGGGACCACGAGCGACGGCGTCTCGAGCGAGAACGCGAGCCAATGTGCGGGGTGGACCGATCTCGCGTCCGACAACAACGCGGACGTCGGTCGGACGGACTCTTCGGACGGCGCCTGGACGTCGATCTTCGTCCAGCAATGCAGCCGCTCCGACGTCCACCTCTACTGCTTCGAGCAGTGACCCACGACATGGATTTCATCGACCTTCGCGTCAAAGTTCAGCAGCTCTCCCACGTCGACGTCGGACCGCACCTCGATCAGTTCATCGAGGCCACGCCAAAGGGCACACCCGAGGCGTTCCTCGCGTATCTGCGTCAAAAGGACGTCATCGACGTCGACGTCTTCAAGAAGCTGCACACCGAGGACGCCGTCGACGCGACCGCGACGGCGGTCCACGACGTCGAGGCGTTTGGCAGTCGGTCGACGCGGCTCGCGCAGGGCTCGACCATCATCATGGAGCCGAAGGGCAGCGAAGCTGCGCCTGCGTCCGATGGCGCAGAGCCCGATCACTACGAGGTGCTCGGCGAGCTCGGCAAGGGCGCGATGGGCGAGGTTCACCTGGCGCGCGATCTGCTGCTCCGCCGCAAGGTCGCGCTGAAGTCGATCTTGCCCGCGATGCAGCAGAACGCGGCGCTCTTCGGCCGCTTCCTCGGTGAGATGCAGATCACCGCGCAGCTCGATCACCCGTTCATCGTGCCTGTCTACGGCGTCGAGAACGGGCCGAACGGTGGCCTCGCGTACGCGATGAAGCTCGTGCAAGGCCAGGAACTCGAGGTCCTCCTCCGCGAGACGAAGGCCGCGCTTGGCGCGGGCAAGCCGCTCGACGGACTTCACTCGCTCGAGGGGCGTCTCGAGACGTTCCTGAAGGTCTGCGACGCGATGGCGTATGCCCACGAGCGCGGCGTCGTCCATCGCGATCTCAAGCCCGCCAACATCATGATCGGCCGCTTCAACGAGGTCTACGTGATGGATTGGGGCATCGCCCGCATCATGGGTAAGCGCGGCGCCGCGCAAGACCAGGCTGTCGAGCTTCGCGACGCCGAAGGAAACGACGCGACGCACGCGACGCGCACGCGGATCGGCTCGACGATCGGCACGCCGATCTACATGTCGCCCGAGCAAGCCGCCGGCATGAACGAGGAGCTCGATGGTCGCAGCGATCTCTATGCGCTCGGCCTCATCTTGCAGGAGATCGTGACGCTGGCGCAGGCGCGCGGCGGCACGACGCTTCAAGAGGTCCTGACGAACGCGAAGGACGGGCGACGTCGCCCCGCGGAGCCGGCGGCTGCAGGCGCCGTCGTGCCGCGAGAGATCCAAGCCATCATCGAGAAGGCCACGCAGCTCGATCCGGCCAAGCGGTACGCCAACGTCACGGCGCTCGCCGACGACGTCCGACGGTATCTCCGCAACGAAGCGGTCGCCGCGCAGCCCGACACGGTCACGCAGGGCGCGGGGCGGTGGATCAGCAAGCACCGAATGACGACGGCCGCGATCGTCCTGCTCGCGTTGCTCCTCGGCGCGGGTGCGACGATCGGTGTCCTCGTCTACAACCACACAAAGCTCGAGGCGAAGCACAACCGCGAGCTTCGCCTCGCAGAGCTTCAGGCCTCTTCGTCGATGCGCGCCCAAGAGCTCGACGCGACGCTTCAGCACTACGAGAAGCTGCTGGCGCGAATGGCCGGCGCAGCGGGCCTCGCGCTCGGAGAGACGCACGCGAGCGAGGCTGTCCTTCACCCGTCGGACCATTTTCAGGCGGGTCCGAACGCGGTCTCCGGCCTGGTCGACTCGGCGTACTACGGCAAGAAGGTCAGCTTCGACTGGCCCGTCGGCGCCGTCGCGCCAGACGCCGAGCCGGATGCCGTGACGAAGAATATCGCGTCCATCAACGCCCTCCGCGCCATGGCACGCGGCATCATGCTCGAGAGCCTCGGGCCGAGCTTCAGCTCGATGTCCGACGAAGAGCGCATCCGCGCGCTCGCAGAGACGGGCACGCCGATCACGCGCGTCTTGCTCACGCTCGAGAGCGGTGTCCATGTCGAATACCCCGGCATGGAGGGCCTCGCGCCGGACTTCGACGGGCGCAAAGCCCCGCTCTATCAGCGCGCAAAGGCCAGCTCGAGCGTCGTCTGGGGGCCGCCGGTCCCCGGGCCGAAGGGCAGCATGGTCCTGCCGTGCGCGACCGCGCTGCGCGACGGCGATGGTCGGCTCGTCGGCGTCGTGACGTTTCTGGTCGATCCGAGCCGCGCCATGGCCGCGGCGATCGACGCCGGGAACACGCAGCAGATCGAGACCTCGCTCCTCGTCGAGCGCACGGGACGCGTCCTCACGCAGAGCTCCAAGGACGGTGCCGCGAAGGAGCCCGAGGTGCTCGGTATGAACGCGGTGAAGGACGCGATCTCCCGTGGCGAGACCGGCTACCTCGAGACCAAGCTCGATGGGCACGACGTCCTCGTGACCTATCAACCACTGAGCTCTCTCGATTGGTACCTCGTCACCATCGCGAGCGTCGAGAAGATGGAGAGCTCGAGCGCGGTCGAGGGACCGCGGCCGGGCAGCGTCGCGGCTCCGACCGCGAAGGCCGTCGCGACCGCGTCGCCCAAGGCCGCGCCGCCTCTCCCGACTGCGTCGCCCGAGCCGACCGAAGAGCCGAGCGCCGAGCCCAGCGCCTCTGCCGCCGAGAGCGCCGAGCCCCCCGAGCCGTCCGCGTCGGCGCCCAAACTCTGGGGCAAGCTGCCTACGGCGACTGCGACCGCGTCCGCGCCCCCACCCCCACCTCCGAATCCGTTCGACCCTTGGAAGGCGTACGACAAGAACAAGCCGCAATGAGCACCCTGCGCAGACACGGGACCTTGGGAAATCGTCGCCGTCCGACCTTCGGTCGGAGATGCCGGACATGGGGAGTGGGGCTCGTCGCCGCGTCGCTCGCGCTCTTGCACTCCACCTCGAGCTTCGCGCAAGAGAGCGAGCCAGAGGACACCTCGCACTGGGCCGAAGCCGCCGAGCTCTTCGACTCGGGCCGCGCGCTGATGCAACAGGCGGGGAGCCTCGATCACGCGTGCGAGGTCCTGACGAAGAGCTACGAGCTGCGCAGGCGCGGCGACACGCTCTTGAACCTCGCGGAGTGTCACCGCCGCCAGGGCAAGACGGCGACCGCTTGGCGCGAGTTCGACGAGGCCATCAAATACGCGAAGGAGGTCGAGTTCGCCGAGGCGATCGAGGCGGCGGTGAAGCTCCGCGACGATCTCGCGAAGAACCTCTCGGGGTTGATGGTCGACGTCCCCGCCGACCCGCCTCCCCCAACGGGCCTCGAGGTCGTGCTCGACGGCAAGCCGCTGCCTCCGGCGCAGTGGGGTCAGCCGCTCTACGTAGACCCGGGCGTTCACACGGTGCACGCGACCGCGAAGGGATACGAGGTGCTCGACGACTCGGTCGATGTGAAGAGCGGGGGCGATCGCGCGGTCCTCGAGGTCGTGTTGAAGGCCATACCGACGAAGCCCGTTCCTCCACCCGCGAAGCCTCCGCCGCCGAAGCCTGCTCCGGAGCCCGCGCAAGAAGCCGAGGTCCCCGTGTGGGCCATCGTCGTCGGCTCGGCCGGCCTGGCGATGGTGGGGGTCGGGATTGGCTTCGGTGTCGACAACCTCGCCGTCGGCAGCGAGCTCGATGACGAGTGTGGGCCCGACCGGCGCGCCTGCCCGTCGCAGGGCTACGACTTCAAAGGGGCACGCGCCCACGAGCTCCGGAGCTTCGGCGTCTACGTCGGCGTCGGCGCGGCCGGCGTCATCGCGACGGCGATCGGCGCGGTCGGCCTCGGGATGGGCCTGTCCAGCGGCGACGCAAAGGCACCCGTCGCGTTCACGCCGTGGGCTTCGCCTGAAGGTGGGGGCGTGGCGATCACGGGCGCGCTCTGGTGACGTCCTTGGTCGGGGCCAGGCGCGCGTCGACGTAGAGCTGCGCAACTTGCGCTGCTCGACAAGCGCAACTTCGCGTACGGCGATTCTCAATCTTCGGAGAAGTCACCGTCGCCGCGGTTGGCCCGCGCCCTGCAACCACGCAGGCCTTCGACCCTAGGAGGGCGGCATGAACAAATGGGTGACGAGCGGCGCGCTTTGCGTGTCGTTGGGGATGGCTTTGTGCGCGTGTGGCGACGACACCGGCACGACGGGGAGCGGCAGCTCGTCTTCGTCGAACGTGGGCGGTGGCGACTCGGGCGGAGCGGGCCCGACGACCACGAGCACGGGAGGCGCTACGACCAGCGTGGGAGGGTCGGCTGACGGCGGCGGTGGCGCAGGAACGGGCGGCTCCGGAGGCGGAAATGTCACCTGCACGGCGACGGCGTCGGAGTCTGCGCGCGGCGCGGCTATCGCGATCTCGGAGGACGACGCGCTCGTCGTCGCCGTGAATCGCGATTCCGGCAGCGTCTCGATCTTCAGCTTCGATGACGCGGGCCCGACCTTGGCGAAGGTGTCCGAGCTCAGCGTGGGCGCCGAGCCCTGGCAAGTCGCGATCGACGCATGCGGAACGCGCGCGTACGTCGTCACCCGCGGAGATCAAAAGGTCGTGGCGATCGACGCGCTCGACGCGACGCCCGTGGTCGGGGCGTCGGTCTCCGTCGGCTCCGAGCCGACGGCGCTCGTCCTCAGCCCGAACGGTACGCGCCTCTACGTGACGAGCTGGGTCGATGGGACGGTCTCGGTGATCGACACCGCGACGATGGCCGTCACCGACACGGTCGATCTCAACGCGACGCTCGCTGCGACCGGCTTGCTCGGAGACTCGGTCAGCGCGGGACGTCCGGCGCTCGCGCATCCGCGGTCGATCGCGATCACGAACGACGGCGACGCGGACGACACCGACGAGACGCTCGTCGTGAACGAATTCTTCGCTCAACGCTCCGCGCCCGAGGCCGACGATCTCACGAACGTCGACACGAACTGGGTCGGCGTGGTGTATCGCATCGACGCCGCGAGCCTGACGCCGAGCGCGATCACGCTTCGCGCGCTCGACGACGTCGGATTTGGCACCTCGACGCCGCCAGTCGGGTGCTTCCCGAACCAACTACAGAGCGTCACGATTCGCGGCGACCGCGCGTACATCACGAGCGTCTGCGCCTCGCCGAGGCCGCCCGCGGTGGCGACCGGGATGACCTTTCCCGTGCTCAGCGTGGTCGACCTGACGACCAAGACCGAGCTCGCGTCGAGCCCGTCGAACCTCGCCCGATCGATCTCCGACGTCTACGACGGCGCCTCGGTCGACCCAGCGAGCGCCGCCAGGCGCCTACCGCTCTTGATGAACGATCTCGCCTTCGATCCGGCCAGCGGAGACGCCTACGTCACGGCAAACGGCGCCGATGCCGTGTTCCGAGCGGTCGTCGACAGCACGACGGGCGCGGTCACGTCGGCGGGCGCGGGCGCTACGAAGCCGTTCGTCGATCTCGCCCCCACGACGTTCGCTGCGACGGCGCAGGGGCAAAACCCGAACGGCATCGCTTTCGCGCACGGCTCGACGTTCGCGTTCGTCGTGAGCGACGTCTCGCGTAACGTGAGCGTCCTCGATCTCGACGCGAGCGTGCAGGCCGTCGCCGGGGGCGCCACGCCCGTCGTGACCGCCTCGACGGCGCTGCCGACGGTCGCCGCGGACCAGGCGTGGCTCCGGGGCAAGCGCGCGTTCAACACCGGCCTCGATCGCTTCAGCCAAAATGGTCAGGCGTGGGGCGCTTGCCAGTCGTGTCACTTCGAGGGGCTGAGTGACAACGTGACTTGGTATCTCGGCAAGGGACCGCGACAGTCGTCGAGCCTGGACGGCAGCTACGCGTCGGGCGATCCGACCGACCACCGCATCTTCAACTGGACCGCGGTGAACGATGAAATCGCCGACTTCGAGGGCGTGATGCGCAGTCTCGACGGCGCAGTCGGCGGCGTGGTCCACACCCTGAGCGATCCGCCCGTGAACGCGGACCGCATCGACCTCGCGGCGGCGGGTGCGGGCGGGTTGAACGGCTCCGCGCAGCTCGTGATGGAGCAGCTCAGCCTGCTTCTGACGTGGGATGATATCGGCGCGTACATCCAGGCCGTTCGCTCGCCGAAGAAGCCGACGAACCTCGACGCGACGAAGGTGACGACCGGAGCCGCGCTCTTCGCCGGCGCCGGCGGGTGCCAGGGTTGTCACGGCGGCGCGAAGTGGACGATCTCGGAGAACTTCTACGCGCCGAGCACCGCGACGAACGAGGCCTTGAAGACGAAGGCATGGGACGGCGCGGCGCTCATCGCCGCAGGCTTCCCGTCGGCGCTCTTGCCTGCGACCCCAGGTAACCAATTCATGCGGTTCGCCGGGGGCGGCGGCGACCAAATCCAATGCGTGCTGCGCGCGGTGGGCACGTTCGGGGTGTCGCCCACGGACGTGCACGTCGTCGAGCTGAACGCGTCGCTCACGACCGCGCAGGGCGGAGCACCGGACGGCAAGGGGTACAACGTGCCCTCGATCCTCGGCATGAGCGTGGGCGCGCCGTACTTTCACGCCGGCAACGCGCGCACGCTCGAAGAGCTGTTCGATGGCATGTTCGCGGGCCATCACGGGGCCGTCGCGGCGACCGGCTTCTTGAGCGGCGCCACGGCGACGCAGGATCGCGACGCGCTGATTGCCTATCTTCTGTCGATCGACGAGTCGACGACGCCGCTCACCGTGCCGGCGCTCGGCGCGCAAGGCGGCGTGTTCTGCGCAGCGCCCTGACGGGGGTCTGAGTGTGGTGCTCCGAGCGGAGCGAGAGACGGTGCCCATCCACGCTCTCGCTTCGCTCGTTCTTCGTGTCCCCTTCGTCCTCACAAGTTCGTGAAGACTGCGGGCCCGGCGAGGACCGCGGCCCACGCGACCAAGTTCAGCCGAACCCCGACCGTGGCACGCATCAGCGTCCCGGTCTGACCGCTCGGGTCGGTCAAGATCGCGCCCGTCGCAAACGGGCCTGCGATGCCTTTGAACCCGAAGCCGAGGTCCCACTCGAGCCCTTCGCGCGCACCCGTCTCGGTCCCGCCGTAGAACGCGAATCGCTCGAAGACGAGCCCTGCGTCCGACTCGACGACGAAGTCACTTCCGAGGACGAACCAGCGCGCGCGAACCTTCGCGGCAAGGTCCCAGTCGGAGGTCGACTCGGCGAGATCGAAGCCGAGCCCGAGCACCGGGCCGATGTGCAGTTGCCCGTGGGTATGTGGCAATTGGACGAGCCCACCCGCGACGGCGACGCCCCGGAAGATCTCCTCTTGGCCGATGTACGACTGAGAGACTCCGCCCTGCGGTGAGAATTCGACGACCGGGCTCACCTTGCACCCGGCGTCCGGGATGAACGTGCAGTCGAACGCGCCAGGATCGGAGAGCGGCAGCTCTGGCGGAGGAGGAGGTGGAGGAGGAGGAGGAGGAGGAGGAGGAGCCGCTTGCTTCAGATCGTGGGGAGGCGGCGGAGGCGGCGTGGCGACGACGAGGCCGTCCGCTCGCGCTTCGGTCGTGTGGATGGCGAGCGTCGCCCCGAGGGCGGCGGCGACCGCGATCAGGCCGCGCATAGCTCGCGAACCTCGGCCAGGGTGACTCGATGGGCGCCGTCGCCGCGCGCCGCGAGGGCGGAGAGCGCGGCCTCTTCGGCCAGCGAGACCTCGCGCCGCGCCCACGGATCGAGGCGTCCCCGCAGCCACGCGTCGAGGTCGAATGACAGCGCCGCGTGCTCCGCTTCGTCGAGGGCGATCTCGGCGAGGGCGCGCGCGACGAACGGGTCGGTCTCGACGCGCGCCTGCTTCGCCAGGGCGACGGCGGCGAACGTCTCGCCGACGCAGCCCTCTCGCGCGTTGTCGATCGCGATCTCGAAGAGCGAGCGCAGCGGTGTCGGTGTGATGACAGGCGCCGTCGGCTCGACGCCGTGGCGGCGCGCGAGCGCGGTCGCGATCTTCGTATGGCGAGCTTCGTCGCGCGCCGCTGCGTAGGCGCGTGCGACGAGCGTCGCGGGCGCGCTCAACGCCTCGAGCTCGCGCGCGAGCTGCACGAACGCGGCGATCGAAGCCTGCTCGAGTGTCGCCATCCGTGCGAAACGCGCTCCGGCTCCGTCGTCCGCGCGGAGCGGCGTCGCGACAAGCCCCGGTGGCCGTCGACCCGCGCCCCCGCAGTCGGGCGCGCCGGTGCAGAGCACCGCGGGGGCCTCGAAGTCGATCGTGACGAGGTGGCACTCGCTTACGGACTGAAAGCGGTTGGGCCCGGACGCGAAGCCGTCGCCGCCAACACCGTTCCCGCCGCCAGCGCCGCCGCTACCCCCACCGACACCGCTTCCGCCAGCTCCGGTCGCGGCGCTCGTCGTCTCGACGGGGACACCGCAAAGCGCGTTGCAGTACTCGAGCGGCAGCGACTGGCCGCCGAAGCGCAGCGACAAGTCGGTGGCCTCTTCTTCGGAGATCGGAATCACCGTCTCGAGGGGGCCGCATACCCCGCACGCGCCGATCACGGGGCTCGACGCGAGCGGAACGAGAGCCGCGACCAGGGCGCGGACGAGACGAGCGCGACGGTCGGAGAACGCAGGCTTGTGCATGAGGAAGCCGATCGAAAGAAGGTCGAGCCCGCTTCGCAGCAGGCAAAGGGCGGAACGTGGCCAGCCTCGCCAGCTTACATCCGGCGCGCGCGATTCGGACTCGGAGCACCGATGCAGCGCTCAGGGCAGCGGCGCGATCTCGATCGAGAAGCAGCGGAACGCGGAGCGAAGGACTTCGAGTCGAAGGCGCTCGTGCGCGGTGACTGCGGGCAGATCGAAAGAGACGCGCCCCCACGCCCCCTCGTCGATGGGACCGACGTCTCCGACTCGCTCGCCGAACGCGCCTCGGAGCGCGACGCTGGCCCCGGTCTCGCCGTCCGTCACGCAGGAGAGCCGGACGGGGCCGCCGCTCGTCACCGCGACCTCGAGCTCGAGCCACTGATCCGCGGCGAGGACGCGGCCGGCGTCCCAGACGAGGCGACCGCTCGCGTCGCGACGTTCCGCGTCGACGATGTAGCCGGCGTGTGGCGTCGTGAAAGAGACGCGGTGCTCTCTCTCGTCGATGAGGTCGCCGATGTCGATGCGATCCAAGAGAGCGCGCGAGATCGCGGCGCGGTCCTCGAGCTTGGACCAGTCCGCGCGGTACACGGCCTTCTCCGGGTCTGCGCAGATCACGTTGTCGTCGATGCGCTGGCGAAAGAGCTCATGACCGAACCTCGCGCCGACGCCGGGCCACCAGGAGTCGTAGATCGCGAGCACGTCAGGGCGCTCCTCGGTCGGCATGCGCTCGATGAGCTCGATCACGGCCGGCGTCCCCTGGACGCTCGCGCGCGCAAACGGGAAGTCGTGGTAGCCGCCGAGGCCGAGCCCATCGAGCGGCGGCGCGTCCGAGAAGTACGGGATCGCGCCGGCGTCACCGACGAGGACGCGACGCGGATGCATCGGGGCGAGCCGCTTTCCGACGGCGACCTGCTGCTCGAAGATGTTCTTCGACGCGCGGGCGAAATGCTCGGTTTGTCGCGGAAGGCCCCGGCTCGCGAGCGCGAGCGACGCGGCGAGCACGGCCGCGCCGACGAAGCCGAGCGCTCGCGCCTTCTCGCTGAGCGCGCGCACGCCGAGCAGCGCGGCGACGAGCAGCGCGACCCACGTCGGCACGAGGTAGCGCAGGTTCTGAAATGGCGCGGTCACGTTCGTGCACGCGAGCACGAAGGCCGCCGCGCCGCCGAGGACGAGGGCGACGCCCAGGCGACGCGTCGTGCGCGAGAGGAGCGACGCGAGCGCGAGCGCGAAGAGCGCACGCGACGCGAAGGGTCCGCCGAGCGCGACGTCGAAGCCCTCGGTCCCGAGGCGCACGGCGTTGCGCGCGACGACGCCGACGACATCGAGCGGGGAAGCGTAGACGTCGCTCGTGATGACCTTGCGCAAGACGCCTGCGGCCGCGAATTCACTCGTCGCGAGGCGCGCCACCGCGGCATACGTGCCCAGCGCGACGACCGTCGGTGCGACGCCCCGAAAGAGCGCACGAATCGGCGACAGCGAACCACAGCCGTGCGCGACGACGACGCCGAGCAACAGGGAGAGCGGGGCGCACTCCGGCCGAGTGAGCGCGAGCGCCATCGCCCAGAGGCCGGCCCGCCACGCGGCGTTCGCGCGAACGTGCGGCGCCGCTCGGGTGGCGTCGCGTGTCGCGACCAGCGCGCGGCCGAGCACGGCGCCGAAGAACGCAGCCTCCATCCCAGAGAACCACGACCACGAGAGGTGCGGAATCGCCACGAACGCGAGCGGGACGAGCCACGCGAGCCACGCCGTCTTGCGCGAATCCCCTACGAGGCGCGCGATGCTCCGCGAGAGATCGAAGAGGGCCACCAGCGCGACGAGCCCACCGAACCACCCGAGCGCGGCTCCACGGAACCCGACGGCCCAGCCGAGCGCGAGGACGAGCGCATAGGTCGGGCTCGTCGCGCCCGTGGAGTAGCCGTTGCCGACGGCGTGGCAGAGCACGCAGCCGCGCCCGGTCGCGCGCGCGAAGTCGAAGTAGATGTAGACGTCGTCGAGCGGGGCAGGGAAGGCGCCAGGCGTGAAGTGCGACGCGGGCCACCAAAATGCCGCGGCCGCCGCGCCGATGACGATCGCGAACCAAAGCCCCCGCGAGGCAGCGAGCAAGTCGGACGTGCGCAGCGAGCCAGCACGGCTACATTGGGCCCCGATGGGCGGCAAGACACGCGACGAACGGGGCATGCCACGCGATCACGCACACTGGGAGGCGGTCGAAGAGGCCTCCGAGCTCCTCGTCGAGGGACAGTTCGAAGAGGCGCTTCGTGAGCTGAAGGACATCCTCGTGGGCGACCCGAACAACCCCTACGCCTACCAGCTGCTCGGCTCGACGCTCTGGGAGCTGCGTCAGTACGAGCCCGCGCGGGACGCGTATCAAGCTGCGATCCTCGTCGCGCCCGACTTCCTCGCGTCGCGCATCGGGCTCTCGCACGCCCTCCGCAAGACAGGAGACCTGCCCGGGGCAGAGCGAGAAGCGCGCTTCGCTTTGCGACGCTTTCCCAATGACGGCGAAGTGCTCCACGCCCTCGGCCTCACGCAGGCGGCGCGCGGCGATCACGCGGGGGCGCGGCGGAGCCTCGAGGCGTACCTGACGACGAGTCCGGAGCTCGAGTCCTCGATGGAGGTTCGCAGCGTCCTCGAGATGCTGACCCTCGGAGAAGAGGGCGATCCCCTCGAGCTCGAGGACGACGACTGACTCGGGCGCGACGGCGCTCGCGCGTCGCGTTTTCGCCCTCCAGTCGCTCGGCTGGGCAGCGAAGGCCTGTTATGGTCGCCGCGATGCAGGGGCTGAAACGCTACGGAAGCGCGGCGCTCGTCGCGATCTCGTCGACCTTTGCCGCGCTCGCAGCTGCGTGCAGCGCCGCGCCGGCGACCGAGGTCGCGACGCCAATCCCGGAGGCCACGACGCCCGCGTCCAATGGCACGCCCGAGACGCACTTCGACCCGTGCAAGAGCTCGCCCCCGGTGTGGCGCGAGTACCACGGCCTCTTGAAGCACGCGAAGTGCGACCAAGACATGTTCCTGACCATGGCCGGCGTCGCAGATCAGCTGGGCCAAGAGTGCGGCGGCTGCCACGTCCCCAAAGAGACGGGCAAGGGGTTCAACTACCCCAAGATGACCGACATGAAGCGCAAGGCGCTCTGGATGGATCACTACTTCGTCGAGGGGCTCCTGCAGCGCGACGGTCAACCTGTGAAGTGCAAGTCGTGCCACCTCGATCGCAACGGCAAGCCCGCGGTGCACTTCCTCGGAGCTCCGCGCGACACGAAGTACGCCGTCGAATGGATGAGCACGGTGATCACCGGCCGCTTCGTCCAGAAAGATGGCTCGCCGTTGATGTGCAAGAACTGCCACGGAGGCGGGTGGGGAACGGCTGAGTTTCAGAAAAAGCTCATCCTCGGCGAGCTCCCGCTCGGGCCGCCGCCCTCTGCAGATCTGTTCGCGGAGCCGCCGCCCGCGCCGGCGACGCCACCTCCGAGCGACGCTGACGTATCCCCCGCGTCGACCACAGCCCAGCCGATCGATGCGGGGCCTCTGCCTTCGGATCTCACGCCAGCTCCGCGCTCACCCTGACGTCCCACGCGCCACTCTCCGCGCGTACGCCGCACCGCGCCATGTTCCGCAGCTGTTCGCGGCCCATCGCGCCGTGGTAAGGCGATGCTTCATGGCAGTCGTACCCGTGGACCAAGCCACCGTGGCGAAGTGTCGCGCGCTCGCCGCGAGCGTCGCCGACGACGTGCAGCGCACGATCGATTCGCACACCTCCGTCGGAGTCGAGCGCACGGTCGCCCGCGCCTACGGCGTCGTGGGCGCCGATCCAGAGGGCACGCCGCTCGCGAATGCCCTGGTCGAGCGCGTACATCGAGCCGGCCACACCGGCCACGGGATCGCCTGGTTCCTCGGTCGTGCGCTCGTCGATGGCGCCAGCTCGATCCAGGACGCCGCCGAGCGCTTGGCGTACGGCGAAGCCCTTCCGAACGTCGGGGCGGCCGACGATCTCGCGATCGCGCGCTCCCTCGTCCCGCACACGAAGAGCGCCATCGGTCGCATCGACGCCGCCCGCGACGAGCGCGAAGCGAAGAAGGCCGCGCTCACCGTCGGAACGAGCCCGCAGAAGTACGTCATCGTCGCGACGGGCAACATCTACGACGACGCGACGCAAGCGAAGGCTGCCGCGTTCGCGGGCGCGGACATCGTCGCCGTCATCCGCGCCACCGCGCAGTCGCTCCTCGACTACGTCCCGGAGGGACCGACGACCGAGGGTTTCGGCGGCACCTACGCGACGCAGGCGAACTTCAAGATCATCCGCGACGCGCTCGACACAGAGGGCGTCAGGCTCGGTCGATACACCGCGCAGACCAACTACTCGAGCGGCCTGTGCATGAGCGAGATTGCCTGGATGGGCGCGGTCGAACGCCTGGACATGCTGCTCAACGACGCGATGTACGGGATCCTCTTCCGTGACATCAACATGGTCCGCACGTTCGTCGACCAGTACTTCTCGCGTCGCATCATCGCCAGGAGCGGCATCGTCATCAACACGGGCGAAGACAACTACCTGACGACCGCCGACGCCGTCGACAAGGCGCACACGGTCCTCGCGTCGCAGTTCGTGAACGAGGCCTTCGCGCTCCGCGCCGGCCTTCGCGAAGAGCAAATGGGCCTCGGTCACGCATTCGAGATCGATCCTTGGCGCGAGGACAGCTTCCTCCTCGAGGTCGCGCAAGCGCAGCTGGTGCGACAGATCTTCGACCGCCACCCCATCAAGTGGATGCCGCCGACGAAGTTCAAGACGGGCGACATCTTCCACTCGCACGTCCACGACGCGATGTTCAACCTCGCGGGCGTCCTGACGAACCAATCCATCGAGCTCCTCGGCATGTTCAGCGAGGCCATCCACACGCCGCTCTTGATGGACCGCTTCCTGGCGCTCAAGAGCGCGCGTTACGTCTTCGGCACGGCGCGGCACCTCGGCGACGAGATTCAGTGGAAGCCTGGCGGCATCGTCGAGACCCGCGCGAAAGAGACCTTGAAAGAGGCGGTGGCGCTCCTCGAAGAGGTCGAGTCCGAGTCGATCTGGACGGCCGTGGCGCGTGGCGCGTTCGCGGACGTCAAGCGCAAGCGAGAGGGCGGCAAGGGGTTTGCGGGCGTCGTGCCGCGCGCGCCGAGCTACCTGAACCCGATCCTCGACGTCCTCGAAGGAAAGGCGGTGCTCTCGTGACCGACCACGTCCTCCGCGCCTACGGCGATCGCGAAGGCGACGGCATGGTGCAGGTCTCGTTCACGCTCCGCATCCTCCCGAGCGACAAGGCGCGAGAAGCCGCGAAGCGCTTCGCAGAAGCGCACGGGCTTCGAGATCCGGTCGTCACGGCGATGGAGCAGGCGTCGCCGGAGCACACCTACTTCGTCGTGTACGGCAAGAGCGTCCACTCGGTCGACGTCAGCCAGATCCACGTCGAAGAGCTCGGCCATCGGCCGCTGACGCGTGAAGAGATCGAGCAGGCCGCGAAGGCGCTGGGTCGCAAGATCGTCGTGGTCGGCGCGTGCACCGGCAGCGACGCGCACACCGTCGGCATCGACGCGATCTTGAACTACAAGGGCTATAACGGCGACAAGGGCCTCGAGAGCTACAAGGCCTTCGACGCGCACAACCTCGGCGCGCAGGTCGAAAACCCAGAGCTCATCAAGCGCGCCACCGCGCTCGGCGCCGACGCGATCCTCGTCTCGCAGATCATCACGCAGCGCGACTGCCACAAGGAGAACGCTGCCGCGCTCGCCGAGCTCATGCGAGCACAGGGCGTCCGCGACAAATTCCTCCTCTTGCTCGGCGGCCCCAGGATCGACAACGCCCTGGCGCGCAACCTCGGCTTCGACGCAGGCTTCGGCCCGGGCACGCTGCCGAGCGACGTCGCTGCGTTCATCGTCGAGAAGGTCGGCGAGAAGGCAAAGGGCGACGCCCCGAAGCGCAGGTGATCGCGCGCGGTCAGCTTTCGGACGTAACGAGCTGATACGCCGCCGTCACGCGTGCCAGCGCCCGCGTCCGCTCGAGGCGATCCGTTTCGTTCTTCGCGCGGTCGGGGTGCAGCTCGAGCACGCGCTGCCGGTACATCTGGCGCACGACGCTGCGGCTCGCGTTCGCGGCGACCCCGAGTGAACGGAGCGCGTCCGCTTTTGCGTTCTCCTCGCGCCGATCGCGAGCGCGCGGGCGCCCGTGGAGGAACTCTTCCGGATCGAGCGGCGGACTCTCGCGAACCGCGCGCGGCGCCGGCTCCTTGCCGAATCCGAGCGTGTGAAACCGAAGCTTCGCCGAGCCGAGTCGAAACAACCGGTCGAGTCGTGAGCGCGTCTGCGCCCGCACGGCCGTGCTCACGAGATCGCGTCCCGCGCCCGGCCCGACGATGTCTGCGAGCAGCTCTCCGAAGAGCCGGGTATCGCCACTTCGTTGCCTCGCCATCGCGGCGTCGACCGCTTCTTCTTCGATGCCGCCTGCCACGAGAAAGTCTCCGAGGCGGGGTCCTGGCGAGATGACACGCGCGGGCTGACCGCCACGGAGATGCACACGGTGTTCGACGCCGCCCTGGGTGCCACGCAGGATCTGAAGCTCCAAGACACCGTTCACGCCTGCGCGGAGCAACGGCCCGAGCACGTCGCCCAGAGTCCACAGCTCGATCGTTCCAGGCAGCAACATGGATTTCGACTACCGCCGCCCGGTCGAATCGGCCCAGTTTGCGGCCGAGGACGCGCTCGGATCGGCGTAGGGTGGGTCACAGATGATCCAGCAGGTCCGGCACCAGAAGGAGCCAATTGCTGAAAATTCATGAATAATTTCGTGCGTGGATTACAGTGTAGGTGTTGGCCCGCAGCGTGCTTGATACGGTTGCGATGTTCGACACTCTCCGCGTCCTCAGCTCTGCGCTCTTTGCCGCTGCGCTCCTCGTGGGCTGTGCCCACTCCGATCCGATCAGCGTGGGCGATGGTCCGGACGACGGAACCGATCCGGCGAACGAGCAGCAGGTCTGCATCCTCCACAACTGCACCGAGGACGCGCACTGCGGCGGGTGCAGCGACGGTCGCAACACGTGCCTCGTCGCCGAGCACCGCTGCGTCGCGTGCGACTCGAACACCGGCACCGGATGTCCCGACGGACAAGAGTGTTCCAGCTGGGGCAACTGCGTCCCTCTCGGTCTCGAGTGCACCACCGACGATCACGGCGTCCCGCAGATCACCTGCGGCTCGAACGCGGACTGCGCCGCCTGCGATCCGATGCATCAGATCTGCGACCCGACGAACCATCACTGCGTCGCGTGTACGGACGGTGACACGAGCGCGTGTCAGGCGACCGACCTCTGCGTCGCGAACCAGTGCCTCGCGTCTTGCCCTGGCACTTGCGCGACGGACGCGGACTGCGGCGGCTGCGACGGCGCGGGCTTCGAGGCGCATGCCTGCAACGCGCATCAGTGCGCCGAGTGCTCCCCGACCCACGCGTGCCCCGGCGGCCAAATCTGCAGCGCAAACGGCACCTGCGAAGCGAAGTGCGGAACGGACGCAAAAGGCACTTGCACGACGGACGCGGACTGCGGCGGCTGCGCGGGCGATAACACCGTCTGCCACGCCCCGGTCAACGGCGGCGCCGGCAAGTGCGGTCCTGCCGCGGCGGGCTGCTCGGACCTCGGCCAAGGCGTCGCGATCCTGCCCGCGCCCTTCGATCAGGTGACGAACACGTGCTCGAACGACGGCGACTGCAGCGGCGTCGGCATCCAGTTCAACATCGGCAAAGAGCTCCGGGACCTCACCGGCTTCGATTTCATCGACGACGCGAACATCGACTACGGCATGAACGTCTGCGCGTCGGTCGGAATCGGCAACACGTCGTGCGGCGTCTGCGTGCCCTGCCAAGAAGACAGCGACTGCGCACCCATCGAGATCGACTCCATCGCCGGAGACCTCTTCGGCGGCGTCGGCAGCCTGGTCGTCGACTTCTTGCTCGACCAGCTCTTCGGGCCGAACGACCACCAGGTGAACATGTACTGCCAGGCCGTCGCGGGCGGCTACGGCGTGTGCGCGCCTTGTCCCGGCCTCATCTACGAATGCGGGACGAGCGGCGGTACCGGCACCGGAACCGGCGGCGGCGGCGGCGGGACTGGAACCTGCAGCCACGACGAGTGCACCGCGGGCGGTCCGCTCAACGGAAGTTGCGGCTCTTGCGAGGCCGACCTCTGCGACTACGACGCGTACTGCTGCACCACGGCGTGGGACGATCTCTGCGTGAGCGAGGTCGCGGACGTCTGCGGCGCGAACACCTGCACTGGTGGTGGCGGCGGTGGTGGTGGGGGCAGCACGCCGCCGACTTGCCACGACGAATGTTCTTCGGGCGGTGCGCTCGACCCGGCGTGCAACGGATGCGTCGAAGCCATCTGCGACTACGATCCGTACTGCTGCGACACGGCGTGGGACGCGACTTGCGTGAGCCACGTCGACGAGACCTGCACGCCGCCTTGCTGAGCCAACCGAGCGCAGCCGAGCCGAACCGGTGAAGCGGCGCGGCCGCGCCTTCTCCTTCCGTTCGTCAGGCAGCCCGACTAGACGCGTCAACCTAGCAGGATGACTCGCCCGACCCTCGTTACGAGCGCCCTTCCATACGCGAACGGGCACATCCACATCGGCCACCTCGTCGAGTATCTCCAGACGGACATCTGGGCTCGCGCGCAGCGCTCGATGGGCCGACGCGCCGTCTACATCTGCGCGGACGACACGCACGGCTCGGCCATCATGCTGCGCGCGCGCGCCGAGAAGCGCTCCGAGGTCGAGCTCATCACCGAGATGAGCCTCGCGCACCAAAAAGACTTCGCCGATTTTCAGATCGAGTTCGACCACTACGGAAGCACCCACTCCGAAGAGAACCGCGCGTTCGCGAACGAGATCTGGGCCGCGTTCCGAAAGGGCGGTCACGTCACGGAGAAGCCGGTGCAGCAGCTCTTCGATCCGGTCGAGAGCATGTTCCTCGCCGACCGCTTCGTGAAGGGGACGTGCCCCGTCTGCAAGTCGCCCGACCAGTACGGCGACAACTGCGACAAGTGCGGCTCGACCTACGACGCGACCGAGCTCATCGATCCGAAGAGCGTGCTCAGCGGCGCGACCCCTGTCGTTCGCGAAGCGCTTCATTATCTGGTCTCGATTGAGCACGAGCGTCCATGGCTCACGGAGTGGACGCAGTCCGAAGGCCGCATGCCGCGCGAGATCGCGAACTACCTGGCGGGCTTCTTCCTGAAAGATCCGCTCCACGACTGGGACGTGTCGCGCACGGCGCCCTACTTCGGCTTCGAGATCCCCGACGCCCCCGGCAACTACTTCTACGTCTGGTTCGACGCGCCCATCGGGTACATCGCGGCGACGAAGCAGTGGTGCGACAAGACGGGCGAGAGCTTCGACGCGTGGTGGCGTGCGCCCGAGGCCGACATCGTCCACGTCATCGGCAAAGACATCGTCAAGTTCCATACGCTGTTCTGGCCCGTGATGCTGAAGACTGCGGGCTTCGCGCTCCCGCGGCGCGTGCAGGCACACGGCTTCTTGACCGTCAACGGCGAGAAGATGAGCAAATCGAAGGGGACGTTCGTGCTCGCGTCGACGTTCGCGAAGCACCTCGATCCGACGTTCCTTCGCTACTACTACGCGACGAAGCTCGGCTCCTCCGTCGACGACATCGATCTGTCGCTCGACGATCTCTTGAAGCGAGTGAACGCAGAGATCGTGAACAAGGTCGTGAACCTCGCCAGTCGCTCCGCTCGCTTCGTCGAAGCGACCGGTCTCGCCGCGACCTACCCCGACGACGGCGGCATCTTCGCGTCCGGCGCCGCGCTCGCCGAAGAGATCGCGGCGGCCTACGACGGCTGGGATTTCGCGAAGGTCACGCGCCTCGTCACGGCCCTGGCCGACCGCGCGAACGAGCTCGTCGAGCGCGCGGCACCGTGGGCGCTCGCGAAGCAGCCCGGCAAAGAGGCAGACGTCCAGGCCGCCGCGACGATCGCGCTCAACGTGTTTCGCCAGATCGTCATCTACCTCGCGCCGGTCTTGCCGAAGCTCGCCCGAGAGGTCGAGGCGCTCTTCGGCTCTCCGGTGGATCGCTTCGAGCTCGCGAAGACGCCGCTCCTCGGGACGAAGATCGCTGCCTACCAGCACCTCATGAAGCGGGTCGATCCCGCAAAGGTTCAAGCCATGATCGACGAGAGCAAGCCCACCGAGCCGACGCCTGACGCGGCTGCCGCCGTCGCGCCCGCCGCGCCAGCGAAACCTGCTGTAGGCGTCGGCACCGCGCTCGAGAAAGAGCCGCTCGCGCCCGTCTGCACGATCGACGACTTCACGAAAGTGGATCTCCGGGTCGCGGAGATCGTCGCGGCCGAAGCCATTCCAGAGGCGAAGAAGCTCCTCAAGCTGACGGTGTCGCTCGGCGGCGAGACGACCCGCACGGTCTTCGCCGGCATCAAAGCGCACTACAAGCCCGAGGATCTCGTCGGTCGCCTCGTCATCGTGTGCGCGAACCTCGCGCCGCGTCAGATGAAGCTCGGCCTCTCGGAGGGGATGGTCCTCGCCGCAGGCGCAGAAGGCGAGGCGTTCATTCTCACGCCCGACTCCGGCGCGAAGCCCGGGATGCGCGTGCACTGACGTGGGCCACCTCGACGGCAAGGTCGCGCTCATCACCGGTGGCGGGCGAGGGATCGGTCGCGCCGAAGCCTTGCTCTTCGCGAGCGAGGGGGCGCGCGTCGTGGTCTGCGACTCCGGTGTCGAGAAGGACGGCTCGGGTGGCGACCCCAGCGTCGCCGCGTCCGTCGCCGACGAGATCGTCCGCGCCGGTGGCGAAGCGGTCGGCGTCGCAGAGGACGTCACGTCCGACCGCGGCGCCGAAGCCGCCGTCCACGCCGCGGTCGAGCGCTTCGGCAGGCTCGACGTGCTCGTCGCCAGTGCGGGTATCGCGAGAGACAGCTCGCTGCTCAAGACCGACGCCGACACGTTTCGTGCGCTCGTCGACGTCCACCTGACGGCCAGCCTGCTCACCCTGCGCGCCGCCGCGAAGCAGATGTTGGCGCAGCGCGCGTCCGGCCAGGGAGAGGGTGGCCGCATCGTGCTGACGACGGCGGTCGCCGGCTTCCAAGGCAACCTCGGTCAAGCGGGCTACGCCGCCGCAGCCGCGGGCGTCTACGGTCTCATGCGGACGAGCGCGATCGAGCTGCAGAAGCACCGCATCTTCGTCAACGCGCTCGCGCCGATCGCGAAGACGCGCTCGACCGAGGACCTCCCCATGTTCGCGCACCTCGACTCGATGACGCCCGCGCACGTCGCGCCCGCCGCGCTGTTTCTCGCGAGCCCGCTCGCGGCCGACAAGACCGGCTATGTCCTCGCGGCGAGCGGCGCGCAGATGTACGCCTTCAAAATCGTTCAAACCCCTGGACGGTTCAAAGACGGCGACGCTCCCTGGACCGCGGACGAAATCGCCTCGAGCTGGGACGCGATCGTGAAGGGCTAACCACGATCGAGTCGCTCGTGAGGCTCATTTGCTTCGTCGAGAGCCTCGAATCCGCCGGCCCTTGCGTTGCTGGCCTTCCGTTCGGGTGATAGCGTTTTCGAGCGGGCTCGGCCGGTGCCGGGCCCCTTTCGATCGCGCGTCCCGATGGCCCTAGGCAGCGACAACTGGCGGTGGGCCCAAGCCCCGACCGTCGCCTCGATCCCGATCGCGCTGTGGATCTGCACAGCGATCGTCGCCCATTTTGTCGCGGCCGGCAGCGCGGTCGGCGTGACGGTCGTCGAGGAAGCCCGAAGCCACGATCGCGCCCAGATCCGGGCCATGGTCCGCGAGGTACGGAAAGAGCTCGACGTCGTCCAAGTGGACCTCCCGGACCACCTCGACATGTCGCCTGCCGACGGCAAAGACGATCTGGCGCCGAAGAATTTCATCGAGAAGTTCACGAACCTCCCGTTCATCGACGACGCGCTCACCGAGCCGTTCAAGAGCGCCGACGAGGTGCCCGACGAAGAGAAGGATCCCGCGAAGAAGGATCCCGAGGAGAAGAAGGAAGTCACGCCTCCGCCAGAGGTCGCGCCTCCGAAGGAGAAGCCTCCGGAGCCCGAAGTCGCCAAGAAGGATCCGCCCCCCGACACCCCGGAGAAACCGCAAGAGCTCGTCCTCATGAAGGACAACCGCATCGCGGTGCGCCAGGCGGCGAAGAAGGATCAGCCGGACAACCCGAACGCGCAGCGCATCGCCGACGACGCGAACCACGTCGAAGAAGAGACGCAATCGCGCATTCGCTCGACGGATCAGGTCGCAGAGAATCCGTCGCCGGGCTCGAACTCCCGCGGTCCGACGGACTCGGTGGGCAACTCCGACAAAGACCACGTCGCGCAGGCCGAGGACGCGAAGGGCGACGCGAAGCGCGCGCCGGGCGAAAACGCCAAAGATTCGACCACGATCACGCACCAGACGTCGGCCCCACCGCGGCTCGCGTCGAACACGCAACAGGGCGGCACCGGACCGCGAGGAGCCCCGGGCGGCCCGCCGTCCGCGTCGGATCCTTCCCGTGCGTCCGCAGGCGCCCCGGGGGGCGAGGGGCCTCGCGCTCCCGATGTCGGCGCGGGCGACGAGGGCACGTGGTCTCTCGATCCGGCGAACCCGGGCGGGGACGGCGCGTCGCGCGTCGCCGGAAACAAGAAGCCGAACCTGCCGGGCGCGCGTGAGCTCGTCCGCAGCATGGGTCTCGGCGCGGGCGGCGTCGGCGGTGGCGGCGGACCGAGCCTCGACTGGACCGGCTTCATCGCGGCCGTCGGAGAAAAGCAGCTCGACAAGGAGCGCCAGGCGGCCGGCCAATCGATCCGAAGCCAACATCGCGGTCGCTACGACACGAACAAGTTCGAGCGCTGGCTCCCGGACATCGAGAACTACGATCCTTCGGTCAAGGTCGGAAACCAGACCGCCCTGAACGCCGCGCAGGTTCCCTTCGCGAGCTACCTCACCGGCATCCACAACCGAATCCACCCGATCTTCGCCGACGAGTTTCTCGCCATGGCAGAGCGGCTGCCGAAGTCGCACGCGCTCAACAAGGATCTCGTGACGAACGTCGAGATCATCGTTTCGCGCGACGAGGGCAAGGTCGTGCGCATGGGCGTAACGAAGAACAGCGGCGTCACGATGTTCGACGCCGCGGCGCTCGATTCGATCGACCGCGCATCTCCTTTCGGCAAAGCTCCCGATGCGATCGTGAGCTCGGACGGCTATGTGTATCTGCACTGGGAGTTCCACCGCGATCCCGTCGACGCCTGCTCCACCCGCAACGCGCGGCCCTTCCTCGTGAAGAACCCCAAACCGCTCACGCCCAACATTCCCGTGCGCCCGACGAAGAAGACTGCGCCCAGCGAGACGGCCGACGACGATGTCCCGAACCGCGCGGGTCCGCTGCTTCCTCTGCGTAGATGAAGAACGAAGCCGCAGTCGAAGAGCACCGCGGTGACGATCCGGGCGACGCGAACGCGCAGCCCGAGGTCGAGCTGCCGCCGCCGCCGGCGTCCGAGGCAGCGCCGGAGCCGTCTGCAAAGTCGGCAGAGCTCGACCCGGTGGCGAAGCCGTCTGCGGAGTCGGAGCTTGCCGCATCGCTCGCCGTGCCCGACGCGGACGCGAAGCCCATCGAGCCAGACGCGGACGCGAAGTCCGACGCGTCGCGGTCCGCCCGTCGCGAGCGCCGCGACGTCGACGCGCGGCCGACGTTCTCGCTTCGACCGATTCGCTTGGTGGCCATCCTCGCGGTGGTGACCACGCTCGTCGCGCGCGGCGCGCTGCCTGCGCTTCGCGGCTCGGTCGTCGGCATCAGCGATCTCATCGATTCGGTCGACGTGATCTCGGGCACACTGAGTCAGCTCCTCGCCTTCGTCTTGGTGGGTCTCATCATGACCGAGCTCTGGGACGTCGCGCGCGCCCACGCGACGCTCGCGCTGAAGCTCCTCTTGATCGTGCTCTGCCCGCCGCTCATGATCGCGGCGGTCTTCAGCGTCGTGATCCCGAGTCCGCCTGCCGAGATGTCGATGGGGCTCGCGGCCGTCGCAGGGACCCTGCTCGCCGTGCTCGGCATCGACGCGGCTCGCGAATCGACGACGCGCGCCGCCGCGTGGGTCCCGATGCTCGTCGGAGTGGCGTCGACCATCCGTGGCGGCGGCGCGTTCATCGCCGACCACACGCAAGAGGCTGCGCGGGACGTCGACTCGATCACGCGCGCGTTCACGATGGCACGCATCTCGGCGACGGTCGCGTTCGTCCTCGCTGGGCTCGCGCTCGTCCTGTCCACGGTCTGGCTCGTCCGACACGACCGCAAGCTCTACGGAGTACGAGCGCTCATCGCGATCGTGGCGAGTCTTTTCCTCACGCGGGTTGCGACGACAGCGATCGACGACGCGACACCGACCTGGCAGGTGGTCGTGCGCCGAGCGACGCAAGAGCTCGTCACGCGGCCCGCGCCTCACATCCCCGACGCGATGATCATCTTCGGCGTCATCTTGCCGATCGCTCTCTCGATCGCGCTCCTCACGTTGCGCCGAGCCGTCCCCGCGATCGCGAGCGCCCTCGCGATGCTCGCGCTCGTCGGACCGACCGCGGAGATCCCGCTGCTCGCCCTGGTCGGCGTCGCGGGCGCGCTCGCCCTTTGGCTCGCGTCCAAGGATCCTCGTGGCGTGTGGGCGGCGCTCGCCGCGGCGAAGCCGATGGCTCCGCCCAGTCCACCGGCGCCCCCAGCGAAGCCCTGACCCTCGACGATGCCGTCGGGCCGGTGCACCGGGGCGGGCGCGCGAGTCATCCCATCCGAGGCACCAAGGCGCGGCACATTGCCGCGGCGGCGCACGCACTTGAATCGCTCAGCGTGCTCGATTACCTGGAGATTCGCCGTTGAAAGGCCCTCGACTACCCGTCGAGCTGGCCCCACATCGAGAGGCCGAAGCATGCAGTCCGCCACCGCCCGCCCCTCGGCGAAGCAAGTCGCCGTCGATCTCGTCGCCCTGACCAAACCCCGCATCACGTTCATGGTCGTGCTCACGGGACTCGGTGGGTATTGGCTCGCGCTGCGCTATTTCGCGCTCGACGTCGATCCGTCGCGCATGGTCGCGTTCCTCGCTGCGACCGCACTCATCGTGTCCGGCGCAAACGCGCTCAACATGTTCATCGAGCGAGACAGCGACGCGCACATGGCTCGGACGCGCAACCGCCCGCTCCCGACCCGCCGCCTCTCGCCGGACACTGCGCTCCGTCTCGGCGTCCTGCTCTCGGCGATCTCGGTGCCCTGGCTCGCGTTCGGCGTCACGCCGATGACGGGCCTACTTGGAGCAATCGCGCTCGGCAGTTACGTCCTGCTCTACACGCCGATGAAGCGCAAATCGCCCATCGCGCTGCTCGTGGGCTGTGTGCCGGGGGCGCTCCCTCCGCTGATGGGTTGGTCGGCTGCTCGAGGCAGCGTCGACGGCCCTGGGCTCATCCTCTTCGGGATCATGTTCCTCTGGCAGGTCCCCCACTTCCTCGCCATCGCCACGTTCCGGAAGGACGAATACGCCCGCGCGGGACTTCGCGTCCTGCCCGTCGTTCGCGGTGACCGCGTCACGCGTCATCACGTCGTGCGCTACCTCGCGGCGCTCCTCTTGATGAGCCTGCTGCTCGTGCCCTACGGCATCGGCGGAACCATCTACCTCATCGCGGCGCTCGGCCTCGGGGCCTGGTTCTTCGTGGTCGGCGCGCTCGGTCTCCGCAAGACGGCGGGTGCGCTCTGGGCGCGGCGCCTGTTCTTCGTTTCGATGTTCTACCTGATGGGCCTCTTCGCGGCGCTCACGGCCGGCACCGCGCTCAGCGGCTCTTCCGAGGTCGCTCCTGCGGAAGAGGCCTCGATGGACGTGTCGAGCTCACCCGGCGCGATCTCGAGCCCCTCTACTCACGAGCTCGCTGCAAGGTGAGCCGCCGATGATCCGTCGGCGTCCGACCCTCGCTCGGCATTCCATGCGCGACATCGGCGTGATGCTGTTCGGTCTCACGACCACGCTGACCAGCGTCGGGTGTCAGCAGGCGTCTGCGCAGAGCGACGCGTCGGCCGGCCCCATCATCCTGCACTCTGTGCAGGCCGCTTCGATCGAGGCCCCGCTTCCCGAGTTCGACCTCGTCGATCAGAAGGGTCGGCACCTTCATCGAGCCGATCTTCAGGGCAAGGTCTGGGTGACCGACTTCTTCTTCACCACGTGCACCTCGGTGTGTCCGAAGCTCACGAAGACGATGTCGTCGCTCGCGGGCGACCTGACAGAGGCGGACGTTCGCTTCGTGTCGGTGACCGTCGACCCCGAGAACGACACGCCTGAAAAGCTCGACGCTTACGCGTCCAAGTACGGCGCCGATTCGTCGCGCTGGCTCTTCCTCACGGGCGAGCCCGAAGCGGTGCAGCGCACCATCCTCCGAGGATTCCGCATGGCGCTCAGCAAGAGCGGCGACGGAGAGATCTTTCATACCGAGCGCTTCGTCGTCGTCGACAAGAAGGGCGTCGTGCGCGGCGTGTTCGACGCGACCCCAGAGGGTCTCGACCCGCTCAAGCGTCGTGTTCGCGAGCTCCTCGCGGAGTGAGCGAGAGCCGCTTCATCATCTTCTGAAGACCGAAGCGCGACAGGCCGAGCAGCTTCGCGGCCTGCGTCTGGTTTCCGTGTGTCCGCGTGAGCGCCTCGCGGACGAGCTCGGACGACAAATCGTCGAGGCGCGCCTTCATGTCGAGACCCGACGCCGTCGCGGGGCGCTTCGACTCTCCGATCGCGGGGCTCAGGTGCTCGGCGTCGATCGGTCCGTCCGAGAGCACGAGCGCGCGTCGGATCTCGTTCTCGAGTTGCCGGACGTTCCCTGGCCAAGAGAACGAGACGAGTCGCTGCATCGCGAGCGGCGTCACCGCGACGTCCCCGCGATGCGAATGCCGAGCGACGAACTGCCTCACGAGCAATGGAATGTCCTCGCTGCGGTCGCGCAGCGGCGGGAGCGGGACCGTCATGATCGCGAGGCGGTAGAAGAGATCTTCGCGAAACGTACGAGCCGCGACCATCTGCGACAGATCGCGGTGCGTCGCCGCGATGAGCCTCACTCCGACGTGCTTGCTCCGCTCCGTGCCGAGAGGTCGAACCTCGCCGTCCTCGAGAACGCGCAAGAGCTTCGCCTGCATCGCGAGGCTCATCTCGCCGACTTCGTCTAAGAACAGCGTGCCCTTGTCCGCGGCTTCGAACAGGCCGATGCGCGATCGGTCGGCCCCCGTGAACGCGCCGCGAACGTGACCGAAGAGCGCCGACTCCAGCAGTGATTCCGGGATCGCGCCGCAGTTCTCGGAGACGAAGGCGGCGCCGCTTCGCTTGCTCTCGCCGTGGATCGCGCGCGCGAAGAGCTCTTTGCCGCTCCCGGACTCGCCGACGATCAGCACCGGGACGTCGCTGTGTGCGATTCGCGCCGAGGTGCGCACCGTCCGCGTCAAGATCTCGCTCGTTCCCACGATGGACGAGAAGGGCCCCGAGCGATCGTGGGTGGCGGTCAGACGCGACAGCTCGGTCTTCGCGACGTCGAGCGCAAGCGTTCGCGCCGCGAGCGCGTGCTCGAGCTCACGCTCGGCCCTGCGGGTCTTGCGATTCGAACGCGCGAGCTGCGCCGATGCGAGGGCGCTCGCGACGAGCGCGGCCGCGAGCTGCGCGAGCGTTCGGACCCAGGTCAGCTCGGCTTCCCCAAACGCGCCGCGTCGCACGCGGTCGTCGAGGTAGACGACCCCGAGCGGCACGCCGCGCGCGACGAGCGGCACCGCGAGGACGCTGCGAAGCTTCAGCGCGTGCACGCTCTCCGAGAGCGCCAGGAGCTCTCCGGCTGCATCGACGGCGACGACCGGCTCGAGCGCGTCGAGCGCGCGGTGCGCCAGCGACTGCGATAGCGCGAGCTGATCGCCCGTGAGATCGCGCCTCGCCAGGTTGCGCGCAGCGCGTGGGACGAGACGACCATCCGGCGCGAGGAGCAAGAGCAAGCCGCGCTCGACGCCAGTCCAGGTGACGAGGGCGTCGAGGACCTGACGCAAGAGGTCCCCGAGCTTCGCCGTGCCCCCGAGCGCGCGCACCTGACGCTCGAGCTCGCCGAGCTTCGCGGCCGCGCCGCTCTCATCGCCGCTCGACGCGAGGCCATCGATGACGACCCACGGCAGCGCGCGCACGGCCGCCGTGAAGGTCGCGCCGCATCGATCGCACAACGTCCGGGCGGCTTCCCGGGATGCCGCGCGAAGACGCAGCGCGGCCTCGCCGTGGCCGAGTTGCGCGGCGAGGCGCGCGCCCGCTTCGAAGGCGGGCCCGCGCGACCCGACCGGCGCGTGCGCGTCCACCAGCGCGACCAAGCTGGACACGACGCCGCTCGCTCTTCGCTTCGAGGAAGCCTCGCCATCGTCGTTCGAGGCGGCGCCGGTGTCGACAGAAGCAATCCCCGCGGCCCGCGCGCCCCACCAGTCGAGTCGCGCGCCGACAGAGGCCGACGCGGCGATCGCGAGCGCATCGAGTCGCGTCGCCAGATCGAGCGGCAGGGAGCCATGGCGAAGCGCGCGCGCTCCGGCGAGGAGCTCGTCCGTCGGATCCCCGCGAAGCAGATCGAGCGCGCGAGTCGTCGCTTCGATCCCGATCGTCGAGCGCGGCGATGCGACGTCTGCGACGGCGAGCTCTGCGTAGGCCTCCGCGCGTGAATCGCCGCCGCGCGCCGCGAGCTCGCGCGCCATGGAGGCGCCATCCCGCGTCAGCGCCGACTGGCCTGCGACGGCATGAGCGGCCGTCGATGCGAGGAGCGCGCGCGCAGCCTTCGCGGGCGCGTGGACGTGCTCCCAGAGCAACGAGGCTCGGCTTGCGTGTCGCACGGCGACGTCGAGGAAGCCGAGATCGACCGCGGCCGCCGCCGAGCCGGTCAGGTAGGTGGCCTCTTCGACGACGGCCCCGGCACGTGCGGCGTGCTCGGCGGCGGTCGAGAACGCCGCGTACGCGCGCTCCGGATGCGTCGAGGCCAAGACGTAGCCGCGAGCACCAGAGAGGCGCGCCCGCTCTTCTGCGGTCGCGCCGAGTCGGTCGCCCCGGTCGAGCGACGCGAGCGCGGCCGCGGTGTCGCCGCGGCTCGCGCTCGCCAGCGCAGCGACCTCGTACGTCCCGGCCGCGGCCAACGTCGAGGCGATGTCGAGCGCGGTCGCCGCGTCGCCGACGTCGAGGTGCCCGCGCGCAAGCGTCGCGGTCGCTCTAGCTAGCGTCTCGTCGTCTGCGTCCGTCCGCGCGATCTCGAGCGCTTGCGTCGCGAACACGATGGCGTCTTCCGGACGACCGATCCGCCGGGCGATCTCTGCGCGAAGCGCGAGCGCCGCGGCGTCGTGCTCATCGAGGCGCGAGAGCAATACCGCGGCGCGCCCAGCATCCCCTGCGAGTCGAAGCACGTCGGCGGCGCGGATCAAGAGCGGGCGTGGCGCCGCAAGATCGTCTTCGACCGCGCGAATCGCCGCGGCGTCGATCGGCGTCCGCTCGAGTCGCGCCGCGAGCGCGGCCGCGACGGCAGGATCCTCGGACGGAGGGCGGGGCAGCCGCGGAGCGGTCGTCGAGAGCGGTGAGGACGTCTCGGGCGCGAGGGCACTCGAGCCCGTGTCGTCTGCGGTCGCGATGCGCGCCTCGAGCTCCGCGAGCGTCCAGCCTTCAGGCACACGCACGTCGGCGAGGGTGAGCAGCGCGTCCACGAACGCGCGCTCGGAGCTGGCGCCGATTGCGTCGAGTGGCCAATGCGCGGCCGACGGCCCGACGAGCTCGACGAGCAGGCGCGCGCGCCGGAGGCTGTCGAGCGGTGGCAGCGGCGGCCTGCGCGATCGGCCTTCGAGCGTCGCGATCGCGTCCCCCCAACGACTGAGCTCGAGCAGGATCTCCGGCGCGTCGTCCGGCGCTGCGCAGCCTTCGAGCGCGGCGCGTCTCGCGTGTGCGTACGTCGCTCGAACGCGAGCCCGCGACGCGAGGCGGAGGGGCGTCGCGTCAGCGCCCTGCAACGCGCGGGCGCGCGCGGCCATCCATGCGGCCGTCGGGCGCAACGCCGGCGTCGATGCGGTGGCGGCGAGGATCAGCTCGCGAAGTGGCGCATCGCGATCGAGCGCGCGGGCGTCGCGGACGAGCTCTCGAGACACATGAAGTGAGGGACACGCGAGCTCGGCGAGCACGAGCCCGGCGGCCAGCACGTCGCGCGCTTCGCCGTCCCCGAGATCGCCGTCTCCGAGCGCGAGATAGCGCGGTGTCCCACCGACGACGTCTCGATCTCGTACGTCACGCGCCAGACCGAGATCCAAGAGCTCGACCGCGCCGTCCGGAAGACACCTCAGGTTTTCGGGCTTCACGTCCCCATGCGCGAGCCCGGCCGCGTGGAGCATGGCCAGCGCGTCGGTCAAACCGACCGCGAGCCGGAGCAGTCCTGCGGCATCCACGGCGCCGACCGGCAGGCTCGGCCGATCGACGAAGAGAAGCGCGACGCGTCCGTCCTCGCTCGGCGCAAGCTCGCTCTCGCCCCAAGACGCCCGCGCGACGTCCACGAGCTGCGCCGTGTAGGGTGACGCCGCCAGCGCGAGCGCTCGCGCTTCGCCAAGGAGAACCGAGTCGTCTGCGGGCGCGCGCGCCACCTTGGCGACGAGCGATCTGCCGTCGGCGGCCTGAACACGAGCGACCGTCGACGACGCTCCGTGCCCCAAAAGCTCCGTCAAGTGCCACGGCTTCGGCATCGTCAACGAAGTGGGCCGACTCATCGCCTCCCATCATAAATTGAGCCGTATGCCGTGCGCCAACCAGGTTGACTAGCCGCGGTGCTCGCGAAGGAGATCGCCGCCAAGGGGACGGCCGGTGCTCCCGCTAAGGGTCGGTTGGAGCGCAGACCGCGCCGCGCCCGATCCAGTCGGAGAGCTTCAGAACTTGTGCTTCGCTCATCGGCTCGGCGTCGATGGGCATCGGTGCGCCGACCACGATCCCGCCGAGGAGTCTGTCGGTCTCCCCATCCGCGAGCGTGTCCGGGTCGACCGGGGTCGCCGCGAGGATCTTGTACATGAGGTAGCTCGAACCGGGGTCGCCTGGCGCGATGTTCGCCATGTTGGCGCCGAAGCGCGGAGGGTTCACCGCCGGCGCGTCTGCATTCGCTCCGAACTGCGTCTCTTTCGCGCTCCGGTACGCGGTCTGCTCGATCCCGTCGCGACTTCGCAGCACGAGGCCTGTCCTCGAGGGGTCCAGGGGCCCGTGGCAGCTAGGACAGCCGCCGTCGATGAAGATTCCAACAATCCCTTTCTTGTCGTTCGGGCAAAGGGCGAGGTCGGCCGCCGGCGGCTGGTCGGTCGGCGTCGCCGCGGGAGCATCACTCGTCCTGATCAAGAACGACCTCGACGCCTCGAGCGCGGCACCATCGAACGCGCGGATCCCGACGTCACCGCTGTCGCGCGGGGCGAGGACCGTGACCACGTACAGCGTGTCCGGCGCTAGACGAACCGAGTCGTCCTCTTGGTAGTAGGTGACGACGCGCCGCGCCGGATCGTACGAGGGGCGCAGGAAGATGCCACCGCTGCACGAGTCGAAGCCCTCGACCGGAGACGCGTCACTACGAATGCAGATCGCCTGGCGAATCGCCGTCCTCGGATCGAGGTACCTATCGAAGAGGATCTCGAAGCGTGTGGTGACGACGGCCGGCGACTCCGCCTCGGGATCCGCGTCGCTCATCGTCGGGACGCCGCTCGCGCTCACGTCGCTGGCGACGCGAAGCGAGACGACGTGCGGCGCCGGCCCACGAAAGCTCGGCTCCTCTCCACCGATGTCGCAGCCCGTCGTCGGCAACGCGAGCCCGAGGCTCACGGCGCCACCGAACAGACAAAGCGAAAGCCCGGCCGCCAACTTCGGCAACCGGGCCCCACGCAACGAAGCAGAGATCCATCGACCCGCGCCCATGGGGCGAGCCGCCGCGGAGCTCAGCTGTCGGCGTACATCATGAGCTGATCCTTGAGGACCTTCTCGGTGATCCCGGTCTGAATGTGCTCCTTCAGGACGTCGGCCAAGGTGTTGAGCATCTCGTCGACGCCCTTGTCCTCGATCAGCTTCGCTAGGACCTGACGTGCTTCCTTGCCGTCGTCCTCCCGCAAGAAGCCGCGCACCTGGTCCAGGGCGATCTCCCCCTGGAAGTCGATGAACATGTTCTCGAGGAGGTACCGAATCAGTTCCTTCACGCTTGCTCTCCTTCGAGGTAGCCGCCATGCGGCCTGCCTCCGGGCGGGTCATCCGCCACGGATCCGACGCGCCGTCGACACGTCGGCCATCGGGTAGGATTCCGCTATACGACCTCGCAGCACGGGTGGGCAAGGAATTCCGACCGAAGGTCGGACGGCGATGGCTCTTGCTCATTGGCACTTCGCGAGCTTGGCGTCCCCGCCCTGGTGGCAGACGAGGCAGGGGCGCGGGTTTCGTTGGAACGGACCGCTGCAGCGGTCGGCGAAGCCATTGGGGTGGGGGCTCACCCCAGCACCCCCAGACACCCCCGTCGAGGCATGGCAGGTGGCGCAATCGCGCTCCGAATGGCACGCGACGCACGCGTTGATGTTCCGCTCGGCCTCCCACGCGTGGTGGTTCGGGCCCCGCGGTGCGAGCGTCCACTCCCGGGGCGACGGATGGAACCGAGCTCCACCGGGTCTCGTCCCCACGGGCGCGTCTCGCGCGACGCCGACCCGGCGATGGCAGTCGCCACAGAACTGCGTCAGCTGATGGCAGCTCACGCATCGCGGGTTGTCGAGTCGCGCGGCCGTCGTGTGCATCGAGATCCAGTCGTTCGGATGGACCTTCCGATTGCGCACGCGGCCATCATGGCACTCGGCGCAGTCCTCTTCCTTGTGACAGCTCGCGCAGAAGCGACTGTCGTTTGCCGCGACGGTCTTGTGTCGCTCGATCCAGTCCGGCGTGTGGCCGGCCATGTGGAGCCAGTCGGGGGGCAGCAGCTCACCCGTCGCGAACTGAAGCTGCATCCGGCCAGTGGGCTCGGTGATGTGGCAGACCGTGCATTCGCTGCGCGCTTCGCCCTGCGCTTGTCCGGGCATCGCGTGGCAGTCGAAGCAACCTGCCATGCGCGGCAGCTGGTCGCGAGTCGCCAGCTCGAGCTCGTCGATCTTCCCGTGGCAGTGACCACACTGGATGTTGCGATCGAGATGCTTCTTGTGGGGGAAGCGCAGGTTCGGCGGCGGCATCACGAGTGGCGCGACCTTGCCGCCGACGCCGGCGTTCTCGCCGAGGTGGCAGAAGGTGCACTGCCCGTTGTCGTCTTTGCCCGCAGTCACCTTCGAAAGATCCGCGTGGCTGACGTCGTGACACCCATCGCAGGTGTCCTTCGGGTTCGGGAGCATACGATCGGAGCTCGACGTGCTCGTGTACGCGCCCGCATGGCAGGTCTTGCACGAGACGGAGAGGTCCTTCACGTGCGTCTTGTGGTTGAAGCGGATCGTGATCGACTGCGGCGGGAAGATCTCGTCGCTCGGAACGGGGCTCTCGTCCGAGCCTGGCGGCATCCACGCATCCGGGACGGGCGCGTCGTTCGGCATTGGCGCCGTGCCGCCTCGATAGGTGGCGGCCGCCTTCGGAGCGTCTGCGGCTTCACCGTCGGCGTGCGCGAAGGGGAGGGCGAGCCCAGCCGTCGCAGCGAGCGAGGTCGCGACGACGAGCAGAACGGCGAAGGCGAGGTGGGAGCGCGTCACGTCACTTCACCCAGAGGACGTCGAGGCGCCCCAGCAAGCGGAAGCGTTGTCCCGCGATGTCGTTCATGTCGTGCTCCCACTCGACGCCGAATCGAGTCACATCGATGGGCTGCAGAGCCGCTCCGAGCACGTAGTTGAAGCTCGCCGTGTTCTTCTGCGTGTCGCCGAAGTCGTAGAACGAGACATGTCCGCTGAGATCGAGCAGGCCGCCGATCAGCGTCTTGTTGCCGCCGATGTCTCCGCCGATGCGTCGTCCGCGCTGACCGAGCTGCAGCATGCTTCGAAGCTCGATGCCCCCGGTCGTCGTGTGGTAGCGCGCCGCGAGCTGTCCGAGCGCGTCGATGATGTACGTCGATGGGCGGTTCGCCTCGTCGCGCGACGCAGTGCCCGGCTCGATGACGCTGCCTGTGTCTTTGCACGACGCCGACTGGTCGTCGTCGGCACACTCGAGCGCCGCGAATTCGCTCGGGTCGCCTTCGGTCTCCCAGAGGCGCGCGCCGCCTTGGGCGCTCATCGTAATCTGATCCGTGAAGCGCGCTTCGACTCGGCCGGTCGCCGTGGTCGTCGGATTGTGCGTGAACCAGTTGAAAATCGAGTCGGCGTCGAACGTCGGCCGGAAGAAATCCGCGTCGAGGCCGAGCGTCACGCGATCGCCGGCGTAGGCCTCGAGGCCGCCGTACGCCGTCGCGAACGTGCCATTGTAGAAGTCGTACGAGAGGCCGCCCTTCAAGCCGCCGAGATCCGTCTTGCTGATGAGCCCCGACCACCCGAGCTTGTCGCTCGAGACGCGGCTGCCGGCGATCGTCCGGAAACCCCCGCCGGGGATGTCGGGGTACTGCTGGGTGAACGCGTCCCCGAGCTCGTAGACGCGCCGATAGGTGACCCGGCTGTGCAGCCAACTCGGGCCGTCGCTCTCGGCCGCGACGCCGAACGCCGGTGCGAGGCCGGCGAATTGATACGACGGGTAGTCGCTCGACAGCGGCCCTCCCGGCTCGTCGAAGTCGTCGTGGTTGCCACGCCAAACGCCCTGCGATTCATAGCGGGAGGTCGACAGCGGTAGGCCGCCGCGCTGTTCGAGACCGCCGTATGCTTCGAGATCGAAATACGCCGGCGTCGACAGGCGCAAGAGGCCGCCGTCGAAGCTCCACCACCCGAGCGCGTCGGTGATGTACTGCCGACCCGCCTTGAAGCCGAACCAACCGTTCGCCAGGCCCCGGCCCTCGACGTACGCGTAGACGAAGTCGAGGCGCGCCGGGGTCAGGCCAGGGACGTAGTAGCGACCCCCCGCCGTGGCGTAGTTCGTCTCTCCGTCCGACACATCGCTCGCGAGATGGTTGCCGAGGCCGACGTCGCCATCGACCCGAAACATCACGCGGAGGTTGTAGTCGGCGCCGTCCGGATCGTAGTCACCTTGCAGATGGTAGACGCTGAATCCGAGCGTCTGGAGGATGCGCCGCCGGTCGACGTCGTAGCCCCAAGGGCTCGACACCGAGTAGGCTTGCGCGGCCGTCGTCCCGCTGACCTCGAAATCGGTCGCGCGCGCCGTCGATGGAGCGAGTGTGATCGCCGTCGCCGCGGCGGTCGCGATGATCCCGATGGGCGCTACGCGATGGGTCGAGCGGCCTACGAGCACAGCGCGCGATGGTCGGTCAGCGCCCACTTCTCTGTCAACGAATCAGCGCCTGTTGAACGTCGAAATCGACTGCCCGCTTGCGGACAGTCGTCATCTGCGAGCGCGGTCGTTCGTCATCAACGCGCGAGGGAGCCGGCGTCGTCGACGCGAAAATCCACATCGCGCAGCGCCTGCTTCACGGTCGGCATCAGCTCGCTCGGGACCTTCCAGCTCTTCGTGATGAAGCCTTCGCAGACCTTGTTCTTGATCCGCACGGACTCCTCTTGCTCGAGCAACGCGACGAGCGCCGGAATGCTGTCCTTCTTGCTCTGGGCGAACGTGCTCTCGACGGCGTGAAACCGGACCGTCTCGTTCGCGTCTTCGAGGAAGCGTTCGACCGCGGAGCGCACGTCTTCCCCGCGCACCTCCGCGAGCGCGGAGACCACCTGGAGCTTTGGCTCGACGTTGCGCGCGTACTCGATGTCGAACTCGTCGGCGAGGCGCAGCAGCTCTTCTTTGTACTCGTCGTCCTCGAGCACCGCTCGCAGGATCCGGATGGGCCACGTCAAGATCTCGGCGCGCTTGCAGAAGTTGCGGACCGGCTCGAGCGCTTCTTTGCCGACGTCGACGATGGCCTCGTAGGCCGACTCCTTCTCTTCTTGATCGGTGATCGACGGATCGATGGAGAAGTTGAAACGCTTGAGGAGCGCCTCTGCCGCCTCTGCGGTCTTCATGGCCCCGAGCTCGCGGATCGCCTCTTGACGATCGTAGGCCTGCGCACGCTTGTCTGCGACGAGCTTGGCGGGGCCGGCGACCTTCTTGGAGGGAGCGTTTCCGGGCGGCGGGGTCGAGCCCGACTTCTTGAAAAAATCGAAGAGTCCCATGTTGTCTCGTGCAGTGCTCGGGCCGGGGCGCAAACAAGCTCACGCCGAGCGGCCGCGGCAGCATGGGTCGCGGATCGGACGGCGGCAAGCTCGACGCGTGGGAAAACAGCGAGAACGCGGCGGCACAAAACGCAGCGTGGCGGCCAGGGCCGCCACACTCCGTTGAGCCGGATTTCTCCAGCGCCAGTCCGACCGAAGGTCGGCACTGCGATAAGTCCGACCGAAGGTCGGACGGCGACAAATCCGACCTTCGGTCGGAAATTCTCGCGGGCTTCAGTCCGACGTGACGAGGTCCGGGAAGCGGAAGATGAAGTTCACAGTGATCATGCTGTTGAACTTGAACTCTCGATCGTCGCCGTTGACCTTGTTGTCGGGAAACGCGCCGTCCGGTCCACCGCCGGCGGTGTCGAGACCGCCCGTGTTCACTTCGTACGGCAGCCCGCGGAACTCGGCGCCGAAGCCGAAGATGCTCGTGGGGTAGAAGTTCAGTCCAATGCCGAACGTCGGAGCCACGGTCACCCGGCTCTCGAGACCGAACGTCTCGGCGCAGTTCGACTCGCACTCCTTGCGCTCTTGCAGACCGACCGCCGCGACACCCGCGAAGATGTTCACGTCGGTGTCGACGAAGAGAACGCTGAAGAGCGCGAGCTTCCCGCGGAACGGGATGAAGTTCGCTTCAGCCGCGGCGACCCACTGCATGCGGGCGAGCTGATCGTCGAACAAGTTGCCACGGGTCAGGTTGACCTTGGTGAGCTTGCACTCGTTCTTCGCAGGGTTGCCCGTGCAATTTCGTTCGTCGATGGCCTTGTCTTGGAGCTGATCCGAGAGACCCGTCGTGTATTGGAAGCCGTAGCCGCCCCACACACCAAAACCAAACCAGTCGGTCGGGTGGTAGTGGGCGCGAAGACCCGGCAGGATTGTCCGGTTGTACTCGTCGAGGAGAGTAAACGAGACGTTGGGCGTGATCTCGAATCGGCCTTCTCGCTGGAGCCGCAGTTTGCGGACCGCCGGAGCGCCAGCGAGAGGGCCGGTGAGCTGAAGCTCTTGAGCCTCAGCCGTGCTCTCGAGCCCGAAGTAGGTGGCCGAAGCCGCCCCAACCGCCAAGGCCACCGTGAGAGCGCTGCGCAGAACCGAGTGCATGACGCGTCCTTCCATCGTTCGAAGCATCGTCATCATCCTCACTTCGGAAGCCGGTACTCCCACGTCGGCGGGAGGAAGATGGAGAATCCGATCTGCGCGGTGACGTTGTTCGTGAAGCTCAGATCGTCGGCGAGCCAAGTCTTCGGATCCTGTGCGGCCGTGAGGGTGGTTGCGATCGCCTGATTCTCGAGCTCGTCGAAGAAGATGTAATCGCGTAGCTCCGCGGTGAAGCCGAACCACCGGTTGAAGAAGATGCGCAAGCCCGCGCCCACGTTGAACGTGACCTTCGGCTTCCAGTCGAAGGTGCGGTTGTCAGGATCGACGACCGGGATGGGACGCGTCGAAATCGCACCGACGCCGCCGAGCACGTAGAGGTCGTAGTGGAAGATGAAGTCGCTGAACCCGGCGAACTTGCCGTACACCGGCACATAGATGAAGTTCGCGTTGGCGTTCCACTGGTACTCGGTGATCGACTGACCGATGCGGGCAGCGCGCGTCGTCTGGAAATTGAAGTCCGACGGGCTGTTGAAGTAGAAGTTGCCGTTCACACCGACGCCGATGACGTTGGTGATGTAGAAGTTTGCGGCCAACCCGAGCGCAGGGTGGCTGACGAACTGGTCGTTCAGCGTCAGCCCCACATACGGGTTCAGCTCGAAACGAAGCCGGCGGAGCGCGTAGATCTGCTGGGTCGCATAGATCTCCGGGTTGAGCTCGCGCGCGGCGGCCTTGTCGAGGTCGAACGCTTTGCAGATGTCCGGATCGATCGCGCAGAGGTCTTGAAGACCTCCACCCTCTTCGGTCCCGGCGTCTTCGACGGTGTCGCCACCCGGCTCGCCGTCGGCGCCAGGTTGGTCGCCACTGGCGGCATCGCCGGACGCGGCATCGCCTGCCGCAGCGTCACCTGCAGTCTGCGCATCGCCTGCTGCAGCTGGGGTCTTGTCGCCGGCTTTTGCCTCGCCTTTGGGCTGAGCGGCTGCGGTTGCCGTCAGTCCCATGAGCGCGGCCGCAACGAGGAGACCCACGCGAGCCTGGTTCATCGCCATCCCTTCCGCTCCGGGGCCCCGAGGGCCCCACCTTGACCTGGGGCTCCGTGCCCTTGGCCTACCCTCGAGACCGTTCTCGATCCGAGGGCTACGAAGTATCGGTACTGCGTGGGGGCGCCCGGGGTTCGTTCGCACAGCAAATCGACGGGTCGTCAACTTGGTTGTACGCGCTTGGCCCTGGGCCCTTGCTACTGCGTCCGAGCGACCGGTTACGGTCGGCGCCAGCAGTCGGCGCGAGTAAGTTACTGAATTTCTTTTGAAATTAAGCCGGTACCCAAAGTGGGTCGGACTATATCACGCCCGATTTTCGCCAATCAACCGGATTCGTCTGCCCATCGACCCGAAGCGTGGTTGCCCCCACTTCCGGCCGATAGTGCTTGGCTTCAAGCGGCCACTGCCGGATCGGCTTGCGCTCCGAGAAGCGCTTCGACGAACTCGTCAGCATAGAAGTCACGCAGATCTTCTGCCTTTTCGCCGATGCCGATGTAGCGCACCGGGATCTGGTGCTCTGCGCAGATGCCGAGGATGACGCCGCCCTTCGCCGTGCCATCGAGCTTCGTGAGCACGATGCCGGAGAGGGGGAGCGCTTCCTTGAAGAGAGCCACCTGCTGAACGGCGTTTTGTCCATTCGTCGCGTCGAGCACGAGCAGCGTCTCGTGAGGGGCGCCATCTTGCGCCTTCCCGAGCGTCTTTGCGATCTTCTTCAGCTCGTCCATCAGGTTCGTCTTCGTGTGGAGCCGTCCCGCCGTATCGGCGAGCACGACGTCCGCCCCGATCTCCCTGGCTTTCTGGACGGCGTCGAACAGCACGGCCCCGGCGTTTGCGCCCTCCGCGCCCGTGACGACTTCGCATCCCGCGCGCTTGCCCCAAACGACGAGCTGCTGAACCGCGGCTGCGCGGAACGTGTCGCCTGCTGCGAGCACGACCTTCTTGCCCTGGCCGACGAGGCGGGTCGCGAGCTTGCCGATCGTGGTCGTCTTGCCCACGCCGTTTACGCCGACGACCATCACGACGGTGGGCTCTGCGCTCAAGACGAGTCCGCCGCCGCCGATGTCGAGGATTTCCTGAGATTTGGTGCGGAGTGCTTCCCAGACGCGCGCTTCGTCTTTCAGCTCGCCCTTGTCGAGCTTCTCTTTGACTGCATCGACGAGCATCTGGGTCGTCTGCACGCCGACGTCGCTGGTGAGGAGAACCTCTTCCATCTCTTCGAGGATCTGAGGATCGATCTCTTTCTTGC
>Ga0164241_10000742_pt1 | contig 50033 bp, 45 predicted proteins | sample OricomyardsoilBY_FD_108780 | JGI IMG/M metagenome (GOLD analysis project Ga0164241, IMG submission 108780) | Backyard soil microbial communities from Emeryville, California, USA - Original compost - Back yard soil (BY) | ecosystem: Environmental > Terrestrial > Soil > Unclassified | place: USA... | reverse complement strand
AGTTCATCGACCTGATCACCAGCATCTTCACCCCGTTGCTGTGGGTGTTGGCCGGCACCGGCCTGCTCAAGGCGCTCCTCGTCGTCGGGGTCAAGATCGCCCCGGACTTCGCGGCCGGCTCGACCTACGCGATCCTGTTCGCCGCCGGCGACGCCGTCTTCGTGTTCCTGCCGTTCATGCTGGCCGTGACCGCGGCCAAGAAGTTCGGCGCGAACCAGTTCACCTCGCTGGCAGTGGTCGGCGCCCTGGTGTACTCGGCCACCATCGCAGTCATCCCCGGCCCCGACGGCGTGACGATGACGCTCAAGGGGTTCGCCGACGCCGGCGGCGGGCTGACCTTCCTGGGCATCCCGGTGGTCATGGTCAGCTACCTGTCCGCGGTCATCCCGACGATCCTCGCGGTGTGGATCCTCTCGCTCGTGGAGCGTTTCCTGAACCGCTGGATCCCCGAGACCGTGCGCAACTTCGCCGTGCCCATGCTGGCCGTCGCGATCGTCGTCCCGGTCACCTTCCTGGCCATCGGTCCCGCATCCTTCTACCTGGGCCAGGCGTTGTCCAACGGTCTGGGCTGGCTGTGGAGCCTGTCGCCCGCGGCCGGCGGGCTGATCCTGGGCGGCACCTTCCAGCTCCTGGTGATCTTCGGCCTGCACTGGGGCCTGGTCCCGGTGATGATCCAGGAACTGGCCACCCAGGGCTACTCCTTGATCTTCGGCGCGATGTTCTCCGCGGTGCTGGCCGTCAGCGGCGCCACCCTGGCCGTGTGGATCAAGACCCGCAACTCGGACTTGAAGAAGATCGCCGGCCCGGCGACCATCTCCGCGTTCCTGGCCGGCATCACCGAGCCCGCCATCTACGGCGTGGTGCTGCGGCTGAAGAAGCCGTTCATCTACGCGCTGATCGGCGGCGCCATCGGCGGCGCGATCGCGACGTCCGGCGGCTCGGCCGCCGAGGGCTTCATCCTGCCCAGCGCCATCACGCTGACCTCCACCATGAACGTCGGCAACTTCACCCTGCAGCTGATCGGCTCGGCCGTCGCGATCGCCGTGGCCTTCACCCTGACCATGACCCTCGGGTTCACGGACCTGCCGAACAAGGCGCAGGTCGAGGACGCCGACCGGACCAGCGGCGCCGAGGACGGCGCGGTGGCCTCCGAGGCCGTCCCGGTGGCGACACCGGTCGCCGGGCAGGTGCTGCCGCTCGACCAGGTCCCGGACAAGGTCTTCTCCTCCGGAGCCATGGGCCAGGGGCTGGCCGTCATCCCGTCCGAGGGCAAGGCCTACGCGCCGGTCAGCGGGACAGTGGTCGCCGCGATGCCGCACGCGTACGGCATCCGCCGGGCCGACGGCCTGGAGGTGCTCGTGCACATCGGGCTGGAAACCGTCGAGCTGAAGGGCAAGCACTTTCGCCCCGCGGTGGCCCAGGGTCAGCAGGTCGCGGAAGGTGAGCTGCTCACCGAGTTCGACATCCCCGCGATCAAGGCAGCCGGCTACGACCCGACAACGATCATGATCGTCACCAACACAGGCCCCTACCAGGCGGTCGTGCCGGTCGCCGACGGCTCCGTGACCGCCAGCGAACTCGCGCTGGACCTCGTCGGCTGATTCCACCGGTGGGCGGCGGGACATCCGACGCCGCCGCCCACCCCCGATGACCCTCCCCAACCTCGCACTTGATGGAGACACCATGACAACGACTTCTTCCACCACACCCTTCCCGCCCGGCTTCCTCTGGGGTGGCGCCGCCGCGGCGCACCAGCTCGAGGGAGGGTGGGACGCCAGCGGCAAGGGCCCCAGCGTCGTCGACGTCCTGACGGCCGGGGCGCACGGCGTTCCTCGACGCATCACCGACGAGGTCGAGCCCGGCCGGTACTACCCCAACCACGAGGCGATCGATTTCTACCACCGCTACCGGGAGGACGTCGCCCTGTTCGCCGAACTCGGCCTGAAGTGCTTCCGTACCTCGATCGCGTGGTCGCGGATCTTTCCGAACGGCGACGAGACCACGCCGAACGAGGATGGCCTGGCCTTCTACGACGCACTGTTCGACGAACTGCTCGCCCACGGCATCGAGCCGGTGATCACGCTGAGCCACTTCGAGATGCCGCTGCACCTGGCACGCGAGTACGGCGGGTTCCGCAGCCGGAAGGTCGTCGACCTCTTTGCCCGCTTCGCCGAGGTCTGCTTCACCCGCTACCGCGACAAGGTGAAGTACTGGATGACGTTCAACGAGATCAACAACCAGATGAACACGGCGAACCCGCTGTTCCTGTGGACGAACTCCGGTGTCCAGTTGGAAGAGGGTGAGAATGCCCATCAGGTCCTGTACCAGGTCGGGCACAACACCCTGCTCGCCAGCGCCAAGGCGGTGGCCATCGGCAAGGCCATCAACCCGGACTTCAGGATCGGTTGCATGATCGCGGCGGTGACCGTCTACCCGTTCTCGTGCGATCCGGACGACGTGATGGCCGCCGAGATCGCCAACCGGGAACGGTTCTTCTTCGCCGACGTCCATTGCCACGGCCGCTATCCCGGCTACGCGCTGGCCATGTTCGAGCGGGAAGGCATCGATCCGGGCTTCCGGCCCGGGGATGCCGAGATCCTGGCCGCCGGCACGGTCGACTTCGTCGGGCTGAGCTACTACATGTCGAACACGGTCAAGGCGGATGCCGTCAACGACATGGCCAACGATGTGAGCGGTGGCCTGGCGAACTCGGTGCCGAATCCGCACCTGACGACCACCGATTGGGGCTGGCCCATCGACCCGGTTGGCCTGCGAATCACGCTGAACGCGTACTACAACCGCTACCAGCGGCCGCTGTTCATCGTGGAGAACGGATTCGGCTTGGTCGACGAGATGGAGTCCGACGGGTCGATCCACGACGAGCCGCGGATCGACTTCTTCCGCAACCACATCCAGGAGATGAAAAAGGCGGTCATCAAGGACGGAGTCGAACTGATCGGCTATACCCCCTGGGGAATCATCGACCTGGTGTCGTTCGGCACCGGGGAGATGAAGAAGCGCTACGGGATGATCTACGTCGACCGGGACGACGACGGGCGCGGGACTCTGGAACGGCGAAAGAAGGATTCCTTCAACTGGTTCGCCGAGGTCACGAGGTCCAACGGCGGCCGCCTCTGACCGGGAAGGCTATCCGGCGGGGCACTCCGGAGGGCAGCAGGAGGGCGACCGGTCGCCGCCGACGGGCCGGACCGCCGGAGTACCCCGAGTCGGGATCGGCCGCTGCGGTGAGAGTGATGCTAGGGGGTACGGGGATCGCGGCCGGCGGGGTGGCTGTCGGCACGATCGCCGGGCTTCGTTCGCGCTGCCGAGACCCGCTCGGGCGCAGGTGATGTCGAGCTGCAGATCCATGGTTCAGCTCATCGCGCCGCGAACCGCCGCCGCGCCAGGATCAGGCCGACCAGCGAGATGACCGCGAAGTAGAACGACGTGATCACCCCGAGCACGCCGTTGACCAGCACGAGACCGAGCACCGTCGGCGCGCCGATGATGATCTGGAACAGCGGCCAGGCCAGCACGAACGCGGCCACCGCCGCCCAGGTCATCACCCGGACCGGGCCCTCCCGGTCGGCCAGCATGCCGACGAACGGGCGCCCACGAGCAAAACCGCCCCGGCCACGACCCCACCGAGGTACGCCGAGTTTGCCGGCACCTTGAGGCTGTTCACCGCGAAGGTCGGCATGTACAGGATCAGGTACATGGTCCCGGACATGGATCACAGTGGAACCATGCATGTGACGCACGACCCGCCGTTCACGATAGACCCAGAAACGACCACGCACCGTAATCCCGCTGGAGCACCGCAGTGGACGCCTTCGAACAGCGCCGAGTACGCGACCTCGTCTACGACACCCTCGCCCGCGAGGGCCGCGCACCCTCGATCGCCGAACTGGCACGCAGGACCGATTCCACCACCGACCGCACCCACCGCATGCTGACGGACCTCGCTGACGCCCATGCCCTGGTCCTCACTGAGGACGGCGACGCGATCCGCATGGCCCACCCCTTCTCCGCCGCACCGATGGCCTTCGTCGTCACACCCCGCGACGGACACGACGACCGACGCTGGTGGGGCGGCTGCGCATGGGACTCCTTCGGCATCAGCGCTGCCCTCGCCCTCGAGGTCCGCATCGACACCGCCTGCCCGCACTGCGGCACTCACCTGAGCTACGACGCCGGGCCCGACACCGCGCCCCCCGCCGAGCTGGCCGTCCGATTCCCCCGCCCCGCCGAGGAATGGTGGACCAACGTCATCGCCACCTGCACCATGATCCGCACCTTCTGCAGCCACGACCACGCCCAACGTTGGACCGCCGACCACGCTCCGGGCACCGGCTACATCGCCGCCGCCACCTCCGTCTGGCAACTCGCCAACCCCTGGTACGGCGACCGCCTGGACCCCGACTTCCAGCCGCACACCCGCCAGCACAACCAGCAGCTTCTGGAGTCGTGTGGACTGACCGGAGCCTTCTGGAATCTTCCCTGATCGGCACGGTTCGGCTTGCCGGTGCCGCATGCTCGTGCCGGTAGCTTCGACCAGCGAACATCGACGGAGCCGCTATGCGACGAAGGCGCCGGGAGTGGTGCCGAGTACCCGGCGGAAGTGCCGAGTGAGGTGGGCCTGGTCGTAGAAGCCTGCCTGAACGGCTGCATTCGCTGGCGAATGGCCCTGCAGCAGCAGGCGTCTCGCATAGTCCACGCGGCGGCCGGTGAGGTATCGATGGGGAGCGATGCCGTAGGCATTGGTGAAAGAGCGCACCAGGTGGCTCGGGTGAACGGTCAGGATCTGTGCTGCGCCGGCGATCGTGAACGGTTCGGTCAGGTGGGCGTCGAGAAGCTCGCGAAGCCGGCGGGCCAGCGGCACGTCGCGTGCTGTCGAGGCCGGCGTGCCCAGATGGCTGCGCACCATCTCTCGCAGCGTCAGGACGCCGTGTTCGGCGACCATCGCGGCGCCCGGCGATTGCAGGGCTCCATGAAGGTGAACGAGAGTGGCCAGCGCGCCGGGGTCCTGGAGAGAGGGCCTGGCGTAGGCCGCGCGAGTGGTCTCGGCCGGCAACCAGGTCCGGTCGAGGTACAGCACGCGTTTGCGGAACGGCTGACCGGAGACCGCCGACCGTCCGTCGTGCGGGACATCCGGAGGTAGCAGTGTGATCGATCCCGGTACGGCCTGATGGGTTGACCTGCCCAGTTGATAGCTGACCGCGCCGTCGTCGATCAGCAGCACGGTCCAGTCTTCGTGAACATGTGCGGGGTAGGCATGGTGCTCGAACGTCGCGTGCAGGACCTCCCGGACCAACGGCACGTCCGGGTGCCAGGCGCGAACGGAGTCACCCACGCAAGAAACGTACAAGACCCGGGGGTGGCGAGCGGAAACAATCTCTGTGTGCCCGAGAACATGGCGACAGTGATCAGCGACCCCGTGCCCGCGACGATCCGATTCGACACCAAGGTCGCAGTGCTCCTTCGTGACGACCTCCTGCCCTGGCAGGAGCTCAACGTCACCGCGTTCCTGATGAGTGGTCTGTCGACCAGCGCCCCCGATCTGGTCGGCGAGTCCTACCGTGATCGCGATGGCAACGAATACCTGCCGATGCTGCGGCAACCCGTCCTCGTCCTGTCCGCGTCGGCCGAGCTGCTCGCCGCCGCACGGGCACGCGCCGTGGGTCGGGACCTCCGCATCGCCGTCTACACCAACGACATGTTCTCGACCGGGCACGACGCGGCCAACCGGGCCGCGGTCGCCGCGGTCGCAGCAGACGAGCTCGACCTGGTCGGGATCGCCCTGCGCGGACCACGCAATGTCGTCGATCGCATCACCAAGGGCGCCCGGATGCACGCCTGACGGGTGAGCACCGTCCGGCCGGACAGCCCGGCAGAGGCGGTCCCACTCAGGGTGAACCCGCGGCTCGGCGCGGACTTTCGCGCGGACCGCATGTTGACCGCCGCTGAATCTGACGACGATGGATTCGCGTTGTTTGACGATGGGTGTGGGGTGGGTTGGTTGGCACGGTGACGGATGTCGACGGTGGGACCGGGAATGTTCGTCGTCACCGTGACGGCGGTGCGGGGGCAGACTTTGGGCAGACTTCTCCTCAACCCATCTCGGGCGTCCCACGGCGATACCCGAATTCAGCGACCCTCGAGGCCTGTTACCGAAAGTCCGCGTCGATGGCGCTGCACCATTGGTCGAAAGTACGACCCAGAAAGGATTCGGTGTTCAACGGCAGACCGAGATCGACTGCTGGACGAAGGACGAAGAGGCCACGCGAATCGGGGACGTGCCGTTCCATCTGCCGGGGATCAGTGATGGGCCTGCTTGCACATTGCTATGTCGAGATGCGAATCGCATGAGATTCCGGTTTACTTCGAGCGCATGTCGCCCTGCCGGCTGGGCTCGGCGAAATCACCACGGGGAGGACACAATGACGGGAACGCCACCGCAGGGGCCGGGCTTCGAACACCTGGTGGTGCTGATGTTCGAGAACCGCTCGTTCGACAACCTGCTCGGCCACCTCTACCCGCCCGGGACCCTACCCGAGGGAGCGCATTTCGACGGTGTCGCGAACGGCAGCCACAGCAACCCGTCGCCGATCGGCCCGATCGAGGCGCACGTCTACAAGGGCGCGACCGACTCGATCATGGCGAGCCCGACCCCGGATCCCGGCGAGGAGTATCCGCACGTCAACACGCAACTCTTCTGGACCGTCGATCCGCCGGACAACTCCTGGAAGGAGACCAAGGACATGTTGCGGCCCTGGAACGCCCCGCCGGCCGGGAAGACGGCGACGATGAACGGCTTCGTCACCGACTACATCAGCAACTTCTTCGTCTCCCAGCATCGCGTGCCGTCGCCAGAGGAGTACGCCGTCATCATGGGCTCGTTCAGCCCGGACATGCTGCCGGTGATGAGTACGCTCGCCCGCAGCTTCGCCGTCTATGACACCTGGTTCTGCGGGGTGCCGTCGCAGACCTACTGCAACCGCTCGTTCTTCAACGCCTCGACCTCATCCGGATTCGTGACCAACAACGGTGGCCCGCATGGCTACGGGAAATGGGAGCAGAACCGGGCGGCGACGATCTTCAACCGGCTGGAGGACGCGGGCATCGACTGGGCTGTCTACTACGACGAGAGCCAGGTCGTGTCGCTGACCGGCTTCATCAACGCACCCCCACTGCAGCGGTTCTGGAAAACCCGGTTCTTCGGGATGCAGCGCTTCTACGAGGACGTCGCCGCCGGGCGGCTGCCGGCCTACGCATTCATCGAGCCGCGGCTGATCTTCGACCACAACGACATGCACCCGCCGGTGCAGTCCTTCGAGATCCAGGAGCACGGCGGCAAGACCGTGCAGATCGGCGCCATCAACGACGTCCGGGCCGGCGAGAAGCTTCTGCACGAAGTCTATTCCGCGATCCGCATCAGCGCCGCAGAGGGCTCGAACGCCCTGAACACCCTGCTGCTCGTCACCGTCGACGAACACGGCGGCTGTTACGACCACGTGCCCCCGCCGGCCGCGACACCGCCGGAGCTGCTCACCGACCCGGAGATGGACTTCGGCTTCGACCGGCTCGGCGTGCGGGTGCCGGCGATCGCCATCTCGGCCTGGACAAAGGCCGGCACCGTCATCCATGACGAGATGCACCATGGCGCAGCGATCGCCACACTCTGCCGCAAATACGGCCTCAAGCCGCTCACGGCGCGCGATGCGAGTGCCCGCGACCTGACGAACGCGTTCAATCTCGCCGAGCCGCGCCGGCTTTGTGATTGGCCGGAGACCACCCCGCAGTACGTGCCGCCGAACCCGGAGGCCCGCGGCCCCTTCACCCCCGACCAGGCCCGCACACCGCTCACGGCACCGGCGTTGTCGCTGATGGGCATGCTGACGGCGCATCTCGGGCTGCCCGCCGAGCAGGCACCGACCACGTTCGGCGGCGCCTACGAGATGCTCCAGCGCGGCGGCAAGGACCTGTTCGGCACCTGATGGTCCTCAACTGCGGTGACAGGTTCGTCAGATTGGGGCTTGTCACCACAGGATAACCTACGGTAACGTCGCAGAGTCGTCGCGGGGGCACGGAGAGTGACGAGTCGGTCGGGGGCCCACGGAGAGCGACGCTGGCCTATGGGCCTCGCTTCAGGGGCTCGTTTCGGAGGGGTTGGGTTATGAGCCTGACGCCGCTGCAAGCCGTCCCGGTGCCGCGCGCGCCGCCGGGTCTCCAAACCTCCGGCGCCGCAGGCCATTCGGCCTGTGTGACGTTCGAGGCCGCGGGGTGTCGAGCAGTCGAATCAAAGGGATCTGCCAAATAACCGTTCGAGGACGCCGGCGCCGAGCCAGGGCACCGAAAGGGTCGTTGGCGGGTGCTGTGACCGGTGTGGCTCCTGTGACGGGTGTGACCTGCGGGTTGGATGGGAGGTGTCTACACACCCGCATGTCATCTTCCCCGACGTCACCTGCCCAGGCCAGTCCGAGCCGCCACGAGCGGCTGCCTTCGGTGTTGGAGTCGTGCCCGACCCGCGCGATCGGCACGGGTCGGAACAAGGGCGCAATGCATTCTGCCGTTCTACCTACCAAGGAGACAAGTAATGCCTAAAGTTACCAATGAAACAAATGCCCCCCTGAAGGTAATCGTTGCGTATGAAATTAGAGTCGAGAACCTCATCCCTTCCGGTCTCGGCGGAGCCAGATGGGAAAAGGTTGATATCAACCACGCCCCCCAGAGTGGTGCAATCTCCATCTCATCCGACGCGGTGACCTGGGTGCTCCAGCCTTCTGAAACCCAGTATGTTGAGTGTCGCCACACGAATGACATTATTTTCTCGACTAACGTCGATGAAGGGTGGGATTATGAAGTCCACCCCTTTAGTACTTGGATAGCGGGAGAAATTGACCCAGATGAGCACATTCATATCATGTGGGTCGGGCATTGGCAAATTTCAAACAACGAAGGGGGTAGCTCCCATCATAATTTCAGACAATGACTGCGTCCGCGCTGGAGATATCTGCCACGACCAGCTCGGGAAGGTCGGTCCAGGGATCTACGTCGAGCACATCGACTTCTGTCGGCATGGGTATTGCGCGGAACGCGACGGTTAGTTGTTCGATCTGAACTTCATGGGCAGGCACTTTCTCCGCCTCGGCTTGGAAGCGACCGGCACGCTGCTCCTCTTCGACGGCAAGCTGCAGCCACTGGTCGACGCTCACTCGTAATGCAGCGATTTCAGCACGCAATGCTTCGAACTGATCGCTGGCATCGCCCTCGGCGAGCGCGGTTTCCGTCCTAGCCCGGGCGTCATGATCCCTATGAGCGATCTCCGCTTGGCGCGCGGAGCGATAGGCGCGATCCAGACCGCGTGACAGGACGGATACGGGGGCAAGCAGCCGCATCAGATGACTGCGTAGCGTGTCCGGATCCTGGAGTTGACCTGCGAGTTGGCAAAGGAGATCGTCGGCGCTGACGGGTCACTCCAAATCAGCCTCGCTCCCGCCAAAGGAGGTGCATACCCAGGCATTTTCGCGTCAAGAGCGCGGGAAGCTCGGTAGTCGAGCGTGACAAATCGAACAAGGCCAACAAGCTTTCCGGCGGCAGTCCGAGCTGTCGACAGTGCGGGCAGCGTCTGGGCAGACTTCGACCCGGCAGCACCCCGAAATCAGGAAGGACGTGGCGGCCGCCCGGCCGGGATCAGCCGGCCGCCGACGAAGTCGCCGACCAACGACCACAACGGCCCGGCCAGGCCGAACGCTGCCGACACGAGAGGCGGCACCGATCAGCAGGTTCACGCGTGACCCAGGGTCGTGGGCTCCGGCGCCGGGTTGACCGGCAGTTCCCGGTCGATGGCCACGGCGCCGTCGACGCCGTGCCGGTACAGCCACTGGGCGTGCCGCTCACCCGCGCCGCGAAACCATCACCGGACGGTCGACTCAGGTCGGTCGAAGCCGGGCCGCGACCGACCGCACACCGGCCCCCTGCGCCTTCGCGACAAGCGCGTTCCCTATCACCTCGGTGCTGTCCGCGCGGCGCACGGTGAGCGCGGTGGGCAGCAGGATCTGCGTGCGGCCGCAGCCGGCGCACCCGGCTCGGCGGGGTGTCACGGTCAGCCTGCCCGAGCCCAGGCCGCGGACGATCCGGGTGCGGCCGTCGCCGAAGGGTCGCAGCAGGCCCTCGCAGTGCGGGCAGGGCAGTTGGCCGCCGAGCAGCAACTGCTCGGCCTGGTCCAGGCCCGACACCACCATCACCAGAACGACCCCGCTCACACCGGTGAGCCTTGACTATCACACCGCCGACCGGAAGTGGTCAGTTCGTGGTGCACCGGAACGCTTCTCGACCCGCATCGTCACTATGACCACGAACCAATCGCGGCCCGTCGCCGCGACCACCACGGGCCGTCCGGCCGCTCGCGGCGCCGCGGGTGCCCGGCTTCGTCGTCACGCTGACGGTGCCGAGCATCGACCCGCGCGCTGGCTGTTCGTCGGCAGTTTGGATGACGGAATCCGGGCTCCTGGTCGTCATTCGTAGGGACGTCCAACACCGCATCCCAGATCCACATGCGCAGCCTTCTTCGGCTGCCAGTGTGGATCTCGGATCGGCCTGCGACACCGGGCTGATGAATCCGGCGCTGTTACGAGCAATTCGGGGCGCGACTTCGCCGAGTTGATCAGCGCGGCGACAGATCAATGCTGCTGGTGACGCCGGGTTGTCGGGCCGGTCGCCCGATGCGCCGACGAGAAACGAGTCAAGGCGGGGGACGACGTGAGTGTCGTCCCCCGCCTTGCCGGCGCCTTGCGCTCAGCCGATCAGCCGCGGCGCACCGACGTCGCCTGCGGGCGCGGCCAAACCGTTCTGGGTGAGGATCTCGGTCAAGCGGCCGCTGTCGCGAAGGGCCTTGATGTTGTCGTTCAGCGCAGCGACCAGGTCCTCATGGCCCTTCTGCAGCCCTTCTGCACCGGAAATGCGAGCTGCGCGGGCTCGACCGACGCGGCGATCTGGTCGAATGGTTCGGCCTTTGCGAGCTTCACCTCGCTCATGTTCTTGGTGGTGTAGGTGCCCAAACCTTGCCCGAACCCATGCCGTCGACGCACACGTCGATCCCCGGAACGTCGAACAGGAGACTCACGATGGTCAGCCCGGTGGCCTTCGCGAACGGGCCTCTCGCCCTGCAACATGCCAAGCGTGCCATCGACGTGGGCTCCGCCCTGCCGATCGACGAGGGGCTGGCCGTGGAGGCCGACCTGATCACCCAGTGCTTCGCGAGCCAGGACGGGCAAGTGGGCCTGCGCAGCTTCATCGAGCACGGACCGCGCAAGGCCAGGTTTACTGGGCGGTAGCCCGCGAATGACCGTCCGACGCCGGCCGCACCGGCCCGCAGCCACCCTGTCGATCATGAAGGACACGCCCTCAAACCGACGGTATGGGGGCGTGTCCTTCATGATCAACTTCTGCTGACGGGGCGCAGCGATTCCAGGCCTCGATCGCTCGGGCCGATCCGGATGGCCGCACCGATTGCTGTGTCAGGCCGACCTCCGCACGATGACCTTGAGGGGTTCGCGTTCGCCATGCGCCGGCGCGGCGGTGTCCTCGCAGAGCTCGACCAGCGTCCGGTGGATGAGATCGGAGGCCATTGCCTCCATGCTGATGTTGACCGTGGTCAGCGGGGGATCGACGAGGCGACCGGCCGGGATGTTGTCGACGCCGATGACGGCGAGCTGATCGGGTATCTCGACGCCGGCCCCACGCGCGCCCGCGATCAGCGCCATGGCCACGTCGTCGTTGTAGGCGGCGACGGCCGAGACCGACGGGTGCGCGTCGGCCCAGGCACGGACCGCGGCCGTGGCCGCGGCGACGTCCGTACCGACCGGGTGCACGACGGGAGGCTCGAGACCGAACTCGGCGCAGGCGCGTCGCACGCCTTCGAGCCGGAGATTCGAGAGCCAGCTCAGCCTTTGCTCCGCCGAACCGGCGTAACCGATCTGGGTGTGCCCCGCCGACCGCAGGTACTCCACCTGTCGGCGACCAACGGTGAACGCACCCTCGCGATCGGTCCGTGCGCCTTGCGCAAGTTCGGGGTACAGGTAGTGCAGGGTGTGAATGCCGGCGGCGGTCATCGCCGCCTGCTCGTCAGGGTCGAACATGCTCACGGCGACGACGGCGGCCGGGGTCAGCGTGTTCCACAGCCTGGTCCACTGGTCGGGTATCGACGCGTTCATCTGGTAGGTCACCATCGGATGGCCGCTCTCGGCGAATCCCTTGGACAGCAGGTCGATGGTGCGCCCGGCGGCGTAGCCCACCGGCCAGTCGGGCAGGACGAGGACGATCAGGTCGCTGCGGCCCCGGCGGAGAATCCGGGCCGCCGCCGATGGCGCGTAACCGAGGCGGGCAGCGGCTTCGAAGACCTTCCGGCGGGTGTCCGGCAACAGGTCCGCCGTGCCGTTGAGTGCGTAGCTGACCGTCGCCCGCGAGACACCTGCTTCTCGCGCGACGTCGGCGCTGGTCACGTTGCGGGTTCTGGTCACAGGTGACTCCAATCACACCGGGCAGCTTGGCATCGAGGTGTACCACTGCGCCACCCGGCTTCGGCTGAACCTGAAGGATCAGTCGAAGCTCCGCAAGGACGACCTCAACGCCACACCGGGCGTGCTGCAAGTGGTGGAGTCCGGCGGGCAGACCCAGGTGGTGATCGGACCAGACGTCGGTGACGTCTACCAGACATTGTTGAAAATGCCCGGCTGGGGCAGCCTCTCGGAATCCACGCCGGCGTCCGAGACGGGACGCAAGAGCTTCATCGACTGGCTGTTCGGGCTGCTTGCCGGCACCTTCCAGCCGTTGTTGATGCCCCTGCTCGGCGCCTCGATGTTGAAGATGCTGCTGGGAATCGGGTCACAGTTCAACTGGTACGACTCGGCGAACCCCGGTCCGGTCGCGCTGGTGCTCACCGCCGCCAGCAACGGCTTCTTCTACTTCCTGCCGATCCTGATCGGCGCGACCGCCTCCCGCAAGCTCGGCGCCACACCGTATCTGGGCGCGGCCATCGCTGCGTCGCTACTGGACCCGAGCTTCGTCGCGATCGGCCATGCAGGCGACACGGTCAACTTCCTGTTCGTCCCGATGTACGTGTTCAGCTACGCGACGTCCGTGTTCCCCGCGATCCTGATCGCCATCGCCCTGTCGTTCCTGGAGCCATGGCTGAAGAAGATCATCCACAAGAACCTGCAGCTCCTGCTGGTGCCGCTGGTCAGCATGCTGGTCCTGGTGCCACTTGCCGCGTTGGTGTTCGGACCGTTCGGTGTGCTGGCCGGCCAGGCGCTCACCGACGCCATCACCTGGCTCGGCGGTGTCTCACCCGTGCTCATGGGCGCAGTCGGCGCCGGAACCTTCCTGCTGTTCGTGCTGTTCGGCCTGCACTGGGCCCTGGTACCGGTGATCCTGCTGAACATCGCCAACGGCGGAGACCCCCTGGTGCCCGTCTTCGGGGCCTACAACTTCGCCGTCTGGGGCTTGGCCGTCGCGGTGTTCTGGAAGTCGCGCAAGACCGATCCCGAACTTCGTGAACTCTCCGGCGCCGGCGCGATCTCCGGCCTGCTGGCCGGCATCTCGGAACCGATGCTCTACGGCGTGATCCTGCGCTACAAGCGGGTCATCCCCATCCCCATCCTCGTCGCGTCGGCCACCGTTGGCGGTGCCATCATCGGCGCCTTCCAGGTCAAGAGCCAGGCGTTCGCATTCGCCAGCATCTTCACCATCCCGCTGATGGTCCCCACTCTCGGGTACGTCATCGGCATCACCGTCTCCTTCGTGATGTGCGCCGCCGGTGTGCTGATCTTCGGCTACCAGTCCAAGTCCGAGGCGACCCGCACCATCACCACGGTGCCGGAGGACTCCGAGCCCGCGATTGCCGCCGCACCGGCGGTCCCGGCGACCGGTACGCCGTCTGCCAGTGTTTCGGCCGTGACCACCGTGACCAGTCCGATCAGCGGGCGGGTGATCCCTCTCCAGGAGGTGCCCGACCCGGTGTTCTCGGGCGGCCTCGTGGGTGTCGGGGTCGGCGTCGTCCCCACCGGGACGTCGGTCGTCGCCCCGTTCGACGGCACCGTGATCGTCGTCCCGGAAACCGGACACGCCGTCGGTCTGCGGTCCTCGGACGGCGTCGAGATTCTCGTCCATGTCGGCATCGACACGGTCAACCTGGCCGGACGCGGCTTCGGGACGCGGGTCAAGGCCGGCGATCAGGTCCAGGCCGGGCAGACTCTGATCAACTTCGACCCGGCCGTGATCACGGACGCCGGACTCTCACCGGTCACCCCCGTGCTGGTGACCAACGCCAACGCGGTCGGTGACGTCACGGTCGTCGTCGGCGATGTTCAGGTCGGCGACGCGCTGCTCGCGATCACCGCGACGGCTTCGCAACCGGCCTGACCCGCCGTTCGCGTCCCGCCGGTCCGGTCCGGCCAACCCCGACCGGACCGGCCCGCCCGCGGGCGGCATCGCCGACCGACCACCACACCGACCGAACACCACAGCAGAAGGATCATCGTGAACCCGAGCACAATCCAGTTCCCACCCGGCTTCCTGTGGGGCGGCGCGACCGCCGCCAACCAGATCGAGGGCGCCTTTCAGGAGGGCGGGAAGGGCCTGAGCATTCAGGACGTCCTACCCGGAGGAGCCGCGGCGCCCCGGACGGACGGTCCGACCCCGGCCAACCTCAAACTCGACGGCATCGACTTCTACCACCGATACGCCGAGGACATCCGGCTCTTCGCCGAGATGGGCTTCCGGGTCCTGCGGATGTCGATCTCCTGGAGCCGGATCTTTCCCACCGGCGAGGACGGGGAGCCGAATGCCGAGGGCCTGGCGTTCTATGACCGGGTCTTCGACGAACTCGATCGGCACGGCATCGAGCCGCTGGTCACGATCTCGCATTACGAGATGCCACTCGCTCTCACCGAGAAGTACAACGGATGGATCTCACGAGAGGTGATCGACCTCTTCGCCCGCTACGTGCGCGTTCTGTTCGACCGGTACGGCCACCGGGTGCGGTACTGGCTCACGTTCAACGAGATCAACTCGATCCTGCACTTCCCCTTCCTCGCCGGCATCGGCACACCCAGGGAACAGATCAGCACCTCAGAGTTGTACCAGGCGGCCCATCACGAACTCGTCGCCAGCGCGCTGGCCACCAAGATCGGCCACGAGATCAACCCCGACATCCAGATCGGTTGCATGGTCATCGCGATGCCCATCTACCCGCTGACCCCCAACCCGGACGACGTCCTCGCCGCCCTGCAGACCGATCACCTGAACTTGATGTTCAGCGACGTCCACGTGCGCGGCCGCTATCCCGGATACGCGTTGCGTCTGCTGCGCGAGCGTGGCATCGAGCTGACCATCACTGATGACGACCGTGAACTGCTGGCCGCGCACACCGTCGATTTCGTATCTTTCAGCTACTACATGAGCGTCTGCGAGTCGGCAGACCGCGAGAACGCGGTCACCGGCGACGCCAACATGATGGTCGGCGGTGTGGTCAACCCCTACCTGCCGGCATCCGAATGGGGCTGGCAGATCGACCCGGTGGGGCTGCGAATCATCCTGAACCAGTTCTGGGACCGATGGGGCAAGCCGCTGTTCATCGTGGAGAACGGCCTTGGCGCCAACGACCAGCTCATCGACGCCGACGGTGAGTTCACCGTCGACGACCAGTACCGCATCGACTATCTTCATGCGCACCTGGCGCAGGTCGGGGAGGCGATCGCCGACGGCGTGGACGTCCTGGGCTACACCAGTTGGGGGCCCATCGACCTGGTCAGCGCCACCACCGGACAGATGTCCAAGCGGTACGGATTCATCTACGTCGACCGTAACGACGACGGCACCGGCACCCTCGCCAGGTACCGCAAGAAGTCGTTCGCCTGGTACCGCGACGTCATCGCCTCCGACGGTGCCACCCTGGACGCGAGAGGGCCCAGACAAGGGCCGAATTGGAGGCGCAGCATGTCTGATCCCACCCTTCCCGACCCGGCCGAGGCCCATGACCACGAAGGCCGCAGAAGCACAACCGACACGCTGCGCCTGATCTGGCCGCAATGGCAGGGCGCCGAGGGGGCGAACGTGGCGGCGCTGGCCCCCGAGTTGCCATTCGACCGGGCACGGCACGGCTACGCACTGGGCGCCAAGGTACTGTCCGCGATCCTGCCCACCCCCGACGGCCCGACCGCCCAGGTCCCGGTCTCCATGGACCCAACGGGCCTGTCACCGCAGGACGGCATCGAGGCCAAGGATGCCGTCGTCACCCAACTCGGTGCGGCGCTGGCCGTGCTGGACCAGCAGCGACCCGAACGCGTGCTCACCCTCGGCGGCGAATGCTCCGTCAGCGTCGCACCTTTCGCGGAACTCGCCCGGCGCTACGGCAACGACCTGGCCGTCGTCTGGCTCGACTCCCATCCTGATGTCGGGACCCCGGCCAGCCAGTACAAGGGTTACCATGCCATGGCCGTGGCCGTCCTTACCGGTCACGGAGACCCGGCCGTCGTCGAACAACTGCCTGCCACCATCGATCCCGCGCGCATCGCGCTTGCCGGCCTGCATTCATGGACCGATGACGACTTCCCCAACGTCGCCGCCTGGGGACTCACCACATTTTCCCCCGACGCGCTGCGCCACTCAACGGGGCCACTCCTGGACTGGGTCCGCTCGACCGGATGCTCGAAGGTGGCCATCCACCTCGATGTCGACGTCGTCGACAGCGATGACGTCGTACTGGGTCTCGGTGCCGAGCCGGGCGGCTTGTGCCTCACCGACGTCCGGCGGGTGGTTGCGGACCTCGACGAGCACTACGACGTGGTCGGGCTCACCGTCGCCGAGTTCATCCCTCGCCAGGTCGTTCGCCTCGCCGAGCTACTGCAGGACCTGCCGCTCACCTGAGCCGACCATTTCCGCTGTGCCCTCGCCTAGTCTGCGTACTGGGCCTCGCCGAGGCCGAAAGACCAGTTCTCCTTGGGTACCTCGACCAGGTTGATGAAGACGTCCTCGGTGCGCAGCCCGATGCGCTCGTGCAGCCCGTCGGCGATGGCCCGGTACAGGTTCTTCTTCACCTCGGTGGTCCGGCCTGCGTTGAGGGTGATCTGGATGATCAGCGCACGCTCGGTTCGCTCCACGACGTAGGTGGGATCCATGACCAGGTTCTCCCGCTTGTGCTCGGAGACGACCATGAACTTGTCGTTCGCCGGGACTCCGGCCACACCGGTGAGCGCTCCGTAGATCACGTCGGTGATCGCGTCCCGGTGGTCTGTCGGGGTTCCTTCCGGGAGGTCGATTCGTACGAGTGGCATCGTTCTTTCCTTTCAGTCGGATAATTCAGAAGTTGGTTCTGTGGGCGGGGCGCCGGGCGTTGCGTCAGGCGGACTGGTCAGCCCTGCTCGTCGAGTCCATCGGCCCAGACTGCACGTCGGCGGACACTGCTGCAGTCCCGGTTCTCGGGCGGGCGTTCTTCACCACGATCGACAACGCGGCGGCGATGCCACACAACGCCGCCCCGCTCCACCATGCGTAGGAGTAGGTGCCGAAGGCGTCGCGAATGACGCCGGCGCCGAATGCTGCGGTGGCCGCGCCGATCTGGTGTGCGGCGAAGACCCACCCGAAGACGATGGTGCCGCGGTCACCGAAAATCTCTCGACACAGCGCCGCGGTCGGCGGGACGGTTGCGACCCAGTCCAGGCCGTAGACGACGATGAACAGGACCATGCTGGGATGAACCTGATCCGACAGCATCCACGGCAGCATCAGCAGGCCGACGCCGCGGAACGCGTAGTAGGCGACCAGGAGCATGCGTGGGTCGAACTTGTCGGTCAGCCAGCCAGAGGCGATCGTGCCGGCGATGTCGAAGATCCCCACGGCGGCGAGCAGGCCGGCGGCGGTGGTGGCGGCCATGCCGTGGTCGTGGGCGGACGGGATGAAGTGGATGCCGACGAGGCCGTTCGTGGTTGCCCCGCAGATGCCGAAGGCGAGCGCCAGGGCCCAGAACGAACGGTGCCGAGCGGCGTAACGCAGGCCCTCCAGGGCGCGCCTCATCGCGCCGCCTGCTGCCCGGGTCGGGGCGACGTGGGCCGACGGGTCGGCGCCGTAGGGAAGCGCGCCCCGGTCCTCGGGATGGTCACGCAGGATCAGCCAGACCAGGGGTACGGCGACGAGAGCCGCGGCCGCCACCACCAGGGAGGCGGGGCGCCATCCCACGTTCTCGGCAAGGGCGGCCACGGGGGGCAGGAAGATGAGTTGTCCGGTCGCCGACCCGGCGGTGAGGACACCCATGACGAGCCCGCGACGCTTGACGAACCACCGGTTGGCGATGGTCGCCGCGAACACCAGCGCCATCGATCCCGTGCCCACCCCGATCAGCAGACCCCAGAAGATCAGGAGTTGCCACGAGGCCGTCATGAAGACGCTGCCGCCGGCGCCCAGGGCGATCAGGACAAGCGCGGTGCAGACGACCTGACGCATCCCGAAGCGATCCATGAGTGCCGCGGCGAACGGTGCGACGAGGCCGAAGAGGAGCAGGTTGATGCCCACGGCCAGGGACATCACGCTCATCGACCATCCGAGGTCCTGGTGCATCGGCACCATCAGCGCACCCGGCGCCGCGCGAAATCCGGCTGCACTGAGCAGTGCCAGGAACGCGACGGCCGCGACCCACCAGGCCGGGTGCACCCGGGCCCGGCGGGGCCGTTCGGAGCGAGGTGAGAACTGCTTCGGCATCGAGCAACACTTTCTTGAACGAAGTTGTAGTCTGGGGCAGACGCTACACGAGGAGCGCGCTGAAGGGAACGGCTCATGCCTCTGCGATCCGACTGGTCCGAAGAGATGTGCCCGATCCGCCGCTCGCTGGACGTGCTGGGCGATCCTTGGGTGTTGCTCGTCATCCGCGACGTCCTGCATGGGCGCGGCCGCTTCGATGCGCTGCGGGACAACCTGCGCATCTCCGAGGCCGTCCTCAGCCGCCGGCTGCATGCCATGGTCGACGCCGGTCTGCTGGTGCGTGTGGACTATTCGACCGGAGGCCGCACGCGCCAGGGTTATGCCGCAACACAAGCCGCTGCTGAGCTGCTGCCGGTGCTGCAGCAACTGGCGGTGTGGGGCGAACGTCACACCGCGATGCCGGACGGCGGGGGACACATGGCGATGATTCACGAGAAGTGCGGCAGCGAAACCACCCAAGGGCAGGTGTGCAGTGCCTGCGGTGAACTCCTCGTCCCGGAGCAGATGACTTGGGTCAAGCCCTGGCGGAACGCCCGCGACACGCTGGTTCCGGCGGGCGTCCTCGCCGAGAACTGAGGCCTGTTCTCGGCCCGCCCGGGCGGTAGGCCCGCGCCTCCCGCTCCGCACCACGCGGGCCGCGGCCGTTGCACGGTGGCAAGGGAGCGCGCGATAATCCGGTGATGGGCGGGGGAACGGTCCCCACATTTTGCCCGCTGTGCGTGTCGCGCTGTGGAGCGCGCGCCGAGGTCGCAGACGGGACGTTCCTCGCGCTGCACCCCGACCCCACCCACCCGACCGGCAAGGCAATCTGCGTGAAGGGCAAGGCGGCACCGAAGATCCTCTACCATCCGTCGCGGCTCCTCCACCCGATGCGGCGCACCAACCCCAAGGACTCCACGGATCCGGGGTGGGAGCCGATCACCTGGGACGAGGCGCTGGACGCGGTCGCGGAACGACTATTGACGTGTGCCGCCTCGAACGGGCCCGAGTCTGTTGCGTTCAGTTCGAGCTCACCATCCACGTCGGCGATCAGCGACGCCGTTGACTGGATTCAGCGGCTGATCCGAGCTTTCGGCAGCCCGAACTACTTCAGCTACATGGAGCTGTGCGGATGGGGGCGGTACCTCGCGCCCCTGTACACGTTCGGCGCCTCCGTGCCCGGCGTCTATCTGCCGGATCTCGAGAACGCCGGCTGCATCCTGTTCTGGGGGTACAACCCGTCCGTGGCCCGGCTCGCGCATGCGACGGGCACCGCCGCCGCGGTCGCGCGCGGCGCGAAGTTGATCGTTGTCGATCCGCGCAAGGCGGGCCTGGCGGCCAAGGCCGATCACTGGCTGCGGGTCAGACCCGGCACCGACGCGGCACTGGCCCTGTCCCTCGCGCACGTGATGATCGAGAACAACTGGTACGACGCCGACTTCGTCCGCGACTGGACCAACGCCAGGGACACCGTCGATGGCCAATCAGTGTGGGATCTTTTGGCAGCGCGCTGCGCCGAGTTCGCGCCGGAGGTGACGGCGGAGATCACGGGAGTGCCGGCCGGCGACATCGTCGCCGCGGCGCGGATGCTGTGGGAGGCCCGGCCTGTCGCGTTCTACACGTGGAGCGGGCTGGAGCAGCACAGCGGCACGACCCAGACCATACGCGCGATCAACGTCCTCTACGCCCTGACCGGCAGCCTGGACGTCCCCGGCGGCAACGTGCTGTTCGAAGCGGTGCCTTCGAACCGGATCGACGGGATGGAGTTCCTGTCCGGCGAGCGCCCGCCCGCCGTCGGCGTCGACAAGCGGCCGCTCGGACCGGCCCGGTTCGAGTTCGTCACCGGCGAGGACTTCTACACCGCGGCGCTCGACCGGCGGATCAAGGCGCTGGTCGGTTTCGGCGGCAACCCTGTCATGGCCCACGGGGACAGCCTCCGCGGGCGCGATGCGTTGCGAGCCTTGGACTTCTTCGTCCAGGCCGACCTGTTCATGACCCCCACCGCCGAACTCGCCGACATCGTGCTGCCGGTGACGACGCCGTTCGAATCCGAGGCGCTGAAGATCGGCTTCGAGTACAGCCAGGAGGCGCAGTCGCTCGTTCAGCTGCGACGGCCGCTGGTCCCGCCGCGCGGCGAGGCCCGCTCGGATCTGCAGATCGTGTTCGACCTCGCGACGCGCCTGGGCCTCGGCGCGCACTTCTGGGACGGAGACATCGAGGCGGCGCTGCGCCATCAACTTGCGCCGAGCGGGATCACCCTGGAGGAGCTGCGGGCCAATCCGGCCGGTGTCCGGGTGCCGTTGACAACGCGTTACCGCAAGTACGCCGACAACGGGTTCGCCACTCCGTCGCGCAAGGTGGAGCTGTATTCGGCCACGCTGGCCGCACATGGGTATTCCCCGCTGCCGACCTTCACCGAACCGCTGACCAGCCCTCGCTCCAGGCCTGACCTCGCCGACCGTTACCCGCTGGTGCTCAGTTGCGCGAAGTCGTTGTTCTTCTGCGAGAGCCAGCACCGCCAGGTCGCCGCCCTGCGCAAGAGCGCTCCGGAACCGCGGATCGAGGTGCACCCGTCGACGGCCGCCGCCCGCGGGATCTCCGCGGGGGACTGGGTCGCCATCGACACGCCGAACGGCAGGGTCCGGGCGCGGGCGAAGTTCAACGCCAGCCTCGACCCGGGGGTCGTCTTCGGCGAGCACGGCTGGTGGGCGGCCTGCGATGAACTGGGACTACCTGGCTACCCGCCTTACGGGCCGGACAGTGCGAACCTGAACCTCGTGCTGCGCCAGACGCCGAGCGACCCGATCAGCGGGAGTTCGCCGCTACGGGCTTCGGTCTGCGACATCACGCTGCTCAGCGGTCCTGCAGGGACACCGAGCGTCGAGTGGAAGGCCCGTCGGGCCCCTACTCGACGGTGAGCACCGTGCCGCTCGCGCCGCGCCAATGTCAGCCGGCCCCGCCGGTGGTCGTCTCGGTGGTCGGTGCCGCGGTCTCGGTCGGTGCGGCGGTGTCCGTCGCGCCCGTGTCGACCGAGCCCGTGTCGACCGAGCCCGTGTCCACCGATCCGGTGTCGACCGAACCCGTGCCCAGCTCATCCGACGGGGTGGTCGTCTCGTAGGTGCCGGTGCCGTCCAGCGACCCGTCCGGCACGTTGACCGACGTGATCGTCGCGGTCGCCACCGGGGCGCCGTCCTGGGCGTTGTGCTGCACGCCCTGCGACGCGATGTCCTGGATGACCGACATCCCGTCGCCGGTGACCGTCCCGATGATCGTGAAGGACGGCGCGACCGTGGTGTTGCCGTAGACGATGAAGAACTGCGATCCGGTGGTGTCGGGGCCGGCGTTGGCGAGAGCGACGGTGCCCACCGGGTAGGTCTCGCTGCCGGTGGTCTCGCTGGCGAACGTGTACCCGGGCCCACCGTTGCCCTGCCCGGTCGGGTCGCCGCACTGCAGGATGTTCAGCTGGTCGCTCTTGGTCAGCCGGTGGCAGTTCGTGTCGTTGTAGAAGCCCTGCTGCGCGAGCGAGAGGAACGAGTTGACCCCGCACGGCGCGGTCGCCCGATTCAGCGTCATCGGCACGTCCTTGCCGTTCAGCACCATCGTCACGTCGACAGCGCCGGTGTTCAGCGGTGAGGTGTTCGACGGCGGCGACACCTCCTTGGCCGCGGCGCCGGACTCGGTGTAGGTACAGGGCGTGGCCGGAGCCGTCGACGACGTCTCCGCGGTGCTGGTCGAACCGCTCGATGCGGTGCTCGTGGAGCCGCGCGAGGTCCACAGCCATACCCCGCCGGCCACCACCACGACGGCCGCGACCACCCCGATGATCACCATCCGCTGCTTGCGGGCCCGCTCGGCCGCCTCGCGTCGGGCGAGCTGACGCTCGAGCTTGCGCTTGGCCGCGTCACGACGCTGTTGATTGGTGGGCACGCCCTGGTCCTCCCGCATTCCGCTCGGATGGTCCTGCAGGACCACCCGGACCGGCAGTCTAGGTGAGCGCGGGTGCTCGACCCGGTGAAGCCGGTGGGAACGCGCTGTGCGAGGGGTCAGCACCGGCCGCCGGAAAACCTGCTCGCCCGGCGTCGATAGGCTGACCGGGTGTTGATCGCAGGATTCCCGGCCGGTTCGTTCCAGGCCAACTGCTACGTCCTGGCCACCGAGGCCGGCGCCGATTGTGTGGTCATCGACCCGGGTGAGGGCGCCCTTGCCGGTCTGCGGCCGCTGTTCGCCGAGCACCGGCTGACCCCGGTGGCCGCCCTGGTCACGCACGGGCACCTGGACCACACCGCCGGCCTCGGTGAGCTGTGCCGCGAATACGACATCCCCGGGTACCTCCACCCGGGCGACGAGTACATGCTCGACGACCCGCTCGCGGCACTGTCCCCGGAGCTGAACGCCGCGCTGGACGGTGTCTCCATGGCCGGGTTGCGCCCGCCGACCGTGCTCCCGCTCGCGGACGGGCTCCAGCCGGACCTGGCCGGACTGCCGCTGACCATCGATCACGTGCCCGGCCACACGCCGGGATCGGTCGTCTACCGTGTGGACCGCGACCGCGCCCGGCCGGAGATCCTGCTCACCGGTGACACCCTGTTCGCCGGGTCGGTCGGCCGCACCGACCTGGCCGGTGGCAACTTCGCCCAGGAGCTGATCTCGATCCGCGACCGGATCCTGAGCCGCGCGGACGACACCGTGGTGCTGGCCGGTCACGGTCCCGCCACCACCGTGGGCGAGCAGCGCACGTCGAATCCCTTTCTCACCGAGCGCGCCCTGGCCCGTGCGCTGGCCGACCAGGACTGAGGCAATGCCCGACTTCGTCGCCCCCAAGGGGATCCCCGAGTACTTCCCACCGCTGTCCCGGTCGTTCGAGGCGATCAAGCGGACACTGCTGGCGACCGCCGACCGGGCCGGCTACGGCCCCATCGAGCTGCCCGTCTTCGAGGACACCGGCCTGTTCGCCCGCGGCGTCGGCGAGTCCACCGACGTCGTCTCCAAGGAGATGTACACCTTCGCCGACCGCGGCGGCCGGTCGGTGACGCTGCGCCCGGAGGGCACCGCCGGCGTCATGCGGGCGGTGATCGAGCACAGCCTGGACCGCGGCCCGCTCCCCATCAAGCTGGTCTACTCGGGCCCCTTCTTCCGCTACGAACGGCCGCAGGCCGGCAGGTACCGGCAGCTGCAGCAGGTCGGCATCGAGGCGATCGGCAGCGACGACCCCGCGCTGGACGCCGAGGTGATCGCGGTCGCCGACGAAGGGTTCCGCGATGTCGGGCTGTCGGGGTTCCGGCTCGATCTCACCTCGCTCGGCGACGCGAACTGCCGGCCCGCCTACCGGGAGCGGCTCACCGCGTTTCTGGACGGCCTCGACCTGGACGAGCCGACCCGGGAACGTTCCCGGATCAACCCGCTGCGGGTGCTGGACGACAAGCGCCCGCACATGCAGGAGCAGCTCGTCGACGCCCCACTCATGCTCGACCACCTGTGCGACGCCTGCGCCGAGCACTTCACGCGGGTGCGCGCCGTCCTGGACGCGCTGTCCGTGCCCTACGAGCTGAACCCGCGGATGGTGCGCGGCCTGGACTACTACACCCGCACGACCTTCGAGTTCGTCCACCCGCTGCTGGGGGCGCAGTCGGGGATGGGCGGCGGCGGCCGGTACGACGGGCTGATGGCCGAACTGGGCGGGCAGTCGTTGTCCGGCATCGGGTTCGGCCTCGGCATCGATCGCACCCTGCTCGCCTCGCAGGCCGAAGGACTCACCGTCGGAAACCCGGCCCGGTGCGAGATCTACGGCGTGCCCATGGGTTCGGCCGCGACACTCCGGCTGGCCACGTTGGCCGGTGAGCTGCGGCGGGCCGGGTTCCGGGTCGACATGGCCCACGGCGGGCGGGCGCTCAAGACCGCCATGCGGTTGGCCGGCGCGTCCGGCGCGCTGCTCGCGCTGGTGCTCGGCGATCGGGAGATCCAGGACGGCACCGTCGTTCTGCGGGACCTGCGCACGGGCGAGCAGAAGGCCTACCCGATGGGTGATCTCGTGCGCATCGCCGGACGACTGCTGGCCGCGGCTCCCCAGTCGGCCGAGCTGGCGAGGCCGCCATCAAGCACGACAGGAGCGCGCTAGCAGTTGCAGTCACAGCAGCAGCCGTCCACGCAGTCGCAACAGTCGCAATCGCAGCCGTCGCAGCCACTGCACCCGGCCTCGTGCTGCCTTCCGGTGCAGGGGTTCTCGTGGCTGGCGCAGCAGGCGTAGCCGGTGCAGTACACCCCGATCCAGGGCAGCAGGTTAGGCCAGAACGGCGGCTTGGGTGGCCCGGCGGGCTTGTCCGGCGTCTGCGTCGGCGCGCCCGGCCAGTTCGGCGGGGGCACCGCGCAGGTGGCGCCGGGTGGATCGAAGGCTCGGTGCAGGGCCGCGTGGGTGCCGTCGACCAGCAGCGCTCGGGCCAGCCGGCCGTCGGTCAGCTCGAGCCGGTCGAACGCCGCGCGGATGCGGTGCACCAACCGGCGGCACTCCCGGCGCACCTGTTCCAGCGAGGTACCGGTCGCGGTGATCGGGTTGAACGCGCCGGTCCGGCGGTCGTCGTCCAGGTCGGTGACGGCGTCCAGCAGATGGGCGAGACTGCCGAATGCGTAGCCCATCTCGTGCAGAGTCGGCTCGTTCCCGGGGCGGCCGACCACCGCCGCCGAGGCGGCGAAGATCTCCGCGGTCGCCGTCGCGGTGGCGGCGGTGACCGTCAGCACCGAATCGCCCGGCCGTACCGCGGCCTCCACCGCACCCTGCCGGGCCAGCCCGTCCAGCGCGTGGGAGTCGACCCGGCCGGCAGCACCTGCGCGGTGCGCATCCCGCGTAGCGGGCACGGCCCGGCGGTGCGCCGGCCGGTCGGGCCGGTCTGCTGCGCCTCGGTCAACACGGACAGGGCGATCGCGTCGGTGTTGGTCAGCGCCCGGGACAGCTGGCCGCGGCTGTCCCGCAGCTGCAGGCACAGCCCGCACAGATGCGCCTGCCACTGTGTGAACAACTCGTCGTCCAGCGTGCGCCGGCACGCGTGCACCACCCCGAACATGAGGCAGATTCCAGCACGGCCCGCCGCGGGTGATCGTGTCGACCCGCCGTCACCGTTGGTGGGCAAGCTCGCCGCGAACCCAGGTCTGCGCGACCCGCACCGCACCCAGCTCATCGGCGGGCACGGTGAACGGGTCCCGGTCCAGCACGACGAACGACCCCTCGTAGCCCGGTTGGATCCGGCCCAACCCGGACAGCGGGGCGACGGCAGCGGCCCGAGCGGTGTAGAGGAGCAGCGCCTGCGCCACGCCGATCCGCTCCGCCTGCCCGATGTCGGCGCCGGTGTGCGCCCGCCGGGTGACCGCCGCCCCGATCGAGGTGAACACGTCGTCGGCGTCGGCCCAGGAGGTCGCCGGCCGGTCCGAGCCGAGCGCGGCCGGCAGGCCCGATTCGTACAGTGACCGGATCGGGTAGGCGATCTCGAACTGATCGCGCGAGAGGTTGGCGGCGTAGCTGTGGTACTCGGCGAACAGGAAGATCGTGTGGCTGACCACGGCGAACCGCATCCGGGCCGTGCGCAGGCGTGCGATCAGCGCGGGGGAGACCAGGGTGGCGTGCTCCAGCCGGATCGACGGCAACTGGTCCAGCCAGGGCTCGTCGCCGCCGAACAGGTCGACCACCAGGTCCAGCGCCCGGTCGCCCATGGCGTGCACCGCGAGCTGCACCCGGTTGCGCCGGCACCACCGGGCCGCCGCCCGCAGCTCCTCGTCGCCGGCGAGGCGCAGCCCACAGGCGTCCGACCCCGGGTAGGGCGCGTTGGTCCAGGCGGTGCGGTTGGAGTAGGCGCCGTCCAGGAACAGCTTCACCCCGGCGATCCGGATGTGCCCGCGGCGGTCGTCGTCGGTCAGGTCGGCCGGATCCGGCCCCAGATCGGACCAGCCGAGGTAGAGCGCGGTCCGGGGCAGTGGGGCCCGGGCCGCCGCAGCCCGAAAGGTCCGCAGCGGGTCGGGGACGGCGGTGGCCAGCAGGTCGGCCATGCCGACGATGCCGCGGGCCAGGAAGTGCTCGGCGAGGCCGGCCACCCGCTCCACCAGCCGGTCGGGGTCGGCGGCCGGCATCGCCGCGGCGACCCGCTCGACCGCGGCCAACTCGGTCAGCACGCCGGTGGGCCGCCCGTCGGCGTCCCGGCCGAACGCGGCGCCGTCCGGGTCCGGCGTCTGCCCGGTGATGCCGGCCGCCCGCAACGCGACCGAGTTGGCGACAGCCGAATGCCCGTCGCAGCGGCGGACCAGGACCGGCCGGGTGGCGCTGACCCGGTCCAGGTCGGCCGCCGTCGGTCCGCGGCCGCCCGGGAACTGGGCGTCGTCGTAGCCGTAACCCTCGATCCAGCCGCTGCCGGCCGGGTGCGACCGCAGGGCGACCACGAGATCGTCGACCGACCGGACGGCCGGGGGCAGGCACGGCACGGCGTCGGCCAGGGCGGCCATCATCGCCGGATGGGTGTGCACGTCCAGCAGTCCGGGGACGACGGTCCGCCCGTCCAGGTCGACCGCTGCCGCACGGTCGGCGTCGCTCACGTCGGCGGTGCTCACGTCGTCGAGCGAGCCGACCCGGGAGAAGCGCCCGTCCCGGATGCGGAATGCGGTGGCGAAGGCGTCCTCGCCGGCGCCGGTGAACACCCGGCCGTTGACGAAGACGCTCATCGGACCCGGTCGAGCGCAGCGGTCAGGACGGCCGGCACGTCGACGCCGCCGGCGGCGGCCTCTGCGCGCAGGTCATCGTCGTTCCTCGTCGCCGTCGCTCGTTTCCCCGATCGGTCAGTTTTGCATGGACGGGGGAATGTTGAACGGGGTGATCACCTGCACGGGGGAGGGGCTGGCGGTGGCCGCCCCGGTGATCGCTCCGTGGAACTGCATGATCAGCTGGCACGCGCGGCGCACGTCACCGGCCAGGTCGTGGTGCAGCACCGCCGAGATCCTCTGTTGGGCAAGAAGTTCCCGGTTATCCCGGTCGACGTCGTGGCCGACGAAGACCCGGCACGGTCGGTCCAGCGCGTCGAACGCGTCCAGGATCGCCCGGTTGCCGCCGCCGATCGAGTAGACCCCGACGATCGACGGATGCTCGGTCAGTCGTGCGATCGTGCGGTCGCGGACCGAGTCGTCCAGGCCATCGGTGTCGGTCACCTCCACCAGGTGCCGGTCGGAACCGGCCCGCAGGGTCGACCGGAAGCCGATCTCGCGCTCCTCCTCGTTCCGGAAGACGCTGCGGCTGATCGCGATCAGCACCGAGCCGGGGCGGTCGCCGAGCCAACGGTCCACCAGGTAGGCGGCGGTCGCCCCGGCCGCCCGGTTGTCGATCCCCACGTAGCCGATGCGCCGGGACAGCGGCAGGTCGGTGACCAGGGTGACGACCGGGATCCTGGCCTTCACCAGGTGGTCGACCTCGGCCACCACCTCGGGCAGGTCGGGCGCCTTGAGAATGACCCCGGACGAGCCGCGATACCGGATGTCCCGCAGCGACTTGACGATCTCGGCCGGGCGGGCGGTTTCGCGGAGGTCGAAGCGGGCCCGCACGACCGCGGGCAGCAGGGTCGGCAATTGACCTTCCAGCGCGGACTTGACCGCGGAGGAGAACCGGTCCGGCGTCTGCATCAGGACGTCCACCATGAACGTCCGGCCGGACAGACGCAGCTGGGAGCGCTGGCGATCGAGGTCGACGATCGCCTGCCGCACCTTGGACACTGTGCTCGCCCGGACGCCCGTCCGGTCGTTGAGCACGCGGTCGACCGTGGCCTCGCTCACCCCGGCCTGCCGGGCGATGTCCCGGATCGGGTACGGATGAGTGGCCACCCGGCCAGTCTGATGGGCTGCTGAGGTGAAGGGCAATCAGCGGACCATCGGGGCCTGGACCAATGAGGTCTTTTTGAGGGCTTGGACGCATTGACCCGGCATGCTTTGTCAAGACAAGCTGATGTGACAACAGGGTCAGTCAATGACGAGGAGAACCCATGCGCATCGGCTTGATCGGTCTCGGCCGGATCGGCGCCTTCCATGCCCAGACGCTTTCGGCGCTGCCGGCGGTCGACTCGCTGGTGGTCACCGACGCCGTACCCGCGGCGATCACCGCGGTTGCCGAGAAAGTCGGCGCCGAGCCCGCCGACTCGCCCGAGGCCCTGCTCGCGGCCGGCGTCGACGGCATCGTCATCGCCGCCGCCACCAACGCGCACACCGCGCTGATCCGGGCCGGCGTGGAGGCCGGCGTGCCGGTTTTCTGCGAGAAGCCGCTGTCCGCCGACCCGGCCGAGGCGGTCTCGGTGGCCGCGTTCGTGCGGGAGTCCGGGGTGCCGGTGCAGATCGGCTACCCGCGCCGGTTCGACCCGGCGTTCGCCGCCGCCCGTCGTGCGGTGGAAGGCGGTGAACTCGGGTGGGTGCACACCGTGCGGTCCACCACCCTGGACCCGGCGCCCGCGCCGCGCGAGTACATCCAGACCTCCGGCGGCATCTTCCGGGACTGCAGCGTGCACGACTTCGACACCGTCCGCTGGCTGACCGGCCGGGAGCCGGTCGAGGTGTACGCGGTCGGGACCGCCCACGGCGCCGACTTCTTCGCCGAGTTCGGTGACGTCGCCACCGCCACCACCCTGATCACCTTTGACGACGGCGCCACCGCCGTCGTGTCCAACACCCGGTACAACGCCCGCGGCTACGACGTGCGCCTGGAGGTGCACGGCGTCGACGACAGCGTGGCCGCCGGCTGGGCCGACAACACCCCACTGCGGAACCTCGAGGCCGGCATCGAGTGGCCGGCCGGGCCACCGGCCACCTTCTTCATGGACCGGCTGGCCGCGGCTTTCCAGGCCGAGCTCGGCGCCTTCGCCGACGTCGTCGCCGGCCGGATCGCGTCGCCGTGCACGGTGGACGATGCGCTGGCCGTCACCTGGATGGCCGAAGCGGCCACCTTGTCGGTCAAGGAACACCGTCCCGTCCGCATCGACGACGTCCGTCGCTGATCCGTCTACCCGAGGAAGCTCCCATGACCACCACCGAAAACCGTTCGGGCGTCGACCGTATCGCCGGAGCCCCCATCTCCTGGGGTGTCTGCGAGGTGCCCGGTTGGGGCTACCAACTGACGCCGGAGCGGGTTCTCGCCGAGATGCGCGAGGTTGGCCTGTCCGCCACCGAGTTCGGGCCCGACGGCTTCCTGCCGGCCGACCCGCAGGAGATGGCGGCCGTGCTGTCGGCGCATCACCTGACCGCGGTGGGCGGTTTCGTGCCCGTCGTGCTGTACCGGCCCGATCACGACCCGGTGCCCGACATCGAGCGGCTCATCCCGGGTTTCGTGGCCGCGCAGGGAACCACGATGGTGCTCTCGGCCGACTCCGGGCTGGACGGGTACGACAGCCGTCCGGAGCTGGACGCGCAGGGGTGGACGACTTTGCTGACCAACCTGGACCGGGTGACCGCGCTGGCCGCCGGGCACGGCATCAAGGCGGTGCTGCACCCGCACGTGGGCACCATGGTGGAGAACCCGCACGATGTCCAGCGGGTGCTGGAGGGCTCCACCATCTCGCTGTGCCTGGACACCGGGCACCTGCTGATCGGCGGCACCGACCCGGCCGAGCTGACCCGGCAGGCGCCGGAGCGGATCGCGCACACCCACCTGAAGGACGTCGACGACTCGATCGCGGCGAAGGTGCGGTCCGGTCGGCTCACCTACACCGAGGCCGTCCGCGACGGCATGTACCGGCCGCTGGGCACCGGCGACGTCAACGTCGAGTCGATCCTGAAGACGTTGCGGGAGAACGACTACCAGGGCTGGTACGTGCTGGAGCAGGACACCATCCTGATCGAGGAACCGGTCGGCGAGGGACCGGTGCGCGACGTGCGGACCAGCGCCGACTACGTGCGCAGCCTGCTCGGCTGATCCGCAACCCGATCGAGCCCGCCGGGCCGGCCGGATCCGGTTATGTTTGCCTGGTGCCGACAATGATGGAGCGCCTGGCGGACGTGATCAACGCGCATGATGCGCAGCGGATGGCAGCGCTGTTCGCGGTGGACTACTCCAGCGTTCAGCCGGTGCATCCGGGTCGTGCGTTCGGCGGCCGGGCCCAGGTGCTGGAGAACTGGACGGCGGTGTTCCGCGGAGTACCCGACTTCGCCGCCGACCTGCTCGCTTCATCCGTCGATGGTGACGTCGAGTGGGGGGAGTGGGACTGGCACGGTCGACATGCGGACGGCGCGCCCTTCGCGATGAGGGGCGTGACGATCCTGGCTGTTCGGAACGGTTTCATCGCCGACGCGAGGCTGTACATGGAGCCGGTCGACCATTCGGGAGATGACATCGCCGCGGCCGTCGAGGAGCTCTACCATCCACCGCCGGCCGGCGGGTGAACCGGGGCGACGTTACCGCCGGATGCCCAGGCCGGCGTCCCGGGCCCGGACGATGGCCTGCCCGCGGTCGGCGACCAGGAGCTTGGCGAAGATGGCGGAAACGTTGTTGCGGACGGTCTTCTCGGACAGGCCAAGGGCGTCGGCGATGACGGGGTTGGCATCACCGGCGGCCATCCGATCGAGCACGTCGCGCTCGCGCGTGGTGAGTTCGGGGAACGGATGGGGTTCGCCGCTGCGGCCCGCGGTGAAGAAGTGCCGCATCCGGGTCGCCAGTGCCGGGCCGAAGATCGCGTCACCGGCGGCGACGGCCTCGATCGCCCGGACGATCTCGTCGGGCGCGGAGCCCTTCAGGATGTAGCCGCGCGCCCCGGCCCGCATCGCGGCGAACACGGACGTGTCGTCCTCGAGCATGGTCAGCATCAACACCCCGGTGGACGGTGCCGTGGTGGCGATCTCGCGGGTGGCCTCCACGCCGCTGAGACCGGGCATCCGCACGTCCATCAGCACCACGTCGGGTTGCGCATGGAGGCAGACGGCCACCGCGTCCGTGCCGTTGTCCGCCTCACCCACGAGTTCGAGTCCGGCCGATTCGTCGACGAGAGTCCGCAGCCCGGCCCGGAACATCGGGTGGTCGTCGACGACGACCACCCGCACCGGCCGGCCGGGGCCCGTCCCGCCCGCCGACGCCGTGCTCATATCGGCGCCAGCGGGACGACCGCTCGGACGACGGTGCCTCGTGGCCGGCGCCGCTCGACGGTGCATCGACCGCCGAGTTCGGTGGCGCGCTCGCGCATCGAGGTGATGCCGACACCGGCCCGGTAGCCGTCGGGCAAACCGATTCCGTCGTCGGTGATCTCCAGGCGCAGGCAGTCGTCGGCGCCTGGGTCGATCGACACGTCGACGGTGACCTCCCGCGGGTGGCCGTGCCGGGTGGCATTGGTCATCGCCTCCATCGCGATCCGGTAGGCAGCCACCTCCACCGCCGCGCTGAGCGCGAGCGGGCGACCGGGACCGCTCACCCGGATCGGACCGAGCGCCTGCGCCTGCTCACCGAGCGCCCCGACCAACCCGAGCTCGTCGAGCGCGGGTGGCCGCAGTCCGTAGACAAGCCTGCGAACATCGGCAACGGCGTCCTGGAGTTGCGCGGTCAGCTGTTCGAGCTGGCCGACGGCCGCGGCCGGATCCCGGTCGACCAGCGCCTTGGCGCGGCCGGCGGCCAGCACCGCGCTGCTGAGGGTGGGTCCGAGCCCGTCGTGCAGGTCGCGTCGCAGCCGCCGCCGCTCCTCCTCGGTGGCGGCGACCAGCCGCTCGCGCGACGCGACAAGGTCGCGGCTCAGGGCGGTCGCCCGGGTCGCCGCGGCCACCGGGCGCGCGATTCCGGCCAACAGCCTGCGGGCGTCGGAGCCGAGCGGACCGGCGTCGGCAGTAGGCTCGACGGCCAGGGTGCCGATCCGTTCGCCGGTGTAGACCAGCGGCACCTCCTCGCATCCGCGGCCGCCCGGCGTGCCCGCCTCGCCCAGCACGTCGCCCTCGGCGGAACAGATCTCGACGTGCCGCAGCCGCAGTGCCTCGCGCACCGACCGCGCCGCGGCCGGCAGCACTTCGTCTGCGGCGGCTGCGTTCGCGAGCTGATCGCCCAGACCGACGAAGGTCGCGAACGGGTCGTCGCGCGATCCGAAGACCAGCCGGTTGGCGGCGCGTTGCAGCCGGTCCCGCACCGGGAGGGCGACCAGGATGCCGAGTCCGACGGCGACCGGCGCCGCCACATGGTCGACCCCGAACGCGGTCAACACGGCGGCGATCGCGCCATAGACCACGGCGACCACGACGGTGAGCGCGCCGTACACAAGGCCGCGACGCACGGCCAGCCGCGCGTCGAACAAGCCGTGCCGGCGGATCGCCACCCAGCACCCGGCGCCCAACGCCAGGATCCCGATCGATTCGACCGGAATCAGGTTGATCGTGTTGCCGCCGACGACGCCGACCACGATGCACCCCCACCAGGACCCGACGACCAACCAGGCCGCGGGAAGGACGGTTCGGAGCCGGGCGCGGGCGACCGGTTCGGTCGTCGTGCGGTATCGCTGGGTGAGGGCGATCGCCGAGAGGGTCGCCGTCGGGGCGACGAGGGCGACCGCGAGCAGCAGGTCGCCGGCCGACTGTCCGGCGAGACCGGGCAACGCCGTGGGGTTCTCGACCTGCGGCCAGTCCAGCAGGCGGTCGCCGAACAGCAGGGCGATGAGCAGGCATCCGGCGACGATCAGCTCGACCACCAGCAGCGCCCGCCAACGGGGTGACGGCAGGCGACCGTCCGGGAACAACAGGATGCCGATCGTCGCGACCAGCATCGTCGCGGGCACCCAGGGCCAGCCGTCCAGCCAGCCGGCCAGCCGGGCGAGGGGCAACCGGTGGCCGTCGTCGTAGGCGGCGCGCCCGTAGCAGTACGCCGCGAGGGCAACCGGCAGCGCGGCGCCGGCCGCCAGCAGGATCCAGCTCGTCGCGTTGCGAGGGGCGGCGCGGACCGCCGCCGACCCGGCGACCGACACCGACATCACCGCGACCGCCAGGGCGGCGAGCAGGATGACGAACACGTCGTCGTGGAACGAGGCGGCGACGAGGACTGCGGCGGCAGCACCGGCCGCCGCGATGGCGACGCCGGCGCGGCCCGCCACCACCATCGACCGCTCCATGAGGCGCAATTCTGCCGCTTTCATCACGACGGCGCGAGAACCGCCTTTGCATGCTCGGTGTCCGATGTCGCGCGACCTTCCCGGACCAGGGCCATCGCGCAGGCACCGTATCCGACGACGAGCGCCGCATAGCCGATCGCCGCGGCAGCCTTGCCTCCGGCCGCGTACCCGGCCATCTCGACGATCGGCCACAGAGCAATGGCGACGCAGGCCCACAGCGGCACCGCCCGGACCCGCCGGAGCGCGATCGCCAGCATGATGAATCCGACCACGTGGGTCAGCAAGTAGACCCTCGTCAACCCGCCGACAAAGGGGTCGTTGACGAAGGCGTCGACCAACCCCGCACTCGCGCCGCGATCGGCCTGCGCCGCGGCCTCGAACAGCAGCGCGTCGACGCCGAGCAGCAGGATCCCGCCGAGCATCGGCAGGAAGCACAGTGCGACGGCGATGCCCGCGAACAACGAGGTGCCGGCCCGGGCGAGATGACCGACGTACAGGACCGCGGGAAAGACCAGCAGGATCGGCACGTCCAGCGCGAGTGCCCAGCCCATCGCCGTCCGATGAGCCGCGACCGCGGCCACCAGGTCCGCGGTGGGCAGGGTGGCGTCGACCGGGGTCACCAGCCACTGGACGAGAACGGCGACGGGCCCGATGAGCAGGCAGGCCACCCCGGACCAGATGTAGTGCTTGCCAACGGATGTGTTCATGGTCGATCAGTGTCGGCGCCCGCCGGTCCCGGCGGCAGGGGTCCATGTCCCGGGTTGCCGGGATTCTTGTGCGCCTGCCTGGTTTGTACCGCAGTCGAATCGAAAACCCCGTGTCTACAACCGGTTCGGAGGGCTTACGGGTGACCGAACCGAGTGCGGACGGGGCGGCGAGCAGCCGTCGTCGAGTGCCCGGCACGCGATGGTGTGGCAGGTCCTGTACCCCGGCCGAGCGCTCACAGTTCCGTTGGCACGGCGATGACGTCGACCATCGCTCCGCGCCGCCAGACGGTGATCGGCAGCGGCCGGCCGATCGCGTCGTCGAACAGTAGCTTTTGCAGGCTCTGGGCGTTCGTCACCGGTTCCCGGGCCGCGGTCAGGATCAGGTCGCCGGCGGTCAGCCCGCTGCGGTGCGCGGGTGAGCCGGCAACCACCTCGACCACCCGGACGCCCTTGCGGCGGCCGACTTTCGTGGCGAGTTCGGGCGGCAGTGGGGCCGGGGTGCTGACCAGACCGAGGTAGGCGCGCAGCACCCGGCCGTCCCGGATCAGCGCGCCGACGATGCGCCGGGTGGTGGCGTTGATCGGGACGGCCAGGCCCAGCCCGACGCCGGCCACCGCGGTGTTGATGCCAACGACCCGGGCGGCGGCGTCGGCCAGTGCCCCACCGGAGTTGCCGGGGTTGAGCGCGGCATCGGTCTGGATGACGTCCTCGATGACGCGAGCGGTGGCGCCGGATCGGGTCGGCAGCGACCGGCCCAACCCGCTGACCACCCCGGCGGTCACCGACCCGGAAAGCCCGAGCGGGTGTCCGACGGCGACCACCAATTGGCCGACGCGGAGCCCGTCGGCACTGCCCAGTTCCACCGGTCGGGCGGTCAGGTCCGACCGCGCCCGGACCACGGCGAGATCGGAGAGTGCATCCGCGCCCACGACGTCCACCTGGGCGTCGCTGCCGTCGGCGAACTCCGCGACACCGTGGGTGGCGTCGCCGACGACGTGGGCATTGGTCAGCAGGTAGCCGTCACCGGAGAAGAGCACGGCCGACCCGGACCCGCCGCGCCTGGAGCGAGCCGTCGCGGCGACCGACAGCGCCGCCACCGAGGGGACCAGCGCAGCGGCCACCGACGACACGATCCCCGAGTACGCATCCAGGGCGATCGCCGACGCGGCGTCGGGATCGGCGGATCCGGGCGAAGCGGGATCGTCCATCGGGCCTCCAAACCTGCGTGCCATCCATTGAACGTCCCCTTCCGCCGCCTCCGGACCGGGTTACGCCGTCGGCGTAGTTCACGGCGAAGTTCAGCGGGAAGTGGTCCACCAAGGACCGGACAGGGCGGCCAGCCAGCCACTGAATGCCGGCCGCACCAGATCGGCGAGGACCTGGTAGCCCTCGCGACCCGGATGCGAGCCGTCCCCCGCGCGCACCTCGCGCCGCCAGACGTCGTGGCGCCGCAGCTCGGCCAGCACGCCGAGGTAGGGGACGCCGCGCCGCCGGCACAGTGTCCCGAAGAGCCCTTCCAGTTCGGCGATCCGGTCGTTCTGGTACTCGTCGTCGACGGGTGGCGGGCCGATCACCAGGCTGGGCCACCGCGCGTCGCGGGTCTGCCGCAGCATCATGTCCAGGTTGGCGGCCGAGTAGGGCGACGCGATCCGGGGCCGGCCGCCGAGCAGGGTGGTGTCGTTCACCCCGACCGACAGGACGACACCCGCCTGGACGCCGGCCGGCAGCCGAGCGGTGCATTCGACGCGCAGCCGGCCCAGCACGTCGGCGGTGGTCTCGCGGCGGACCCCCAGGTTGTACGCGGTCAGCGGTTGGCCCTGCCCGTGGGTGTCGGCGGCCACCCGCCCGACCCACCCGAGATGGTCGGGGTCGCCGACGCCGGCGACGAAGGAATCGCCCACGAAGCACACGCGCACATCGGTCCCCATGACACCATCCGACCAGATGTGCCTGGGCGCGGCGGAGTTGACCACCTGACGAACATGTGTTCGTATGGTCGGGTGAGCGAGCGGCAGCGAGCGAACCGTCGACACTGGCATCGGCGCCGGGTGCGGGTGGCCGAGCGTGCGAGGCGACCCGGGAGGGCGGCGGGGTGAGCGAGCGGCAGCGAGCGAACCGTCGACACTGGCATCGGCGCCGGGTGCGGGTGGCCGAGCGTGCGAGGCGACCCGGGAGGGCGGCGATGTGAGGTGGCAGGACCAGACGCTGACGTCGGACGACCCGTCCGCGCTGCCCGGGCTGAATCGGCTGGCGGGGCTCGTCCGCTCGGTCCGGACTCCCGAATTCGCCGGGGTCACCTTTCACGAAGTGCACGCAAAGTCCGCGCTGAACAGGGTACCGGGCGGCTCGCCGATGCCGTTCGCGTGGACGGTCAACCCCTACCGCGGGTGCACGCATGGCTGCGTGTACTGCTTCGCCCGCAAGTCGCACAGCTATCTCGACTTCGACTCAGGTCACGACTTCGACACCCAGATCGTGGTCAAGACCAACGTGGGATCGGTGCTGCGCAAGGAGGTCTCGTCGCCGCGATGGGGTCGCGAACACGTCGCGATGGGCACCAACACCGATCCCTACCAGCGCGCCGAGGGCCGGTACCGGCTGATGCCGGAGATCATCGCCGCGCTGGCCGACAGCGGCACGCCGTTCTCCATCCTGACCAAGGGCACCGTGCTGGCCCGCGACCTGCCGATGCTGGCCACCGCGGGGCGGTCGGTGGCCGTGGGGATCGGGGTGTCGCTGGCGCTGCTGGACCCGGAGTTGCAGGCCACCCTGGAACCCGGCACCCCGACACCGAAGGCGCGGCTGGAACTCATCCGGCGGATCCGGGACGCCGGCCTGCCGTGCGGGGTGTTCGTCGCGCCGATCCTGCCGCACCTGACGGACACGCCCGACCAGCTCCGGTCGCTGCTGCGACAGCTGGCCGACGCCGGTGCCACCGGGGTGAGCGGCATCCCGCTGCATCTGCGGCCCGGCGCCCGGGAATGGTTCTTCGGCTGGCTCCATCGGACCCGTCCGGAGCTGGTCGGACGGTACGAGCAGCTGTATGCGCGAGGCTCCAACCTGCCCGCGGACTACCGTAAGGAACTGGCCGGCCGGGTGAAGCGGATCAGCGCCGAGGTCGGCCTTGGCAGGGTGGGCGGGAGGGACGGTGACGACAGTCAACTCGCCGGGCGGAACCCGGTGCGCGGAGTGCCGGGGGATCGCGAGGCCTCATTCCCGGCCGGGAGCCTGCCGGGCCGGGCCGGCGGCGACAATGAGGTGGGCCGGGCGCCGTCTGCGCTCACCCTGTTCTGATCCGCGGGGGAGTCATCGGTCGAGTCACCGAGGCCCCGAGAACCAATCCGTCATCGTCGAGGAGGCCGGGCCGTGAAAGCGGAGCCGGACCGGGCCGCGGGTGCGAACTTCGATGGTGAACGTTCCCAGATCCCGGATGGCGGACTGCCCGACGACGCCCTCGGGGGTCAACAACTCGACGGTGCCGGCGGTCGGCGGGACCACCTGACCCACCAATTGGCCGGGATTGATCTCCACCTCGATGGAAATGGAATCCGCCTCGAAGACGAGAAGTTGCGCGGAATCGTCGCCGGACGCACGGGTCGTGCTCTCCATCAGCGAATCGAAAACCAGGCTCGCTCGGGCCAATTCGTCGTCGATGGTCCGCCAGGTGAAGGCGGCGGACCCCACGGAGACGGCCAGATCGACCGGGCCGGCGTAATCCAGCGCCTTCCGCAACTGGTCGAGCAATGCTTCGTCCTCATCCCACGGTCGAGCGTCCATATTCGTCATCCCCCGGCTCCTTCGAACTGTGCCCGGCCCGAGAGGGCGGCCAGAACGGGGTTCCGGCGCAGCCTCTGGAGGGCTCTGCTGCGGGTTGGCCCGATGCTTCCGATCGGGATGCCCAACCGCGCACTGATGTCGACGTATGACAACGGAGGATCAACCGTGAGCAGCTCGAGCAGCCGTCGATGATTCTCCGGCAGTTCGGCGAACGCTTCGAGCAGCGCGGTGTGCCGTTCGGCCGCCAGCAGGTTGACGTCGGGTTGGCCGTTTGACTGGCCCGGGATCAGCTCGCCGATGGTGAGCGCATCGACGGGACCGGCATGGTTCGCCCGTCCGGCCTGACGCAGGGCCTCGTGCCTGGTGGTGACCTTGATCCAGCCGGGTAGCGCGCGCGGCTCGCGGAGTTCATCGAGGTGTTCGACCAGGCGCAGCCATACGGTCTGCATGACGTCCTGCGCGTCGTGGGTGGCAAGGCCGCATTGCCGGGCCACGGCCATCACCAAGGGCGCGAACCGACGCACGAGGCAATCCCAGGCGATTTGACTGCCCAGATTCGCCTCGGCGACCAGCATCGGCAGATCAGGTCCGTCGTCCATGCGGTTGCCACCGTTCTGCACGCCGCTCGAGCTCTGCGTGGGCATCCTCATGCTAGACGGATCGTCCCGGCCCCGACCGAGATACCCGAATTTTGGTGCCACTGCGGTGCGCGGCGGCCCTCCGGGTGTCACACCGCCTTCATGCAGCCGGGGCGCGGCTCGTTCGGTTCGTGCCTTTCCCAGGTCAGCAGGTTGATGACGGGCACCGGTGGGACGTCGCCCTCGGCCTCGTACCGGGTTTCGCCGGTGCGGAACGCGCTGGTGCGCAGGCGAGCCAGCGCGGCCTGTGCGTCGGCGCCGCTCGTCGCGGTGGGTGTGGCCAGTGCGGCGATCGCACCCGAGACGACCGCGGACGCGAACGAAGTCCCCGACCAGAGGGCCCAGCCCTTGTACTCGATGGCATCGGGCGCGCCGGGCGGGAGGATCGTCCGGTTCAGGTAGGTGCTCAGCAGATTGGTGCCGGGCGCGGCCACGTCGAGCCAGTCCCCGCCGTTGCTCCAGGAGGTCAGCCTCGTCGATGTGGGTTCGTCGACCGCGCCGACGGCGACGACATCACCGGGCAGGGCGGCCGGCCAGAAGGGCCGGCGTCGTTCATCCTTGTCCTTCAGGTTGCCGGCTGCGGCGACAATGACGATGTTCGGGTCGATCTCGCGGACGGCATCGACGATGCGCTGGATTTCCTGCTTGGAGTAGACGTAGTCGTCGTAGAAGGTGCCCAGCGACATGTTGATCACGTGGACGCCACGGTGGGCCAGGGCGCGGGCCGCCTCCATCACGCGATTCGCGGTCGCGTCGCCTTCGGAGTTGAGGACCCGCTCGACCCACACGCCGGCCGCCGGTGCCTGCTGGAGGATGAGACCGGCGGCGAAGGTGCCGTGTCCGACCTGAAGGGCGTGCGGGTGCCGGATGACGGATTCGGCGGTGGCCGGGCCGAACTCCTTTTCGAAGTCGTCGGGAGCGGAGAGGTAGCCGCCGTTGAGCCAGGAATTCTGCACGATGCCGGAGTCGATCAGACCCACCAGCACACCCTCGCCGGTACCGATCGACGCGTTCCGAGGTTCGGTCGGCTCGGTGAGGCGGCTGCGCAGTCCGGACCAGTCGGGTAGTGGTACGCCGTGGCCGTGAACGTCCATCGGTTGGCCTTCGACCCACACGCCCATGCTCAACCGGCCATCGGGGTCTGCCGCGGGACTGAACTCCCGGCCGGTCGGTTGGTCACCGCCGCCCGTGATCGGCGGAACCGCACTCTCGGTTGCTTCGACGACGTCCGCGCGCATCATAGGACCCCCTGGGTAGCGTGATGGGGCACGAGCGTACTGCGAGCAGTAGGGCGGTTGGCAATTGAAATATCGGCCTGCGGAACCGACCGGCGACGAGTCGAATTCGATGCCGTCCCGAGCTCGCGGATGGGCCGACGACGCACTCCGGATCTACCTGTCGGATCCGGCGGCCGCCGGTGACCTGGCCGGCCGGGCGCGGGCCGCTGCGGCAGCGGAACGCAATTGGTCGGCGGCGTCGATCGCGGAGCGGACGCTCGGACTGATCGCCGGGCACCTGTCCGACAGCGACGCCGCTCAGCGGCATCTGCGCGCGGCGATCCGGTTCGGGCAGCGTGCCCTGGACCCGGTATCGATCGGCCGGGCCCGGTTGGACCTGGCCTACGTCCTGGTCCGATGTGGTCGCTCGGTTTCGGCATTGCACCAGATCGCCGCCGCCGAACCGGATCTGCCGGATGCCGAGGCACGCAGCCTGCTTCAGATGCGGGCGCTGGTCTTCAAATCGCTCGGCCGCCTGGACGAGGCGATGTCCAGCTACGCCTCGGCCCTGCCACTGACCAGGGCGGCCGGTGACGAGCGGGAACTGGCGGTGTTGCTCGGGAATCGGGGCGTCCTGCACCTGTACCGCGGGGAGACCGACCTCGCAGAACGCGACTTGCTCGAAGCTGATGCGGTTTTCGCGGCCTTGGGGGCCGACCTCTCACGGGCCATCATGGCCCACAACCTCGGCTACACCGCCGCCCTGCGCGGTGACGTTCCGCTGGCTTTGCGCCGGTACGACGATGCCGAGGCCGGGTATGCGCGGCACCGTGAGGTACCGCTGGAACTGTGGCGGGATCGGTGCGAGCTACTGCTGCAGGCGGGCCTGGCCGCCGAGGCGATGGCGGCGGCCGAAAGAGCCATGCAGGCGGCGGCTTCTCGACGCGAGCCCGCGGAACTGGCCGAGGCGCAGCTGCGGTTCGCGCAGGCGTCGCTGGCCCATGGGGAGCCCGCGGAAGCGCTGCGCGTCGCCACGGTAGCCGCCCAGGCCCTCGTCCGGCAGCGGCGCTCGACCTGGGTCGCACTGGCCAGGTGGACGATGCAGCGCGCCCGGATGGCCGGTGACGCGACGTCGGTGGGTGACACCGCACTGCGTCGGTCCGCCGCCCGGCTGGAGGCGGCGGGTTGGCGGGGAGCCGCGCTGGAGGCCCGGTTGGAGGCCGCCCAGGTCGCCCTGGCCGGTGGCCGGATACTGCTGGCCCGTCGGGATCTGGAGATCGTCGGGCGAGCCCGCTCGACCGGGCCGATGTGGCACCGCCAGGTGGGTTGGCACGCGGAAGCACTGCTGCGGGTCGGCCGCGGCGATCGTTCCGGGGCGTTGCGGGCCGCCGCCCGCGGTCTGGAGATCGTCGACGAGCACCGCGCCACCCTCGGGGCAACCGACCTACGGGCCGGAGCCTCGCGGCGGGTTTCGGCGCTGGCCGCGTTGGGGATGGAGCTGGCCGCGGACGGCGGACGTCCGAACACGGTCCTGCGGTGGGCGGAGCGGACCCGGGCCGCGGCGCTGCTCCGCCCCGCGGCGACACCGCCGGACGACGAGCATGTCCGCCGGATCCTCGGCGAACTGCGCTACGTGGTCCGGCAGCGTCAGGATGCTGTCATCGCCGGTCACCCGGCCCAATCCCAGCTGCGCCGGCAGGTGCAACTGGAGGAGCAGGTCCGTCGGCTCGTCCGGCAGGCCGACGGATCCGAGTCGGCCGCGCGGACCCGCGTCGACGTCGCCGCCGTCGGGCAATCGCTGGGGGATCGTGTTCTCGTCGAGTTCGCCCGCGTTCGCGGGCAGTTGCTTGCCGTCGTCGTGGCCGCGAAACAGATCAGGACCCGATGGCTGGGCGAGATCGACCCCATGGTCGCGCAGTTGGACCACCTGCTGTTCGCGTTGCGGCGGATGAGCGCGATCCGGCCGGGCACGCGTGGCGGCCGGCGCGCATTGCTGCTGGCGGCGGCCGACTGGCTCGACCGCATGTTGCTGGCGCCGTTGGCGGACGTCATCGGCGACCGGGCAATGGTCGTCGTGCCGACCGATCCGCTCCATCGCCTGCCGTGGGCGGTCCTCCCGTCATGTCGCGGCCGTCCGGTGTCGGTGTGCCCGAGTGCCACCCTCTGGCGAATGGTCGACGCCGCGGGCCCGCTGGTCGCGCCGGAGCGCCCGCTGCTGGTGGCCGGGCCCGGGCTGGCCCACGCGGTTTCCGAGGTCAGGTCGATCTCCGAGCAGTATTCGACGCCGAACGTCCTCGCCGCTGCGGACGCGCAGGTCGGAACCGTCCTGGAGGCCATTGCCGACGCCGACCTGGTCCACTTCGCCGCGCATGGCCGCTTTCGCTCGGACAACCCGCTGTTCTCGGCCATCGAACTCGCCGATGGCCCGCTGACCGGCTACGACGTGGAGCGCCTGCCGCAGGGCCCGGCGCGTGCGGTGCTGTCGGCGTGCGAGACGGGACGCTCCGCGGCCTGGGCCGGGGGGGAGGTATTGGGTCTGGCCGCGACCCTGCTCAGCATTGGGGTCCGATCGGTGGTCGCGCCCCTCCTGCCGATCTCGGACGCCGAGACGATTCCGTTGATGCAGGGTTTGCACCGGGGTCTGCGGGCCGGACTGACCACGAGTGAAGCGCTCGCCAGTGCCGCGCAGACCGAGTCCGAGGGAGAGGACCCGCGGTTGGCGGCCGCCGTGTCATTCGCCGCCATCGGGATCTGACCCGGTGGTCCGGGAACCGGTCGGTACGTCCGCCCTCCGGCGGATCCGTTCGACGACGGGTATCAGCACCAACAGGGAGAGCCACGACAGCTCCGCGACGTTGGGTGCGACGAGATAGGCGATCGGGATCGAGCCGAGGAAGACCGCCGGCAGCACGGCGCCCTCGATCCATTTCCACCTGCGCTCGGCGGCGGTGGGCGCGCGTGTGCCGAGCCCGGCCTGATAGGCCTGATCCTCCATGTACCGGTGGGCCAGGGACGTTCCGGCGATCACCGCCGCGTACACGGCCACCGGGAGCGGCAGATCCAGTTTGCCCAGGGCCTCGGTGGCGAACGGAATCAGCACCACACCGAACATGACCAGACAGTTCAGCGCGATGATGCGGGGGTTCAACGCGGTCAGCGCGGCGACGGCCGAATGGCTCGCCCGCCAGAACCTCACGACCACGACGAAGCTGATGGCGAACGCCGTCAGGGAGGAACCGTTCGCGCTCCACATCGCCGACGGGCTCGACCACGCATCCGGTTCGAAGTTGTCCACGGTCGTGATCAACAGCGTGACCGCGAACGCGAAGATCGCGTCGAAGAACGTCACCGCCCGCGCGAACTCGACTCCGTCCTTGCGATAGACGCGCTGCTCGGGCACCAGACCTCCCTCGAATCGGGTGGGCCGAGCATCGCACAGTGCCGGTACCCAACCTCGACTCGCCCGGCCGGGCCGAGCGGATCGAGGGCGGAGTTCGCGTCCTTCCGACCGACGACGAAGGACCCGAACCCCGCCCTCGATGGCGCCTGCGTGGCGGGCCAGGGACCGCGAGCGGGTCAGCGCCCGCCGCGACCCGCGCGCCCGCCGCGGTGATCGTGGTCCAACCCATGGCCGTCCCGGCGCGGCCCGTGCGAGTCCCGCTGCCCCGCCCAGGGACGGCGACCCTGCTGGTCGTCGCGATCGGGCTCGATGCGCAGGGTGCGGCCGCTGACCCGGGCGTTGGCGATCCGGCCGAGGGCGGCCGGGGACAGGTCCGCGGCGATCTCGACCGTGGAGAACGAGTCGAAGATGTCGATGCGGCCCAGGTCCTTGCCGTTCACCCCGCCCTCGCCGGTGATGGCGCCGACGATGCCGGCCGGGCGCACCCCGTCCCGGTGCCCGACGGCGACCCGGTACCGCCGGCCGAACGGCGCACGGGACCGGCCGGCCCGGTCGGCGGCCGAGGCCGACCGGACCTTGGTCTTGCGGTCGCGCTCGAACGAGGCCGGTTCGGGCGGCGGTTCCGGTTCGGCGCCGTCGTCGCCGGCGGCCAGCGCAAGCAACGCCGCGGCCAGTTCATCGGCGGTCACGTCGTGCTCGCCGAGCAGGTCGCGGACCATCCGGTTCGGCCCGCCGAGGCGGCCCACGTCCAGCCGGGCCAGCGCCTTGCGCAACACCGTGGCCGCCTTGTGCGCGGCCACCTCGTCGGGCGTCGGCGGGACGATCTGCTCCAGGGTGCCCCGGGTGGCCCGCTCGATGGCCCGCAGCCGGCCCATCTCCCGCGGGGTGAAGAAGGTCAGCGCGGTGCCGGTGCGGCCCGCCCGGCCGGTGCGCCCGATCCGGTGCACGTAGGCCTCCGGCTCGCCCGGGGCGTCGAAGTTGACGACCAGGTCGATCCGGTCGACGTCCAGGCCGCGGGCGGCGACATCGGTCGCCACCAGCACGTCCAGTCGCCCGTCCCGGAGCCGCTCGATGATCTTCTCGCGCTCCTTCTGCGGCACGTCGCCGTTCATCACCGCCGCGGATACGCCGCGGGCGATCAGGTCGGTCCCGACCTGGTCGCACGCCTCCTTGGTGCGGACGAAAACGATGGCCGCGTCGCCCTCGGTGACCTGCAGGAACCGGGTGAGCGCGTCGACCTTGTCGCGGAAGGGCACGACGGCGTAGAGCTGCCGGACCGCATCGACGGTGGAGGACTGCCGGGAGACGGCGATGTCGACCGGGTCGGTCATGTGCTTGGCGGCGATGGACCGGATCGGCGGGGGCATGGTGGCGGAGAACAGCGCGGTCTGCCTGGCGTTCGGCGCGTCGGACAGGATCCGGTCCACGTCCTCGGCGAAGCCCATGCGCAGCATCTCGTCGGCCTCGTCGAGCACCAGGAAGCGCAGGCCGGCCAGGTCCAGGGTGCCGCGCTCGAGATGGTCGATGATCCGGCCGGGAGTGCCGACGACGACCTGGGCGCCGGCCTTGAGCGCGGCCCGCTGCGGCAGGAAGCCCGTGCCGCCGTACACGGCGATCACCGAGATGTCGGGCATGGACGAGGCGAACGAGGAGATGGCGTCGGCCACCTGGACCGCCAGCTCGCGGGTCGGGCACAGCACCAGCGCCTGCACGCCAGGGGTCGGATCGACGGCGGCGAGCAGCGGAAGGCCGAACGCGGCGGTCTTTCCGGTGCCGGTCTGGGCGACGCCGGTGATGTCCCGTCCGGACAGCAGGGCGGGGATGGCCGCCGCCTGGATGGCGGTCGGCGTGCGGAAACCCAGGTCGGTGACGGCCCGCAGCAGCTCGGCGGGCAGCCCCAGGTCGGTGAACCCGGGTTCGGCGGCGTGGGGCGCCGCATCGGTGGTCTGGATCGATTCAGTATCAAGGGTGTCGGCAATGGAAACGGCAGGCAGGGACATACAAACCCATCATCATCGAGGCGGGAGAGGACGGAATCAGCCCGGTTGGCCGACTCCGGTCGCAGTCCCGAAAGATGAGAATTCCGTCGTCGGGGTGGCGCGACACGCTCCAGGTAACCGACCCATGATAGCCGATGGCCCGACCGGGGCCCCACGACGTGGCGAACGTCCAGGAGCCGCCGGCGACGACCGCGATCACCGCCGGGTGTGCGTCGCCGGACGACCGAAGGGCCGCGGACGGTCGAGAAATCTGGTGTGCTGAACCTGTCGAATCGCGCCGGGCTGCTCCGTCTGGAGTGGTGAGGCGCCGGAACGAGCGCCGGAGTACCCCATCGGGGCGAGCCGAAGGAGCACGAGATGTCCAAGTACCTGCTGCTGATCGTCGAGGCAGAGGAGGCGTACGCGAGCGCGGGGGAGGCGGTGCTGAACGAGGTGATGGAGGCGCACAACGCGTTCGCGACCGAGGTCGACGGGCTGGGCGCGTCGCTGCTCGGCGGTGAGGCCCTGCAGCCGACGCCGACGGCGACCTACCTGCGCAAGACCCGCACCGACGACGTGCACCGGGTGGACAACCCGTCCCCGGAACTGAAGGAGGTCGTCGGCGGCTACTACCTGATCGAGGCGCCCGACGACGACGTCGCGCTGGAGGTGGCCAAACGCTGCCCGGCCGGGTTCGGCCACGTCGAGTTGCGCCCGATCTGGAGCTTCGGCTGACCGTCGGGGAGGGTCCGCCGGACCCCAGGCAGGTGGCGGCCCGCGCGCAGCGCGAGCTGTCCGGGCGCGTCCTCGCCGTCACCCTGCGGTCCGTCCGGGACCTGGACATCGCCGAGGAGGCGACCGCGGACGCCTTCCTGCTGGCCCTGCAGACCTGGCCGGACCGTGGCATCCCGGAGTCCGTCGAGGCCTGGCTGGTGACCACCGCCCGGCGGCGGGCGATCGACCGGATCCGGTCGGCCCAGGCGGCCCGCCGGGCGCTGATCCGCAGCGCCGGCGGGCTGCGCCAGGTCGACCCGGCCGACGTCAGCACCGAGGTCGGTGTGGTCGGGGACGAGGAGCTGCGGCTGGTGGTGCTGTGCTGCGACCCGCGGATCGGCCCGGCCGACCAGGCCGGGCTGACCCTGCGGCTGGCCTGCGGGGTACCGACCGCGGCGGTTGCCGCCGCGTTCCTGGTCAGCGCGCCGACCATGGCCGCCCGGCTGACCCGGGCCAGGAAGAAGCTGGCCGCAGCCGGGCCGAATCTCGACCTGCCCGACGACGCGACCGTGGACGCCCGGCTGCCGACGGTTCGTCGGGTCGTCCACCTGGCGTTCACCCTGGGCCACACCGCCGGCGCCGGCGTCGAGCTGACCGACGACGACCTGGCCGACCGAGCCCAGTACCTGGCCACGGCGCTGCACGTGCTGCGCCCGGCCGATCCCGAGTTCACCGGCCTGCTCGCGCTGATCCTGCTCACCCGGGCCCGGGCCGGCGGCCGGCTGGGCGACGACGGGCACCAGGTCCTGCTGGCCGACGTCGACCGACGGCGGTGGGACCGCGAGCAGATCCGCCGCGGGCTCCTGCTCACCCGGGCGGCGCTTGCCGGGTCGCGCGATCACCTCGGTCCGATGACAGCGCAGGCCGCCATCGCCGCCGAACACGCAGTGGCACCCAGTCTGGCCGCGACCAACTGGCGGCGGGTGGTCGAGCTGTACGGGGCGGCACTGTCGGCCGAGCCGTCGCCCACCCTGGCGGTGGCGCGGTGCGTGGCGATGGCCCGTCTGTGTGGGGCGGCCGCCGGGCTGCGGGACCTGGACGAGGTGCTCGCACTGGGTGGATTGGAGCGCTACCCCTACGCGTACGCGGCCCGGGCCACCCTGCTCGACGAACTCGGCCGGCAGCAGGAGGGTCGGGTCGCGTGGTCGACCGCCGCCGACCTGGCCCGCAACGGGGCCGAACGCGACTTCTTCGCCGGCCGGGCCGGTCGCCCCCTGCCAGTCCTGTCCGCCGATCCCGACGGCGGCCTCGCAAGCTCGGCCGACGAGGAGCAGACTTGACCTGCCGATGATCAACACAGCGATTGATCGACGCAGGATCAACAGCGAGAGGGATCGACGATGATTACTGACAAGGGTGTGGCCGTGCCCGAGGACATGGCTGCGGTGCTGGAGTCCGACCAGGGCGCGCTCGACGCGTTCCAGTCCCTGCGCCCGGACGACCAGCGGGTGTACGTGAACTGGGTGGGCGCGGGCCACGGACCCGACGGTCGCAAGGATCGGCTGGCCGGTCTGGGCGAGCACGTCAAGGCCTACCAGCGCCGTCCGGCCGAGGAGCACGGCTCTGCGCACCCGCTCCTGGACGTGTGAGGTCAGGGCGATCGCGGTCGTAGGTTGGGCAGGGTGACCGCGATCACCCTGCCGTTGTTTCCGCTGGGCACCGTGCTCTTCCCCGGTGCCCAGTTGCCGCTGCACATCTTCGAGCTGCGGTACCGCCGGTTGGTCGAGAGCCTGATCCGGCGCGCCCATGAGAACCCCGAGTTCGGCATTGTCGCCATTCGGGAAGGTCTGGAGGTGGGTGCACATGGCGTGGCCAGCCTGTATCCGATCGGCTGCACGGCCGAGCTGGTGGGCGTGGCGCCGCTGCCCGGCGGTCGATACGACGTCATGACTCGTGGCGTCCGCCGGTTCCGGATCCGGCAGGTTCACCCGCCGGAACCCGACCGGCCCGACCGGGCGGACGTGGAGTTCCTCACGGACACCTCCTCCCCGCGCAGTCGCGACCTCGCGGTGACCGCGTCCGGACTCTTCCACCGGTACCGGCGCGCCGTGCTGGCGGCGCGCGGGCTCGACCCGGACTCCCCGTTCGCCCTGCCGAACGACCCGGTCGACTGTTCGAACACCATCGCCGCCGTCGTCGCGCTCGATCTCACCGACCGGCAGCGTCTGCTCGAGGCGCCCACGGTGGACGACCGGCTGCGGCTGGCCACCGCATTGCTGCGCCGGGAGATCGGCCTGATCGACCGGCTGTCGTCGCGGGCGGGGGAGGAGTTGTCCCGAGGGACCTACTCGCCGAACTGATCGGGAACACCCGGGACCCGTCCGTGGTTGTCACCGAGCGTGAGTACTTCATCTTTGACCACCACCGCCGGCGTCCGGCTGTCCGTGCTCGACCTGGCCGGCGTCGGCGTCGGGTCCTCGGTGAGCGACGCGCTGGCCGCCACCACCACGCTCGCCGTCCGCGCGGAACAGCTGGGCTATCACCGGTTCTGGGTCGCCGAGCATCACGGCATGCCGGCGGTCGCGTCCGCCGCGCCCGCCGTGCTGCTGGCCCACCTGGGCGCACGCACGTCGACGATCCGGATCGGGTCCGGCGGCGTGATGCTGCCCAACCACGCGCCGATGGTGGTCGCCGAGCAGTTCGGCACGCTGGCCGCGCTGTATCCCGGCCGGATCGATCTCGGCCTGGGCCGTGCGCCGGGGTCGGACCAGCTGACCGCCTACGCGCTGCGCCGGCGGATGGACCCGTCAGGGCCGGACGACTTCGGCGATCAGATCGCCGAACTCGTCCACTTCATGCAGGCCGACTTCCCGGCCGACCACCCGTTCTCGACGATCCGGACCACCCCGGCGATCCCGGTGCCGCTGTACATCCTGGGCTCGTCCGACTACGGCGCCCGGCTGGCCGCCAGGCTCGGCCTGCCCTACGCGTTCGCCCACCACTTCGCCGGTGCCGGTGGTAACACCGGGGCTGCGTTGGAGCTGTACCGATCGCAGTTCCGACCCTCGGACGTGCTGGCCGAGCCGTACCCGATGATCGGCGTCAGCGCGCTGGCCGCGGACACCGAGGACGAGGCCCGCTACCAGGCCCGGGCCGGGGCGCTGTCCATGCTCCTGCTGCGCTCCGGGCGGCTGCAGGAGATCCCGACTCCGGAGCAGGCGGCGGCGTACCCGTATTCGGCGGCCGAGTCGGACCTGTTGCGGGCGATGGGCCGTACCGAGGTGGTGGGCTCGGCCGAGCAGGTGGCCGACGGGCTCGACGAGCTCGCCGAGCGGTTCGGGGTGCGCGAGTTGATCATCTCCACCCGGGCGCACGGCCTGGACGCCAAGCTGCGGTCGATGGACCTGATCGCACAGGCCTACGCGGCGGTGCCGGCCGCGGGCTGAGCAGGCTGCTCCGGCGCGACCCGCCTGGGTCGGGTCCGGCCGGCTTGCGCGGGCGGGCTGATCAACTCGGCGCCAATTGGGGCGAATCGGGCGCGGTTTCGCCGAGTTGATCAGCGGGTCGGCCCGAGGGGCGGTCCCTTCGGCTTGAACCGCGCCGTGCGGGCCACCGGTGTCGTCGCCTGCCGAGCCCGGCGGGTTGCGCTGATCAAAGACCAACGGAATCGGACAAAGCGGCGACGAAAACGAGTCTTGGATCAGCGCAGGGTCGGGTTGGGCAGTGCAGAAAGGATGTTTAGGCTATTTCGGTCAACCGGGGTTCGACTGAACGGCGGGCCGGCCCCTGGCGGGT